>Ga0214923_10000264_pt1 | contig 80809 bp, 74 predicted proteins | sample LL1510_MetaG_FD_177993 | JGI IMG/M metagenome (GOLD analysis project Ga0214923, IMG submission 177993) | Freshwater microbial communities from Lake Lanier, Atlanta, Georgia, United States - LL-1510 | ecosystem: Environmental > Aquatic > Freshwater > Lake | place: USA: Georgia | collected...
AAAGGTTATCGAGTGAGATGCCTTCTTTTTCCACACGGCGAACAATCTTTTCTACGATCACCATTCGATCCTTGGCAAGCATTGGGATTTCAATTTCATCATTTGGCAAAGCCAAGATCGCAGCATCGTATTTCTTTACTAACGGAAGAATGATGTCCATGCGCTCGTCTTCGCCAGTCATTGAGTTAACAAGCGCTTTACCTTCATAAACTGCTAAACCAGCATCAAGGGCTTCGATAACAGATGAGTCGATGCATATTGGCAGGTCAGTTAGTGACTGAACTAGTTTTATTGCTCTTGCTAGCAATGCTGGTTCATCAGTTAATGGAACGCCCATGTTCACGTCGAGCATGTCGCAACCGCCAGCTACCTGGTCAGCAACGTCAATATTGATTGTTGAAAGATCGTCAGCGCGGAGTTTTTCTTGGAACAACTTGCGGCCGGTTGGGTTCAGGCGTTCACCAATGATTACGAACGGTAAGTCGTGACCCATCGTTACTGTCTTGGTGGCGGAACTAAGCGCTGTATGCATGGTCGTCCTTTACTTCGTTTGTGGTTGAGCTATTAGTTGTTTGGCGTACTCTGCCAAGATCTGTCATAAGTCTTTCTAGTGTCTCATCATTTCTAAAGTCCGTGATGTGAAGGCCTCGGACCGCGGGTTGCGCAAGTGCGTGTTGAGCAAACTCTAAAGTTTGCAAATAGGCCTCTTCTGCTGGGTTTGCGGCAGATTCCACTCGAGCTATTTGGTCGGAAGGAACATCAATGCCAGGAACGCTGTTATGCATAAAGTTCAATGGCCGAGCGCCTTTGACTAATACAACGGTTGGAATGATTGCAATTTTTCCAGCAAGGCCAGCATCGCGAACTCCGGCACAAAATTTTTCTAGTCGATCTTGGTGGTAGCAAATCTGAAGCTGCAGGAACTTCGCGCCAGCTGCGTACTTCTTTGCAACTCGCTGAACGCGATATTCAAATGGTGGAGCGGCAGGGTTCTCAACTGCACCGATAAACATGTGTGGAGCTGGATCAATCTTGCGACCGGACATGTATTCGCCACGCTTGATAGTGCTCATCAGCCGAACTAACTGCGGACCATCTGTATCAAAAACTCTTCGAGCTTCAGGTTCATCGCCTGCGGTTACATCATCACCGGTTAAGGCGACAAAGTTTTCAACACCAAACATAGAAGCGCCCATGATGTCGGCTTGTTGCGCTAACCGATTCTTGTCGCGACAGACAATCTGCAAAATTGGTTCTAGACCAAGTTGCTTAATTGCAATTGCAGTTGCCACGTTGGACGCATGTGCGTGCGCTGCGGTGTTATCCGTTGCGTTAACGCCATCAAACCAACCTTGAAAACGATCAGCATACTTCTTAGCTTTTTCTAAACCATTTCCGTCTAGAGAATGAAACTCCGCAGTAAAAACTGTTTCAGTTGTGTTCATCAACTTGTGTTCAAGCGTTGACATTAGTGATCAACTCCTTGCGCAACTGATTCATCGGTTGAGTTCTTCCAACCCGTGGGAGTCCAGCGATCCCGCTTAGTGAAAAAGTTCTTCCAAGAAGAGGTTCCCTTAAGGCGGTTATCGACTGGTGGACGTAAATGGTTGTATTCGTCTTTCCAGGATGACGGCAATGGCCAGTCTTGAGTACGGTCATAAGCCTTAAGCCAAACGCATTTCATTTCCGGCTTCACTTCGCAATGCCCGTTTTCTCGCACGCCACCACAAGGGCCATTACGCAGTGTCTTTGGACAATTCATTGGGCAAGTCATTCCCGTTGAATGCAAAACACACTGCCCGCAGTCTTGGCAACCCCAAACGGGTCCCTTAACTACGTGCTCAATTGTGGCGATGAAGGTGGTCATATTTGTATTTACTGGCCGCGCTTAACAGCGATTAATTCTTTAGCTTTGCGCACTGCGGTTGATGCATCTGCTGCGTAGCCATCAGCACCGACAACGTCTGCGTATTCCTGAGTTACGGGAGCTCCACCAACCATGATGATTACGTCATCACGCATTCCGGCTTTGGTAATTTCGTGGATGTTGACCTTAAACATCGGCATTGTTGTTGTTAAGAAAGCTGACATACCAACAACATCTGGCTGATGTTCCTTAATCGCATCAATGAACTTTTCAGGGGCGCACTGAACGCCGATATCAATAACCTGGAAACCTGCGCCTTCAAGCATGATGTTGACAAGGTTCTTGCCAATGTCATGCACGTCGCCTTTGACAGTTCCCATTAGGAAAGTTCCAACAGTTTCGGCACCAGTGTCGGCTAGTAGTGGGCGAAGTACATCTAATGCGCCACTCATCGCACGACCTGCAATTAGCATTTCTGGTACGAAGTAATCGCCGCGCTCGAAACGAGCACCAACTTCTTCAAGAGATGGGATCAAGGCATCAAACAGAATTGAGTCAGGAGTAAGTCCTGCATCAAGTCCCATGTGAGTGAGCTCAAGCACGCGAGGTGCATTGCCTTCCATGGTACGTTCGTACATTTCCTTTAGGATTTCGTCGGGTGTCATGCCGCTCCTTCTTGTTGTAAGCCGTGCACTTGGTTTAATTCTCGACGCATTAGTTGGGCGATATGTAGTTCATCACCTGGGGTAATTCTCTCAGCCGGTCCGCTAACAGACAAAGCCGCAATTGCTTTCCCGTTTTCTCCCAAAACCGGAATTGCCACGGCAATCAGTCCTTGCTCAAGTTCATTTCGAATCACGGCATATCCAACCTCGCGTGCTTTGCGGACATGCTGCTCCAGGATTGAAAAATCCGTAATGGTTTCAGTCGTGCGTGGCGCCAATGTGCTTGGCGTAGTGGCTCCACCAAATGCAATTAGTACTTTGCCAGCTGCTGAGCAATGTGCGGGAACGCTCTCGCCTACCCAATTTCGGCTGCCTAATAGGTAGGAGCCTTCGACCTGAGCAATGTTGTCGATTCCGTTATGTCCAGTGACCGCAAGACTTACGGTCTCGTGAGTAATGTCGGCAATTCGCTCCATTGCTGGAGTTAGCGAACCAATGAGGGCGGTATAGGCGCCACCTCGGACGGCAAACTGATTCAGGACTGGGCCTGATTCAAATCCGCCAACAGCGCTGCGGGCAATTAAGCCGCTTCGTTCCAAGGCACTTAGTATGCGAGAAGTGGTTCCCTTGGCCAAACCAGTGGCACTTACCAGTTCGCTCAAAGTCTGAGGATCTTCGGAATTCATTACTCTGATTAAGAGGTCACAGGCGCGATCAATAGATTGCGTTCCAGTTACGGGCTTTTCGCCCAAAACTTCGCTCATCTCGCCTCCCTCTATATAGAGGTCAAATCCAGATCGAAAGCCCTTTGAAAAGTTTCACGATCTGGAACCTATGTTCCACATCGTACGCTAACATATCGGGTATTCGTCAAGCCTTTTTGATGAAAAGTTACAACTAGTTTTGTAACTGGATAGCCGAACAACAGGAGCCCCTTATGTTCCAGAACAAAAGCCCACGTTATGAAATTCTTTCGCAGGACGCCATGGCAGTCCTGGATAAAGGTTGGCGGCGCATTGTTTCCGAAATGGGAATTGAATTCATGCATCAACGCGCCTTGGATATGTTCCGAGCAGCCGGCCAAAAGGTTGAAGGCAATAACGTTAAATTCGATCCAGAGTGGATACTTGAGCAGGTAGCAAAGGCGCCAAGCGAATTCACGTTGCAAGCACGCAACCCAGAAAAAAACGTCATCATCGGTGGTGACAACATGGTTTTCGCCGGAGTCTATGGTCCGCCATTTGTTCGCGATCTTGGTGAACGCCGCGATGGAACACTTAATGATTTCCAGAACTTCACCAAGCTGAATCACATGTTCGGTGACTTAGATGTCTCAAGCAGCGTTGTAGTTGAACCTAATGACGCTCACCTTGATACCCGTCACATCGACATGATTTACAACTTACAAACCCTTAGCGATAAGCCATACATGGGCAACGTGGTTACTGGCCTAAATGCAAGAGATGTAATCAAGATGACCGAGATTGTTTTTGGTTCACGCGAGAGCATCGAAAAGACTCCAGCTATCATTTCGTTGATTAACTGCAACTCCCCACTTCGTTGGGACGACCGCATGTTGGAATCGCTATTTGAATACAGTGAAGCTGGTCAGCCTTGCGTTCTAACACCATTCCTATTGATGGGTGCAATGAGCCCAGTAACGATTCCGGCATCTTTGGTCCAGCAAATTGCAGAAGCATTGAGCGGTATCGCGTTGGCTCAACTTGTTCGCCCAGGTTGCCCAGTTGTATTTGGCTCATTTCTTTCCAACATCGACATGCAGTCCGGTTCTCCAATGTTTGGTACTCCAGAATCTGCCATGGGACTTCTTTGCACTGGTCAGATCGCACGTCACTTTAACTTGCCATTCCGTGGTGGAGGTGGCCTAAACGCTGCGCAAACTGTCGATGCCCAAGCTGGTTACCAAACCCTGATGACTATGCATGCAACTTTCTTGGCAGGCACTAACTTCGTAATGCACGCTGCCGGTTGGCTTGAAGGTGGCCTGGTTGCTTGCTACGAAAAGTTTGTTATGGACGTTGAAATTCTTCAGGCTATGAAAGCTGAGTTCACGCCGTTCGAAATCGATGAAGCATCACTTGCATTTGAAGCACATGAAGAATCAGGTCATGGTGGGCACTTCCTTGGAACTCAGCACACTATGGAGCGTTTCCGCGATTGCTTCTACCGCCCATTCCTTTCTTCGGCCGATAACTTCGATCGTTGGTCCCGCAATGGCTCCAAGACCACAGATGTGCGAGCAAACGAAATTGCCCACAAGATGATTGACGAATACGAAGCTCCACCGATGGATTCCGCAATCAAGGAAGAACTCGACGAATGGGTCGACAAGCGCAAGAAGGAGTTACTGGCATGAAATCAGATATCGATATTGCTCGGGCAGCCACAACTGAATCAATCGTTTCAGTTGCGGCAAAAATCGGTATTCCAGCAGATGCAGTTCTGAACTATGGACCTACAAAAGCCAAGATCAACATGGAATTCATCTCATCTCTGAAATCAAAACCAAATGGCAAGCTAGTGCTTGTTACCGCAATGACTCCAACCCCTGCTGGTGAAGGTAAGACCACCACAACAGTGGGTCTTGGTGATGGCCTAAATGCCATTGGCAAGAAGGCTATCGTTTGTTTGCGCGAACCATCCCTTGGACCATGCTTTGGCATGAAGGGTGGCGCTGCTGGCGGCGGTTTTGCTCAAGTTGTTCCAATGGAAGACATAAACCTGCACTTCACTGGTGACTTCCACGCAATTGGCGCGGCACATAACTTGCTTTCAGCGATGCTGGATAACCATATCTACTGGGGCAATGAACTTGGTATTGATGTGCGACGCATCGCTTGGAAGCGCGTAATCGATATGAATGATCGCGCCTTACGTGAAATCACTGCCGCACTTGGCGGGCCAGGAAATGGCTACCCACGCGAAGCTGGATTTGATATCACAGTAGCCAGCGAAGTTATGGCAATTCTTTGCTTGGCAATGGATTTAGAAGATCTGGAACGTCGCCTAGGCAACATCGTTGTTGGTTACACCCGTGACAAAGTCGCGATCACCGCAGCTCAGTTAAATGCAAATGGCGCAATGACCGTCTTGCTTAAAGATGCCTTGATGCCGAACTTGGTTCAAACTCTTGAGAACAATCCAGCGTTTGTCCATGGTGGACCGTTTGCAAACATTGCACATGGTTGCAACACGGTCTTGGCTACTCACACTGCGTTAAAGCTTGGTGACTATGTAGTTACTGAAGCAGGCTTCGGTGCGGACCTTGGTGCTGAAAAGTTCTTTGACATCAAATGCCGCAAAGCTGGACTAGAACCGTCAGCAGCAGTCATCGTTGCAACAGTGCGTGCACTAAAAATGCACGGTGGGGTTGCCAAGGAAGATCTTGGTAAAGAAAACGTTGCTGCCGTTGAAGCTGGACTTGCAAACCTTGGCCGCCACATCCGCAACGTACAGAAGTTTGGTGTTCCAGTTGTAGTTGGCGTTAACAACTTCACCACAGATACCGATGCTGAATTTGCAGCAGTGCAGAAGTACTGCGCAGAAATGGGTGTTGATGCAATCCGATGCACGCACTGGGCGGAAGGCAGCAAAGGCACAACTGAACTAGCGAAAAAAGTTGTTGAAATTGTTGAAGGGGGAACTGCAGCATTTAAGCCGCTTTACCCAGATACCATGTCACTTTGGGACAAGGTATCGACAATCGCAACCGAAATCTATGACGCAGCAGAAGTTGTCGCTGATAAGAGCGTTAAAGATCAGTTCAAGGTCTTTGAAGATGCGGGTTACGGCCACTTCCCTATTTGTATGGCCAAGACTCAGTACTCGTTCTCGACCGACGCTGCAGCTAAGGGTGCGCCATCGGGTCACACTGTTGCGATTCGGGAAATCCGCTTAAGTGCCGGAGCCGAATTCATAGTTGTTGTAACCGGAGACATCATGACCATGCCAGGCCTGCCTAAGGTTCCGGCCGCAAATAGCATCAAGCTCGAAAACGGCGAAGTTGTCGGTTTGTTCTAACAAATTCATAAAACGCCAGACAGGTGTTGCCCATGACGCATAATGTTGCGCCATGGGCAACACTCATTTGGCGGAAAGTAGTTCCGTTCAATCAGTAGATCGGGCGTTATCGATCCTGGAGATATTGGCCCAACGTGGTGAATCAGGGGTAACTGAAATTGCGGCTGATCTAGGAGTTCACAAATCAACAGCCTCACGATTGATGGCTGCGCTATTGAATCGCGGATTAGTAGAACAAGTGTCTGACCGGGGTCGATACCGCTTAGGTCTTGGCTTAGTGCGCCTAGCCGGATCTGTAACTAGCTCATTAGATGCGGTTTCCGGTTCTCGAGCCGTGACTAAAGCTTTAGCAAATGAAGTCGGTGAAACTGTAAACATCGCTGTCTTGGATAACAATCGCGTGCTCTACGTTGACCAAGTAATTGGGCCCTCTATGGTTTCAATGCGAAGTTGGCTTGGTCAAAGTGTCCCAACTCACTGCACCGCAACTGGCAAAGTCTTAACCGCCTGGCTCGATAAACCAGAACGAATTGCTGCTAGACCAACATCCTGGAAAAAGTTGGCCCCTAATTCAATAACTAGCGCAGAAGATCTTGAAAAAGAATTAGAACTCGTTCGTAAACGGGGATTTGCTGTTGCGAATCAGGAAATGGAGACGGACTTCATGGCCGTTGCTGCTCCGATTAGAGATGAGCACGGAGAGGTAACTGCTGCCCTAGTTATATCGGGGCCAGCAAGTCGAATTAAAGCTCAAGATTTTGAATCATTGGGCGAAATTGTGAAACAGAGCGCATCCAAGCTTTCGGGCAATCCGAACTTCTGGCGAGAGTAAGGTTTTTATCTATGAATTATCAAAATGTCACGGAGCTGTTCATTAATGGAAAGCGCCAAGGAAGTTCCTCGGGTGAGATACGTAATGTCTTGCATCCAGCCGATGGACATTTAGTTGCAACTTTCCACGAAGGTGGTGCAGCTGACACGGTCTCGGCAATCGATGCAGCTCGAAAGACCTTTGATGGAACGCATTGGCCTGCATTTAGCGGCGAACAGCGCGGCAAGATTTTGGAACAGGTTGCAGAAATTCTTGAACGTGACAAAGAACTGTTTGCCCAAGCAGAATCTGAAGACACCGCAAAACGAATTGTTGAAGCCAGATACGACATTGACGATGTAATTTCAGTTTTTCGTTACTTTGCCAAGTTGGCACCGAAGTCACATGATCGTGAAGTTGATCCAGGTCGCGAAAATGTTCGCAGCACTATGACCTCTGAGCCAATCGGTGTAGTAGCGATGATCACACCTTGGAACTACCCATTGCTTCAAGCATCTTGGAAGATGGCGCCAGCAATTGCAACTGGTTGCACATTTGTAATCAAGCCAAGTGAACTTACGCCAACAACAACATCAATGATGATGGATGTATTTAGCGAAGCCGGCCTTCCTGAAGGTGTTGCAAATTTGGTTCTTGGATCTGGCGCGGTAGCCGGCGGACCACTTAGCACTCATCCAGGTGTCGACATGGTTTCTTTCACGGGAAGTTTGGCAACTGGTAAGCGCTTAATGATTAATTCTGCCGAGACGATTAAGCGCGTTGCTCTCGAACTTGGCGGCAAGAATCCAAATATCATTTTTGCTGATGCTGACCTAGATGCTGCGATTGATAATGCCTTAACTGCGGTCTTTTTGCACTCTGGTCAAGTATGTTCTGCTGGCGCAAGACTCTTAGTTGAGAAAAAGGTTCACGACCAAGTTGTGGATGAGATTGCCCGTCGTGCAGATCTGATCCGGCTTGGTGGTTCGCATGATGAAGATGCCGAGACTGGCGCTCTTATAAGTGCAGCGCATCGAGAAAAAGTGGAGCGCTACGTAGCTGACGCACTTGCCGAAGGTGCGGTTTTGCGAGCTGGCGGTAAACGACCAGAGGGGTCTCAGTTTGCTAATGGATTCTTCTATCGACCAACTGTTTTAGATAACTGCACAACTGAAATGAGTTGCGTTCAAGATGAATCATTCGGACCAATCTTGACTGTAGAAACTTTTGAAACCGAAGAAGAAGCCATCGAACTTGGCAATGACACAATTTTTGGTCTGGCTGGAGCAGTTTGGACTAAGGATTCCGAAAAAGCTCAACGCGTTGCCCGTAGTCTTCGGCATGGAACTATCTGGATTAATGACTACCACCCTTACGTTGCGCAAGCAGAATGGGGCGGATTTAAGCAATCTGGTAACGGACGTGAACTTGGCGAAGCCGGACTAGCAGAATATTTAGAACATAAACACATTTGGCAAAATCTCGCTCCCGCGCCATCGGAGTGGTTCACCCCAGCGAAAGGTCAAGTAAATGTCTAACAATTCGAGCGCGATCTCAGTAAAGAATTTGTGGCAGGTCTTTGGGCCTAACCCAGACAAGATTGTCGGAAGTCCTGATGCCAAATTGCCTCGAGCCGAGCTAAGAGAAAAGACAGGTAATACTGCAGCTGTTCAAGACGTCTCGTTCGATGTTGCACCTGGTGAAGTATTCGTTGTTATGGGACTTTCAGGCTCTGGAAAATCAACTTTAGTCCGCTGCTTAACTCGACTTATTGAACCAACATCAGGCAGCGTTGTCATGAATGGTGAAGATGTCTTAAAGGCAAGCGAAGCTCGATTGCGCGAATTGCGTCGCACAAAGTTTTCGATGGTGTTTCAAAACTTTGGTTTATTGCCACATCGTAAAGTAATTGACAACATTGCATTCGCATTGGAAGTTAATGGAATAAAAAAAGAACAACGGCATGCTCGTGCAAACGAAGTTATTGAGCTTGTTGGACTTCAGGGTTTTGCGCAGGCTTACCCCGAACAACTTTCTGGTGGAATGCAGCAACGCGTTGGTCTCGCGCGCGCACTCGCAGTCGATCCTGAAGTTATGTTTCTTGATGAACCATTTTCCGCCCTTGATCCACTAATTCGTCGTGATATGCAAACTGAGGTTATGCGCCTTCATAAAGAACTAGGTAAAACCATGGTCTTCATCACTCACGACTTAGCCGAAGCATTAAAAGTTGGAAATCGGATCGCAATCATGCGCGATGGTGCAGTCGTTCAGATGGGAACTGCTGAAGAACTAATCGCTAATCCTGCTGATGCCTATGTGGAAGATTTCACGCGCGATGTGCCAAAGTCACATGTGCTGACAGTTAGAACCATCGCACGTCCACTCGCAGATACCGAAACTGCAACTGGCCGCACAATCCCTGCCAACACAATCATTCGCGATGCAACTGCTGCAGTCCTTGATGCAAATGGCCCTGTAGGTGTTGTCGAAAATGGTAACTTGATTGGCTACGTAAAATCCCGAGACATCTTGCAGGTTGTCGGAGGCGGTAACCAAGCATGAGCGTACGGACCGAACCAAGTCTGACATCTGCCCCTAGACGGATTAAGCGCAGTTGGTTGTTGGCAAGCCTTTTTCTTGCCTGGTTGGTTCTGGCGCGCATCACAAAAGGCAAAGCAACTCTGGAACTACCAGTTCCTGAGAATACTGCTTTCACAACTTGGGTCGGTGACATAGCCGACTCAATTCGTGGCAACAGAAGTGACGGTGCTGCCTTTAAATACTTCTTTAACCCAGTGCGAGAGTTCATCGACGGGTTTGTGAATGTCATTCGAGAATTGATCGCAATTCCGAATGGTAATTCAAGCATTCCAGTACTCGGTTGGCTTGGTGTTCTTGCTTTGATTGGATTTATTGTTTATTCGATATCCCATATTCGAATGGCGATTGCAGCGGTGTCACTAACCTTTGCCTGTGGTGCTTTAGGTTTGTGGACAGATTCAATGGACACCTTGGCCATGACTCTCGCTGCGGTTATTTTGTCGCTTGCAATTGGTATTCCGGTTGGTATTTGGGCCGGCTTGTCAGATCGAGCATTAAAGGCAGTAACTCCAATTCTCGACCTAGCTCAGATCTTGCCAACTTTGGTTTACTTAGCTCCCCTTGCACTCTTTTTCCTAATCGGTCCTGCGTCGGCAACCATTGCAACCATGGTTTACAGCATTCCCATTGCAGTTCGATTAACTGCTTTTGGGATTAGAGGAGTTGCCACCAGCCCCGTTGAAGCCGGCACCTCGATGGGAACAACTAAAGTTCAACTTTTGAAAAAGGTTCAACTCCCGATGGCTTCTCGGACCATAATCCTGGGAATTAATCAAACCGTGATGGCAGCACTTTCATTCGTAGTTATTGCAGCCTTAATTGGCGCACCAGGGCTTGGTAAGCCAGTTGTGGAAGCTTTGATCATTCGCAATGTAGGTGAAGGCTTTGTTGCAGGTCTAGCAGTAGTTCTAATTGCAATCATGTTGGACCGAAGCACATCCGCAGCAATCCAAGAAGAAACTTCATTTGTTCCACCTTCGCAAGCAGATCGTAAGCGTAGAAAGTTTGGCCTAACTATTTTTGGCGCATTGACGCTGGTGAGCATCGTTTTATCGCGTCAACTTGCGTGGGCCGCTTACTTTCCAGAGCAAATAGACATAAGCAAGTTAGTTGCTCAATCAACTGACGCATTTGTAGTTTGGGTGACTGAAAATCTACAGATCCTTACTTCGGGTTTAAGCAAAGTTGTAACCGTCGGAGTGCTAAATCCACTCGAAAGCTTGCTTTCTTATTCACCTTGGTTTTTGACCGTCACAATGATCACATTAATTTCGTTGATTCTCGGTGGGGTTCGTTCCGCATTTGTGAGCTTTGTGTTGCTACTTGCCATTGTTGCCAGTGGCCTTTGGTTTGACACCATGATCACATTCACCCAGACCATAGTTGCTACCTTGCTCACAATGGCAGTTGGCGTGGTGGTTGGAGTTTGGGTTGGTCGCAGCACGAGAGCTGAACGAGCCCTCCGCCCAATCTTGGATGCCGGACAAACCCTGCCCGCATTTGTTTACTTAATTCCAATGCTCGGCTTCTTTGGGCCATCCAGATTTACCGCGATTGCCACCGGCATCGTTTATTCGATCCCAATTGTGGTGAAAATTGTAGGCCAGGGCATTCGCGAAGTGCCAGTAAATATGATTGAAGCGGCCACTTCGGCCGGATCCACAAAGTGGCAGTTGATAACGAAAGTACAACTTCCAGCGGCAAAGAAGTCCCTTTTACTTGCAACTAACCAAGGATTAATATTTGTACTTGCAGTTGTGGTTATCGGGGGCTTTGTCGGCGCAGGCGGACTTGGCTATCTCGTAATTCTTGGTGGATCAAAGCCACAATTACAAGGAAAAGGCCTAGTTGCAGGGTTTTCAATTCTGTTGCTTGGCGTCATGATTGATCGAATCGCGCAATACACGGTGGCAAGAAATTCGGCACCGAAGCACTAGATTTCAAACTAGCGAACGTTGGTTTGAAGAGTTATCGAAAGATGGCTCGTTTCCTAGCAAGGAGATAAGAATGACTCGGAACAAGAAAGTTGCTGCAAAAGCCTCAGTGCTTGCTGCAGCTGCTGCCCTTCTGTTGTCAGCATGTGGTGGAGCAGGTGTGGATGCAAATGCATCTGCAGCTCCAACAGGTGATGCAGCAGCATGTGGCTCATACGCAATTGCAATGCATGCTTGGGTTGGATACACAGCCTCAGCTCAGGTTGTAACCGAAGTGGCGAAGGCTAACGGTTGCGACATCTCGCAGGTCACACTGGAAGAAGCTGGCGTTACATATGACGCTATGGAAGCCGGTTCCGTTGACGTTGTTATCGAAGATTGGGGTGGCGGTCGCTGGAAAGAATGGGCAGATCGTGGTGCACTTGTTGAAGTTGGAGAAAACGGAAACATTGGCCTTATCGGTATGTACGTTCCACAGTGGATGGCTGATGAATACCCAGACATCACTGATTCAGCGAACCTAAACAAGTACGCAGACCTTTTCAAAAATGATGAATCAAAGGGTAAGGGCGCTTGGTACGAAGGTCCTCCGGGATACACCACTATTGGCGAAAAGCTAGTTGCAGCAAACAAACTGAACTACACGATCATTTCAACCGGCTCTGAACAGGCTTTGATTGATGTATTCACGAAGGCTGATGCTGATAAGACTGCAGCACTTGGTTACTTCTACGAACCACAAAACTTCCTAGCGAAGGTTCCATTGGCTCGTATCAAGTTCCCAGCTAATGACTGGACAGATGCTGAAAAAGCTTCTGGTCTAACTGACTACCCAGAGTCACCTCTGATTAAGTTAGCAACACCAAAGGTTATGGATGCAAACGATGCGTTCACCAAGATCGTTAAGAACTTCTCTTGGACTAATGCAGACCAGAATGAAGTAGCAGCTGACATCGAATCCGGAACTGATCCTGCTGTTGCAGCTCAGAAGTGGATCGATGCTCACGCAGACGTAGTAGCTGGCTGGCTCAAGTAAGCCTGGCTAATAAGTCACCTAAAACTGGTGGGTCCAAGAAATTGGGCCCACCAGTTTTTTAATTCCACTTGACCCAGTGCAGATCTAAGAGGACGATTAACTTGTTGCGCACAACGCACTCTGTTGCATAGTTCGCAACACTAAATTTTCGGCGAATGAGGGTTACTCGTGAAAAAAATTGTGATCATTGGTGGCGGAATAGTTGGTTCATCACTTGCTGACGAACTCACCGAGCGTGGCTGGACTGATGTAACTGTCCTTGAACAAGGTCCCATGCCCGCACCTGGTGGTTCAACCTCACACGCACCAGGCCTGGTACAAAAAGTTACTGGCAACAAGACTCTCGCAGCGATGGCTGATCAAACCATTAATAAACTCTTAACTGTTTCAAATGAAGATGGTCCAGGCTTCTACCAAGTTGGATCCTTAGAAATTGCAACTACCCCAGAACGCCTAAAGGAACTTCATCGTCGCACTGCCTGGCTGCATGCTTATGGCTACGAGGCCGAAGTTATTTCTCCGGAGCGCGCCGGCGAACTTCATCCGGTGCTAGATCCAAAAGCAATTCTTGGCGCGATCTACTGCCCAACTGACGGAATCGCGAAGGCCGTTCGCTCAGTTCAAGCTTTGCAAAGACTGGCTGAATCTCGTGGCGCAATCTTCAAAGATCGCACTGAAGTTATTTCAATCGAACAAGAAGCCGGTCAAGTAACAGGCGTAATGACTGATCAAGGATTCTTCCCGGCTGAGATCGTAATCTCTTGTGCCGGAATTTGGGGACCTAAAGTTGGTCGCATGTTTGGTATGGCAAAAGCATTCCAACCACTCGCCCACCAACTTGCTTGGACTGAAGACATTCCTTCACTTGCTGATCAAACTGAAGAGATCACTATTCCGATCATGCGCCACCAAGGCGAAGATCTTTACTTCCGTCAACGTTTCAATGGCATGGGAATCGGTTCTTATCTACACCGGCCTCTTCCTGTTGAATCCGAAGAAATTTTGCCATTCGATCAGGCAAAAATCATGCCAAGCCAAATGGAATTTACCGCTCCAGAGTGGGAGCCAGTTCAAGGAATTGCGGGCAAAGTTCTACCTGAATTGAAGGATGCCAAAATCGTAGAAGGCATGAATGGCATGTTCTCCTTCACTGTTGACACTTTCCCACTTATGGGTGAGTGGAATGGCCTAAAGGGATTCTGGGTGGCCGAAGCAGTTTGGGTAACGCAGGCAGTGGGTGTTGCTCGCGCTACCGCGGAGTGGATTATCGATGGACACCCAAAGCTTGCCGTACATGAATGTGATGTAAATCGGTTTGAAGCACATCAACTTGGACCAAATCACATTGCAATGCGCGGAGCCCAAAACTACGTTGAGATTTACGACATCATTCATCCATTGCAACCAATGGAAAAGCCACGCCCACTTCGCACTACTGGCTTCTATCACCGACAACAAGAACTTGGCGGTTACTTCCTAGAGGCTTCCGGTTTCGAACGTCCGCAGTGGTACGAATCAAATAAAGATTTAGTTGCAAAGTATCCAACTCCAGCACGCGACGAATGGTCAGCTCGTTACTGGTCCCCAATCATTGGTGCCGAAGCGCAGTATGTACGCGAAAATGTTGGTTTGTTCGACATCACGGCGCTCAAGCGAATTGAAGTTACTGGCAAGGGTTCCATGGAGTTCCTGATGGAACAAACCACAGGAAAACTTGATAAAGCTCCAGGCTCAGTTACCTATTGTCTGATGCTTACCAAGGAAGCCGGAATCCTTTCCGATGTAACAGTTACTCGACTTTCGGAAAATCACTTCATGATTGGTGCCAACAGTGCAATTGATGTTGCTCGCCTTAAGTCGGCAGCACCAGACACAGTTCACATCAAAGACGTAACTTCCGGCACGGTTGGTCTTGGTTTGTTCGGACCACATGCTCGTAAAGTTGTTGAAAAGTTGACGAATGTTGATGTCTCTAACGAAGCCTTCGGTTACTTCAAGGCCAAGTCGCTTTACTTGGATCAAGTTCCAGCAACACTTTGGCGCTTGTCATACGTTGGTGAACTTGGTTACGAAATCTATACCGACGCTGACATGGCATTAAAGCTCTGGGACACCTTGCTAGAAGCCGGTAAGGAATTTGGAATCATTCCTGCAGGTCGTGGGGCTTTCAACTCAATGCGTCTAGAAAAGGGTTATCGCTCTTACGGAACTGACATGACTAGTGAGCACAATCCACACGAAGCAGGATTGGCATTCTCAGTTCGCAAGGGTGGTGGCTACATTGGTGCCGAAGCATTTGAGGCACTTGACCCAGCCGCCATAACTAAGAAGCTGGTATGTCTGGTACTTGATAATCCAGAGCACGTCTTGATGGGCAAGGAGCCAGTGTTTGTAAATGGAGTTCCAGTTGGATACACAACTAGTTCTTACTTTGGGCACTCGATCGGAAAACAGATTGCATATGCCTGGTTGCCCATTGACCACACCACTCTTGGTACCCAAGTAACTGTTAAATACTTTGACTTGATGTATCCAGCTGCAGTCAGTGATGACCCGCAGTTCGATCCATCGATGTCCAGACTGCGCTCGTAATCCAGCAAAGATAAGGTTTTACTTATGGCAACAACAACTCGTAGACGCACCGTAGAACTTCCGGATCATCCCGATTTCCTTTGGGTTGCCGATCAAAAGCCAAAAAAGTCCTATGACGTAATCATTATTGGTGCTGGTGGCCATGGGTTAGCTACTGCTTATTACTTAGCAAAGAACCACGGCATCACAAATGTTGCCGTAATTGAAAAAGGTTGGCTTGCTGGCGGAAACATGGGACGCAATACGACCATCATCCGTTCGAACTATCTCTGGGATGAATCTGCCGGAATTTATGACCACTCACTAAAGCTTTGGGAAAATCTCGAAGAAGAAGTTGGCTACGAAATGTTCTTTAGTCAGCGTGGTGTCATGACATTAGCTCACAGTGTGAGCGACGTTCGTTCTAAGCAACGTAACTTTTATGCAAACCATGTAAATGCAGTGGATAGCGTTTGGCTAACTCCGAACGAAATCAAAGAAATCGCACCGATCGTAAACATCAGTGAGGATATTCGCTATCCAGTGATGGGTGCAACTTTCCAACCCCGTGGCGGTATCGCAAAACATGACTGGGTTGCGTGGGGTTACGCAAAAGCTGCAGCTGACATGGGTGTTGACATTATTCAGAACTGTGAAGTTACTGGATTCAAAATTGTCGATGGCAAAGTCCAAGGCATCAAAACTACTCAGGGTGACATTGCTGCAAACAAAGTCGGTATGGTCGCTGCCGGTCACACTTCAGTGCTTTCCAAAATGGCGGGCTTTGATGTTCCACTTCAGAGTCGTCCGCTGCAAGCGCTTGTATCAGAATTAAATGAGCAAGTATTGGATACCGTCATCATGTCTGGAGCAGTACACGTTTATGTAAGTCAGGCTCATAAGGGCGAATTAGTGATGGGCGCTGGAACTGACTCATACAACTCTTATGCCCAGCGCGGTGGCTTCCATGTGATTGAACATCAGCTGGCAGCCGCTTGTGAACTTTTCCCAATTTTTGAACGCGCTCACATGCTTCGCACTTGGGGTGGCATTGTTGACATCGCTCCTGATGCATCTCCAATCATCGGCCTAACACCAGTTGAGAATCTCTTTATCAACTCGGGTTGGGGTACTGGTGGCTTCAAAGCAACGCCAGGCTCTGGCTGGGTAATGGCTGCCACTATTGCAAGCGGCGAACCAGATGCATTGGCAAAACCTTACGCACTTGATCGCTTTATCTCTGGTCACTTAATCGACGAGCACGGCGCTGCCGGCGTGGCCCACTAAGGAATAACTATGTTGCATATCCCTTGCCCATACTGTGGTCCGCGTGATGAAACTGAGTTTCACTACGGTTCCGAAGCGCATGTTGCCTATCCCGAAAACTCTGCAAACTTAACTGACGAAGAGTGGGCCAAGTTTGTGTTCATTCGTTCCAATCCAAAAGGTTGGATGGCGGAGCGCTGGGTTCACAGCGCTGGCTGTCGCCGCTGGTTTAACGTTTGGCGCAACACAATCAATCACGAATTTGGACCGTCCTACAAACCATTCACCCAACAGCCAAAGAGTCCCGCATGAGCACAGTAAATTTCACATTCGATGGCAAGCAGTACGCCGGAGAAAAAGGCGAAAGTTTAGCTTCTGCACTTCTTCGTAACGGAGTCTTGCATTTCACAGATAGTTCCTACAAAGATCGCCCACGCGGCGTAATGGGACTTTGGGTTGAAGAAACCAACGCTCTGGTCAACGTAGACTCTGGCGCTGGCGAACCTTTGAAACCAGCCACAACGATTGAACTAGTTGAGGGTTTAGTTGTCCGCAGTGCGCAAGGTGTTGGTGATCTGCCTGATACTCGCGACAACTCACGTTATGACAAAGCAAACCGCCACGTAGATGTCTTAGTTGTAGGTGCTGGAACAGCAGGGCTAGCCGCAGCCAAGAAGTTTTCTGATCAGGGCAAGAGCGTCATTGTTATGGATGACAAGCCAACAGCTGGTGGACATTTGGTCTACTTGGGTCAGCCAGTTCCGGCTGAACTGCTGGCCGTACTAGATCGTGAAAATGTTACTTACTTGCCGCGAACAACTGTGCAAGGTTTGTACGACCAGGGATACTCAGTTGCAACCGAGCGTCGCACTGATCATCTTGATGCAAATGTTCATACCGAAATGTCACGCATCAGAACTTGGCACATCCGTGCTGAACATACTGTGTTGGCAACTGGCGCTTTCCAACGTCATTTAGTTTTTGCAAACAATGACCGCCCGGGAATCATGCTTTCGCATGCTGCTGCTACTTATGTTTCAAATGGAGTCAGCCTATTTAAGTCTGCCGTAGTTGTAACCGTTGATAATCAGGGTTATCGAGATGCAATCCGATTGCACAATGCTGGAGTGCAGGTATCTGCTGTCGTAGATATTCGAAAGAAAGTATCTAAGTCCTCCAAGAAATCGTCACGTAAGGCAATCGAGAAACTTGGTATCCGCCTAATCAAGGGCGCAACTGTTATTGATACCCAAGCAAATCTCGACGGCTTGCTCAGTAGCGTCACTATCGTGGATCCAAAGTCAGATCTGCGAGAAACCATTAAGACTGACTTACTTGCTGTTTCTGGCGGCTGGACTCCAGTTGTTCACTTAGCCACATTTATTGGCATTAAGCCAACTTGGAGCGAAAAGCGTGCTGCCTTCATTGTTAAGCACAATGATTCCCTTACAAGTACTACGGGAATGTTGGCCGGTGATTTTGGTGAAGATGATGAAGCTGAAACATTCTTTGGTCCAAAGCTATCTTCTGAACAAGCATTGGTTGCCTTCGTTGATTTCCAGCGCGATGCAACATACCGCGACTTTAAGCGTGCAATCGATGCCGGCATGCGAAGTATCGAGCATGTAAAGCGTTACACCGCAATTGGTACTGCGCACGATCAAGGCAAAACCAGCGGTACCGTAACCATGGGTCTGATTGGCCAAGCAATTGGAAAGGCACCAGATGAAATTGGTTCGCTAACTTTCCGTCCGCCTTACATTTCTATCCCATTTGCTGCCCTAGCTGGCCGTGATCGCGGGTTGCTTTCAGATCCAGAGCGCACAACACCAATTCATGCTTGGCATGTGGCGAGTGGTGCACCGATGGAAGATGTCGGTCAATGGAAGCGACCATGGTATTTCCCTAAGGCTGGCGAAACTATGCACGCTGCGGTATTACGTGAGTGTGCCGCGGTACGAGAAGGCGTTGGCGTTATGGATGCATCGACACTTGGCAAGATCGACATTCAAGGTAAAGATTCCGGTGAATTCTTGGACTTGATCTACACCAACATGTTCTCAACTTTGAAAGTTGGAATGAGCCGCTACGGCTTGATGTGTGGCATTGACGGCATGGTCTTTGATGATGGTGTTACCACTCGAATCAGCGAAAACCACTGGTTGATGACTACCACCACTGGTGGCGCCGCGAAGGTTCTGGACTGGTTAGAGGAATGGTTACAAACTGAATGGCCACATCTCGAGGTTTACTGCACTTCAGTGACAGAGCAGATTTCTACTGTGGCAATTGTTGGTCCAAAGAGTCGCGAATTAATGAAGCGTCTTGCGCCGTCACTTGATGTATCCAATGAATCTTTTGCGTTCATGGAAAACAAGCACGCAGAGGTTGCTGGAGTGCCAGCTCGAATTGCGCGAATCTCGTTCTCTGGCGAACTTGCGTATGAAATAAATGTGCCAGCAATTTATGGCTTGCACATTTGGGAATCTGTAATGTCTCAGGGCGCAGACTTAAATATCACTCCGTACGGAACCGAAACAATGCATGTGCTTCGCGCTGAAAAGGGCTTTGTGATCGTAGGTCAGGAAACTGATGGGACCCAAACCCCTGATGACTTAGACATGAATTGGATTGTCTCGAAGAAGAAGGATGACTTCATTGGTAAACGTTCATTTAGTCGGGCTGACACAGCTCGCGATGGCCGTCACCAACTCGTTGGAATTCTGGCCGATGATGGCTCGTATGTAATCCCTGAAGGTGCTTACATTGTCGCTGGTTCGGATGCTGCTACCCCACCACCGGTGAAGCACATTGGATACATCACTAGCTCCTATGAATCAGCTGCTCTTGGTCGATCTTTTGCACTTGCACTTGTTGCTAACGGTCTAGCTCGCAAGGGCGAGAAGATTGCAATCCCGATGGCAGATCGCGTTGTAACTGGCGTAATCACCGATTCAGTATTTGTTGATAAGGAGAACACACGTCGTGATGGTTAATATCGAGATTGCAAAGAGTCCACTTGGTGGCGTAAAGCATGGTGACGCTGCAAAAGTTTTCATGCACGAAGTTCCATTCACACCTGGCTTTGACTTGCGGGTTGATCCTGACTCAAACGGTTTCCTTGCAGCGGTCGCTGCCCTCGGAGTAGTACTTCCTACTACAGTCGGCAGAGTTTCCCGAAACAACGCAGACTGCATTGTTACAGAAGATGAAATACCGGCTGCAGGTGGTGTGAGCGCCCTGTGCCTTGGTCCAGATTGGTGGTATTTAACGGGAACTGCTGATATTCAGGCCTTGCTTAAGCCAGTCCAAGAGGCTCATCACATCTCGTTAGTTGACGTTAGTTCGCAGCGAACCAAGATTGAAATCTATGGACCAAGCGCTAAAGATGTGCTGGCTCATTACTGGGAACAAGACCTTAGGGATGAGCATTTTCCAATCGATGCTTGTAGCCAAGGCGTTCTTGCTAAGGCACCACTCATAATGTGGCACTGTTGCGAAAACTGTTACTTACTTTTCCCAAGAGCATCCTTTGCGAAGCATCTTTGGACTGCTTTGACTGATGCATCGGTTGAGTACCTGTAAAATTAAGTAACACTTTCTAATTCAAAAGTAGGCACCGTGACCGCAGTCATTCTCGATGGAAAAGCTACTGCCGCTGCAGTAAAGGCAGATTTAGCAACTCGAGTTGCGGCATTAAATGCCAAAGGGATTTTCCCTGGACTTGGAACCATCCTGGTTGGCAATGATCCTGGTTCACATTCTTACGTTGGTGGCAAACATAAAGATTGTCATGAAGTTGGTATCACCTCTGTACGCGAAGACCTCCCGGCAACTGCTACTCAGCAAGATGTGATGGATGCGATTGCCCGCCTGAACGCTGACCCAGCATGTACTGGATACATCGTGCAACTTCCACTTCCAAAAGGGCTCGACTCCAATGCTGCGCTTGAAGCAATTGATCCACGCAAAGATGCTGATGGCTTGCACCCAACAAATCTTGGTCGCTTAGTACTAGGCGAGCCAGCACCACTACCATGTACACCACGCGGAATTGTTGAACTACTTCGCGCGTATGACGTGAACATTGACGGCGCTGAGGTTTGCATCGTTGGTCGTGGTGTTACCGTCGGTCGCCCGTTAGGACTGTTACTTACTCGTCGTAGCGAGAATGCCACAGTAACTCTGTGTCACACGGGCACCAAAGACATGGCTGCGCACATTAAGCGTGCTGACATTGTTGTAGCTGCTGCAGGTGTGCCCCACTTCATTAAGCCCGACATGATTAAGCCAGGTGCTGCATTGTTAGATGTCGGAATTACCCGCACTGACGCCGGCTTACTTGGCGACTTAGATCCAGCTTGTGCGCAAGTTGCTGGCTGGATTGCTCCAATGCCCGGTGGAACTGGACCAATGACTCGTGCCATGTTGCTAGCCAACGTAGTTGATACCGCAGAAGGAAACCTCTAATGACAATCAAGGAATATGACTACTTAATTGTTGGTGGTGGATCTGCCGGTTCGGTATTGGGAAACCGGCTTTCGGAAAATCCTGACAATGAAGTTTTGGTTCTGGAGGCCGGGCGCAAAGACTCTTGGTGGGATGTGTACATCCACATGCCAGCTGCGCTAACTTTCCCAATCGGCAACAAGTTCTATGACTGGATGTACGAGACAGATCCAGAGCCACACATGAATGGTCGTCGGGTTTATCAAGGTCGAGGCAAGGTCCTTGGCGGATCTGGCTCTATTAATGGCATGATTTTTCAGCGAGGTAACCCAATGGATTACGAGCGCTGGGCTGCAGACAAAGGCATGGAGAACTGGGACTTTGCGCATTGCCTGCCCTATTTCAAAAAGATGGAAAATGCTACGGGTGTTCCATCTGACACAAAGTACCGCGGACATGATGGTCCGCTTTATTTAGAAAAAGGCCCGGCAAAGAATCCGCTATTTAAGGCCTTCTTTGATGCTGCTGTTGCTGCAGGGTTTAATCGCACTGATGACGTAAATGGATTTAGCCAAGAAGGCTTTGGTCCATTCGACAAGAATGTTAAAAAGGGTCGTCGCTGGTCATCAGCTCGTGCTTACTTGCACCCTGTCATGCATCGCAAGAACCTAACTATTCAAACTCGGCATCAAGTTCATCGAGTGATTTTCGAAGGCGATAAAGCGGTTGGTGTAGTTGCGCAGCGTGGTAAGGCGATTACTGAATACCGTGCCAAGAATGTAGTTCTATGTGGCGGTGCAATAAATACGCCACAGGTACTTCAACTTTCCGGAATTGGGCCAGCTGAATTATTAAAGAAGCATGGCATTGCCGTAGTAAAAGATCTACCAGGTGTAGGACAAAACTTGCAAGATCACCTTGAGGTTTACATCCAACATGCTTGCAAGCAGCCAATCACAATGAATCCAAATCTAAAACTTTGGAAACGTCCATTTATTGGAGCTGCTTGGTTGTTTGCCCGCAAGGGTCCAGGTGCAACAAACCACTTTGAAGGTGGTGGCTTTGCTTGCTCGAATAACACCGTAAAGTATCCAAACTTGATGTATCACTTCTTGCCAATTGCCGTGCGATACGACGGAACAGGTATTGAGCAAGGTCATGGTTACCAAGTTCACGTCGGACCAATGTATTCCGATGCCCGTGGTCGAATCGAAATCAATACAGCAGACCCAATGGCTAAGCCTTCTATTTTGTTTAATTATCTTTCAACTGAGCAGGATCGTCGCGAATGGGTTGAAGCGATTCAAGTAACTCGCAACATCTTGGCGCAATCAGCCTTCGATCAATACAGCGATGGCGAACTCTCCCCTGGCCCATCCGTCCAAACTCCAGAGCAGATTTTGGAATGGGTTGCCAAGGATGCCGAAACTGCTTATCACCCTTCATGCACTGCAAAAATGGGCACTGACGACATGAGCGTTGTAGATCCAAACACTATGAAAGTTCATGGTGTTGAAGGATTATTCGTTGTTGATGCTTCGGTATTCCCATACGTAACGAATGCCAATCTGTACGCTCCAACCATGATGGTTGCCGAGCGGGCTGCTGACTTAATTCAAGAAAAGCCAACATTGGCTCCTGAGTACGTCGAATGGCATAAGCGAAACGTTTAGGGATTTAACCCTCAGTAGGCCTCTGCAGTTTTATGGAGTAACTACTGAGGTTCTTTCTTTAGAGTTGATAATTACTAAGCCAATCAGGATTAATACTGAGCCAATTATCTGCCAAACGTTTATCGCTTCACCCAGCACAATAATGCCGAGCATGATTGCAACAAACAGGATCACGTAAGTGGTGTCGCTTGCTACTCCGGCACCGGATTGCTTGATCAAAGTTTGGATCATGATGTATGTGATTCCAGTTCCAACAACACCCAAAATCAACATTGAAATCAAAGAAATTCTCGAGGCATCAGTTGTGATGCTTACAAACCATGGAAGGATTAAGGTGAAATGAATTGACGCACAGAGCATTTGTCCAGCTGCAATAGAAGTTGGCGTATTCGTCACATTGGCAAAGTTTCGTCGGGCATAAACCAGACCAGCCGCATAGCTAGTCGTGCCCACCATGATGGCACCGGTACCTAAGGCGTCAAAATCTCCAAGGCCCGTCCAGGGGTGAGCAATGGACAAGGCTCCCAAGAAACCCATACTCAAACCAGTTACTCGTCGCCAGGTTGGGTTTTCTTCTGGGATGAAAACCAACACAAAACCGAGGGTCACTAACGGAACTAGGGCATTCCAAATACTTACTTGCACCGTGGTGATTCGGCTAACTGCAGTTGCCATGCCAACAAATGAAACTGTATTAAATAGCAGGGCAGCAATGTTTAGCTTGATCCAGATTTCTTTACCGCGCGGATAACGATCTTTAGTTACCAGCACAACTACTGCAAGTGTTGTTGCGGCAAGCACAGTGCGTCCCCAAGCGACTTCAAGAGCAGAAAATGACTGTAGGGCAAAGTGCGCCCACATGTAGTTGCCACCGAAAAGTACTGAGACTGTTATGAATAGCGCAGTGTGTGACTTAGTTGGAGTTGTCATCGATTATCAAGCGCTAGTGAAGCAAGAGCTGCATTTACTATCGCACCTGATGATAAATCGTTGATGTTGTACAGATCCTTTACTGTTCCAGATTGCCCAAACGAATCTACGCCAAGGGAGACACATGGAACACCAATTGCAGATCCCATCCATGCCATGGCATGGCTAGATGCATCTTGAATCGTCACAATTGGAGCTCGGTCCCCGATTACGGACCAAAGTGGGCCAGGCAAACTCGGGGCCGAAGCGGTTCGAACTGCTTGGCGCAAGGTTCGTTGCCAAGCACCATACCAACGATCAGCACTAGTGACATCGATTACGTGTGCTGCTACACCTTCGCTACATAATTCGTTTGCTGCTGCCAACACTTCTGGCATCACTGCACCAGAGGCAACTAAGTGAACCATTGGCACGCGCTCTGCATCGTCTGCGCCACGTAGTTCTGGGAACTGCTCGAAGGCATCAAAGAGTCGGTAGCCACCACTTAGAACTTGGCGCTTCAATACCGCATCACCAATTCGCTTACGCGCTGCTTCAAAAGGTGCTTGATCAAGCGGTCTAGTTGTAAGTCGGAAATAGAAAGCTCCGTCGTCGTAAGGTGCAGCAGTTTTCAACTCAGATGGACCAGCAGCAACTCGAGTAATTGCATCGGCAAGCATCCAACTCAGTGCGGTTCCATAAGTTGGTTCTATAAACGTGACACCTGGCAGTTCCATGCCAATTGACGCAGTAATAGTTGACTGATGTGCTCCACCTTCAGGCGCCAATGTGACACCACTTGGTGTTCCCGCAATGATGAATCGAGCCGCAGAGTAGGTGCCATAAATAAATGCATCCAAGCCACGGCAAACAAATGGGTCATAAACCGTTCCAATCGGAATCAACGGCTGATCCGATAAATCCCAAGAAAGTCCGAGCTGCCCAAGTAAAAGAAACAAGTTCATCTCGCTAATACCAAGTTCAATGTGCTGGCCAGTTGGACCTTCTGCCCACTTCAACATCGGGTCTTCATTCCAGGCTCGACGCTCATCTGGTGAATAAATTCCATTGCGATTAATGAAACCAGCCAAGTTGGTGCTTGTTGCGACATCGGGCGCAGTCGTAACTAAGTATTTATTAATCTCTTCAATTCTGGATAGATCTACCAATACCCGACCAAACGCTTCTTGGGTGCTAAGTGGTTTAGTTCCAGTGGCAACCTCAGGGGCTGGAATGTTTAGTTCCAAACCCTTTGAAGTTGGTGCTCGATGCAGGTCATGTCTGCGCTGGGCTGCCAATACACCAGCAGCGCTCTGCGGATCAAAATCTGACCACTCAGTTTGTGTAGTTAAGCCCAGCTCACTTCGGAAATTATCGATTTGATCGCCACTAAGTAAGGCTGAGTGGTTTCGTGGATTGCCTGCCATCGGCAGTCCCCATCCCTTGATTGTGTAGGCAAAAACCACACTTGGGCGATCCGTCACACTGTCGCAAACTTCAAAGGCGTCTCTGAGACTGTCTAAGTTATGTCCACCAAGATCAGTAACTAATTCGTAAAGCGCTTCGTCGGTCAGTTCGGCAACTGAAAGTCCTACTTCGGTCGGCGCACCATCCAGGAATCTAGTTCGCAATTCTTGGCCACTGAATCCAAACAAAGATTGATATTGCTCATTTGCCATGGCATCAATCCAGGCTTCGAGTTCCTTACCAAACGGCTCAGCAAATTTTGCCTGAAGTTTTTTGCCGTACTTTACTTCAATTACATGCCAGCCAGCTGCCTCAAACTGAGCACGCCACTGCATAATTCGAATTCCCGGAATAACGCGGTCTAGGGACTGTCGATTAAAGTCGACAACCCACATGACATTTCCAAGTTCGGTAGTTGCCGGATCAGCTACCGCTTCCCATACGTTGCCTTCATCCAGCTCGGCGTCACCAATGAGTGCAATGAAACGAGAATGTGGCCGCTCACCGAAATGGGAATCGACATAACGTCGAGTTGCGGCAGCAAAAAGCGGGGCAGCGGCACCGAGTCCAACTGAACCAGTTGAAAAATCTGGAGCATCTGGATCTTTAGTGCGTGATGGGTAAGACTGCAGTCCCCCAAATTCTCGCAATCGTTTCAAGTAACTTTCGTCTAAGTTTCCCAGTAAGTATTGGATGGCATGAAATACCGGTGATGCATGAGGCTTTACACTCACTCGATCGGGACCATCTAAATGATCAAAATAAAGCGCAGTCATTATCGAAGTAAGTGATGCGCTTGAGGCCTGGTGACCACCGACTTTTACGTCGTCTTTCAACTCACGCTCGCGGTTTGCAAAATCAACCATTCGAACGGCTAACCATAAAACTCGTCGCTGAATCTCGTCTAACAGATCAGTGTCAACGCGTCGCTTAGTCATGCCATTTCCTTTACCTGAGCTGGTGCAGCATCAAACATCTTGAGCGAAACCGCTGCCATAACTGAGCATATCGCCATTACGGTCCAGGCAGTCTGCCAACTGAAAGATTCAACAATCCGAGACATGATGATGGGCGAAATACCGCCAGCGGCAAAAATAAAACTGTGGAGTACACCTTGGGTAAATCCAACCCGCTCTGGAGGTACTGCCACTACCGCAGTTGTAAAGAGCAGCCCATTCCAACCCATAGCTGAAATACCAGCTAAGAAAAGTAACGGTACCACAATCGCGTACTGCTCGAGTACAGCACAGAGCAATAACAATGTTGCGCCAATTAGCGCGATAACGATCTGAAATTGAACTCGCCTAGTTGGATAACGATCGCTGATCACGCCAAGTCGAATTCGAAGTGGAATAACGCAAGCCATCATGAGTGCATAAAGTTGTCCTGCGTGTGTTGGGGTCCAGCCTCGGCTGCCACTCAAGTAGAGAGTCAATAGCGCAACAATTCCTAATTGCGTCAGACAAAAGAATGCTGCCGCAATCAAGATTGGAGCAAGTCGGCGCCAATTCACAGCTGGAAGGTTTTCCGCTTTTAGTCTTGGTGGTTCTGGAACTCCGACAGGAGCAAACATTACAAATAATCCGCCCAGAATTATGAGACCAGCTAAAGCGTAAAGCGCCGCGCTCAGCCCGTGTGCTACAGCGATGGACGTTAATACGATTCCGCCAATCACTCCGCCAACAGGCACTGCTGCCTGGCGAGTCGAAAGTGCAAATCCGATATTTCCCAAGTGGACAAAATTTCGAGCCAATCCCTTAGTCATTGCCACAGTTGGTGAAGCCATCATGATGCCGGCAAAAATTAAAGCAAAATGTGCAATCTCAGATGCCTTAAAGAAGGCCGCGATTACAAAGCAAGTTGCAGTGCCAACAAGTCCTATCAGCGCAACTAGCCGATCATCAATGCGGTCAGCTAAGTTTCCCCAGAAGATAACTGCAAATGCAGTGCCAAGACTTATTGTGCCCAAAAGTAATCCAACGCCGGAAGTTGTTAGATCAAATGTGCTCGCCAGAATTGGTCCAAGGGCTGGTAGTCCTTGTTGGGCCGTTGATACAGCCAGTTGTGCAGCAATTGCGGCAGCCAAAATCCCAAGCGCATCTCGGCGCAATTTTTCCGGAGATGCTTGAGACATTGGTTATCTAGATGCCAAGGTGTGACGTGACATCACGATTCGCTGAACCTGATTCGTACCTTCATAGATCTGAGTGATCTTGGCATCACGCATCATGCGCTCAACTGGATAGTCGCGACTATAGCCGTACCCACCCAAAAGCTGCACAGCATCTGTCGTGATCTCCATGGCAACATCAGAAGCAAAGCACTTACTTGCAGCTCCAAAGAATGTTAAGTCGGAGTCATTGCGCTCACTTCTCGCAGCAGCAGCATAAGTTAACTGACGAGCTGCTTCGAGCTTCATTGACATATCTGCAACCATGAACTGAATTCCTTGGAATTCAGCAATGGCTTTACCGAATTGCTTACGTTCCTTGATGTAGGCGGCGGCAAAATCTAACGCGCCTTGTGCGATACCAACGGCTTGAGCAGCAATCGCAATTCGACTGTGATCAAGTGTGGTCATGGCAATTCCAAATCCCGCGCCCACTTCACCAATACGCCGTGAATCTGGAATCACAACATTGTCTAAATAAACTTCGCGAGTTGGTGATCCCTTGATGCCAAGCTTCTTTTCTGGTTCTCCAAAACTGACACCCAGATCATCTTTCTTCACAATGAATGCAGTGATACCACCGCGGGCACCTTTTTCTTTATCCGTTACGGCAAGCACAGTATAGATTTGGCTTTCGCCAGCATTAGTAATCCACTTTTTGGAACCGTTTAGAGTCCAGGAGTCACCAGTTGCCACTGCAGTAGTTTTCATAGCGCCAGCGTCACTGCCAGCATCAGTTTCAGAAAGTGCGTAGGACCAAAGCGTCTCGCCCGACGCTAGACCAGGAAGAAATTCTCTTTTAAGTTCTTCACTACCACTGAAGATCACAGGCAGAGATGCAAGTTTGTTTACCCCTGGAATCAAGCTGCTTGAGGCACAGGCCCGGGCAACCTCTTCGACCACGATGGCAGATGCCAAAGCATCCGCACCAGCGCCGCCGTATGCCTCGGGCACATGGATAGCTTGAAGTTCGGCAGAAACTAGAGCTTCATAGGCCTCTTTCGGGAAGCGGGCGTCTTCATCGACAATTGCTGCAAACGGCGCAATCTTGGCATCTGCTAGGGCGCGAACTACAGATCTAAGCTCTTCATGTTCGTCGGCGGTCTTGTAGAGGTCGAAACTGCTCACTTTGGCTCCTGAATATGCAGATTGCATACAATTCTGCCACTTTTCACCCGCACTTGCCATTGAAAGCCTTAATTTAGTCAAAACCCCGCATGAATTCTGGAATAGATGTATACAAGAAGTGGGAAATTAGCCGTTTGGAGGGCACATGTCAGATTCATTTGAAAACGCTGGGTACGGACAAGGCGAAGTTGGCTGGGGAACTCGGCCTGCCATCATTGCAGTTGACTTTCAAATGTCGTTTTGTGACCCAAAGTTCGCTCTTGGTCGAAGTGAGCATGCGCAGCGCGCGATCAAAAACGCGGCTCGCCTTTTCCCTGCTGCCCGCGCTGCAGGCATTCCAATCATTCACACGGCCGTAGCTTGGTCCACCGACACCGAGTTCGCGCGCTGGAAAGTTCCAGCTTTGCGCGATATTCAACCCGGATCTTACGAAGCCTCGATTCATCCAGATCTATGGGATGACAGCGACACCTACATCTTGAAGCGTTTTCCATCAGCATTTTTTGGCACCGACATGAGCAGCATCTTGACCACAAACGGAATTGATACCGTTCTAGTAACTGGGGTCACATCCTCAGGTTGTGTTCGCGCAACAATCGTTGATTCGTTCTCACATGGTTTCCGTACCATCGCAATTGATGATGCTTGTGGCGATCAAGATGCTGGGCCACATGATGCCAACATGCAAGATGTTGGTCGTAGGTATGCTGATGTCATTCAAACTGATGAGGCAATTTCAAAGATCAAATCGCTGAGTTAAACATTAAACAATGACTCAACGCGTTGCTTGCTTCACTGGCAGATTCCAACCCTTCCACAATCAACACTTGGAAGTGCTATCAGCGCTTAGTCACTCATTTGAACGCATCATTGTTGGGGTAACTAATCCAGACTTGTCGAACTTGCAAGCGCACAGTGCAAGTGCGCATCGTCATACCGATGGCGCTAATCCGTTTTCATTTGAAGCTCGAGTCGAGATAATCGAAAACTCAATTTCTGGAATCCAAAAGTCAGATTTAAGCAATGTTCAGATTGATATTGTTCCTTTTGATTTAACGACACCAGAATCTTGGCAAGTTCCTTCAGATACCGTATTTGCCGTTCGGATCTTTAGCCCTTGGGAAGCCAGCAAGTTGTCGTTGTTTACTGACCAAGGATTTGAAACTCTCCAACTCCCCGCGCCAGACAGCAAGTTATCTGCCTCAGACATCCGACTTTCATTGATCGCCAACGACAACAATTGGGAATCTTTGGTTGCCGCCGAAGCGATTGACACAATTCAAACGCAATGGAGTCTCACTACTTCTGCAAAGGTGAGTGCTTGAATTGAAGCCAGCACCAATGTGGGATGACCGCACACCAATGATTCTGATTACCTTTGATGGTCTGGGTGATCGGCCGAGTGCAGAACTGGATAATCAAACTCCCCTAGAAGCAGCCAGCACACCGAATTTAGATGAACTAACTCGAATTGGAGTCTCTGGCATTCATCAACCGTTTGGCCCAGGTCGCGCTACTTCAAGTGAGCGCAGCCATTGGGCGATGTTTGGTCAGACTCAAACTTTTCCTGGCCGAGCAATGCTTGAGGCAATTGGTATGGGAATTGAAATCACAGATGAGCGACCACATTTTCATCTTGCACTTCGTCCTGCAGTGCTTGAAGGTGGAAAGCTACAAGCACTAGGCCGTGTCGGCAGTGAGGATGCAAGTGACTGTCTTGAACTCTTCGATGCACTCCGCGTTATGCCGCATGAACTAAACCCCGTTCTTCACCCGCTTCGTAATGGTGAATGCATCCTTGAATCAGCCGCAATTACATCGCACGAAATCAGTGACAGTGATCCACTCTTTGGCCACCTTCATCCCGTCTTGCAACCACAGGCATTGGAATCAGCTCTTGATCAAAAATCTGCACAGCACTGCGCTGAATTAGTAACTAGCTGGATTAACTCAGCGGTTGAGTTGCTACTTTCACATCCCGTAAACATAGCTCGGCGAGCAGCTGGCAAGCCACAATTAATTGCCCCAGTTACAAAATGGGCCAGCAAGAAAACCGGGCTTAAGTCGTTTGAACAATCGACCGGGCTAAGCGCAGCAGCGGTTACTAGTTCGGCGCTGTATCGAGGTCTTGCTGAAGTTCTAGGCATGACGCAAATTCACATTCCAAGTGATCTAGCAAACGTTCAAGGGGATTTTGAGTCGCGAATTAGGGCAGGAATTGAATTAAGTAAGACACATTCTTTTGTTCACATTCACACCAAAGCCACGGATGAAGCCGGTCACACCAAGCAACCGTCTCTTAAGCGAGATGTGATTGAAAGTCTGGATCGTGCTTGCCACGGTCTCAAAAAACTTACCGAGACAACAACCATTGTCATTACCGGAGATCACGCAACGCCTTCGACCGGTGGCATGATGCATTCTGCTCATCCAACATCATTGATTTTGGCTGGACCACATGTTTATCCTGACGATGTTGTCGCTGCTGGTGAACGCTCCCACAAATCTGGCGACCTTGGAAAAGTAACTGCTAGTGATATTTTGCCCCTTATGTCGCATTACTCACATCGAGCTAGCTTCAAGGGGCACGCAACTGGATCTTCCGAAACAATAGCCTTACCAGATAATCCAATCGCCCTAGATTTCTCGGAAACCCAAAATCAAAATCAGTTGAGCAAAGTAAATGGAATAGGAAACAAATGACCAGCAACGTAACGTCCCCACTTGATGTAGAACTTCACATACCCGCTCATCTCGAGAGCGTTATTGCTGAAGTTTCTGATCTTTATGACAATGAAGTTGCTCCTCGCGAGCAAGCGCTAGATCATCTTTTGCGCGACCAATCAAAGTTTCTAGATGAGTCCGGACGGTTACATCAAGACATCATTGCTGCCCGCAGAGAAATCATGGCAGCAGCTGGTGCAAAGAATATTTATAGTGCACATCTTCCGGAGTCTCTAGGTGGTCGTGGATTAGGCCGCGAAGACATGATTTATGTCGAAGAAAAAGTTTATGGATATGGAGTGGGCTTGAACCCTGCCCTACTGTCTTGGTCCGAAGGTGCTACTCCACGCTTGTTACACGCACACGGGCATCAGAAAGAACAGTTCACTGATCCATTAGTAAAGGGACTAAAGACTAGCCTGCACGGTGTCACTGAAACTGGCGCTGGCTCAAACCTCTATGACATGAAAACTAATGCCGTTCGTAAGGGCTCTGACTGGGTGCTTAACGGAACTAAGGCTTACATAACAAATTACTTTGACGCTGATGTCGCCCAAGTTTTGGCAATTACAAATCCTGGTGGCGGTCGTAAATCTTTCACTTACTTCATGTTTGACACTAAAGAGTATGCAAACAAGGGCTACAAAATTGGCAAGCTTTACCAAACCATGTTTGGTGATGGCTACACCGGTGAAATTCATTTCGAAGATATGGTGCTTCCTGAGAGCGCAGTTCTTGGTGAAGTGAACGGTGGCTTTGACATTGCTGTTATGTCGTTCAACTACACCCGAATGCGCCGTGCTGGCATGTGTTCTGGTTGGAACAAGTACCTGATTGAAAAGACACTTGAGCGGGTAAAGACTCGCATTGTCGGTGGTGAACCACTTGGTGCAAAGCAAGGTATTCAGTGGATGATTGCGGACATGTATCTAGATTGGCAGCAGACTCGTTCACTTTCGCTAGATGTGGCACGAGCAATCGATACGCCGGGTCCATGGTGGAACTTACCTCGTCCAAGTGATGAAGTACGACGAATTTGCGCTTTAAAGCTCAGCAACGATGAATCGTTCTATCGCGTCGCAGATCGTGCGCTGCAGATTCATGGCGGTTCGGGAGTTCTCCGGGACACCGACATCAACAAGCTATTTCAAATTGCTCGAAACCTTCGGATACCAGGCGGCACTGATGAAGTACAGCGCACAACAATTGCCGAAACTCTCGGCTTACGATTCAACTAGGAGTAACCATGTCAAACCAGGAAACATTGTCACTTGAAATTGGCGATTGGGCACAAAAAGTCTCTATAGCTGACGTACCAAAGCAAGTCCAAGATCAAGCGTTACTTAACATCCTTGATGCTGTTGGTATTGCGTTTGCTTCAACACACTACGAATTTGCCACTCGCAGCATTGCTGCTGCTGTTGCCTTGGGAACTGGGGACCGTGGCGTAATTGCTTGTTCTGAGCGTCTTACAGTGCGTGACCAGGCAATGCTCAATGGCATCTTGATTCATGGTTTGGATTTTGATGACACCCACGTACCTGGAGTTATTCATGCAACTGCAAGTGCACTACCAACAGCGATTGCAATTGCTGATGATCGTGAACTCAGTGGAAATGATTTAGTACTTGGATTTCTGGTTGCATTAGAGATCGGCGCTCGAGTTGGTACTGCTGCAAACGGTGGTTTCCATGCGCAAGGATTCCACCCAACTGGCCTAGCTGGTGCCTTTGGTGCGGCTGCAGCGGCGGCAAAGATGATTGGCCTTGATGCACATGGCATTGCCAGCGCCCAGGGAATTGTTGGTTCGTTAGCCTCGGGTTCCATGGAATTCCTAGAAACCGGTGCCTGGACTAAGCGCTTACATCCAGGTTGGGCTGCAGTCTCCGGCATCACTGCTGCTGAATTAGCCAAGGCTAAGTTTGAAGCTCCCCTTGCAATTTACGAAGGTCGCTTTGGTCTTTATGCATCCCATACCCCAGCTGGACATGATCTAAAAATGGATGCTGTCGCTGCTGATCTAGGCTCTGCTTGGGAATTGATGAGAGTTGCAATCAAGCCTTACGCAGCCTGCCACTTCACACACGCCTGCATAGACATTGCCATCGAGCTGGTAACCGAAAACAACCTGACTGCAGCAGACATTGAATCAGTCACCACAATTGTGCCGGCGCAAGTTGTGCCAGTAGTTTGTGAACCAGCCCAAGCCAAACTCAATCCGCGCAGTGATTATGACGCTAAATTCTCATTGCCATTTATTGTTGCGACCGCGATTGCAAAACGGCGCTTTACTTTGGCTGACTTGGATGATGATTGCTTAGTTGATCCGGAACTATTGGAATTGGCAGCAAAAGTCTCGTACCAAAATGATCCGAATCCAACGTTCCCTAAGTACTTCCACGGTGAAGTTATTATTCAAACCAAGGATGGTCGCACGCTTCGTAAGCGTGAAGACATTAACCGTGGTGCGGACGAGCGCCCACTTTCGACCAGTGATGTTGAGACTAAATTCCGGGACAATGTTTCATTGGTCGCCGGCACTGATGTAGCAGATCGGGTACTTAACGCAGTCATGTCATTGCCTACTACCAAAAACTCACGTGACTTCGTTGAGGCTTTAAGAACTAAATGACACTTGATTTAGCTGGCTTAAGTCTTCGGGATTTCACAACATGTGGTGGGTGTGCTGCCAAAGCAGACGCCACATTACTGAAATTGCTCCGCTCTGCTGCCTATGAACAACAAGGTATCGACACCATTGTTGGTCTGGCTGCGCCCGATGATGCTGCCGTTACTTCAATCAACGAAACCACATCACTGATAACCACTATCGATTTCTTTCCACCAGTTGTTAGTGATGCATTTGAGTACGGATACGTTAGCGCCCTGAATTCACTTTCTGATATTTATGCCATGGGAGGGATTGCAAAGACTGCGCTATTGGTTTGCGGCTTTCCAAAGGAAATCGACGATTCCGAAATCACTGCCTGTGTATCTGGAGCCGCTCTAGCCTGCAAGGAAGCTGGCGTTGAAATTCTCGGAGGCCACACAGTTCGAATTGCAGAACCAATTTTTGGGTTAGCGGCAACTGGCTATGTACACCCAAATCAAATTTGGCGTAAAACTGGCTTAGTTGATGGTGACTTACTTATGCTTTCCAAGCCATTGGGTGTTGGCGTGCTACTTTCTACTCGAGAGCAAAGTGATGAAGCAATTGCACTCGAGCAGATGAAAATTTCGAATCTAAGTGCTCGAAACTCTCTCGCTGAATTAGGGACCGCCGTGCACGCAATAACAGATGTCACCGGCTTTGGGCTAATTGGCCACCTTAGCGAAATGCTTGGTAACTCTTTCCTAGATGCCCAAGTTCGTCTACCGTCCCAGGCCGTATTGCCGCAGGCACATTCACTTTTTGATGCTGGCAAAAGAACCTCGGCGGATTCCCGCAACCGCAATGCCCTAACTCGAGAAATCTTGGGATTAAACGAAAGCAATAATCAAGCAGCCTTATTTGATCCGCAGACTAACGGTGGACTCTTGGCCGGCATCAACTCTGCATTTGAAATCCAACTCGTCGAACAAGGATTTATAACGGTAGGTAAAGTGGTAGCTGGCTCGGGGAAAATCGAAATCTTAAGTCACAAATAACAAACAAAAGGACAAATAATGCCACGCCCCCTTGAAGGAATCACTGTTCTCTCGCTTGAGCAATTCGGCGCTGGTCCATTTGGTACGGTCCATTTGGCTGATCTTGGTGCCCGAATTATCAAGATTGAGGATCCAAGTTCTGGTGGCGACGTCGGAAGATATGTCCCGCCTTACGCACATGAAGAAGACTCCTTATTTTTTGAAGCCTTCAATCGAAATAAAGAGTCGATCTCGTTGGATCTTTCAGCGCCTGCTGGTCGAGCCACATTTGAAGATTTGGTTAAGCAAAGCGACGCTGTCTATTCAAACCTGCGCGGAGATGTTCCGGCAAAGTTAAAGATTACATATGACGATCTCAAGCACCTGAATCCAGCGATTGTTTGTTGTTCTCTCAGTGGCTTCGGCATGAATGGCCCACGTGCAAAAGAACCGGGTTACGACTACATGCTGCAGGGTCTGGCTGGCTGGATGTCGCTAACTGGTGAACCTGATGGTCCGCCGACTAAGAGTGGACTATCTTTAGTTGATTTCTCTGGTGGCTTCGTCGCGGCCTTGGCATTAGTTAGCGGGATCCATGCAGCTAGACGCGATGGCGTTGGCATGGATTGTGATGTTTCGCTTTATGACACTGCACTGTCGATGACTAGTTACATTGGTGCTTGGCATTTATCGGGTGGTCACGAACCTATTCGCCACTCACATTCTGCGCATCCATCATTAGTTCCATTCCAGGTGTTTCAGACTAAGGATTATTGGATTGTTATTGGTTGCGCGAAAGAGAAGTTTTACGAGCGCTTATGTGAAGTCATCAACCGCCCCGATCTTGCAACCAATCCGGATTTTGCGACGTTTGCAGTCCGATACGAAAATCGTGATGCTTTAGTCTCGCAATTAGATGACATCTTTAAGACTCGAACTACTACAGAGTGGCTGGCCGATTTAGTTCCAGCTGGTGTCCCAAGTGCTCCCGTCAACACCATTGAACAAGCCTTTAAAGAAGAGCACACAATTGCTCGAGAAATGATTGCACATAGCGAGCACGAATACTTTGGCAAGCTCCGCACTCCAGCTTCGCCAGTTAATGTTGGTCCGAAGCGACAGACATACCAACGGGCGCCAAAACGTGGTGAGCACACCATCTCAGTTCTAAAAGAACTGCTTGATTTATCTGATGAGCAAATTGCTGCACTGCAAGCTACTGGAGCATTTGGAGAATCCAAGTGAAACCCTGGGATGGTGTCGCTTACGATGCGTTGCCACTACCCCATGAACAATGGGGTATCCGTACGATCGAGGCTTTGAATTTGCAGCCAAATGAAACTCTGCTTGACGCTGGTTGTGGCACTGGCCGAGATGCCCAATTAGCGCTGGAAAAACTCCCTCATGGATCTCTAGTTTGCGTAGATCAAAGTAGCACCATGCTTGATCAATGCCGTACGCGATTTGGACAAGACCAGCGCGTGCGGATTTTAGAAGGTGACCTAGATCAGGCACTTCCCGTTGAGCCTGAGAGCGTTGATGCGATCATGTCAGTTGCCGCGCTTCATTGGCTGACTCAACACAATAACGTTTGGCAGCATTTCTACAATGCATTGAAGCTCGGCGGGCGAATCGCTACAGACTGTGGCGGTTTCGGAAATTTGGCTAAGACTTTGGGATTGGTTCCACAAATCGATTCGAACATAAAATTTCCTGACTGGTATTACGCAAATGTTTCCGACACTGAGGCTCTACTGAAAGCAGCTGGCTTTGTGGACATAGCGGTGAGCCTTCGTCCCCATCCAACACCGCTTCCCGACAAACAGACGCTGGCAACTTATTTAAAGACTTTAGTTTTCCGAGAATGGACAGAAGATCAGATTTTTAAGATGTCAGAATTACTTACTGACAACACGCTTGATTACGTCCGACTTGAAGTACGGGCCAAAAAGGCCTGAGTTGCTGTGTGATTAAGTGATTGAAAGTGACCTAAAGATTGGCGTGTTGTCCCGGCGGGCACCAATCGGAAAAACCAATGACTCAGACGTAGTAATTGAGCATATTGGAGGCCTTACTCGGGTTATTCCAGCGATTGCGCAATTGGCTAGAGTTGCTTGGACCACATTGCCTACTGATAGCCAGGTAGGTCTGCCAAAGCAGTTTTCACTTTCTACTCTCCCTGATCAAGAACTGTGGCACGACATAAAAATCTCATTCGCCGAAGTTAATAATGACGAGCTAAATAAAAGCGATTGGTTTTGCAATCATTACATTTGGCCACTTTTGCATGACTTGCCTATACCCAATCCTGACCAGACTGATTTAGCCCCTTACTTCACAGCTATGGACTCCATCGGGCGCGATCTTGCTATGCAAAGTATTGATCGAACTATCTCTGGATATTTGGTGAATGACTTTCAGTTATCGCGAGTGCCAAACACATTGAAGAAATCTGGACAAGAAACGACTGTTACCTTCTTTTTACACACTCCATGGCCGAAAATGTTTCCACAAAATGCCTGCGCAACCAGGATTCTTGAATTCTTGGCAACTGGAATGCTGGCGGCTGATGTGATCCAATTTCAAACTCAAAATGATGTACGAGCCTTTGAAAACTTCGTACTTGAACATTTGCCAACTCAATCCAAAGGGATAACCCTCGAAGTCAATCCGGTTTCAGTAAACGTACAAGCTTTGCAGGATGCAGCTAAGTCAGAAATAAACCAAATGGATCTTGGCGACGGTGATGTCAGCTACGTACACATAGCGCGTACCGATCCGATAAAGAACACTTTGCCGACAATTCTGGCGTTTACGGAATTTGTGAAAGGCTTAGAAGACTCAGGACCGAACAATTACCTGGATCTGTATCTAGTTCCATCCCGACAGAAATGGCCTGATTACCAATTGCTACTTTCCGAAATTGTTGCATGCGTTGAACTTTGTAATTCGGAACTTGCTGCACTCAATTACCGTCCAATTCGACTTCATATTGGCAATGACTACCATCGAGCAAGCCGGGCACTAACTCGCTATGACTACCTTTTAGTTTGCTCAATTGCGGATGGTCTAAATCTTGTTGTTAAAGAAGGTGCAGTGTTGAATAAGAGAAATGGTGTGATCGTGAGCTCTCCTCGCGTTGGCGCTATGGCTGAACTTGAAGATAATTGCGTCCTAGCCGACGGTGTAGACCAAGCCAGTATTTCAATCGCTTTAAAGAAAGCTGCAAACTTAAATGAAGAGACCCGTCGAGTCATGTCAATGCAACTTAAATCGCACGTTAATGAATTTGATGTGAGCCGTTGGGCTAAATCGATTGTTGCAAGCTTAAAAATTTTGGAAAAAGTTTAAGATTCGTTGGTTTGTAAACTCACATCAGTGATGTGAACGCCATTTACATCAACCAGATTTTGATCCAGGTTAAGCAATGCGTACTTCAAGCGATCAATGTCTGCTAGATTTCCCTTATTGCGAGTCCGGACATCAAGTTCAATAGTTACGCGTAAATCTTGTGCATGCCCTACCGTGACACCTGCAGCCTTTGCCATCTTGTCTGCAATCAATGGTGTAATTTCACCACGAGCAACCATGGCTGCCAGCGAAGCGGCAAGCTCAACCTTCCACTTGTCGGCATCCTTTGGACCTAAGTAAACCGGTTCGTTGTTTCCAACGTAATGCGGACGCCATACAAAGAACGAACTTAGTTCTCCAGTTGGAACCAGAGTGAATTCACGTTCAACCTTGACTCGGCGCGGACCTGGATAAGGCATTGGAGTGTTTTGCACGCCAATCGTGTGTGGGAACCAGCGGAATTCGCGCTTAACGAATCCAACTGAGTGTGGCGACCAGACAAAAGTAGAAAGCTGCTTCTCGTACTGAACCGCTGGAGGTGCTGGGGTTGGCCATTCAACTTCAGTCTTGTAGCCAATCTTGTGCGGCGACCAAGTGTAATTGCGAGTGACGTGTAAGTAAGGTCCCTTTAGTCCGTTCATGTGAGGACGCCAGACGAAGCCGCGCTTAATTCCGCCACCCTTGCGAGTGCCTAAGTAACTTAATTCAACAATTTTTTCTGGCGTTAATTCGCGACCTGTTAGTTCTGCTACAACTTTGCCTTCGGCAAAGATAAGTACGCGGTTACAGATGTTAGCCAAGTCTTCGTGTTCTGCGGAGGCGACAATTACACCTGAACCGGCGCGCGCTGCATCAGCAATTTTTCCGAAAATTGCTGCCTTGCTACCAACGTCAACGCCTTGGGTTGGTTCGTGAAGCAAAAGCACATCTGGCTTAATTTGAATCCACTTAGCAAGCAATGCTTTCTGTTGGTTACCACCAGAAAGTTTGCGAAGTTCAATGCCTGGAACAGGTGGCTTTACATCAAAGCGACGAAGTAGCTCGCCTACATCTTTCTTAAGCTTGTTACGACGCAAGCGGCCAGCAGTGAAGTACTTACTTAGAACTGGCATACCAACGTTGTCAGTAAGTGTTGCTAGTAAAACTCCACTCGCTCCAGTGCGATCACCTGGCAGCAATGCAACGCCAGCGTTGACAGCTTTGCGGGGATTCAAATCTTCTTTTTCAAACTTCTTGTTCTTGATTGTGATCGTGCCATCGGTATGTTCTAGTGCACCGAATAGCGCGTAAGGAACTTGGTCATGACCCGCGCCCATAAGGCCAGTCATTCCAAGAACTTCACCACGACGCAATGTGATGTTTAGCTTTGGAATACTTCCCGCTGCCATGTTCTTGGTTTGCAGCACAACTTCTTTTGAGGGAGATGGTACGTGGTCGGGATAAAACGCGTTTAGCGATTGTCCCAAAATCATTGCAACTAGGTCAGCTTCTTTGGTTTCTTTGGTATTTACCGTGGCAACCTTGCGACCATCGCGCAAAACCGAAATGCGGTCAGTTAGATTCAGGATTTCGTCTGTGCGGTGACTAATGAAAACAACACCAGTGCCCTGACGAGTAACTTTTTTAACGGCATCAAAAAGTTTATCTACGGACTCGCTTGGCAAATAGGCAGTTGGTTCATCGAGAACTAGGACGTGACCTTCTGGGTTTGTGGCAATCTCACGAATCGCACGAGCAATTGCAACAATCGCACGGTCAACCGGCGGCAATGCGCCAACCGGAGTTAGCGGATCCCATTTAAGCCCAAATTGTGAAAGTTGATAGGCAACTGCACTCTTTTCATCAGCCCAAGGAATCTTTGAAAGCCCGGAGCGACGCCAAGTGCCAAGACGTAAATTTTCTAGAATGCTAAAGGCTGGAACTAAACCTAAATCTTGGTGGACGAAAACCATTCCAAGTTGCGCAGCGTCGTTGCCCCGTAGCGGCAGTTCGATGTCTTCGCCACGCAGCTTTAACTTGGTGCCGCGATCGGGATCATGGAATCCGCTGAGTACCTTGATCAGAGTTGATTTACCGGATCCGTTACGACCAACAAGACCATGAATTTCGCCAGGACGAACATCAAAATCAACATTTGAAAGCGCTTTGGTCGGCCCAAATGTCTTGGACAGATTGGTGAACTCAAGGACTGGGCGGATGCCACTGTCTTCGGTCACTTTTATCTCCTACGCGCTAAATCTTGAGACTTGAAAAAACTTATTTGTGTTGCGGACTTAAAGAGAAAAGTGTGACTGGTTGAAGCCAATACTGACTTCAACCAGTCACAACTAATTACTAGCTAGCGGTCCAGAACTTTGCGAATTCAGCTGCAAAGTCGATTCCGTACCAGTTAACTGAATTTTCTACAGAAGCATCGATTGAACCAATGTTGCTTTCATCGAATACCTTGCAGGTGATTCCGTAGTTTGCTGGAACTGCATTACCAGTTAGCAGACGTAGGCCTGCGTCAACTGTTGCGTATGAGAACCAGTCATTTGGACAACCGACATCCATCTTGACTGAACCCTTACCAATGCCAGCGGCAACAGCAGGTGTCATGTTGAATGACGACTGAATTGCGGCCGAACCTGCAGCGTCAAGACCAGCGCCAGTAGCGATAGTCATGCCGTCGTAGATTGGCATCAAGTGTGTGATTGTTGGATCTGCTGTAACAGCGTTCTTTGCAACACCATCAAGTGTTCCATCGAACCAAGTTGCAAGCGGTGCATCCTGATAATCAACCTTGGCATCTGGACAGTTAGCTGTCGTACGAGCCTTGATTGTGTCAATCATGATTGGGCTGGAGGCTTGGCCTTCAGATCCCCAAACAACTGCATTGCCGGCGCCAGCACCAGTTACACAGAACCAGTCAGCCATCAAGCTAGCTGCGATTGTGTAATCGAATGATGGATCTGCTGCAATACCCGCAGCAACTGCAACACCTGGAGCAGCAGTCTGGTTGGTTGTCATTACAGGAATGTCGCCCAAGTCAGCTAGTGGAATAAGTGCGGCTGGCACTGCGTTGGTGATGATTAGATCGACCTTGTCAGTTACTGCCTGTGCAAAGAACTTAGGTAGTGGATCGATAACGCCACCAGCATCACTTGTCTGTGTTACTTTGACGCCCTGTGACTCAAGGCCAGCCTTGATTGTGTCGGTCCACTGCTTTAGTACTGGAATCTGGTCGTTGATCGAAATCATCGCAACCTTCTTGCCAGATGCAGCTGTTGCATCAAACGCATCGCCTGGGTAAGCAAAGGTTAGGGATGCAGCAAGGGCGGCATCGTATGCTGCCTTTGATGTTGCCAAACCGTCTGCTCCCGCAGGTGCGCTTGCACTTTCGGTAGGTGCTGCAGAATCAGACTTGCTTGAGCAACCGCTCAAAACTAGTCCAGCAGCAAGTGCGGCGGCAATAAAGCCGTAACGCATTTTCTTTTGTGCTTGCATTAGACGTACCTTTCCCGTTGTTTTGATTCAGTCACTCGACCGCGACCGAAGGTTGGATGCCACTGTGGCTACGAGCACGCCAATTACAAGCGCGAGCCCATAGAACACATCTGTAATCCAAACCTCGAGACCCTTGAGCTGTAAGCCCGTGATTCCGGTTTCGAGGAAATATACAGCTACAACCGTGCCCCAGACGTTAAAACGTCCTGGCCTGATTGCAGTTGAACCAAGGAATGCTGCCGCGAACGCAGGCAACACATATGACTTGCCGATGCTTGATTGCGCGGCACCAGCAGTTGTCAGAACCATGGCGCCGGCAAGGGCAGCCAAAGTAGAACAAAGAACTAAGGAGTAGTAACGATAAGCATTCGTACGAATACCGGCTAAGCGAGCAACTTCGCGACCTTGGCCAACGAAGTAAAGTTGGCGTCCAATTGGGGTGTGCTCCAATACATACCAAGCGATAAAGGCCAAAAGTAGCATGAACCAGAACGCTGCGTAGAAACCAAAAATTCTAGTTTTAACAAGTGCGACGAATGAAAAATTCTGAACGCTCAGAGTTGTGTTACCAGCAATGCCACTCACAATTCCGCCCAGGGCCGTACCGGTTCCCAGCGTGACCACCAAGGAAGGGATCTTGCCTTTCACGCTTAGGAGTCCATTTATGAATCCGAACGCAGCAGCTACAACAAGAGTTAATGCAATTGCCAATGGCAACGAAACTCCGTGCTTCGTAGCTAGCCAAGCAGGAATTGCTGCGCCAAGTGAAACAGCGCCACCAATTGAGAGATCAAATTCACCTGCAGAAAGTGCGAAAACCAAGCCAAGCGTAAGAAGAACGGTTGCAGCTTTTTGGTTTGCAATAGAAGTTACATTTTGCCAAGTTGGAAAAACTTCAGGTAATAAAAAACTAAACACTAGGAAGAGCACTAACCAAGCAACCAGGATCGCATAAGCCTGAATTCGATAACTTGTTGATACCGCAGCGCTGGTGTTGTCCTTGCTGCCTTTACGACGAATGCTTATCCGGCGTAACGAAACGGTCTGCGACACGTAATCTCCCAATTCCCTCGGCTTAAATCATCCCAAGAAACGACTTCCGATGAGTGTAAGTCTGGGGGAAAAATACCGCCAGCGCAGGGTAATTGGACTACTTTGTATACAACATTCAGATAACGGCATTTAAACAAATCCCATAACTAATGGGATTTGGGCTCCAATAAATGGTATTTTAAGGGGTTTGTGGGCCGAATTCCCCAATGATTGATTGTCGCATCAAATCGGGCTTTATTTGGATTTTGTATACGAAACTATGAAATGTCCATTAGTTTGGCCATATATTCCAAATCAGAATTGTTCCAAATCAGGAGGATCCGTGAAGGTATCGGTAGTTCAAAGTGGCAATTGCACCCAAGATGTGTCTGAGAACGTAAGTATGTTGCTCGAACTATCGGAGCAAGCCGCAACTACTAATCCGGATTTGATACTTTTACCCGAATTAGCAACAACTCCTTACTTTGCGGCTGGCGATAAAAGTCCTAAGTATCGCGATTGGGCTGAGCCAGTAATTGGTGGCGCCTCGACCGCAGCTTTCGCACAGTTTGCCAAGGATCACAACACCGCACTTGGTTTTGGGATGTATGAACTTGATAATGACGTTCGCTACAACTCGCTTGTGATTCTAAATCGCAACGGTGAAGTTGTGCATGGAAAAACTCACGACGGAAAAACTTACCCAGCATTCCGCAAACTCACTGCACCGTCAGTTCACATGCCAACACTTGATGTGCACGAAGATGAATACTGCACTGCTGGACCAGGACCTATGAACTTCGATGTTGATGGAGTTTCAACTGGCGCATTGATTTGCTACGACCGCGCATTCTCTGAGCCATGGATGGCCAACCGAGCACTTGGTGCTGATGTTGTGTTACTTGCCGTTTCTTCCCTCGGTTGGCGCGAATCTCTATTCATCAATGACCTTCGCCTGCGAGCTATGGAAATGGGCGTCTTCGTTATTGCTTCAAATCGTTCCGGCGAAGAAACTTGTGGTGGCAAAACTCATGACTTCTTTGGACGCTCTTGCGTGATTGCACCAACCGGTGAAGTTCTCGCTGAAGCTGGCGGCCACAACTATCCCGAAATCATTCATGCCGAACTCGATATGTCTTTACTTGCTAAGGCGCGTAAAGACTGGCCAGTATGGAACGATCGTCGCCCAGAAATTTACTCTTGGATGTACAAGTAAACCCAATTGCGAGTTACTTAATAATTCCTCTCGAACGTAAGTCAGCTAACTTCGCAGCGTCGTAACCAAGCAAGTCTCCATAAACTTCGTCAGTGTGCTCACCATGAGCTGGACCGCTCCAGCGAATTGAAGGCTTTGTGTCTGAGAAGAACGGGAAGATGTTCTGCATTGGGAACTCTCCAACGCCTGGTACATCAACGTTGATTATGGATTCACGCGCTTGAATGTGTGGATCAGCGATCATGTCCTTAGCGGTGTAAACCAAACCATGTGGAACTTCTTCTTCGATCAGGTGATTGATCAAGTCCTTCATTTCCCAGGTGCGACTCCAGTCAGCAATCATGGCGTCTAGTTCTGCGGTGTTATCGCCGCGCGCAATGTGAGTTGCGTACTTTGGATCATCAGCAAGTTCTGGCTTACCCATTGCATGGGCCAAGCGCTTGAATACTGTGTCCATGTTTGCGGCGATCAAAAGCATTTCGCCAGACTTTGTAGGGTAAACGTTGCTCGGTGTAATTTTTGGAAGCACTGATCCAGTGCGCTCGCGTTGGTAACCACCGATTGCCCATTCTGGAATCAAAGATTCCATGTAAGCCATAACTGATTCATAAATCGAAGCGTCGATGACCTGGCCCTTGCCGGTCTTTTCCTTTGAGTGCAATGCGGCCAATGCGCCAAGCGTGGCAAATGTTGCCGCTAGTGAATCACCAAGAGAAATTCCAGCACGTGCCGGCATGCGATCTGGTTCACCGATTACGTATCGAAGGCCACCCATGGCTTCACCGACAGATGCATAGCCTGGACGTGGCGCGTAAGGTCCGGTTTGTCCATAGCCACTGACACGAATCAGGATTAGGCCTGGATTGATTTTGGACAAAACGTCGTAACCAAGACCCCAGCGCTCAAGCGTTCCTGGACGGAAGTTTTCCAGCAGCATGTCGGACTGCTCAACGAGTTCCTTAACAATCTGTTGTCCCTCAGGGGTACGCAAATCTGCGGTCACACATTTCTTATTACGAGCAGCAATCGGCCACCAAAGTGACTTGCCATGTGCTTTTTCTTGACCCCAATCGCGAAGGGGGTCGCCACGCTTTGGATCTTCGATTTTGATGACTTCTGCGCCATAGTCGCCCAGGAGCTGGCCACAGTAAGGTCCGGCAAGTAATTGACCTAGTTCAACAAGTCGTAGGTCACTTAGTGGTCCAGTCACGATTAATCCTTTTCGATTGGCTGCTCTATTTGTATACAAAATTTAACGTATGTGCCACTCAAATTCCGAAAAACCCGATAAATCAGGGGAATCCATATCCGAATTCAGGTGGACTTGTATACCATCTCGTACGAGAATAGGCCTATGACCGCAACAATACCCACCCCTCGCAGCGATATTTCCATCATTGAAGTATCCCCCCGGGATGGACTTCAGAACGAGAAAATCCCACTTTCTGTTGACCAGCGAATTGATTTGATCACCCAGCTCGGTAATGCCGGAGCTAAGCGGATCGAGGCAGTGGCCTTCGTGCATCCAACTCGAGTCCCCCAGATGGCCAATGCCGAAGCGGTTATGGCGGGTCTACCTCGAGATAACGGGGTTTCTTACTCTGGACTGATCCTCAATCGCAAAGGTCTAGATCGGGCACTTGATAGCAAAGTAGATGAAGTCCACTTGGTTATCCCGGGCACGGACGAGATGAGCTTGGCGAATCAAAATGTCACAGTTGCCGAGATGCTGGTTTTGGCAAAAGAAGTTTCAGATGTCTGCAAAGAAGAAAATGTTCCACTAACCATGACGGTCGCTGTTGCATTTGGTTGTCCATTTGCAGGTGAGGTTCCAACCGACCAAGTCGCTCGAGTACTCGATGGCATGGTTGGACTTCATCTTGCTGAAGTTGGCCTAGCTGACACCATCGGCGTTGGCGTCCCATGGCAAGTGCGTGCGTTAGCTGCCGCAGTGCGGGAACGCTTTGCAACTGAACCTATGCGCTTACACCTACACAACACTCGTAATAACGGATACGCCAACGCACTTGCCGGTTTAGAGGCAGGTGTCGTTGGATTTGATAGCAGCGTTGGTGGATTTGGTGGCTGCCCATTCGCGCCAAATGCAACCGGAAACATTGCAACTGAAGATTTGAACTACATGCTTGAACGATCTGGTGTTAGCACCGGCCTAAATCACGACGCATTGGTAAGTACGGCATCATGGTTATCTAAGGCTCTTGAAAAAGATGCACCCGCACTACTTGGCCGTGCTGGCCAATTCCCAGCTAAGGAAAAAGCATGACAAATATCGCAGTTGTTTATTACTCAGCCACAGGCAACATCGCCGCTATGGCTAATGCCATTGGTGAAGGTGCAGCAAGCGTTGGGGCCGAAGTCCGAGTTCGACAAGTAGCCGAAACTGCCCCAGCCGAGGCAATTGCGAGCAATCCAAAATGGCAAGCACATTTCGATGCCATGGCTAATGAACCACTTGCCACTCTTGATGACTTGGAATGGGCTGATGGCATCGCACTGGGTAGCCCAACACGCTTTGGTGGACCTGCATCCCAGCTGAAATCTTTTCTGGACACAACTGGTGGCCTGTGGTTCAAGGGTGCGCTCGTCAACACTGTTGGCACCGCTTTCACAACTGCATCAACAGCGCATGGCGGCCTAGAGTCGACAACCTTGGCAATCAACAATCACTTTTATCACTGGGGTTCATTGATCATGCCGCTTGGTTATGGCGATGAGCATGTAAGCAAAGTTTCTGGAAACCCATACGGCGCATCACATGTATCGCGCAAAGGTTCAACACCTGACGAAGATTCTCTAAAGGCCTGTTTCGTGCAAGGTCGTCAGTTAGCGCAAGTTGCTGGCTGGATAGCGGCTGGAAAGTCAGGTAACTAATCATGACTATCAACATCCTTGCAATCGGTGGCAGCACTCGCCCAGGCTCATCAAGTGAACAAGCTCTACGCGTTGCAGGTCGCGGCGCGGAAGGTGCTGGCGCAAAAGTAACTTACATAACCGGTCGTGACTTGATGTTCCCGATCTATGACACGGAAACTCCAGATCGCAGCGACAATGCCAAGAAATTTCTTGAAGCTGTTGCCGCTGCAGATGGTTTGATTATCAGCACACCTGGTTACCACGGTGGCATGTCAGGCATGATCAAAAACGCTTTGGACTACATCGAAGATCTTCGCGAAGGTCCACGGGTTTATCTAGACGGCATGGCAGTTGGTTGCATCTCAGTTGCCTACGGTTGGCAGGCAACTGCAACAACTTTGTTGCAAATTCGAGTAGTCGCCCACGCTCTTCGCGCCTGGCCAACTCCGCTTGGCGCTACCATCAATGCCTCAGTTACAAAGTTTTCTTCCGATGGAACCACAGATGATGAGGGTGCACGAAGTAACCTAGAGATTGTCGGGCGCCAGGTTGAACAATTTGCAACTTGGTCACGTAGGTAGCCACTAGCTTTCGGGAGCAAAAACATGGCAAAGATCGCAACTACGGTTTACGAACAGATTCGAACTGCCATCCTCACTGGTGAACTCTCCAATTCGGAGCGATTAGTCGAAGAAGACCTTGCCGTGAGCATGGGTATCTCACGCACTCCGGTGCGCGAAGCTCTGCGTCGACTTGCTGCCGAAGGCCTTGTTGATGTCTCGCCAAATCGTGGCGCCCGAGTTGCCGAATGGGATGTTCACGATCTGCGAGAGATTTTCGACCTCCGTTCCATTCTTGAGTCACATGCCTGTGAACTAGCAACGCCGCGAGCATCGGCCGCTGAGATTGAGTTCTTAGAAAACGTGTGCTTTGAAATGGAAGAACTAGCAAAGACAGATTTGTCTTCAGAAACTCGATTACCTGCACTGGCTGCCCGGAATCGAATCTTCCATGGCAAGATCATCGAGATGTCTAACTCAACTCGACTAGGACTATTAATCGAGACCTTGATCCACGTGCCTATCGTGATGCAGACTTACAAGGTTTATTCCCCTGAGGCTTTGCAACGCAGCCTGCATCATCACCGCGAGATTGTGAATGCCATGAAAGCTGGCGATGAAGTCTGGGCATCCAGCGTGATGCGCGCTCACGTATTGGCTGCCCGCGAAGAGATTTTGGGTCAACCAGATCCTGAATAAACAAGTTGTTTAAAAACTAATGGGCGCCTGCAATCGCAGGCGCCCATTAGTTTTAGGAGTTATTACTTTCCAACACGAGTCTTCATCAAAGGCTGAACCTTCGTACCGAAAATGTCCATGCCAGTTACGAAGTCATCAAATGTCAACATGACACCCTTAACGCCATTAACTGTGTCAATTTCATCAAGCATGCGAGCGACTGATGCATACGAGCCAACAAGTGTTCCCATGTTGAAGTTGATCGCACCTTCTGGAAGTGCGATTGTGGCTGCGGTACTGGAACCATCTGCATTAGTTGTGTCTGCGGCAGCTTGACCAGCCATCCATGACAATGCACCAGCATCTGCGCCAGCGTTGTAATGCTTCCACTTAGCCATGGCCTTTTCGTCTGTTTCGTCTGTGATTACCATAAACAAAACGTAAGCGCCGATGTCACGGCCAGTTTCCTTGGCAGCGCGAACAAGTTGGTCTGCTGATGGCTTAAAGGCAGTTGGTGTATTGACGCCAGTGCCAAGAATGAACTGGTAGTCACCATATTCAGCACAGAAACGCATACCGCGCTCTGACTGACCGGCACACACTAACGGGATCTTTGCCGAAGGCTTTGGCAACATCACGCAGTCATCCATCTTGAAGAACTGACCCTTAAAGTCTGATGCGCCCTTAGTCCAAAGTTCCTGCATAACGCGTACGTACTCTTCGGAGTATTCGTAGCGGTAGCCGAAGTATTCGTCTCCTGGCCATAGACCCATTTGATCGTATTCACCCTTTGCCCAACCGGACACGATGTTTACACCAAATCGACCTGGCGCGATGGAATCAATGGTTGTCGCCATACGAGCAACAATCGCTGGTGGCAAGGTAAGAATTGCGGTTGATGCGAAAAGTTTGATCTTTTCAGTCTTTGCAGCAAGTGCAGCCATCAAAGTGAATGACTCTAGGTTGTAGTCCCAGAATTCACTCTGTCCACCAAAGCCACGAAGCTTGATCATTGAAAGTGCGAACTCAAAGCCATATTTTTCTGCACGCTGAACACATTCAAGGTTTAGCTCGTAGGACGGCTTGTATTGCGGCGACGTAGTTGAGATCAGCCAACCATTGTTGCCAATTGGAATAAATACTCCGAGATCCACGTGGGAACTCCTTCCGGTTTCAAATCGCAATAATGACTGTGCAGACACAAATCCACACAAAGCGTTTCTCTGAAACTTAGTGCGAAAACGGATCTTTGTCCTAAAGAATCTGCATTTTGTGTCCAAAGAGTACATTTCGAAACGTATTTACTGGGTTTTTGAGCCAAAAAACTCAACTTTGTATACATTTGGAGTAATTGACCCCTCGAACCTGGAGCTTTCATGCCGACCTTAGATGTAAATGGCCATTCAATGTATTACGAAGTTTCTGGAATTCCAGGAGCCGATAAAGCAGTTGTTATGGGTGGATGGGGAACTTTTTGTCACGGTAAACAAAAAGATGCGCCGCGTTACTTATTTGAAACGTATGAAGTTTTAACGTTTGACTACCGCGGTATGCGCGATAGCACCGATGATTACACCCGCGAAGCGACCATGCAATTGTTTGCAGACGACTTGGCAAAACTTATGGATCATCTTGGCTGGACCAACGTTCACATCGTTGGCATGGTCGGAATGGGTGCTTGCATCGGACAAGAACTTGCCTATGCCCGTCCAGATTTATGTCGATCACTTGTTATGACTGGCACTTGGGCTTACGCCGATCCAATCATGGTTGATCAGCTAGACAGCATGACCACCATGCATCAAGAATCTGGCTTCTACGCATTCCAAAAATTCGTTGCATCGTTTTCGTTCCCTGGTGAGTTTTACAACGAAAACCGTGATCGCTTACTGGGTGACAATGGAACCTGGCCTGACTTAAATGGCAATCTTGCTGCGCACGAACGTTACGTTCATGCGTGCAATAACCACGACTCACGTGAACGTTTGCCTCATATCAAAACTCCATCACTAGTACTACACGCATTGCAGGGTTCAATTACCACTGCGCGGCACACCCAAGTCATTGAAGACTTGATTCCAAATTGCATCGGCATAACTTGGCCAGATGCTTCACACGTCTTGGCTGGCAAAGAACAGCGCATGAGGTTTGACGCACTTCTTAAAGAATTCCTTGAGGCTAATTAATGACAATTCAATTGACGCAGGATCAAAAGGATTACCAAGAAGCAATCCGAGCTTTCGTTGACAAAGAAATCATTCCGGTCGCGCGGGATATGGAGCACTCGGGCGAATACCCAACCGCCATCGTTGAACACATGAAGGAAATGGGCCTTTTTGGAATGACAATTCCAGAAGAGTTCGGTGGCCTTGGCGTTGACATGACAACGTTCTCAATTGTTTTTGAAGAATTGTCACGCGGCTGGATGGGTGTTGCTGGAATTTTGGGTTCGCATTCCATGGCCTGTTTCATCATTTCCAAGCACGGCACACCTGAACAAAAAACTAAGTACCTGCCAGAACTGGCAACTGGTGCTCGTCGAAGTGGTTTGGGATTAACTGAGCCAGGTGCTGGCACAGACCTGCAAGGCATTTCGACAACAGCAACACTCGATGGCGACCATTACATAGTGCGCGGTTCCAAGACCTGGATTACAAACGCCCGTCACGCCGATCCACTGCCGGTATTAGTAAAGACAGACCCAAAGGCTGATCCTCGCCATAAAGGAATGTCAGTTCTATTGATCGACGCGGGAACTCCTGGGTTCACCATCGGTAAAGACATTCCAAAAATGGGTTACAAAGGTCCGGAGTCTTGCGAAGTCATTCTGGATGAAGTTCGAGTACCGGTTGAAAACTTGTTGGGCGGAGTTGAAGGTCGCGGTATGCAGCAAGTTTTGTCCGCCCTTGAAACTGGCCGACTAAACATTGCCGCCCGCTCCGTTGGAATTGCAGCACGTGCATACGAAGAAGCAGTTAAGTATGCAAAGTCACGCATGGCATTTGGTAAGAGTATTTCTGAGTTCCAAGCAATTCAGCTAAAGATCGCTGACATGGCAACCGACTTACAAGCCGCTCGCCTACTGACTTACTGGGCTGCATCCGAAGCAGACCAAGGTAAGCGCGTTGATTTGCAGACTGCCCAAGCAAAAGTATTTGCCTCTGAAGTTGCCATTCAAAACTCATTGCGAGCCATGCAAGTTCATGGTGGCTACGGCTATTCAACTGAGTATGAAATTGAACGCTTGTATCGTGATGCCCCATTAATGAGCATTGGTGAAGGCACAAACGACATCATGCGAATGGTAATTGCTAAGCAAATCTTTGCTGACTAATTCCCGTTGCTGAAAACTCGTTAATCTTCCGAGATACTTGATACATGTTGCGCGCCAATAAATACCTAATTGCCATGATGCTTTCCATGGTCGGTTGGGGTATTGGAAATCCAATTGCTGACATCGCTATCGAACATGTTGATCCAGTTTCAGTAACCGTAATTGAACTGACTTGTGGCTTAATCGTTTTCTTTATCGTGGCAATTGCCCTGCCATCACTTCGAAATGCGATTAAGCACGTGCCTTGGCGTATTGCAATTCCATTTGGACTCCTGCAACCTGGCCTGGCATATTTTCTTGGCAACATCGGATGGCAGTATGGCACGGTTACAACCGGTGCAATCTTGATGTCTAGTGAAGTTATCTTCTTAGCAATTGGTGGCGCAATATTCTTACGCGAGAAGTTGAATCTTTGGTCAGGTGTCGCATTGTTCATCGGCGTTACCGGTGCAATCATCGTTGGAATTGCAGGGCAGTCAACTAATCCAGAAACCTCTGGTCAGTACGTGACGATTCTTGGAAAGTCAGTATCTGCAGGATTGATTGGTGCACTCGCATTCTTGGGCGTAGGACTATCTGGTGCGATCTATGGTCTGTTTATGCGCAAATTGAAATCTGAAGTAAACACAATTGCCCTGACACTAGGGCAAATGGCTACCGCTAGCTCACTATCTATTTTGATCTTGATTCTTACTCAAACAGATATTCCAACCCCACAAACCGTAGGTAACTACTTTTATGTGGCAGTACTTGCCGGCATTATTGGAACCACATTGCCGTTCCTGCTGTTTAATTTTGCGGCACCGAACTTAACAACAAAGCAAACCGCGCTATCCCTAAATATCATCCCGGTGGTCGCAATTCTGTTTGGTGCTGTTCTAGGGCGTGGACTTCCTGTTGGAGCACAGTACGTAGGAATACTTTTGGTCCTCATTAGCTTGCTCGCACTTGAATCTGGACATGACAAAGAGACCGAAACAGCCTTAACCTCCCCAGCTTTTCCTAAGTCCTGACCTACTGCTAATGTTCACTTGTACTAAATCAATGCGAATACCATTTCGACCAAGCACCGCTAGCTCAACTGGCAGAGCAGCTGACTCTTAATCAGCGGGTTGGGGGTTCAAGTCCCTCGCGGTGTACTCGCATAAAAAAGCCCTCTTTGAGGGTTTTTTATGCTCGTCTCGCGCTTCGCGCGAGTTACTCGTCTTGAGCAAAGCTCGAGTAACTCACGTCTTTCTCTTCGCTCATGTTACTTGAATTGATCGTTGGTAGTCTTTTTTTATGGCTACTAATCCTGATCGCGCTTCTTACTTTCCTGCAATAGAAAAGAAGCATGGCTTGCCAATGTCTTATTGGCATGACCAAATGAAACTTATCAAGGATCAGAAGTATCCAGAACAGATTGCATTTCTTCGCGAGAACCATGGCTTTAGCCAGGCTCACGCAAATGCATTGGTGCTTTACTCAAAAGGAAATACAACATCCAAGCGATTCAATACTTTCGACGATTACCTAAAAGTTCACGATGAAGTTAAGCAAAAGACTGTTAAGGCAATTTTTAAAGCGATTAAGACTAAGTATCCAAAGATGGAGATTGTTATCGCTTGGAATCAACCGATGCTAAAACTTGGAGACGATTACATCTTCGGCGTGAACATTTTAAAGAATCACATTTTGATTGCGCCTCATGATGGTGAGGCAATACTTATTGCCCTTGCGAAGCGGCTCGAGCCTTATGAAGTTCTAAAGAAAACTGTCAGAGTTCCCGTTGATTGGAAAGTTGACGCAAAACTTTTGCAAGACATGGCTGCGGCGCGAATCAAAGCGTTAAAGAAATAGCTTCGTGAAAAACAATCCTTATCTACAAGAATTAAAAACCCGCAACGAGATTTCGGTTTCCTTTGTTTGTCTTGGCAACATTTGTCGCTCCCCGATGGCTGCTGCAATCTTTAGTAACCGAACTAAGGACTTATCTGGTCCGCGAGCAGTTGTTGAAAGTGGTGGAACATCTGCTTGGCACATAGGCCAAGGCCCGCATCCGCAATCAAAGGCTGCATGGGAGCGCGCTGGTTACGAATACACCCATCGGGCCAGCCAATTTACGGCTCAAGAGCTAGAACGAATCGACTTAATCCTTACTATGGATTCAGAGAATCATTCAAATGTTCTTGCTTTGAGCACCGATGATTTGCTCGCTCGAAAAGTTTTCATGATGCGGGATTTTGACTTCGCAATCACACCTGGGCAATCCGTCCCAGATCCCTATTCTCAGGAAGATGCTGCTTATGAGCACGTTAAGGCTCTCCTAGAATCAGCAATCGATGGTTTGATCGAAAGCCTCTGGCAATAGGATAGAAGCCATAACTTGAAACTCTATGGAGGAACCTGAAAATGGCTGCAGTTCAGATTCGTAAGCTCGTCACCTATACCGAAGAGACCCGTATTGAGGGCGGCAAAGTTGCCGCAACTCCACTTCGCATGTTTGCAGCCGCTGCTGTTCTTACTAATCCTTGGGCTGGTCGTGGATTCGTCGAAGACCTTAAGCCAGAGATTCATGACTTAGCACCACAGCTTGGCGAGATCTTAACTGCTTCGATTTTGGAAATGACTGGATCAGGCGAAGCCGTTGAAGGTTATGGCAAAGCAGCCGTTGTTGGCACTTCAGGTGAAGTTGAACACGCATCAGCTTTGATCCACACACTACGTTTTGGAAATCATTACCGCACCGCTGTTGGTGCCACTAGCTACCTTTCGTTTACAAATGTGCGCGGTGGACCTAATTGCCCAATCTCAATTCCATTGATGCACAAAGCAGACGAAGGAATGCGTTCGCATTACTTAACAATTCAGTTCTCAATCAACGATGCCCCAGCACCAGATGAAATTGTTGTTGCACTCGGCGCCTCAATAGGCGGACGTCCGCATCACCGTATAGGTGATCGATACCAAGATCTTAAAGATCTAGGAAGCAATGCAAATTAGTTTTGCACTTCCTGATTCGATAACTTCTGGCAAGACTTCTAATGGCACAGCCTGGAGTCGAGTGGGTTCCGGTAAAACCCTGGTTCTACTCCACGGAGTTGGTATGAACAAAAGCGTCTGGGCACCCGAAGTTAACTTATTGAGTGATTCCTTTGACGTTCTTGTTTATGATATGTGGGGTCATGGCGACAGTGACTTACCATCCGGTGAATTAAGTCTGACTGATTACACAAATCAATTAGTGAACTTGCTTTCCGAATTAGTGATCGCAAAAGCATTTGTTGCAGGACACTCAATGGGTGGCTTGATTGCAATTGACTTTGCATTGAACAACTCAGAAATGTGTTCAGGTATGTGTGCATTGAATGCTGTATTTAACCGAACGCCAGCACAAAGCGAAGCCGTTAAGAAACGGGCAGCTGATTTAGCTGCTGGTGGAGTTAGCGTTAACCTATCTGAAACTTTGGATCGTTGGTTTGGCCAACCGGGAACGCATGATTTTCCTGAAGCTGAAGCCCTCGCCCAAGAGTTGCTTTTGGATGTAAACCCGAAAGGGTATGAATCGGCCTATTCAGTTTTTGCCAACTCCGACAAAGTCCACGCTGACCGGCTAAGCACACTTTCAGTTCCGGCATTGTTTTTCACTGCTGATGGTGACCCAAATTCCACGCCAGAGATGAGTCAGGCCATGGCTTCACTTGCTCCACTTGGTAGCTCACAAGTGCTTACTGGCCATCGCCACATGATGACTTTGACGGCGCCGCTCAAGATTAGTGAGTCCTTGAGCACATTTTTCAATTCCCACTCCGAGCCAAGCAATAACCAATAAGGATTAGGTATGAAGTTTTCACTTTTCGCCCACATCGAACGCTACGACGAATCGGTATCTCATAAGCAGCTGCTGGATGAGCTAACTGAATTCACTCTGATGGCAGAAGCCGGTGGCATGGAAACGATCTGGATTGGTGAGCATCACGGCATGGAATACACCGTGGCACCTAATCCATTTATTAATCTGGCTTACTTGGCAGCTAAGACCACAACTATTCGTCTTGGCACTGGAAATATCATCGCTCCGTTTTGGCATCCGATCCGTCTTGCTGGCGAGGCCGCATTGTGCGACCTAACAAGTAACGGACGCGTAGATCTTGGCATTGCCCGCGGTGCTTACATGTTTGAATATGAACGCTTGATGCCTGGCCTTGATGCCATGGAAGCCGGACTTCGCATGCGCGAACTTGTTCCCGCTGTGCAGCAATTGTTAATTGGTAACTACACCCACGATGGCGAATACTGGAAATTTCCAGAAACTACAGCGGTTCCAAAAGCAATTCAAAACCCAATTCCAATTTGGATTGCTGCTCGCGATCCTCATACGCATGACTTCGCTGTGGCATCGGGGTGCAATGTTCAAGTCACACCATTAGCAAATGGTGATGATGAAGTAAAAGTTTTGATGGAAAAATTCAACACTGCTTGTGAGGCACATCCTGAGGTTCCGCGCCCAAAGCTGATGCTCTTGATGCACACATATGTGGCAAAGACTGAGGAAGAACTAATGAAGGGCGCAGCCGGGCTCCAGAAGTTCTTCCTTTACTTCGGTAAGTGGTTCAAGGCCGAAGCACCTATCCATGATGGATTCATAGAACCAATTACCCAGGCTGAAGTTGATGCCCAACCTAATCTGGCACCAGAGGTCATGCGCAAGAATTGCCTTGTTGGTACACCAGAAGAAGTGATTGCCCGGCTTAAGTCCTACGAAGAAATGGGCTACACCCAATTCAGTATCTGGCTAGATAGTGCAATGTCTTACGAACAAAAACGAGACAGCCTAAAGTTGTTTATTGACGAAGTAATGCCTGCGTTCGCATAAGGCAATACCTTAAGGAGTTCGCATGGCCCTGGAATCATTCCAGCAATACATCGATGGATCATTTAGCGATGCAAGTGAAACTTTTGACAGCATCGATCCTGCAAACGGCAACGTTTGGGCAAAAATGCCTAAGGCTACTGAGGCAGATGTAGACAAAGCTGTTAATGCAGCCCGCCGTGCTTTCACATCTGGTGACTGGCCAACACTTAATGCCAGCGCTCGCGGAAAATTACTTTACAAACTTGCAGACTTAATGGCAGCAAATGCTGATGTGCTCGCCGAACTTGAAACTAGAGATACTGGAAAGATCCGCCGCGAAACCCGCGCGGTAATTCTTTATATCTCGGAGTATTACCGATACTTCGCAGGTTTGGCAGACAAACTTCAAGGCGCACATTTCGATGTTGATAAACCTGACATGGAGGCTTACACCCGCCGCGAACCTATTGGTGTCGTAGCAGCAATTGTGCCTTGGAACTCACAAATGTTTTTGTCAGCCGTTAAATTAGCGCCGGCCCTCGCAGCTGGTTGCACTGTTGTCCTCAAGGCTTCCGAAGATGGGCCAGCTCCCCTATTGCACTTTGCCAAATTAGTCGATGAAGCAGGGTTCCCACCCGGTGTAGTAAACATAATCACAGGCATGGGCGACTCATGCGGCAAAGCACTAACAAGTCATCCGTTGATTGATCGCATCGCGTTTACTGGTGGTCCGAGTACGGCCAAGCAGATAGTTGCGAACTCTGCCAACAATCTAGCTGCAGTTTCTCTTGAACTTGGTGGCAAATCTCCAGTTCTAGTTTTTGAAGACGCAGATCTGGAAAGCGCAGCTAACGCAATCGTTTCTGGAATTTTCGCGGCAACCGGTCAGAGTTGTGTTGCAGGTTCACGACTACTCGTACACGAGAATGTGCACGCACAGCTGATGGAAATCCTGAGTGCAAAGGCCAAGCGAATCAAAATCGGTGATCCTCAAGACTTAGAAACCGAGATGGGTCCACTTGCCACCGCACGACAACTAGTTCATGTGCAAGATGTTGTTGCTCGAAGCGTGTCAGCCGGAGCAAGACTAGTAACCGGTGGAAATATTCCAGCTGGATTTGAACAAGGCTTCTATTACGAACCAACAATTTTGGATTGCGAAGAATCAGTTGTTGCTTGCGTTCAGGAAGAAATATTTGGACCAGTGTTAAGTGTCTTGAAGTTTAAAGATGATGCTCAGGCGCTGGCTATCGCAAACGACAGTGAGTACGGTTTGGCGTCTGGTGTGTTTACAAAGGACATTGGCCGAGCCCATCGATTTGTCCGATCACTTCGGGCGGGAATTGTTTGGGTAAATACCTATCGAATGATTTCACCAATGGTGCCGTTTGGTGGTTATGGCCAAAGTGGCACAGGTCGTGAAGCTGGCGCTGAATCAATTTTGGATTACACCCGAACCAAATCAGTTTGGATCAACACCAGCGAAGCACCAATCAGTGACCCATTCATAATGCGCTAGGCGAATTCTTTCTAATCAATAACAGTGAATGCCTTAGTATCGGCAAAAATTACACTGCCATCTTTGGCAGAAAGGTCCGAGACTTCTAACACGTAATCACCAGGCTCGAGATCCCCTAGATCAATGTTGTAATCAGATCGATCTGGGCACGCAGTTGCTGCAGTTGTTGATTCAGAACTCACAACATCGCCGTCTTCAGTTAACTGCCAAGCAATAGTGGCTTCAAACGTGCATGCTGATCCAGAAATAGTGACGGGGTTCGTAACATCGCTGCGATCTAGCAAGTCAATCCACACGCTTGCCAATACCTCATAACTTTGAGCTCGGATAAAGGCTTTAGTTATATCAACATGGCCAGCAAGGGACTCAGAAACTTTTCCATCAACAGTAAATTTCACTGAAGTTATCGCTGAGTTGTTTTCTGTCAGGGTCCAAACTATTTGGTCAATTGCGCGTTGCTCGGACTCTGAACCTAACGAAATTCGTCCAAGACTTAAGTCCACTGTGGCAACTCCATCGACTGTAGTAACGCTATTAACTTTCGAGCCATTGTTCCAAAGCGTTACTTGATCGCCATCATAAGGCGGCAGTTGACCATTTATTAACATCAGTAACGAATTAAGACCCTTGTCATCTCCCAAGTCATTTTCTATTTTGCTAACTGGGTGAACTTCACGTACCAGGCGAAATCCTTGGGCAGTATCAGCCACAAAGTAAAAGGCGTAATCCTGAATAAGATCGGGCGTTGCACTCTCGGATGGAATTGCTGTTTCACTGGAAGTTGGCGAAGTACTGGGGCCAGTTGCCGAATCGGTTCCACATCCCATAAGAGCCAAGATCGAAATCAGGACATAGACAGAAATGCCGGTATTTGCCTTAAGGATTTTCCGAGAATTGAAGGAAAGTTTCATGGTGATCCCAGCGTAACCCATGAAAAATTGGTTCTGGAAGTTCTCTCAAATACACTTCTCAATTAGGCGAACAATCGCCACTAACGGCTCGGAAGATCATGGCTGAATTAGTTTTCTTCACTGGCACGATGGACTGTGGTAAATCAACGCTGGCAGCCCAAGTGAACTACACCCATGCCAGTCGCGGACGTCGTGGCCTAGTTTTTACTCGCAACGATCGAGCCGGAGCTGGCGTACTGTCTAGCCGTCTTGGCTTAGAAGTTGCTGCGATTGAAGTAACTGATGCAACAGATTTTTTTGCACTGGCACTGGCGGAAAACTCCAAAGAAAATCCCTTGGACTACTTCATTTGCGATGAAGCGCAGTTTTACACCCGAGACCAAATCAACCAACTTGCACATGCAGTTGATGACTTAGACATTGATGTATTTGCGTTTGGAATTGCCAGTGACTTTAGAACAGAGTTGTTCCCAGGTTCAGCACGGTTATTTGAATTAGCCGATCGAATTCAAGTCTTGCAGGTTGAAGCACTTTGCTGGTGTGGGCGTCGTGGCACTCACAATGCGCGAACCCTTGACGGCGTAATGGTTACTGAAGGTGAGCAAGTTGCCGTTGGCGATACAGCTGGCGATTCAGGAGTTGTAAGTTACGAGGTCTTGTGTCGACGTCACCATATGGCAGCAATGCCGATTAATCATTCTGCAGATTAGTTTTTGCGTGACCGCGTAAGTAGGCCGAATAACCCAATTCCTAACGCGGCAATCGTAATCACTCGATCTCTGCGAATTTCTCCGTCTTTATCTAATACAAAGGCACCAGCCGAACCCAATCCTCGGGCCGCGAACTTAGCCGGCTTTGCAAGCTTTTCAAGCGAGGCAATATTCGAGGTGATGTTCAGACAGGTGGACTCAATTTCAGCGGCAATCTCATCTGCACTGCGCTTTTTACCCGCGCGCTTATTGCCCGGGCTCTTGCTCTCCGTGCGATGTGTTCCAGCCATGTTCTTAGCCTATGAGTGAAGCGCCGAATCACGAATTTGCGATTTTGGAGCAGGCTGGACCGATGATACTTATTGCAAATAACTTGCAATAGCGAAGAAAGGTCATAAACTGGACATATGACAAAGTTCAAATTAAGCATTCTTGCTGTGGCCGCGGTTGTTTTTCTAGCCGCTTGCTCAACTAATACAGGCACTGATTCCAGTGAGGCGGCCGATAATCGCCCTCTAATCGCGACAACTGTTGCACCAATTACCTCCATTGCCGCCTCAATTGCTGGCGATCGCGCACGAATCGAAGGCATTGTTCCTGAGGGCACAAATAGCCATACTTTTGAACCGTCACCTCAGATTGCCAAGTTGCTAAGTGATGCAGACCTGATCCTGGTCAATGGTCTAAAGCTCGAGGATCCAACGATGAAAATGGCCGAGAGCAATAAAAAGGAAACCACCGAGATCGTTGAGATCGGAACACTTGTTCTGCCTGAGTCTGACTATCTTTATGACTTCTCCTTCCCTAAAGAAGAAGGTAAGCCAAACCCACACCTTTGGACCGACCCAAGTTACGCAATTAAGTACGCAGGTGTGATCCGAGATCAGTTAAGTGAGCTTGATCCTGAAAATGCAGATTACTACGCAGGCAACTTCACCAACTTTGAAAAGTTGGCAACTGAACTCAGTGACGCACTTACCGCAGATCAGGAAAGTGTTCCGGCTGGAAACTTGAAATTGCTTACCTATCACGATGCGTATGCCTACTTCGCAAAGAATTATGGCTGGACTGTGATTGGGGCTATTCAGCCAAACGACTTTGCTGATCCGTCAGCATCTGAAGTGGCCAAACTTATTGATCAGGTTAAAGCCGAGAATGTCACAACTATCTTTGGCTCTGAAGTCTTTCCTTCAGCAGTGCTTGAAGAAGTTGGACGCGCAACTGGAGCTCGGTATGAGGACACCTTGCGAGATGACGACCTTCCTGGAGCACCAGGAGACGCCGAACATTCTTGGTTGGGTCTAATGAAATACAATTACCGTACGATGATTTCGGGCTTGGGTGGAACACCAACCCAACTCGATGCCATCGTTCTCACACCAACTTCTTCAAATAGCGTGGTTTACCCACAGTGACGGGATTGTTTTAATTGACTGGTACCGGAGTAGGGCCTGAACTAATCAGACTCACTGGTGTCAATGCCAGTTATGACCACAAACTGGTGCTCGAAGATGTTTCATTTCACGTGCACGAGGACCAGTTCACTGGAATTGTTGGGCCATCCGGTGCAGGCAAAACCACATTGCTTCGCCTTTTACTCCAGACCTTGGATCCAGTTGCCGGCACGGTTTGGCGAGCTCCAGATCTGCGGGTGGGATACGTTCCCCAATTGGAATCCGTGAATTGGAATTTCCCAATCACCGTTTTTGAATGCGTTTTAATGTCACGCAAATCAAGTCGAATGATTCCTATGGCCAGCGCTGCAGAGAAAGCAAGTGTGTTTGAAGTGCTGGACAGATTAGGTATCGGTGACCTTGCTGATCGACACATTCGCGAACTTTCCGGTGGCCAGCAGCAACGAATGTTTTTAGCCCGCGCACTTTTGCGCCAGCCACAGGTGCTGCTTCTCGATGAGCCAACCAGTGGAGTGGATATTTCAACTCGTCACGACATTTTGCATCTGCTCGCAGATCTTCATGAAGACGGAATGGCTATTGTTCTAACAACTCATGATCTGAATGGAATTGCTACGCACCTTCCACACTTAGTTTGCGTGAATCGCCAAATTGTTGGAGAAGGAACACCAAGGGATGTATTAACTTCCGCCGTTCTGGAACGAACCTTTGGCGCGCGCATGGAAGTTCTGGAACATTTAGGTGTTCGACTGGTTGTTGATGAGGCGCCTGCGACTTACACACCAGGATCGAGGAGCTGAAATGGAAACTCTTCTTGAACCTTTGAGTTATGCCTTCTTTCAAAAGGGGCTAGTTGTAGCAAGTTTGTCCGGTGCAATCCTGGGACTAATTGGCGTTTACATTGTTTTACGCGGAATGAGTTATATCGGTCATGGCCTGGCACATTCGATTTTCGGTGGCTTTGCTGCAATGCAATTATTTGCCGCTCAGTTTTACGCTATCGGAGCTGGACTATGGGGAATCGCCTCAGCTCTTGCTATCACGACTGTGACAAAAAGAAGTCGAGTTGGAGCTGATGCAGCAATTGGTGTTATCACGATCGCGTCGTTCGCTCTCGGTGTGGCATTGTTTGCAAAATTCGGGACAAGTGGACCATCGTTTGAGAATGCACTTTTTGGCAGCATTCTAGGAATCACAACCGGCCAAATTGTGGGACTAATTGCCGTAGCAATACTCACCGCAGGTTTTGTAATTCTGCGCTATCGAGCACTGCTGTTTAGTACTTTCGATTCCGACGTAGCAGCGGTCTCAGGTGTCAATGTTGGTCGCATAGAGGCAGCGCTGATGGTTGTCCTATCCCTAGCAATCTTGGCCACCTTGACAGTCATCGGTGTCACTCTGGTTGCAGCCATGCTTGTGATTCCTGCGGTGATTGCGCGAATGCTGACGGATTCATTTGGACGCATGTTGGCCTACAGTACGCTCATCGGCACACTTTGTGGACTCATTGGAATGTACTCGAGTTACTACGCCGATGTCCCTTCTGGAACGATGATCGTTCTAGTTGGAGCAGCTCTTTTCATGGTCGTTCTCGCCTCAACTGGTGGCAGTGGCTTGCGGAGAACTAAGGGTTTAGACAGCCACCCCGAAGACATGGTGGCTGGATAGGCCAGAAACCCGATTATGAATTTGTGATCGATTCCTGACAGAATAGAGCCCACGTGCGGGAGTGGCGGAATTGGCAGACGCACCAGATTTAGGATCTGGCGCCTTCGGGTGTGGGGGTTCAAGTCCCCCCTCCCGCACCATTTATAAGTGAGCTTTCGCGCCTTGCTACTCTGCTAAAAACATTCCTTTTTGATTCGGAATTTTAGATGTTACAAAACAGACTCGAGGTTTAGCAGTTTTGAATAAGAAGTGGCTAACTCGAAACCTACTTGTGCTGAGTCTGATTTCTCTAATGCAGGATGCAGCAAGTGAAATCATGTATCCCTTGTTGCCACTGTTTTTAACAGGGGTGCTTGTTGCTCCGGCTATCGTCTTAGGTGCCGTCGAGGGTTGCGCTGAAGTTACGATGGGCGTTTCAAAATACTTTGCTGGCAAATCATCTGACACTCGAGGCCGTAAGCAATTCATAACTGCAGGTTACGGATTGGCTGGAATTGGAAAAATTCTCGTAGCTGCTTCGGTTGTTTGGCCAACTGTTTTGCTCGGCCGAGTAATAGATCGCCTTGGTAAAGGAATTAGATCGGCCCCGCGTGATGCCATGATCACCAACAGTGTCGAGCCAGAACACTACTCGCGGGCATATGGATTTCATCGAAGTGCAGATACTTTGGGCGCTGTAATTGGACCGATAATTGCTCTGATTGGTCTTGCCGTTTTAAACGGAGATATTCGCGCAGTTATGTGGTGGGCAATAGTGCCAGCCATTTTGTCTGTAGGACTTACTTTCTTTATTAGAGAAGAGCGCAAGCCTAGGCCGATTAAAGTTGCAAAGCAGACTCCAAAATTAGTTTTACCTAAAAATTTTTGGACTACCTCAACACCATTTATTCTCTTTGCGCTAACAAATTTGCCGGACACACTATTGCTGCTGCGGCTTTCGCAAATTGGAACATCCACGACAAATGTAGTTCTTGCATATGTTGGATTTAATGTGGTTTATGCCTTAGCCGCCTACCCTGCTGGAATATTGGCCGAGACTGTTGCACCTCACCGAATCTACGCATTAGGCCTCGCCGCATTTTCCATTAGCTACGTGGCATTGGGTTCAATGACCGAACCAGGACTCGTTATGTACCTGGTAGTTGCACTTTATGGATTCTTCCCCGCCCTTACTGATGGAATTGGAAAGTCCATGGTTTCGGCAGTAGTGCCGAAGTCATCTCATGGACGGGCGCAAGGAATTTTCCAATCCCTTTCTGGATTTTCTATTTTGGTGGCTGGCCTTTGGGGTGGTGCTTTGTGGAGCTTTGGCTCAGGTTCGGGTTCCGTACCCATGACGGTCGCAGGCGCACTAGCTGGCGTAATGGCAATCGGATTCTTTGTCTTCGGAAAATCGCCGCTTCTTGAAGAGTCTGCGATCGAATCAGCACTACCTGATGAATAAGACAAATTAAATCACCACTCACGCACCATAATTAGTAAATGGCTTATGACTTCAAAGATCGTGTAATTGTCATCACCGGTGGTGCTGGGGGTATTGGTTCACACCTAGCTCGAGAATTTGCTACGAAAGGTGCGAGTATCGTCGCCGTGGACTTGAATAAGTCGCGGGTTGAAGACCTAATCTCAAGCTTGGGATTAGGAAGCCATACTGCAATAGCAGGCGACTTAACTGATCGCCAATTTACTAAAAATGTAGTCGCGTTGATTAATCAAACTTACGGTCGCATTGATGTCCTGATTCCTAATGCTGCAATTACTACAACGGACCGGTTTGATGTTCGAAGTGTGGAAAGTATTGAGCGTGAGCTGGACATAAATCTAGTTTCACCATTGGTGCTAATTCGTGAAGCTATTCCACTACTACAGAACTCTTCGGACCCAAGAGTTATTGCAACGGTTTCACTCGGTGGAATATTTCCACTTGGTGAAACGCCAATGTACACGGCTTCAAAGTTCGGATTACGCGGAGCGATACTTTCAATAGGCATGGACTTAGCAGACAAAGGAATCACAATTGGCGCTGTAATGCCATCAGCAACGGATACACCAATGTTGCATCGAGAGGCAGTGGAAGGCGGTAACTCTTTGCAGTTTATGGATCCACCTCAGAAGACAGCTGCGGTCGTTAAATGCTTTATCAAGATGTTGGATAAGCCGAAGTTTGAACGCTATCCAAAGGTAAGTGAATCCTGGCTAGTTCGCGGGGCGATGCTGGCACCTAATGCGTTACCAAAACTAATGCCATTATTTCGCGGTCGTGGCGAACGTGGACATCTTAAGTTTTTGAAAGATTTAGAAAAGCGCGGAATTGCGCGTCGAAATGGTGACAATTGGGTCTTGACTGAGGACGATTAAACGTTTTGACTTTGCTGCATTTCTAGAAATGTGGTTTCATCGACGGTCGTGAACTCAAAATGATCAACTAAGTGCGAGAGATATTCCCGATATGTCGTCACATCAATGTAATTAGTGTGACGATTACTTTCAACATATTCGTGTCCCCCGGATAGCTCTGGGTTATCCTGTTTCTTCATTTGCGACCACTCTTCAAAGTGGGTGCCAGTTTCCCGCATTCGAATGTCCATGACGATCATTTGTGCCATGTCTTCGAATCTCTTGTAGGCCGCATCTGCAAATTCTGCAAATCCAATGAAATACAAAGATGGTGACTGACGCGAGAATAACCTGAGATACAGATCTGGTCTGCCGTTAGTCCAAGTGACGGCTGACTCTTCAAGGAATGGAACTGAGTAGTTATATCCAGTCGCCAAGATAATGTGGTCGATTTCTTCATGGGAGCCATCAACAAATTCAACACCAGTATTTGTGATTCGTGCTACATCCGGCTTGGCGACTAGATCACCATGAGCTAAATGGTGAAGGACTTGAGTATTCATGATTGGGTGACTAGTTAACACATCATGATCGGGCGCAGGCAAACCAAGTCTGGTTAAGTCGCCAGTCAGGGTGTCAATTAACTTATTTGCATCCCCGCCTACCGCAACTCCCTTTGGAGGATCAACTAATCCAGATAGCAATGCATCGGTTGGAAGTCCGAAAATGTGTTTAGGTATGTATCGGTAACCGCGACGCACAGACATAAACGCCGATTGAGCGTTGCGAGCTGCATCACAAGCAATGTCTACTCCAGAATTTCCAGCACCAACTACAAGTACACGCTTTCCTTTCAATTCAGCGCCATCACGAAAATTAACTGAGTGCGAGATAGTTCCATTAAATTCGTCAGCGCCTGCAAACTCAGGAATACTTGGGTGCCAGTTGGTGCCGGTTGCTATCACTAAGCCATCAAACTCTCGCACTTCTCCAGTTGATAACTCAACTTCCCATCGATCGCCTGGAATTCGAGTTGCTCGTTTAATCGAAACATTAAAGTTCACTTTTGAAGTCAACCCATGTGCCTTTGCAAAATTACGAATATAGTCACGAATCTGTCGCCAAGTTGGGTAATCCGGATAACTTGCTGGCATAGGGAAACCAATAAAACCACTGGTGTACTTAGAACTTATGAAATGTGCACTTTCGTACATTGGCGAACCTTCATTTTCGATGTCCCAAATTCCTCCAACATCACTGTGTCGTTCGAACCATTCGAAATTTACGCCTTCATGCTTCAGTGCTCGAGCCATAACTAGCCCGGCAGGACCTGCGCCAACTAGACAGTACTTCCTCGAATAATCAATCGCTGGATGTGTTTCAGCGGTTCGCTTACGACCACGCAATTGGGATGAAGCCAAGCGAGCATAGGTTGCTGGATTATTTTTCCGAAGGTGCAGACCTTTTAATACTCCAAGAAATCCCACAACAAGTAACGCGTAAGGGGCCAAGTTGACAGCCTGGTTATCGGTTCCAGTCAGGATCTCGTAGTTTGTTGCGGCTAAAAAGAACGCGCTGGTAAGACCTAGGAATCCAATGGTTGGGGCAATAACAGTTTGCCAAACCTGGCCATCACGGCGCTTACGAAAAAATGCAACAACCGAAAGTGAGGCAGCTGCCTGCAAGGCAACAATTCCGAGCGTACCCATACCTATAAAACTTGCGGCAAAAGATTTGTAAGGATCTACACCGCTTAGCGCGAAGCCAAATGCGACTACGGAAGTAACTGTTGTAACAGCAATGCTGGCAATATGAGGACTAAAGAATTCTGGATGGTATTTGCCAAAAACTTGAGGCATTATCGATTCGCGACCCAGCGCAAAAAGATATCTGCTTGCTGCATTGTGAAGTGCCGAATAACTAGCCAGCACGCTAGTGCAAAGCAAAACTGCTGCAACACTGTAAACAGCTTCGCCGCCGTATTGATTAATTAGGTCAAGAACGAACTCTCCACCACTCGCCGCTGCATGTTCCTTAATATTGGCGACACCAGCAGAACCAACAATGACCCAGCTAATAAATACATAAAAAACTCCTACAGTCGACACTGCAATGTAGGTGGCCCGCGGAATACTGCGTTCGGGGTCTTTAGTTTCTTCGCCGTACAGTGCAGCCGATTCAAATCCGATAAAGCTGGTAAACGCAATGATTAGTGCGATTCCAATTGGCCCTGACGAAATTTCATTTCGACTGAAGGATTCAAGTGGGAATGTAGACAGCTGATTCTTGCCCACTACTAATGCAGCAAAGATGGCAAGGATTGCAAATTCCGCAACCATCAGAATTCCAAGAACCTTTGAAGATAAATCCACGCTTCGAAAACCTAAAATTCCAACAATTACTATTCCGGTCGCGGTAAATACATACCAAGGAATACTTGGTCCACCAGCGCCAATGACAAGTTGCTCCATGAAGTACCCAAATCCACCGGATAGACCAATTGCCATGGCCGTGTAGGCAGTCAACGCGACATATGCAGCCCCGACTCCAAGCGGTTTGCCCAGCGCACGAGCTACATAGGTATAAAACGCACCCGAATTCACTACTCGTCGACTCATCTGGGCGTATCCAACCGAGAAGCACAGGAGCACAGCAAGGGCAATTACAAATGCAACGGGAAGGGCTGCGCCATTTCCATACATCAAACCGATTGGGACATTGCCAACCATCGCTGCCATAGGTGCGGCTGCAGCAATAACAATAAAGACAACTCGTCCAGTAGATAAAGACCTGCGACCTTTAGTTGATTCCATTGCGGTTACCCCTTAATTTTTAGTGCCAAGTCTTTAAGCGCTAGTCCTCGGTGACTAATTGAATCCTTCTCGGATGCGGACATTTCCGCTGTGGTTTTGGTAAATCCAGTTGGAACAAAGATTGGGTCATAGCCAAATCCGTTTTCACCAGTTGGTGCATCGAGTAAGTTGCCAAACATCTCGCCAACTGCAACTAACTCTTTACCCTGCGGAAAAACCGCTACCGCGGCACATACAAACTTTGCTCCCCTATGCTCTGGGGGGACGCCTTTGATTTGTTCCAGAACCAGTTCAAGATTTGCGCGATCAATGTTTTCGGTCGCGCCCGACCATCGGGCAGAAAGCACTCCGGGATTTCCATCGAGGGCATCAACGCAGATTCCAGAATCATCTGCAATTGCTGCTAATCCAGTGAAGTTAGCTAATGCTCTTGCCTTTAGTAATGCGTTGCCTTCAAAAGTATCTTCGGTCTCTTCGACTTCAGGTGCACCTGGAAAATCTGAAACTGTAAGTAATTCGCAATCTAGTTCTAGTTCTTCCAGAATCCGCTTCAGCTCGATGGCCTTATGAGAATTTCTTGTAGCTAAAACAAATTTCATTGAAACTACTTCTTGGGTAGTGGCAATGCCAAAGAGGCTTTTTGCATTGAAGTTAACTCAACACAGCCAATTGTCGCCATGTCCAATAACTCATCTAACAAGGCTCTATCGAACGGTTCCCGCTCAGCAGTTCCCTGCACTTCGACAAAGGCACCCGATCCAGTCATCACAATATTCATGTCAGTGTCGGCGCGAACGTCATCGTCATAATGCAGATCAAGACATGGCTTGCCGTCAACGATGCCCACTGAAACTGCAGCAACTGAATCACGTAACACAACTGCATCTTTAGTCACTAAACCAGAATTGCGTGCCCACTCAACTGCATCAGCAACCGCAACATATGCGCCTGTAATGGCAGCAGTTCTGGTTCCACCATCGGCCTGCAAAACATCGCAGTCAATCATGATTGTGTTCTCGCCAAGTGATGACAAGTCGATTACGGAGCGTAGGCTGCGTCCGATTAATCGGGAGATCTCGTGAGTTCGACCGCCTAGTTTTCCCTTAACACTCTCACGATCATTTCGGGTGTGAGTAGCTCTTGGCAGCATGGAGTATTCCGCCGTTAACCAACCCTCGCCGCTACCCTTTTTCCAACGTGGCACACCCTCACTGAAAGACACGGCGCATAGGACTTTGGTTGCACCAAATTCCACCAGCACGCTGCCTTCCGCATGATCCAGCCACTGGCGATTGAAAGTTACATTACGAAGTTGGTCGGCGCTTCTGCCGTCTGAGCGATTAGTCACGCCTCTGACTCTATTGCATGACTATACTTGCCCGACTTATTGCTTAAGCGAAGTAACTTCCAGAACTTCAGGCCCTAAAAATCTTCGGGCTAAATGCGTGAATGAATCACCGGTAGCTAAGAACTCATGTGTTGGGGGTGGCAGATTCGGATTTCGGAGCAAATCTTGTTCTACCAAAATGCGGTAAACGTCTTTAGCAGTTTCTTCTGCACTTGAAACCAAAGTGACTTTGTCTCCAGCAATCATAGAAATAACGCCGGTTAGTAACGGGTAATGCGTGCACCCAAGAACTAACGTGTCAATATCTTGATCTAATACTGGCTTTAAGTATTCGCGAGCGAGCGCTGTTAACTCTTCCCCATTTGTAATTCCAGCTTCTACAAATTCCACAAAACGTGGACAAGCTTGCGAAGTAACCTCAACGTGCGGCGCTGCAGCAAAAGTATCCGAGTAAGCGTCACTAGTTATTGTGGCTTGAGTTCCAATCACGCCGATGCGACCGGATCGAGTTGCTCCCACGGCTCGGCGAACGGCGGGTTGAATTACTTCAACCACTGGAATTGAATACCGCTCGCGAGCATCACGTAACATCGCAGCACTCGCAGAGTTGCAAGCTATAACAAGCATCTTGACGTCACGTTCAACCAAAGTATCCAAAACGTCTAGTGCAAGTTCTCTTACCTCGGCGATTGGACGAGGACCGTATGGACCATGAGCGGTATCGCCAAGATAAATGACAGGTTCGTTCGGCAGTTGGTCCAATATTGCTCGAACCACGGTCAGGCCACCAACGCCTGAATCCATAACACCTATCGGACGATCATTCACTCCATAAGAGTAATCTGACAGAGTGATGAAAACTCGCAATGCACCCGCATCAATCCTGGTTGCAGGTTTACTTATCGGATTGGGTGCGGTATTCAATTTCGCAATGGGTTTAATTTTCTCACTTGCGCCTGAAGATTTGAAGGCAATAGCAGTGCCAAGAACTCCAAGTGGCGCTCCCCCTCAACTGCTAATCATTGCTGGAGTTGCATGCATTGCATTTGGTTTTGTTTACTTATGGGTCTTTAAGGAATTTTTCAATAAATCACCTATTGCAATTGTTCTGATTTACACCATTGCAGCAATCAACATACTTTTTGGAATATTTAGATGGCCTGTTGGATTACTGCTCATTGCAATTAACCTTTTGGTCATATTTTTGGTGAGATCAAATAGTGCAAAAAAATGGTTAGGTTCGTCTGCTTAACTGCAAAGTATTCGCAACAGTGAATAGCCCGCCCGCAAATCATGCCTAATTCGGTCAGAATGAACCCAACAAGAAGTGTTACGAACTTTGATTTACACTTAAGTATCCAATCCTTTTGAAAGCGTAAAAATGTCTGTAGCCGTAAGTATTCCCACTATTCTGCGTAGCTATACCAATAATGCTCGTTCGGTTTCTGCCACTGGTCAGACACTGGCACAGGTTATCGCCGACCTTGAATCCCAGTTTCCTGGAATTGCTGACCGCTTAATCGAAGATGGAAAACTCCGACGTTTCGTCAACATCTACATCAACGATGAAGATGTTAGATTTACCGGCAGCTTAGAAGCGCCCATTTCAGAAGGCGACGCAGTAACGATCTTACCTGCTGTCGCTGGTGGCTGACCTTCATCATGCGCTACAACTCGTTACTCGAATCCGTTGGAAATACTCCCCTAGTTGGGCTGCCTAATCTTTCACCCTCAGCGGATGTTCGCCTATGGGCGAAGCTTGAGGATCGAAATCCAACTGGGTCCATCAAGGATCGCGCTGCGATAGCAATGATCGAAGCGGCCGAAGCCGATGGAACGCTGACGCCCGGTTGCACGATCCTGGAACCAACAAGTGGCAACACCGGCATTTCACTTGCTATGGCATCACGACTTAAGGGCTACAAATTAATTTGTGTTATGCCGGAAAACACCTCTCCGGAGAGAACTCAACTTCTAAACATGTGGGGCGCCGAGATTCGTTACTCACCAGCTGCGGGCGGCTCTAACGAAGCAGTTCGAGTTGCCAAGAATTTAGCGGCTGAGAATCCAAGTTGGGTCATGCTTTATCAATATGGAAATCCAGCCAATGCCGATGCGCACTACCGAACTACTGGCCCAGAAATTTTGGCTGACTGCCCGACCATCACACACTTTGTTGCAGGACTTGGCACAACCGGAACTCTAATGGGTACTGGCAGATACCTTCGGGAACATAAGCCAGACATTGCAATTGTTGCAGCCGAGCCTCGCTACGGTGAGCTGGTTTATGGTCTGCGAAACATTGACGAAGGATTTATTCCAGAACTTTACGATGAAGAGGTACTAACAACCAGATTTTCCGTTGGACCACTCGAAGCCGTTGCTCGAACTCGCGAACTTCTTGATCGCGAAGGTATTTTTGCTGGAATTTCAACTGGCGCAATTTTGCACGCTGCCCTAGGTATGGCAACTAAGGCTGTAAAGGCTGGGCAAAAAGCTGACATTGTCTTTATTGTTTGCGATGGTGGTTGGAAGTACCTATCAACTGGTGCATATGAAGGAACTGTCGAGCAAGCTTCAGAGGCACTTGACGGTCAACTCTGGGCTTAAGCCTGAAGCCTGAAGCCTTAAGTCACTACGATCTCTTCCTCGGAAATTACCCCATCGACGATTCGGTATGAACGGATCTCATAAGGCCCATCTTGAGTGCCCGTTTCTCTTGTCGAGATGAGCACATAATGCGCGAATGGTTCCGAAGCGTAAGCAACATCCGTGCGTGACGGATATGCCTCAGTTGCAGTGTGGGAATGGTAAATCACTACAGGGTCTTCTTCGTTGGAATCTAGTTCACGGTAGAGCCTGAGCAAATCTGCTGAGTCAAATTCATAGAAAGTCGGCGACCTTGCCGCATTGATCATGGGGATAAATCGATTTGGCAGATCGGACCCCGCGGGTCCAGCAATCACACCGCAAGCTTCATCAGGATGATCTTGCCTAGAGTGCGCCACCATTTGGTCAATCAGAGCTTGAGAAATACGCAACATATTCGGATATTTCTCCCTAAATCGTGGATTTTTCAATATTAGCGGGTTTTTCTTGCGTGTTTTGGTTGCAACTGGGCTTTTCCAGGAGGAGGCTGGGAAGAGCACCAAAGTGCTGCGCAGGCAGCATTAAAAACTGAACTGATTCGGCAGTTCCCAATAAAAGGAGCAAGTACTTCATGGATGGAATCTATGACGTTACAACGCTAACCGCTGGTCAATATTCAGCAGTTAGCAACATCTTGTCATTTGGCTTTGCATCAATGCTGGCCACGACAATTTATCTATACCTAAGCCAGGCTCGCGTACTTCCAAAGTACCGTCAGGCAATCGTAATCTCAGGAACAGTAACCCTGATTGCGCTTTACCACTACTGGAGAATCTACGATTCATTCAAGGCTTCAGCACACATGGACGGCGAAACCTTCAACGAGGCTTACCGTTACGTTGACTGGTTACTAACAGTTCCACTGTTGCTACTAGAAACAATTGCTGTTTTGGCATTGCCAGCTGCAAATCGTAAGTCTCTAATCGCTCGTTTGGTTCCGGCTTCAGCAGCCATGATCGTACTTGGTTACCCAGGTGAAATCGCTGCAGAAAATGGTCCAAAGATGATGTGGGGCGCACTTTCAACAATCCCATTCTTGTACATCCTGTACATCTTGTTCGTTGAGCTAACTAAGTCACTTGAAAAGCAGCCAGCTGAAGTTTCAGCAACTGTTAAGCGCCTTCGTCTATTGCTTATCGCAACATGGGGTGTTTACCCAATCTCCTACTTGATGCCAGTTCTTGGTATTGATGGAGCAAACGCATTCGTTGGTCGTCAGATCGGTTACACCGTTGCTGACGTACTAGCTAAGTGTCTCTTTGGTCTAACGATCTACAAGATCGCTCGCCTAAAGAGCGCTGCCGATGATGCATCATATGCATCAGCAGAAGGCATGCACTAAAAATTAACTAATAAAAAACCCCTGACTGAAGAGTCAGGGGTTTTTTATTGTCTTAGGACAAAGCATCTATCAAAGTACCTTGCAGGTAAGTCAAATAGTTATATAAATGCATACCTGGCTCCTCGGAGTCATGATCTCGGTCGGCATCATCAGTGATTTCAAGTCTGGTTCCGAGCACTAATCGCAGGTCATTAAGGGCCTTGAGCCAATGCTGAGCCTGCTGGGGGGTAACACTTGATTTACCTGTCCACTCACTTAAAGTCTCGCGAGCAACTGATAGCGCTGCTATTTTTTGAGCTCTTAAATCCTGCTCCGTAAATCTACGAAAATCCGCACTGGCATGCTCGTCACCAGTGTATCCGTCAGGAAAAAGTCTCGCTAATGCTGGATCTTCCGATATTTGCGTGGAACCACTCATGTTCAGCAACTTCGCAAGTGGATCTGAACCGTTCTCGCTATCTGGATCCTCAAGTAGCTCTGCCATCTGATCGAACAGTTGAGACAAAACACCATGCTGGGCCGGATCAAGTTTGAGAGTTAGCTTTCCACCGAGTCCAGATTTGAACACTTAGTCATCCTTTTGCAAGGTTGCCCAGAGACCATAGGAGTGCATTGCCGCCACATCCCGTTCCATCTCTTCTCGTGTACCAGTACTCACAACTGCCCGGCCTTTTTCATGAACGTCAAGCATCAAGAGTTCAGCTTTTGGTTTGTCGTATCCGAAGTAGCTTTGGAAGACATAGGTAACGTATGTCATCAAATTGATGGGGTCATTCCAAACCAAAGTAATCCATGGCCGATCCGTCAATAGGTCTATTGCCAAGTCTTCAACGGGCATTGCGCTCATGGATTTAGTCTCTCACGCGGTAATGCTGGGTCAAAACATAAATCAAGGGCTAGTCCAACCGGACTAGCCCTTGATTTTAATTACGTTTTGTTACTTCTTGGCTAGACCACGAAGTTGGAAGGATGCCACGATTTCCATTACACCCAAGATGATCAAGAAGAATGCCATTACCTGAGTAACAGTTATCAACGATGCGATTGGGTTGTTGATGGTGATAACACCGGCAAGCAAAGTAATGATGCCCATAAAGATTGCCCAGCCGCGGCCAGAAACTCCCTTGGATGCAAGTCCAGCAACTAGTTCGGCCATACCTCTGAAGATAAAGGTGATACCCATAAAGACTGCAACAAGTTGCGCATCTTTGATGATTCCGCCGTTGAAGAAAATCACAGCCAACATGATGGATAGTGAGCCACTGATAATCATCAGAACCTTGCCTGAACCTTCAGTATCGTCGGCTAGGGCACGAACAATAGTTCCGATACCGCTGAATAGAAGCCAGATACCAAACAGTGTTACCAGCGTTGCAGTTGCTGAAACAGGGTTGTTAAGAGCCATTACGCCAACAACCATTGATAGGATTCCGAGAATTAGTAGAAGCCACCATTTCTTGCCAAATGCCATGATGGCATCCTGTGGTGACGAGGTATTTACTGTCATTTTTTCTCCCGTAGATTAGGTCTTCACCAAAATTTTAGGGGCGAAATGTCTCTTTCCGTTGGATTTGAGGGATGAACAGCAACGCGCTTAAGCCTACAAATACGCAGAAAATCCAAATTGTGATGAAAGTTTTGCTTTCAATTCCTTGTTGAACACTGGCTAGCGCCAAAACTGAACCTGCAATCGCAGTTGCAATAATTACGCCAAATGAATCTGACATTTGCAGCGAAGCACTGTGCTTGGCATGTTCTTCCTCAGGTGATTGATCGAGCATGAGCACTCCCAGCGTTGGGAAACACAAACCCATGCCGAATGCTGCAATTCCCCAAGTAATACTCGCCAACAACGCAGATGCGGCGATGTTCACGGGGGCAAAAACTGCAACTGGGGTTAATGCAATTCCGATTGCTATTAGCAAAGCACCAACGAACAGCACCTGCTGACGCGAGTACCTCAGCTTATGGCTACCTTGCCACCATGAACCAGCAAACCAAGTGACAGTTGCAGCCGTTAGGACGCCACCAGAAAGCGCCACAGAGGCACCTCTAATTTCTTGCAAAGCTAGTGGAACATAAATTTCAGCGGCAAAAAAAGCACCTGCGATAACCCCACGCATACCGACGATCGCTGGAATTCCTTCTCGCATTCGAAGGAAGCCCTCCGGCATTAGTGCTTTAGTTGACCACGCAGTAACGCTAAGTGAAATGACAAAGGTCGCTGCAATGATTCCTACACTCCAGCGACCAACATGTGTAGCGCCAACTTGAAAGGCTGAAAGAGCGGCAATTGCCACTAAAACCGAGGTGATCTGCAGCTTGGCATCACTACGCATCGGCGTTTGAACAAATGGCATCCTCTTCAACTCAGGAAGCAAAAGCATGATTGGCCCGATCAAGAGAAATGGCACAATCCAAAACGTCAATCGCCAAGATGAAATCTCAACCAACAATCCTGCAAGTCCAGGGCCAATCAATCCAGGTACCACCCAGGCTGCTGCCAGCATTCCAATAGCTTTGGCGCGCAATGCTTCTGGGTACATGCGTCCGATAACCACATACATGGTCACTAAATCAATTCCCAGCGCAAAACCTTGAATCGATCTTCCAATAGTTAGTACGGCTAGGTTTGGTGCAAATCCTGCAACCATGGATCCAATAGCCAAAGCAACTACTGCGAAAATGACAACTCTCGCTAATCCAATTTTGTTTGACCATAGACCTGCAAAAGTCATGCCAAGTAATGAAGCCATTGTGAAACTGGTAAAAGCTACTGCGTAATTACTAATTGAATTTAAGTCAGCTGCGGCCACTGGCATTACGGCGCCAATTGCAATTCCTTCAAAGCCAAAAACGCTGACTAAGGCAACGATGCCAATGCTCAGTCGCCGGTATTCAGGTGCCCAGGGCGAAAGTGTCATTCGGACTTGTCGCTGTTATCTCCACCGGTTGGCAAGCCTTCAAAAATTGCCTTGCACTGTGGGCAGACAGGAAATTTGCCTGGATCGCGATTTGGAATCCATACTTTTCCACAGAGAGCTACAACTGGTGCACCCATGACTGCGCTCTCAACGATTTTGTCTTTTTGAACATAGTGCGCAAAGCGCTCGTGGTCGCCGGCTTCTACCTGTTCTTCGACGCGTTCATCGACAAGTAATCCACCTTCAGTGCGAATTTCGCGAATTTCATCAGCCATGTGCCTACCTTAACAAACGCACTTGGGTCTGAGATTTAGAACGCAGAACCTAAGCTGGCAGGGAATTCAGGCGAGACTTGAGGTCTGCCAATTCGGCTTGAAGTTCAGGCGGGACGCGGCCATCAAACTGTGAGAAATACTCTTCGGTCAGATCACACTCAGCTAGCCAACTGCTTTTATCAACATCAAATAGGGCGTCAAGATCGCTTTCGGTGATAGTAAGGCCATCAAGTGGTAAGTCCTCGCGGTTTGGCAAAACACCAACCGGTGAGTCGATGCCTTCCGCTTCGTTCTCTAAGCGATCAACCACCCATGCCAAGACTCGAGAGTTCTCACCAAAGCCTGGCCAGATGAAATCACCGGATTCGTTTTTGCGGAACCAGTTGACCTGGAAAAGTTTTGGCACGTTTGCAAAGGTGCGACCCATGTTGACCCAGTGACCCCAGTAATCAGCCATGTTGTAACCACAGAAAGGCAGCATTGCGAACGGATCGCGGCGAAGCTGGCCAAGTCCACCCACTGCTGCTGCTGTCATCTCGGAGGAAATTGTGGCACCCATGAATACACCATGGTTCCAACTACGAGCCTGCGCTACCAGTGGAACATTTGTGGCACGACGGCCGCCGAAAAGAATTGCCGAGATTGGAACTCCAGCTGGGTTATCCCACTCATCAGAAATCGATGGACATTGTTCAGCAGGCGCCGTGAAGCGTGAGTTTGCATGACTTGAAACTTCTTCAGAATCTGGAGTCCAGTCATTGCCTTTCCAGTCAATCAAGTGCGCTGGTGGCTCTTCAGTTAACCCTTCCCACCAGATGTCACCGTCATCAGTTAGTGCGACGTTAGTGAATAGTGAGTTTGCGTAAAGTGAGCGAATCGCATTGGCATTTGTCTTCATGCCGGTTCCCGGTGCTACACCGAAGAAGCCAGCTTCTGGGTTAATCGCATATAGGCGACCATCTGGACCAGGTCGCATCCAACAAATGTCATCACCAATGGTTTCAACTTTCCAACCAGGAATGGTTGGCTCAAGCATTGCCAGATTCGTCTTGCCACAACCGGATGGGAAAGCTGCTGCAATGTAGTGAGTCTTATTTTTAGGAGAGGTAAGTTTCAAAATCAACATGTGCTCAGCAAGCCACATTTCATCGCGAGCCATAACTGACGCAATGCGAAGTGCAAAGCACTTCTTACCTAGTAATGCGTTGCCGCCGTAACCAGAACCGTACGACCAGATTTCGCGCTCCTCGGGGAACTGCACGATGTACTTTGTTTCACTGCATGGCCAAGCAACATCTTTTTGCCCTGGCTCAAGTGGCGCACCTACCGAATGAAGTGCTGGAACGAAGTCGCCATGTTCACCGATTAAATCTAAAGCAGCTTTACCCATTCGAGTCATCATCTTCATGCTGATAACAACATATGGAGAGTCTGTGATCTCAACACCAAGTGCGCTGATGTCAGAACCTAGTGGCCCCATTGAAAACGGAACGATGTACATAGTGCGACCGCGCATGCAACCTTTGAAAGTTGAGCGAAGAATTGTCTTCATTTCGCTTGGCTCCATCCAGTTATTGGTTGGACCTGCGTCTTCTTCTTTTACAGAACAAATGTAAGTACGGTCTTCTACGCGAGCTACGTCACTTGGGTGAGAGCGGGCAAGGAAAGAGTTAGGGCGCTTTTCAGAGTTAAGCGGAGTGAGCGTTCCACTCGCCACAAGTTCTTGAGTAAGTCGATCCCATTCAGCATTAGAACCGTCGCACCACTCGATGCGATCTGGCGTAGTTAGCTCAGCAACTTCTTGCACCCAAGCAAGTAAGCGCTTGTTTTTGGTTGGCGCATCTGCAAAACCTGGAATGGTTGAACTGCTCACAAGAACTCCTTGATTGAAAACCTCTTCCAAGGCTTTACGGGATTAACTTAGGATGCACCCGAAATGAACAAAAAACTAACCCAAAATCCCGAAAAATCCCTTCAAAATAGACGCTGTGAGCAAACACACACCGCTTAGGGGCGTTCTTGTGGCCTATGTGACTGATGTTTCTAGACCGCACTCAAGGGGGGAAGTTAGTTCGTTTAGAAATAGGATTGCGACATGACTTTTGATGTTGCTCGCGTCCGTTCGGCTTTTCCTTCACTTGAATCTGGTGTCGCCCACTTTGATGGACCAGGTGGAACCCAAACGCCGCTTTCAGTAGGTCAAGCGATTTGCAAGACCATGACCGGTCCGTTGGCTAATCAGGCATCTATTACTGAGGCAGAACGTAATGCCGAAGCTGCTGTCGACAACGCGAGAAGTGCTATGGCAGATCTTCTTGGTTCGGTCCCTGAAGGTATCTTCTTTGGCCGCAGCATGACTCAAATTACTTTCGATATTGCGCGCACTTTGGCGCAGGATTGGGGTCCAGGAGATGAAATTGTTGCATCTCGATTGGACCATGATGCCAACGTTCGTCCCTGGGTTCGCTACGCGCAAAAATCTGGCGCCACACTTCGGTGGATTGATTTTGATCCAGCGACTGGCTACTTAGATGTATCTGATGTGGAAGCCGTGCTTACCGATCGCACCAAGCTGGTCGCTATCACTGCTGCATCAAACCTAATTGGAGCTCGTCCAGACATTCCTGCAATTGCTAAAGCAGTACACGCAGTTGGTGGCTTACTTTATGTTGATGGAGTCCACAACACACCGCATGCAGTCGTGGACTTCAAGGCAATGGGAGCAGATTTTTATGGTTGCTCCCCTTACAAGTTCTTTGGACCACACATTGGCGTCATGACCGCTTCACCTGCGCTACTTGAAACCCTGCACCCAGACAAGTTGTTGCCCTCAACTGAGCATGTTCCAGAAAGATTTGAACTTGGAACTCTTCCTTACGAGCTCCTTGCCGGAATCACGGCAGCAGTTGATTTCATTGCAGACATGGTTCCAGGATCAGGATCTCGGCGCGAACGAATCGTGGTTTCGCAAACTGCAGCTGATGAGCATGAGCATGCCTTGAATCATCGGTTACGCGAAGGTTTGCAAGCAATGGAAAATGTCACGCTGTACAGCAACGCTCGTCTAAAGACTCCAACGGAGTTGTTTAGTCTTGCTGGCATAAATTCTGAGCGCGTTTATGAATTCTTAGCCGAACAAAAAGTTAATGCTCCAGCTGGAAACTTCTATGCAATCGAGTGCTCACGCCATCTCGGTCTAGGTGATGACGGTGCGATCCGTGCTGGCCTTGCGCCTTACAACACAGTTGAAGAAATTGATCGTTTGCTAGCAGGTCTTGCGGAAGCTACCGCAAAGCTCTAACTAGGTAACTTGCTAGGCAAGATAAATGCTGTCACCGGACGCCGACACATTTAACTTTGCCAGATCGCCACGACCTGGTCCTCTCGTGTGGGCACCGGTAGCTGCGTCAAACTGAGCACCATGGCAAGGGCAATCAAAACTGCCATTTGCAACATTGTCATTCACAATGCATCCCTCATGTGTGCAAATCGCGCTATAGGCAACGAACTTCCCAGCTGCAGGTTGCATTAGGTATGCGGGCATCCCGGAAGTTGGATCTGTAAATTTAAATGCGCTTCCGACGGGCACATTAGCCACCGAAGTTATCTTCGTTCCTGTTGGAACTGCACCAGTCGGTGTAGAGCTCGCCGTCACGCTTGGCGAAGGTTGCGCAACTGGAGAACCTTTAAGTTTCTGACCGATTAGTCCAGTAGCTAACCCAGCAACACCAAGTCCACCGGCAACGGCTCCAGTCTTAACAAAAGTTCGGCGCTCAATCTGAGCCTCAAGAGGCGCATTGCTAAGTTTCTTATCGCTTGAAACCCCTAGTTCGCGCTTTACTCGGTTTCGAATTGAAGTCTCGAGGGACATATATCCGCCATCGCCTACATAAATAAATGGGATTGCAACAGCAAGGTATGCCAGATCTGGATTTAAGAAATATGGTGTAGTTCCCCAACTGACAGTTAACACAAAACTAAAAGACACAAGTGCAAGACCAATCGCAGCCGCACGACTCCAAATGCCTAATAGCAGGCCAAGACCGATTGCGAGTTCGCCGATTGCAATGCCGTATCCAACTAATGTGGCATGTTCGATTAGGCGGTTAAGCAGAAAGCCAATCGGGCTCGAATCAGCGGAAGCTTGCATTTGACGAGCAACGCTGTTCGGCGAGGTTGGATCGAAGAATGTGGAATCAGTTAATTTTGTAAGTGCAGCATAAATAAACATCACGCCTAAGAAAACACGAGTTGGAAAAAGTGCTCTACCTGCTTCCAATGAATTAGCAGGGGCAAAAACGCGCTTAATAAGTGAGGCCATGGAAACATACTTCCAGACTCTCGTACAAGAACTGGTAAAGAAATGGAAGGGGTTTGTAGGGGTGTTGTGATGGAGGTGTTCCCTCGCTTTGCTCGGTCAACCTCCGCTTGGAACTCGCGATCATCCTCGTAGCTCGGAAATTTTCAATTTCCTCACAAACGCAAAACAGCGATCTACTAAGTGCAAGCACTTGTAGTCGCTGTTTCAGCGTTCGGATGCACAATGTGCATCGCTACGAGTCTGTCGACTCGCTTCTGCAGTGGAGGTGCC
>Ga0214923_10000265_pt1 | contig 80620 bp, 58 predicted proteins | sample LL1510_MetaG_FD_177993 | JGI IMG/M metagenome (GOLD analysis project Ga0214923, IMG submission 177993) | Freshwater microbial communities from Lake Lanier, Atlanta, Georgia, United States - LL-1510 | ecosystem: Environmental > Aquatic > Freshwater > Lake | place: USA: Georgia | collected...
AGATTGGGTCGTGTAGGACTCGAACCTACAACCTACTCCTTAAAAGGGAGCAGCTCTACCATTGAGCTAACGACCCCGCTTTGAAAGGGTAGCGATTCTGGGGAATTCGTCCATCTCCCCTTATAGCTGGCAAACAACGGTCTCTATTTATCCTTCATGATCCAAACGCCGTCCCACTTATCCCCAGGGGGACTTTTTTGGAAATAATCGCACCGCTCGATATAGATTTTACTAAGTTTATCGCCGGGATGAGCCTTAAGAGCCTCATTAAAAGCCATCTTGGCCTTATCCCAATCCTGCTTTCGATATTTAGCTAACCCATCTTTAAAGTGATTAATCACCTCCATAGGATTTGGGAAAGAAGCTTCGGTGTGATAATCCAAACACTCAAAGATCACGACAGGCTCTGTCTTCCCTTTGACCACCACTCGATCAGCTTCCCGCATTCGGTAAGTTCCTTTGAGCTTTTTTACTGTTGCATCACTCACCAGCATCTTCGCCCCATACTGCTTACAGGCACTCTCCAAGCGGGCTGCCAGATTCACTCCATCCCCGATCACCGTATAGTTCATCCGCTTCGGGGACCCAATGTTTCCACTGACAATCTCATCCGTATTGATGCCCAATCCCATATCAATGGCCATCATCCCCTTCTCTTTACGGGCCGCGTTGAACCGGTCTAACTCAACCAACATTCCGATGCCTGCCCGAACCGAACGATCCGCATCATCCTCCCGAGGTAAGGGCAGGCCAAAAATCGCCATAATTGCGTCCCCGATGAATTTATCCAACATGCCACCCTCTTTCTGAAGGCAATCCACCATGAGTGTGAAGTATTCGTTGAGCAGTCCCACCGTACCCTGCGCCCCAAGACTCTCCGTGAGAGTAGTGAAACTTCGAACATCGGAAAATAACACTGAGGCTTCACTAATATTTCCACCCAAGACCTCTTTTCCAGTTGCCATCAACTGATCCGCAATCGCGGGGTCCATGTAACGAGCCATCGTTCCCTTCATCCTTTTCTCGTCACTGATGTCTTCAATCATCAGCAACGACCCCAACGGCTTGTCTTTTACGCTGATGAGCGGGAGCACGCTGACATTGGCCGAAGCTTTCTCACCACCCCACTCCATTTCTGCATCCATAACCAGAGCGGGCTCTTTAGAAGAAGAGGTAGAGCGAATCTTTTCCTCAATCCATGTATTTTTCCCGATAAAGAACTCAGCCGCCTTTTTCTTAAGCACCTCCTTGGCACTGGTTTTTAGAATTCGATAGCCGGCCTTATTACAGGTCTGAATCACTCCCTCCTCATTAAGGGTGACCACAGCATTCGACATACTCTCCAACATCGACTCCGCGTAATTCTTCATGTTTTGCACGTCATCAAATAGTTTTGCATTTTCTAAAGCGACGGATACTTGGGCCGTGAATGCCTTCAACTTCGCCTCATCCTCGTGAGTGAAGGCCCCACCCCGTTTATTCAGAACCTGCGTCGCACCGATCACTTTTCCCGCCTTGTTGATCACGGGGGTGCATAGAATCGATCGGGTAAAGAACCCTGTTTTCTTGTCAAAACCTGGATTGAATCTCAGGTCCGCATAGGCGTGTTGGATATTGACCGTCTGCCCGCTCGTGAAAACCGCTCCGGCGATACCTAGATGGTTCGGAAAGCGAATCTGCGTTGCCCCCAAACCTTCCCCCACTTCGGTGTGCAACTCCTGCGTCTTCTCATCGTTAATGAAAAGGGTGGAGCGCTCAGCATGAAGCAGTCGCGAAATAGTCCGAATAATCTTGGCCAACAAATTCCCAAGCTGAATTTCGCCAGAGATCTCCGATACCACGCTCAAAAACTCAGCTTCCTTAGCCTTTTCTTTTTCACCCAACTCCATGAGTAGGCTTCTTTGAAGAGAAACCGAGGCCTGCATCGCCATCGCCTCGAGAAGTTTCAGATCCTTGGACGTGAAGTGGGCCGACTTCCCCCCTTTTCGATTTAGCACCTCGACTACCCCGATCAACTCCCCTCGAACGGTCCTGATGGGAGCACAAGCAATTGACCGCGTCCGATACCCTGTCTGTTCATCGACTGTTTTATTGAAACGGGAATCTTTGTAGACGTCCTTGACCAAAAGCCCCTTTCCAGTTTGAAAAACATTTCCCGCGATTCCCGTGGTGTTGAGAATCCGAATCTCCCTTTTCAATCCCCCTACGGTGACCCGGCTGTATAGCTCCTCGGTGGAGGGATCGTTGACAAATAACGTCCCACGGTCAGCCCCTGTCGCCTCCGTAACCAATGCTACCAGAGTTTCCAACTGCTCATCCAACGTCTGGCCATCCGCTACCTTACGGGCCACCTCGAGCAAAATCTTGGCCTCAGCCAAACTCAACGTATCGATGGGGCTTTTACTTTTGGCCACGGCACGCCTCCAATTCCCCACGAATTCTCTGAATCGTTTTCTCTAACTCCGCCGCCTCGTCCCGGTGGGTTCTTCGCATGAGCTGTTCCGCCTCACTATGCCTCGCCTTTTCCATCTCCAACTGATCTCGCAAGGCTTGAACGGAGGATTGGAGCTGACGACTTTCCTCGGCCGATTGAGCAACAACTTTCTGCACTGCCTCTTCCCCTGCGGCTTTGCGCCGCTCTAACTCATCTCTCATCTCAGCAATGGTTCCCTTAAGATCTCGAACTTCGTTATGGGCGTCGGCAATGGCGAAAGCCACCTCTTGGGCGGTGCCCGCCTTCTGCTTTTCCAAGGCATCCCTCAGGGCTGACACGGTCTCTTTTAAGTTTCGGATCTCATGCTCTCTCTCGATTTCCTCTGAAAGTCTCTCCTCATGCGCCCCTTGAAACGTCACCATAAAGTCATCCTAAGTAATGACCCGATAAAAACAAGGCCACGAACCGACTCCCCTTTACCAGATAAATGATTTTTTCTGCGCAACAATCTTCCCATCTCTCACAATCGAAATTCGCCAAGAGTGAACCACTCCGCCCCGAAGATATTCGTCACCCGTCACCTTGAGGACAGTCTTCTCATAACCATCAAAGTTTTTATACTCTTGGGTCTTTGTCATCACTCTCTCTCGGGTCATCGCCTGCCTATAATCAAGCCGAACAGTGAAATCACTAGGTTCCCCATCATTCTGCCAGTTGATCACAAAGATATTTCCCTGACGATCCAGCCTGTCCTTAGCTAAAACAGCGCCGTGATCCCAATACTTGGGCTCATAAAGCATCATCTCATTATCTGGCGGAGGCGGCGCTTTCCTGCGCGGGTTGGAATCGTTTAGATAAGTATAAATTTTATTCAAACTAACGGACTCGTCCTGCTCGACAGGCAGATCGACCTTCATCCCATCTGGAACTCGCACAACATTCGCCGCAGGAGCCTCCGCCCCAACGGTTGTCGGTTCCACCTTCGCTGGCCGAAAATCAGGAACGCCCGAACTATCCTCGGCTTGGGTCGGATCGCTCAGTAAGCCGAAAATGGCCAGAATCAACAATTTACGCATTAGAACGTATTTAATACTAACCATCCTTCTAGTCAAGCTACCGCCTTCTGGATTAAAAAACTGACCTTGGATAATCCACTTAATCCTTTAAGATCAGACTCTTATGCACGATCCCGAACGCACGATTGAATTCGAATTTGTTCGAGCTACAGAAAACGCGGCCCTCAACGCAATGCGGTTTATTGGGCAAGGAGACAAAAACGCTGCTGATGCGGCCGCTTGTGATGCGATTCAAGGTGTCTTTGACCTCGTGGATATTCGCGGCGAGGTAGTCATCGGGGAAGGAATCAAAGATAAAGCCCCTGGAATTTTTTTAGGAGATCGACTTGGAAAATGGGGGCCCACAGCCCCCCGCTTTAATATCGCCCTCGATCCCGTCGACGGCACCACGAACCTCTCCAAAGGATCGCCCAACGCAATCTCAGTCATGGCCGCTACAGAAGTCTCCTCAGACAGCAAACAACCAGCCATGCGAAATATTCCTAGCTACTACTCCCACAAAATCGCCTACGGCCCCGCAGTGGCACAGGCTCTTTCCAAACAAGACCCCCATGCCAACTTTCTGGATGCCCCGCTCGAGGAGACGCTCCAGCGGCTTGCAAAGATTCTTCACAAAAGAGTAGGCGAACTCGTTGTCCTCGTCCTCGATCGCCCCCGCAACCAAGCCTTCATTGAGTCTATCCGACGTGCAGGGGCTTCCCTCCGAACGATTGCGGATGGAGACATCACAGCTGCTGTCGCACCCTCCCTTCCGGATTCAGGTATCGACCTCTATGTTGGAATTGGCGGATCTCCAGAAGGAGTTCTCACCGCCACGGCTCTTCACTCATTGGGAGGAGAAATCCAGCTCCGCATGTGGTTTCCCAATCCCGAGGCGAAAGCCCGCGAAGTCCATGGCGTTTCTGAAAAAGAGATTCAAACCATATTTCGCTCTGCCGATATCGTAACAGGAAAAAGTGCGATTTTTTGCGCGACAGGAATTATCGAAAGCCCTCTTTTACCCGGGGTCAAACTCATCGGTCACAAAGCCATCACCCATTCAATTCTCATGCGCGCCCGTAGCCGTACCGTCCGCTACATCCGCGCAGTTCACGATCTCGAACATAAAACCATTCACCTTCGCAGCTCCTCACGCGAGCGATCCGTTTAACTGGCTTTTTTATTCTATTCCGGAAGACCTACCCTCCCTCCCTCTTTTCCCGGGGTTCATCTGGCCATATCGCATAGATCAGCCCATAACCAGCAACTGAAACAACCACCCCAATAACAGTACACCCCACCATCAACGGAACCGCCACCATAGCCAACTCCCCTGCCAACATCCTCAATTTCGCCCGAATCCCATCCGTCTCATCTAGTTTCTTAATCTTTTCCGCAATATGAGTCTCATATTTTGCAGGTCTACCCAACAAAACCTCCCCTACGTGATACGCCATTGTGTAGTAGATAGGAATCGTCAAAGGGTTGTTTGCAGCTTGCAGCACAACCGCCGTGGGCACGTTCGCCCTTAAAAGCACTGCTAACACGACCGCTAAAACATGATGCAACCCCAGCAAGGGGCTCGTAGCCGGTAACAAACCGGCCACCATCGCCCTCGCCACTGGCCCCCTACGAAAACTCCATAGGTCTGGATTCACCCCGTGCTTTCCCAACCACTTCCCCACCTTCCCTGCCTGAATATGCTCCGGACTCAGCCTCATCCGGTGAAGCAGCTTTTTGAGCCGATGTTGCACAGATCCGTTATAAACTTTCTTTAACGAATACCAACTCTCTCATTTGTTATCGCGCCAGATAGGGCTAGTCTACGCACCCCATGCATGCAACCGGTTTCATCCGAGTCGAAGGCGCTACACAGAATAATCTCAAAAACTTAACCTTCGACCTGCCTCTGGGCATGTTTCATGTCCTCACGGGCCCGTCCGGATCAGGAAAGTCCTCCCTCGCCTTCGACACCCTCTACGCCGAAGGCCAACGACGTTATGCAGAAACCTTCAGCCCCTACACCCGACAGTTCCTCGAGCGAATGGATCGACCACGCGTCGATCGAATCGAAGGCATTCCTCCCGCCATCGCCCTTGGCCAAAGCAACCAGGTTCGCTCTTCCCGCAGCACCGTCGGTACTGTCACAGAAATTGCAGACCATCTTAAACTCATCTTTCCACGACTAGCTCAGCTCACCTGCCCCGACTGCTCGGAGCCAATCAAGCCTTGGACTCCACACTCCATCCTAAGCGAACTAATCAAAAATCACCCCAATCAAGAGGCTTGGTTTCTCTTTCGTATTCCTTTTCCACAAAAAACGCCTGCAGACGAAGCCGCCGCCTTCCTCGCCCGCCAAGGATTTCGCCGAGCCCTCCTAGATGGCAAACCCCACCGCCTCGACGAACCCACGGGTCTCGAAGCCCTCGCCCAAGCCTTCAAACAAACTCCTCCAGAACAAAACCTTCTCGTCCACGTCATTCAAGATCGCCTAACACTCTCGCGCTCCTCTCAATCCCGACTCATCGAAGCGATTACCTCCTGCCTCAAATACGGACGGGGTGTTGCGGCGATATCCCTAGTTCAAAACCCCTCCCATACTCATCTCTACTCGGATCGCTATTACTGCCCACGCGATCAACGTGATTTCCACCAGCCCACGCCCGCCCTCTTTTCGTTCAATCATCCCCTCGGCGCTTGCCCAGCTTGCCGCGGATTTGGTCGAATCATCGAAATTGATGAATCTCTGGCTCTCCCAGACCGCACCCTCACCATCGCTGGGGGCGTCGTAAAACCTTGGCAAACGGCCAGCTTCGAAGAGTGCCAGCAGGATCTCGAAAAAGCCTGCCGCAAACATCGCATCCCCTTGGAAGTTCCCTTTTGCGAACTCTCACCCGCTCACCAGAAATTTGTCCTCGAAGGCCAAGATGGCTCCAGTCGCGAACTTTCTGAATTGTGGGATTCAGGCGATTGGTACGGAGTTCGCGGTTTTTTTCGCTGGCTGGAAACCAAAACCTACAAAATGCATGTCCGTATCCTTCTTGCACGCTACCGCGCTTATCGTCCCTGCCCAACCTGCAGCGGCCAGCGGTACCGCCCTGAAACCACGTACTGGCATCTCTCTGGGAAAACCCTTCCTGAACTCAACTCCCTATCCTTAACCGAGCTATCCACTCTTCTTCAGAAAATCAAAACCAACGATGTCTCAGCACAAACCCCGCTCGAAAACATCCGTCACCGACTTCGCTTTCTCTTAAGTGTCGGACTGGGCTACCTCACGCTGGATCGCCCCACACGCACTCTCTCAGGCGGAGAACTCCAGCGCGTCAACCTAACCGGCTGCTTGGGCACAGGACTCACAGGCACCCTGTTCGTTCTGGACGAACCCAGTATTGGCCTTCACCCACGAGATACCGGACGCCTCCTCGATCTTTTGCGTGAGCTTCGTGCCGCAGGAAACACCGTTCTAGTTGTCGAACACGATGAAACGGTCATTCGATCGGCCGAAAACATTCTAGAACTCGGGCCAGGCTCAGGAGGTGAAGGGGGTCAACTCCTCTATTCAGGACCACCTGCAGGTCTCCTCAAAGTGAAAAACTCTCCCACAGGTGCCTACCTCTCAGGCCGTCGCACAATTCCACTGCCTTCCACTCGTCGTCCCTGCCCACCCAAAGGTCACCCTTGGCTCCGAGTCCAAGGAGCCGATTGCCATAATCTGAAAAATCTAACCGCCTCTTTTCCTCTGCGCCGTCTTGTCGCCGTTTCTGGAGTCAGCGGTTCGGGCAAAAGCACCCTCGTCCACGAAGTCATTTACAAAACCCTTCTCCATCAAATGGGGCGGGCTGTTGAAAATCTACCTTCCGTCAAATCCATGACGGGACACGACACGATCTCCGATGTTCTCCTTGTGGACCAATCCCCCCTATCTCAAACCCCTCGCTCAACCCCCCTACTCTATCTCGATATTTACGATCTCGTTCGCGAACTTTACGCCTCAACCGAGGAAGCCCAAAGCGCAGGACTTGCCGCATCCGCCTTCTCCTTCAACGCGGGGGGCGGTCGATGCGAACGTTGCGGAGGTATGGGGTACGAGAAAGTTTCCATGCAATTTCTCTCGGATGTCTTTGTTACGTGCCCAACCTGTGAAGGCCACCGCTTCCAACCCCACGTTCTCGCCGCTCCCTACCGGGGAAAGTCGATCAGCCAACTCCTCGAAATGAGTGCCGCCGAGGCTCTGCTCCACTTTGCCCCAGACGAATCCCTCACCCCTAGGGCACGTGAGTGTCACCAAAGAATCTGCCAAGCCCTCTCTCTTCTCAGCGAAGTCGGGCTCGGATACCTACGCTGTGGCCAACCCTTAAGCCAACTTTCGGGAGGAGAAGCCCAGCGACTTAAACTCGTTGCCCACCTTGCACCTCAAAATCAAGCCGACGAAACTCCACGAAAAGGGAAAAAGAAAAACACTTCCACCCCGCCCAACACATCGCCTCTTCTCATCTTAGATGAACCCACAACGGGACTGCACCTGGACGATGTCGCCCTCCTCATCCGCCTCTTGCACCGCCTTGTGGATCAAGGTGCCTCTCTCCTCGTCATTGAACACCACATGGATGTCCTGAAGAATGCCGACTGGGTTCTCGATCTCGGTCCTGAAGCAGGATCTGCAGGCGGCAAACTCATCGCATCAGGAATTCCTGAGGAGGTCGCCCAAACCCCGAAAAGCCATACAGCCACTTTCCTTGCGCCTCTTCTCTCCAAGAAACAAACCCCATCCCTCCGCCTTCATGAAGTTGCTCCGCTCTCCTCCAAAAAGATCTCCTCGGAGGAAATGGTCGTCCGAGGTGCTCGTCACCATAATTTAAAGAATTTCGACCTGAGTATTCCTCGCCACAAAATGGTCGTTGTCACAGGTCTATCCGGATCGGGTAAAAGCACCCTTGCCTTTGACCTGCTGTTTAGCGAAGGCCAACGCCGCTACCTCGATTGCCTCAATACTTATGCACGACAGTTTGTCGAACAGCTGGAAAAACCTGATGTCGATTCGATCCTAGGTTTGCCCCCCTCTGTCGCAATTGAACAGCGTACAACTCGCGGAGGTCGTAAATCCACCGTCGCTACGGTTACGGAGCTTTATCAGTTTCTTCGCCTTCTCTATGCAAAACTCGGAGTTCAGCACGATCCCGACACAGGCGAGGCCGCCATCCGACAAAACACCTCTGACATCATCCTGCGTATCCAGAAACAGTTAAAGAAATCTAAGCGACTTGACCTCCTCGCACCTCTCATCCGGGGGCGAAAAGGCTTTCACACGGAGATCGCACGCTGGGCCGTGAAAAAAGGCTACAAACTTCTCCGGGTGGATGGAAAATGGGTTGAGCCAGATAAGTTTCAACCTCTCGACCGCTACAAAGAGCATCATATCGAGGTTCTTGTTGCCCAACTCGCACCCAAACAAAAGGATCTTCCCATCCTCGTATCCCAGGCATTGTCCCTAGGCAAAGGCACCTTGTACGCCATTGATCGCCAAGGGAAATCAACGATCCACAGCCACCACCTTTTCTGCCCTGCAACCGGTCGTTCCTTTGACGAACTCGATCCTCGCCTTTTTTCATTTAATAGCCCTCACGGATGGTGTTCCGACTGCCAAGGATACGGAACCTTGCTCGCAAAACCTCCCGAACCCGATTCCGAGGATGAAGCCGAACGAGAACAGCAGTTGGAACTTGCGCGTGAAGAGATTCCTGATGGTGAGCTTCTTCCCTGCCCATCCTGCCAAGGGGCTCGCCTGAATCCCATCGCACGCTCGGTTCGCTTTGCAGGAAAAACGATACCAGAAATCAACTCCCTATCCGTTCGCAACTTCGAGACCTTTTTCTCGAAGGTAAAGTTCTCAGGTCGGGAAGCTGCTATCGTCCGAGATATCCAGCCAGAGATTCTTCAACGTCTCGCCTTCCTGCGTAAGGTTGGACTCGATTACCTGAATCTCGACCGATCCGCTCCGACCCTATCCGGTGGCGAATCTCAACGAATCCGACTTGCCGCCCAACTCGGCTCTAATCTCCAGGGTGTCTTGTATGTGCTCGATGAGCCCACAATCGGTCTTCACCCTCGCGACAATCAAAAGCTTTTAGGCATTCTTCGCGATTTGCGGGACCGTGGAAACTCCCTCGTCGTCGTCGAGCACGATGAGGACACCATGCGAGCCGCCGACCACATCATCGATCTTGGCCCTGGGGCAGGAATTCATGGCGGAGAAATTGTAGCCCAAGGAACTTGGAAAGAGATCGACTCCAAAGGTCGCTCGGCCACCGCCCGTCTTCTGGGCGAACCAATTCAACATCCCGCCCGCGGACACCGACGCCCGATCGATTCCTCGACCTCGTGGATTAAGATTAAAGGCGCCAAGGCACGAAATATCACCGGAATGGATGTCTCGATCCCCCTGCATCGCCTCACAGCACTCTCAGGTGTTAGTGGATCAGGAAAAAGCACCCTAGTTCGGGAAATTCTAATTCCCGCTACATCTCCTGAACGAAGCCGAAAGGATTCCCGGTGGGAATCAGTCCGTGGAGCCGATTCGATTGACCGCGTGGTTGAGGTCGACCAGTCCCCCATCGGAAAAACACCCCGCTCCACCGTGGCAACCTACTTGGGGCTAATGGACGATCTTCGAACCCTCTTTGCGGCTCTGCCGATATCGAAACAGTCCGGCTTTACCGCCTCCCACTTCTCTCACAATGCAGGTCCAGGCCGATGCCCTGCGTGCGATGGCGCGGGCACCATTCGGGTGCAGATGAGTTTCCTTCCCCCCGCGGACGTACGTTGCGAGGAGTGTAATGGCATGCGCTGGAAACCCGAGATTCTAGCTATTCGTTACCGAGACATATCGATTCAGCAAGCTCTGGCACTCTCCGCTGAAAAAGCAGCCGAATTTTTCGCTCCTCACCCTCGGATCGCTACCCCTTGCAGACTTATGACAGAAACAGGTCTTGGGTATCTCCAGTTGGGGCAAACCAGCCCGACCCTTTCGGGCGGCGAAGCCCAACGTCTGAAATTAGTAACCGAACTGGCCTCGGCCCAGATCGCGGCCGATCACGCCCACGCCAAAGGAAGAGCACGTCGCCCCGCCCATCACCTTTTCCTTCTAGAGGAACCTACCGTGGGGCTCCACTTGGAGGATGTTCGCCGCTTACTCGACCTCATGCACCGGCTTGTCGAATCAGGACACAGCGTTGTAGTCATCGAGCATCACCTCGATGTACTCGCAGAAGCCGACTATCTGATCGATATCGGCCCTGAAAGCGGTGAAGCCGGAGGGACCATTATGGCGCAGGGAACCCCCGAACAGGTGGCCACTTCAAAAACTTCACGTACCGCCCCCTTTCTACGAACCCACTTGGGTCGGAAGGGTAAGACCTAAACTCTTTTACGTCCGACTCCAGCCACCAGATAAACAAGGCCTCCGAAAAGATTCCAGACCAGAATGACCGCAAACCCAGTTAGGGAGATGGCCACCGACTGCGCAGTCGCAATTCCAAACGTTCCTAAAAAAGTCACAAAGGCAGCTTCCCGAAGACCCAGTCCATTCCAAGTAATCGGCAACACAGTGATCATCGCCACCATCGGAAGAACCGAAGCCAACTGCCAAAAGCCAACATCCAGTCCCATCGCTTGCGAAACTGAATAAAAAAGTGCCACCAAAAGAAGTTGCGCCAGCACGCTCAAACCCAGCCCTGCTCCAGCCCCAATTGGATGAGTTAGACAGATATGGCAAGCCTCCGCTCCTTCTCCTGTCACCTTTCTCCATCCCACCTGCGCCTGTCCGCTGAGAATTTTCCCTGACGAGGGATGACCCAAAATGAGCAGCAAAACAAAAAGAATCCCCGCAACGACCAAGAAAGCATACGCCCCCGCCCGCGTCACTGGATGATCCGTCAAATCCGACCAGTGCGGCAGAATCAAAGCCGCCCCTACCAATACAGTCGCACTCAACCCCAACACTCTCTCCAATAAAATCGAGACCACAGCCGCAGGTCGGGCCTGCGGAGCATCCTGGGCCGCCCAGTACGCCCTCATGACATCACCCCCCATCATTCCGGGCAAAACGCTGTTAAAAAAAAGTCCCGCCGTCGAAAGCTGAGCGGTTCGACCCCACCCAACGGCCACCCCCGCCACCTCCAGAAGTAAGTGCCATCTTACAATTGAGATCACCACCACGCCCCCATACGTCAACCCAGCTAACCCCAACCAACGGGCATCTGCCTGACGGACAATCTCCCAAAATTCACCCCAGTTAAGCTTAGTGGCCAAAAACCATACCGCCCCGAAGGTCAATAGCACCCTACCCGCCCATCCCAGCCACGCCTTGGTTATCGATTTCACTGCTCCACCCTAACCCTCAGCCCAACGAATCCGAGTCTTACTTCGACTAGAGCAAACCGCGTCGGCGCAAATCTCGAACGTGATCCCCACCCGAAGCCAATACCATATCGAGCGCGAATTTGAGCAAGCAAACCTCCCACCCGTCATCCACACCTGTCAGAACCGTGGCTAAAGGATCCCCTTTTGCCTCTACTTCAGCCCGAACCTTATCAGAAACTTCAGCTAAGGCTCCTGACACCTCATACCGCCGCGTCTCATCCTTTCGAAAGGAAAACCCATACTTCAAAATCGCAATCTGGGACGCAAACTCACTCACAGCATCCGCGTATCTCTCCGCCTTCTCCCCAAAGCCATCGAGGAGCAACTTCGCAAAACTATCCGGAGTCACCAGCTCAGGCTTCTGTGCATGAATTCGCCCTTCCCGAACCAGCATGCGATTCACAGCATCCATCTCCTCGGTAATTAAGTGGTAATTCAAAATCGTCGTACCAAAGGTCTCCAACCTCTTTTGGGGAGGAAGAATCACCTTCGTATTCTCTAGCGCATACTGAAAATCGTCGGCACGCATACACCAACCTTGGCTTATTTCCTGCGCAGAGCAAACGATCTGCATTTCGATGTCTCCTTTTTTCTCGGTCCTTCGCCGTGTCTTACCTTATTCTATCCCCATGGCTACCTACGTGTACGAAACAATCCCCTCCAAAGACGGGGAAGTTCCCGTTCAGTTTGAAATTCAACACTCGATGAAGGATTCGCCTCTCACCCGCCATCCAAAAACAGGCCAACCCGTTCGAAGAATCATTTCTGGCGGCCTGGGAATCCTCGGCTCAACAAAGGCATCCTCTCCATCGTCCTCAACCCACGGGTGTGGCCCCGGCTCTTGTGGGTGCGGAAAGTTTTAGACCGAATACAAAACCGCCCGCATCACCGCTTCCTGAACCTCAGCAACCGACTTCGAAACCGCTCTTCCAATAAGATCCATCTTCGAAACCTCCGCAATTCTTGCACTGTATTTCAGAAGATCGGCATCGGTAAATACAGACCGCAAAAGCTGACAAGCGCTCGCCAAGCTCACCAAAACGACGTCACGAGGCCCTGGCACTTCCCCATCCACAACCACGGATCGAATCCGCTTCCGCACCTCTCTCTCTTCCTGATCATTGACCATGGGGTAGCGACGCCCCGGGATTACCCACAAAATTTTCTTCTCCTCCTGCTTCAAAATACCACGCTGAACCAAACGGCGTAGCACCTTCTCGCGAATCTTCTCCCCATCGGCCGAAAAGACTCCCACCCAATACTTCGCATCCTTCTTATCTTTTGCCGTTACAATTTTCTCCAAAAGCGGATCCAGCATCTCCTCCCCTGTCGGCTTGGGGTTTACCAAACTCAAATGGGTTAAATCAGTATCGATCCGATTTTGAAAGGCCAACTCCAGTAAGGCGGCACCCGCCAATGCCTGATCCATCGCCAAAGGCGGCAGATCCACAAATTTCCCCGTTTTGTCATCCAAAGCCAAAAGAACGATCTCCTCAGGAAATGTCAGCATTGCTCTATCATTCCCCGCTTATCCCTAAGAACAAGAAATCTCTTGTCACCCCCTTGACGCTGACGGATTTCCTCTACCCTTGATCCATGCGCCTTATCTGGGTCCTAGGTGACCAACTCCTCCCTGACCATCCACTCCTCCTATCCACCAGTCCCGATCTTCTCGTCGGTATGATTGAATCTGCACCACGCGGTTCCCACATTCGGTACCATCAACAAAAATTAACCCTTCTCTACTCCGCCATGCGCCACTACGCCGCAGGATTAAAGAAGAAGAAGCACCACGTTCTCTATCACCACTTAACCGACCTTCCTAAAAGATCCGATTACACCACCGTACTCGCCGACTGGATTCAAAAATATCGAATTCGCGAAATTCACCTTCTTGACCCCAACGAGTACGACACCTACCACTCCCTTCCTACGCTATCCAAGAAACTGGGAATACCCGTGCAACGCCATCCGAGTCCCCAGTTCCTCGTGCCCCGAGCAGAGTTTCAATCGTGGGCTCAAGGAAAGAAAAGCCTCCTAATGGAATCTCACTACCGTCGTCTACGAACAGAAAGAAAGATCCTGCTCGATTCCAACGGCAAACCCGAAGGCGGAGACTGGAACCTGGACGATCAAAACCGAAGAACCTTTCGCGAGTTCGCAAAGGAAAAACCTGTAATTCCTCCCCTTCCACCCCCAACCAAAGACCCCCTCGTTGCCCAAGTTGCCAAGGAGGTAGCACAACTCTTTCCCGATCACCCCGGAAAAGGAGCCGACCTCTGGATCCCCGCAACCCGAGAGGGCGCCCTGGAGTGGTTAAAGGTTTTCATTCGACAACGCCTGGAAAAGTTTGGCCATTGGGAAGACACCATGGTCGAGGGACAATCTGTCCTCTTTCACTCGGTCCTCTCCCCCTTTTTAAATCTAGGCCTCCTCTCTCCACAAGAGTGCATCGACGCCGCAGAAAAAGCGTACCGTGAGGGCAAAGCACCCCTGAACTCCGTCGAGGGATTCATCCGACAAATCCTCGGCTGGCGGGAATTCATTCATGGAATCTACTGGCTCAAAATGCCTGACTATCGAAACGTAAACTTTCTTGAAGCCACTCGACCCCTACCCCGTTGGGCCTACACGGGGGATACCGACATGCGCTGTGTTTCGCAGGCCATTCATGGCGCCGTGGACCACGCTTACAATCATCACATCCAGCGTCTCATGGTTTTAGGGAACTACTTTCTCTTGGGAGGCTACGAGCCCCAATCCGTTCTCCGCTGGTATACGGAGATGTACCTCGATGCTTACGACTGGGTCATGGCCCCCAACGTCCTGGGGATGATCCTGTTTGCCGATGGTGGCTTTTTTGCCACAAAACCTTACGCAGCAGGAGCCGCCTATCAGGAAAAGATGGGCAACCACTGTGCGTCTTGCCAGTTCGACCCCAAAAAGAAAGAAGGCCCGGATGCCTGCCCCTTCCACTCCCTTTACTGGAACTTTTTTGGGCAACACGCAAAGCGCTTTGGCAAAAACCCGCGGATCGGTATGATGGTCAGTTTATGGGACAAAAAACCCCCCGCCGATCAGAAGCAGATCCGTCAAAACGCCCTCAAGTTTCTCGAAGCCCAAAAGTAGAATCCCCCGCTCGCTCTCTTTTCATTCCGGCAGCCCTTCTTCTTGGCTTCGTTATTGGAACTTTTTTTGGCCGTCCTCTCTTTTTCAGTCCACCTGCGGAATCGACCAGCCCGACAGAACAATCACCTCAATCAGAGTCCACACCCAAGCCCCAAGAAAAAAAGGGTAAGTCGACGCAACCCCAAGGTAATCCTGCCGCAAAGGGTCAGGCAAAATGGGACGAAAAGACAATTCGCTCCCTGCCTCTCTCAGAAGTTCGAAGCCAGCTTTCCGAATTGTCCACCTGGTCTCCAGGAGCCACTGCGGATCAGGTGGAACAGTGGCTTGTTCAACGCTGGGCGGCCCTCGAACCTCAACTCGCCTGCCAATATGCCTACACAGCGGCCCTCCAGGGAGCTGAGGAGAGCCTTCTTTTAGAAGCCCTATCGATTTGGGCCACGGCCGATCCTGCATCCGCCGCACGCTGGGCTGGGAACCTTGGCTCTCCCTCCCTTCGCGACTCCTCCATCCGCACAGTCTACAGCGTCTGGGCTAAGAAAGACTCCACAGCCGCTGCAAAAAGCATTTCCTCTTTGCGCCCCGCATCCGCTCGTGGAATCGCCAGCGCAGCCACCGCTCCTCCCCATGCGGGAAAAAACTTTGCGACCGCCATGCAATGGGCGAGGGCTCTTCCTGGCCCCGTTCGTGAAAAAACCCTCGATGCAATTCTCGGCGAGTGGACGCGGAGGGATCCTGCGGGGGCTGCAAGCTGGCTGATCCAACAGCCGGGAGATATTCAATGGGCCCTCATTTCGAAATTAGCCAGTGATTGGGTGAGAAAAGATCCTTCCTCCGCACTCTCTTGGGGGTTAGGACAATCCACCGAAGTTACCTTGGGTTCCAAGCTGGCCGTGGGCCCGATCCAACGAAAGTTTTTTGAGGCCGCCTTAGGTTCTCTCATCGGAAGCGATCCCCAGGCGGCAGCGAACTGGCTCGCCAGTCCCATGGGACAACCCTTCTTTACCTCTCGCATTGGATCTGTCGCAGGACGCTGGACCTCCATGGATCCCATGGAGGCTGTTAGCTGGTCCCTCTCCCTTTCGAAGGAACCAGATCGAAACTCCGCCATTCGAGCCGTCGCAGGCACATGGGCCAGAACCGATCCCCAAGCCGCTGGCCAATGGATCCAAAGTTTGAACGACCCAAACCTCCGGGATACAGCCCTCAACGCGTACTGTGGCTCTCTCTCCCCATACGACGCAGGAGCAGCTGCGCTTTGGGCGGTAGATATTTCCGCTCCGAACATACGAAAGAGTACCGTAGAGGCGGCCGTTACCCGTTGGTTACAGTACGATCCAGGCGCCGCCCGACAATTTATCCTCACCACTCCTGCGCTGGATCAAGCTACGAAAGAAAAGCTTCTCCGCTAGAATTTCGGATTTCCATGTGCTGATCGCATTCCATAAACCGTACGGAGTCCTCTCTCAGTTCACTCCCGATGGCTCCCCTAACCGTACCCTCGCCGAATTTGGCTTCCCAAAAGATGTTTACCCCCTTGGCCGACTCGATGCCGATTCAGAAGGCCTCCTACTCCTCAGCGACGAACCAGGGCTCAACACTCGCTTACTCGACCCAAAAAACGCCCACAACCGCTGCTACTGGGCTCAAGTAGAGGGAATACCGACATCAACCGGCTTAGAAAAGCTAGCCCACGGAGTCTCCATCGGCGATCAACAGACCCTTCCCTGTCGCGCCTGGCTTCTGGATCCCCAGCCCCAACTCCCTCCACGAGATCCCCCCATCCGTGTCCGCAAGACCGTTCCTGACAGCTGGATCGCCATCGAATTAACGGAGGGCAAAAACCGGCAGGTTCGTAAAATGACCGCTGCCGTTGGTCATCCAACTCTCCGCTTAATCCGTGTTCGTATCGGTCGGCTCGAGCTCAGCCAGCTCGCCCTAGGAAAATGGCGCAAGGTAAACGAGCAGGAGAAAAATCTGATTTTCAAAGTCTAAGCGGGTTTTCCGGACAGACCGCCTCGGCATCGATCGCTACAGAATTTCACCCGATCCCAATCTCTTTCCCATTTTTTACGCCACGCAAAAGCGCGACCGCACCTCAGACAGATCTTTTCAGGAAGATTTTCTTTCGCGACGCTCTTTCCGGCTCTTCGCACAACTAACGAACAGCCGCCCAGATCCGATGGACATCATCGTGATCTTCCAGCGATTGCAAAAACGCCCCCACTTCCCCACGAGCCTCATCACTCAGCTCGGGATAGTTCTTCGGAACAAAACCCAATTCGCTCGTCACTACTGTCCACCCATTCTTTTTGAGCCAATCCGTTACCCCGTGCATCGCCGTACGTTCAGTCAGAAATCGAGCCCCACAGGTCTCATCAGGAATATCGTCATTTTGCTGATGGGATAAGGCCTCTACTTCGTTCGCCCCTGCCTCAATGGCCGCCGTTTCACGATCTGTATCCGCTTTGGGGTGATGTGCCTCCACAATTCCTACCTGATCAAAAAGGAAACGATTGCTTCCGGATGAACCAAGAGATCCTGCCTTAAAAAGAACCCGAATCTCAGGAGCCGTACGGTTGTGGTTATCTGTATACGCTTCCACGATCAGAGGAACTTTGTGTGGGGCGTATCCCTCAAACACCATGTGCTCCAACGAATCCTTTCCTTCCCCTGTTCCCGATCCCTTCTGAATCGCACGCTCGATGATGTCCCGAGAAACACTTTCCTTACGGGCTCGCTCCAAGGCCGCCGCCAATCGGGCATTCAGCGCAGGATCGGCTCCCTGTCTGGCCGCGAGGCTTATCTCACGAACAAACTTGCTCGTTGTCTTCGATTTTTTTAGGGAGGCAACCTCCCTCTTTGCATGTAACCACTGTCTTCCCATAATCTAATATCCTAAGCGAACTCCCTCACCCGACTCAATCCCGCAGGCAACCTTTGGCCACATCACCCCTGTGGCTGACCTTCCACGCACCGACTTCTGCAGTAATTTGCAAGGTCTTCTCCATCGTCCACCCGCGGGTCTCACCATAAACAAGTGCGGCAGTGACCACATCCCCCGCCCCGGTCGGATCCTTCACTTTAACCTTAGGAGCTGGAATCGAAAACTTGGATCCATTCACTTCAGGCAGTAGTCCGTCTTTTCCCAATGTCACCACCACACCAGTCGTTCCATCGCCCACTAAACTTCGGATGCACCGATCAACCCCCTTCAATCCCGTCGTCTGCTCCGCCTCGTCAAGGTTGCATTTAATCCAGTCTGCACCTGCTTCCACCGCCTCCCGTAAAAGTGCCCCTCGGCTATCCACCAAAACAGAAACCCCCTTTTTTTTCAGATCGCTGATCAGATTTTTCCACCAACCTTTCGGCCAGCCTGCCACCGAACTTCCTGCCACCACCCACCAGTCGCCAGACTTTAGATTTCGCATCCAATACTCACGGATCTTTCTCCACTCCCTTAGCCCAATTTTCAGATCTGCGGTAAAGAAATCGATCCGCTCTACACCTTCCTTCAACCAAGCCCACCCCTGCCTCATTCCAGCCCGAACCGGAATCTGCAAAGTTTTCACCCCCTCTTTTCTAGCATGATCCATCCATTCCTTTCCCTCCGCTCCATCGTTACATACCACAGAAATGACCGGCACTCCCCATCGGCTCAACTGACGGGCAACGTTGTGGGCTTTTCCTCCTGCAGATGAAACAACTCGCCTACTACGAGATTCGATCTTGGTTTCGAAAACCGGATTGGGCGTAAAGCACCAGACCCGAGCGCGGACACGGTCCCCGCGAATGGACATCAAGCGATGTCGATCTCCTTGGCGAGATAAACGTCCTGAATCGCGTTTAAAATCTCAACACCATCCTTCAATGGCTTCTGAAACGCCTTGCGACCCGAAATCAGTCCCATGCCACCCGCGCGTTTGTTGATGACGGCCGTCTTCACCGCTTCGGCAATGTCGTTCTTGCCGGAAGCACCGCCGGAGTTGATCAAACCCGCCCGACCTGCAAAGCAATTCAATACCTGGTATCGACAAAGATCGATCGGATGATCCGAAGTCAGCTGGGAATAAATCCGGGGATCGGTCTTTCCGTAATCACTTCCCGCCAACTTCAACGCATTGTAGCCCCCGTTGTTCTCGGGAAGCTTCTGTTTGATAATGTCGGCCTGGATGGTCGATCCGATGTGGTTGGCCTGCGAGGTCAGATCGGCCGACAGATGATAATCCTTCTCCTTCGTCTTAAATGCGGAGTTTCGAATATAACACCAAAGGATCGTGTACATACCGAGTTCATGAGCAATTGCGAAGGAACGAGAAATCTCCTCGATCTGCCGCCCCGATTCAGGTGATCCAAAGTAAATTGTGGCTCCCACGCCAACCGCCCCCATGTCAAATGCCTGCTTCACCCCGGCAAACAGCTTCTGGTCTGCCACATTCGGATACGTCAGCAACTCGTTATGGTTGATTTTTAAAACAAAAGGAATCCGGTGAGCATATTTTCGAGCTACCGCTCCCAATACCCCCAACGTCGACGTCACGGCATTACAACCACCCTCAATCGCCAGCTTCACGATGTTTTCGGGGTCGAAATAGTCGGGATTCGGCGCAAAGGATGCCCCAGCCGAATGCTCAATCCCCTGATCCACAGGCAGGATCGAAAGATAACCCGTCCCACCCAATCGCCCGTGGCTGAAGGTCGTCTGCAGATTTCGTAAAACCGCAATCGATCGGTCGCTATCCCGCCAAACCCGACTTACAAAATCAGGGCCAGGCAAATGCAACCGCGCCTTGGATACCGTCTTACAAGCATGCCCAAGCAGGCTCTTAGCCTCTCCCCCTAACTGTTTCTCAATTTCCGAGAACTTCATAGCCATCTACAATCCCTTTTTTCATTCCTCGGGTCAATCCTCCGCCTCTGTCCTCTCTTGCCCCTCTTCTGGAACTGTTTACCTTGAAATCTCATGATTCGTTGGCTCTCTTTGGTCATTCTCGGCCTTCTTCTCAATGGAAGCGGCCTCTCCCTCCTCTGCTGGGCCGCCTATCAGAAATTTGCAGCAGGCGGGGAGTGGTTTTGGTCGGGCGCCTTGGCTCTAGCCCTATGCAATGCGGGAATCTGTTGCGTCGTAGGCGCAAAAAAACCTGAAAAAACAAATTTCTGAACGCACACCCTCACTCCCACTTCTCCCCTCCCTCCTTGCCTAACTACGGAAAAGTCGACCTCGTTCCCTTTAACGATGCCGAATATCTTCGTTGGTCCGAGGGCTTTGCTTTTCGGCGTCGCCGGGAACGCCAACGGGAAGGCAAAGTTCGAATTGAACCAGCCGCCCTCTCGATCATCAGCTTTGCCGCAGAGTTCGGTGTTCGCTCCATTCTATCACGCCACTTTCATCTCGGCGATCGTCGCATCCTGCGATACCAAGACCCCGAACACGACGACCAACATCGGGGACGTCACCGATTCCGAGAACTGGATGCCGTCGCATTTTCCGGGGATAAAGCCACCGCAGTTTTTGAGTTCAAACTCAGCGGACTAGGTTCCGCATCGGCGGTTTCTCGAGCCGCAAAACAACTACGCTCCGCCGCAGAGATGATCCGACAGGGGTATGGCCACACCCCAAAAGTTGCCGTGGTCCTCATTCACGCAGGCGAAGGCCATCCTGATCTCGGCAAACCCGGAGGTCGTTATGGAGTCCGTCCTATTCCCCTAGAAAAAGTCCGTCTTGATCATCTGCCCGATCAACCCATCCCCTGCTTTATTTTTTCTATGAAAGAGGCGATTGAAGAAGCCCGCCGAATCGGACATCAAGTCGATCACGAGTTGGAACGTCGTGCCGCTCGCGAGGGCAAACACGGCCTCAAATCCGCCAAACCGCGACGCCTCTGTCTTCCCAGACTTCCGATTGGGGAGCTTCTTACTGCGATCAGCTGGATGACCCGTAGCCTCGTCCGTGCCGTTGGACATATGACCCAGAAAGTCACCCGTCGACACACTCCATCGCATCACGCATCGTACCGCCGACGCCGCAGGGGCGGAAGAGGTCGTCGCCGCTAAACCTCTTTATCGGGTGTTAACATTACAAACGGGCAGCCCTCTTCTTTTGACAGAGCTCGGCTCTGACTGGTTAAGGTCTTCCTGACTGGTCATTTCAATCTTTTCTCCAGCCAACGAAACTACATCCACTTTTGTAACGCCATCCGCATGCGCCGAGGTAGATACCCAAGGCGCAAAGGCGTGCCACCAAAGCCCCGCCGCTACAAGTGCGAGAAGAAGTTTCGTTATCGGATCTGTTTTTAGGGTCAATTGTTTGTATTTCATCCCCTTGGCTTACCTCCGATTTGACAAAAATCACGACTCGATTTCACTCATCTCCTACCTACCATAACAGTATGAACTACCTCCTCCTTGCCCTCTTCACCCTCTGGATATCATTTTGCCAAGCGCAGGATACGAACCCAGCCGGCCGTCTTCCTGCTACCCCTCCCCCCGCACCCACCAACGCCCCTGTCTCTGCCCCGTCCGATGAAGAGATCATCATTGCACAAGGAATCCAAATTTGGAAAAAGGGTAAGCCGAAAAAAGCGTACCGGACCCTTGGATTCGATAAACTCGAGCGCCAAAAGGGTTTTCCTGCAGCCGAAAACAAAATCGCCCGTGGTGTCCTTGCCCGCAAAGGCAACGCCGCCATCGTGAACACGATTCAAAACTCCATGCGGGCTAACTTCGATAACACCCAGGACCAACGTCTTGATGGCATCGATATCCGCTACGAAATTATTCTACTCCAGCCGTAACGTGCGGTCGGCCCTCCTCACTCTCCTCATTTCGGGTCTTCTTTCATGCTCACCCGCTTGGACTCAAGTTGTTCCCGTCCAAGCGAACATGGATGCCCAAGCCCAACGCCGAATCCAACAACAGGCAGAGCTGGCTCGTCGCCAGCGCCGGATCGAAGACCATCTTCAGCAAATCGTACCTGCACTAGATCCAAAAAACCTTTCTGGACCCCAAGGCGCCCGCAACAGAGACAAAGCCCTCGCAGCGCTCTACTCTTTGCAAACCGACGGAGTCTCCGCCCGAGATGCCCTTCGCCGAGCGATCGACTGCTCTAATCTGCCCACCGAAACTACCCGCGCCCCCTTGAACTATCTCCTGCAAACCTGGGAGAGCATTGCAGGAAAAATGAATCCCACTTTAGCTCAAAGCCTGCGCACAGGAGATCCCGCGCCTTTCCCCATTCCCCCCTTCCAGCCGTGACCCCACTCTCCTGCCCCAAAGGGTTTCAATTTCACACCCTCCCCACAGGCCCAGCTTGGATTCGTCCCTCGATCCACAAACCCCTCCTCTCCACTTGGAAAAAACTTAACCCCAAAGCACCCCTACGTCAGGCCGCACGTCGCCACCCCCAACACCGTCTTTTCGCTGGTCGTGCACCCGTGGTTCTTCTCCCCATCACCTCCGCCAGTGAACTGGTTGTTCGCCCATGCGTTCATGGCGGGCTGTGGGGTAAGTTTGCAAGAGATCTATACACCAACACCAATCGCGCTCTGAAGGAAATCGAACGTAGCTCTCTCCTTACCTCAAAAAAGATCCCTACCCCTCTTATCCAAGCCGCCCTCTTTTATCCTGCAGGTTCCCTTTGGCGTATCGACATCGTGACCTCCTACATCCCCAACAGTCTAGATCTCGCCTCATTCATCTCCACACGCCCATCCTCCCCCGCCCGCAGCCGTGCTTTCTCCTCCATCCGTAAGTTGTTTCACAAATGCCGCCAAAACGGGATCCTGCATCCCGATTGCAACGCACGGAATATTCTCCTCACCCAATCCCCTAGCCATGCGTGGCTTCTGGATGTCGACGCCATTCAGGTCGAACCCCAAAACCCGTCTCAGGTCGATATCGCCAACCGCAATCGCCTCCTCCGTTCTCTTCTTAAATTAGCGAAACTCGGTGCACTCGGCTTTTCTGAAAAGGAAGTTCCCTCTCTGTGGCGGGAACTCTTTCCCTCCTCATGAAACTCTCCTCCAACCCACGGATCTGTATCGTTCTCCTGAGCGCAGTGGGCGATGTCACCCACGCCCTTCCCATCGTCAACGCGATCAAGAGGCATCGTCCCCAATCCCATATCACCTGGCTTCTTCAAGAAGCAGGTGCCGCCTTAATCCAAGGACATCCTGCGGTAGATGAAATTCTTCTTTTTCAGCGAAAAGCAGGCCTCGCAGGATTCGTCAAAATGGCCCTAGAGTTGGCGGACCGGCCCTTCGACGTGGTGCTCGATCTCCAATGCTACTTCAAAGCCACCCTTCTCACCGCGCTCTGCCGTGCTCCTATCAAAATTGGACTCGATCCAAGTCGCGCTCGCGAGTTCAACTGGCTCGTCAACAATCGCCATCTTCCCAAGCGCCCCATCCATCACGTCCAAGAACACTTTCTTGAATTCCTCGACTATCTGGAAATTCCCCGCGAACCAATCGAGTGGAATTTAGGGCCGTGGCCATCAGAACTGGAGTGGCAAACCCACTTCTTTCGCCACTTCCCCTCCCCACGAGTCGCCCTTGTGGCAGGCACCAGCAATCCAAAAAAGGATTGGATTCCCGACTCTTGGGTACGACTCAACGATGCCTTACACGAACAGTTCGGATTACACACTGTACTTGTCGGAGCCAACTCCCCGCGGGAAACCGCCTTGGGAAAGAAGATGCTTCAGGAGTGTCGTCATCCCCCCAAGGAGGCACTGGGTTGTGGTCTTCGTCGTCTCGTCGCCATTCTTGATGGGTGCGACCTCGTGATCTCGCCCGATACCGGCCCCCTTCATCTCGCAGGCGCGCTCGGCAAACCTGTCATCGGCCTTTATGGATATAACAGCCCTGCACGGGTCGGGCCTTGGCGCCAAGATGCCCGTCTCCTGATCGACGCATTTCATCATGCTGGAGAGGAACCGAAGATGACCTTTCAACACCGACAAGGTCGAATGAGTCGAATCACAGTGGAGGATGTTCTGGCTAAGGTGGAGATCTGGAAAAAAGAGTCTGTTTAAAAGCGATAGTAGATTTCTGTTGCGACAGTCCAAAGCGCATTCGAGGCGGGTGCGTAGAGATCCTGCTGCAGGCTTGTTTCGGTGGAGTTTACCGAGGCCGTTGTCCCTGCCCCCCAAGCGAACCTTCCTTCCCCACGCCAGACCAACTCCTCCGTGATTTTCACCGCCAGCGTCAGTGTATAGTCGTAGAAGTCGCCTCCACTCAAGCGCGTGCTAAGGGGCAAAACGTAGTTACTGGTGTGCACATACTCAGCCCGCCCCGTTAACGTCACCGGATCCATAAGAGTCCATGTCGAGTAAAGAGCCGTAGTTACATAAGTGGTGGGTGCCTCCACCTCCGCCTGTCCCGTCCCAGACCCACCCGTGACATTGAATGTCAGTTTCCAACGATCCTCTGCAAAAAGAGGGGACCAGTCCCCAATCAGATTCCATGCATAGTAGGAGTTTTGGTCGAGAGCGACTCGTGCATTCGACCCATGGGTTCCCCACGGGGTTACATAAAAACCGGGTTGCAACCTAGCGTTGTCCTTTGGATTTCTTAGAATCAGGTAACTAAAGATCGCTGCCTCGTCCCCAGACCCAAAACTGGCGAGATCATTGCTTTCGCCCGAACAGTTACCTAGGCCTACCCCCACATCGCAAAGCGGATCGGGGGCAAAGATTGCCAGAAATCCGGTGTTATCCTGCGGCATGAATGCGTCTGCAATGCCAAAAGTGATACAGGGATTGTCGGGTCGCCAGATTGTCTCGTACCCAATCACCGACTGAAATTTACCCACCCACATCTCCATCTGTGCCTCAGGAACCCAGAACTTGGCAAAGGCCTCTCCCACATACAGCGCGTTGCTGTCTGGCCCGCTTGGCTGATTCGCACTTCCCGCCGCCGCATAGAGGGTGGCATCTTCCCCCAACATAAAGCCTGCCTGAAAACCCGCCTCCAGTGTGTTCTCTCGGTTGAGCGGCTTATCCAAGCGAAGCCACAAAGCACTTAAATTAAAATCTCCTTTCGGGATCGTATCATTGGCAAAATCAATCGGACTGGTCGCTGTGCCGGGCCCAAAATTGTACATGTAAGTCGCGTCCACATATCCCGTCAAGACAAGCGCTTTTTCCATAGCCCCTCGGGCAGCCTCTGCCGCCTGCTCCTCCATCATTTCTCGTTCGGGAGCGACTTCTTCCTCCCGTTGGGGACTTTGAGCGTCTACCCGCATCTGAATAAAGAAAACACCCAAGACTGCAGCTCCCAAACCGGAGAAAATCTGTTTTCGTCCCCAAAAAACCATATCGAACCCTATTCCTACGCACGGATTGTGTCAATGAGACACTGTCTCATCTAGAAAGATGTCCTCTCAATCGGGTTTTGGCTGTCTTCGGTTGAAGCAAAAAGGCAGAACTCGACTAAAAAGACTCCACATCTTAATTTCCAATATGCCCTTACTACCCATCCTCATCTCCTTGTTTCTAGGTTTAACCGCAATTCATGCCGAACCTGCCACCGAAAAAATGCAGTTTGAATCCGATACCAACAGCATGTCGAAGGAAGAGGTCAAAATGTATATGGGACGTGACCCGGATCAGGTGATCACCCCTCACCTTTGGCGCTACTCAGGTAACTGGACCTCGAAAAAGTTCGGGGAAGGAATGGACACTTATAATACCGTCGACCTCACCTTTGGTATGTTGACCGATTCCCACAAGTACGGCGTCACAGGCTATACGTGGAGCATTCAGTAGAGATTCAGTGAGTCGATTCTCATCTCCTCCAGCAAACCCACCCTTCGAATCGTAAACTGCTTGGATTAAATCTGGCCTGTTGCCGATTAGGGATTCGGTGATGACTCCCTAATCGGGGCGGAAATGCGCATGAAGTTGCCATTGTTACGAGAGGCCAGGGATCGAAGAAACTTCTCCTCGGCCGGTTTGGCCAGAAAAGCGACTCCGTGAATGGAAGGCAGCTCGTAGCCGTCCTTTTTGTAGGTCTTGGCGATCGTTTCTTTGAGGTACTCCAAAATATCGTCGTCCTGCCAATTCCCAAGGCTGGGTGGGGCCACCGCCTTTCCTTGGGCTTTGGCCTGAGGAGCGGGTGGCGCGGTAGGAGCCTTGGGCGCATCCGGTAAGCCAGAAATTTTAACGGAATCGACCACGAAGCCCTGCCCCTCGATAACTTTGCCTTTCCCTTTGGCCCGGTTTTCCGCCTCCCGTCGCGCCTTTTCTGTGATTTTGTCGGCATACTTCTCGCGGTACTTCTTCATCTCCTCGTTATAGTCCTCATACTTTTTCCGATACTCTGCAACATCCTTCTCATACTTCTGGCGGTCCGCCGCGGAGATCTCTGAGTCCGCCGCTTTTTTTCGGTACTCCTCACGCTCCTTTTCGCTCATCGCCCTCTGGATGACCGGCTTGCCATCCGATAGCACAAAAATGGTGTCTGCCCTGCCTTCAAAGGCCGCCGCCAAGCCCAGATCCATGCGACTGGTGCCGCCCAGAGCCGAAAGTGTTGCAATAGTGGGGCGATAATTGCGCAAAAGGTTTCCCCGCTGCGACGTGCTTGCCATGTACCGAGGAAGAAACTTCATGGCTGCCTGTTTGTTTTCTGGCGTTGCCGGAACGGAACTGGGCATAAATAGATCCACTGCATCCCCGTAAAAAGCCACGTTGAAGTTGGTTTCGGGAGACAGGCTCTGGATCATCTGACCCAGCTTTTCCTTGAGATTCTTGTACCCCTCGATCCCGCCTTTGTCCTGCTCCACCATGCTGTCGGATAAATCCACCACAAAGTAAACGTTTGTTCCCTCCCCCTTGACCCCGAAGAAATTCACGGACGATGCTTTCCCTGGCGAACGGCTAGATGGCTTGCTCACTATTTTTTCCGCGCCAGTTGCGGATGCAGGTGCCAAAACCGGAGGGGCAGCATTGATGGACATCGACGGGCTTACCATCCCGCTCACAGCAAGAACCATATCCGTTTCCGATGTAGGAGCATCGGATGGGCTGGGGGTCGATTCCACCGCCGTTTCTTCCATTGTCTCAGGTGCTACATCCGGTGGCGCTTCCATTCCCACATCTTCTGCCGGCACTCCACCTTCGCTTGTAAACGGCATTCGGGGTGTCGACCCCTTGAAAAGGGTGTACGTTCCGAAAACCAACAAAACTAAAACGTGTACGGCAGCAGCAAGGATCAGACAGATGGCAAAAATCGTGCGGTGTTTCCCTAAAAAAAGGTATTCCCCCGAATTGGCCTTTTTTGTCGGCTTTTCAGCAGGCTTTTCAGGAGGTGCTTCCACGGGCATTCCTTACCATAAATCCCTCCGTCCAAGCCTCAATACCTCATTCAATACATTCGAGCTAAGCAAAACTATCCTCCCCGGTTGCTGCCAAACCATCCCTGAATCCGGCTCCATGGTTCTATTTTTGCAAAATCCTGTTGTCTGAACCATCATCACGAACGGCATGATCGCTGGCGGGTTGAAAAATATTTCCGCGAAGGATGTTGTGGTCGGCGAAGTCACGGTTGTCGATGCTGCTGCCAAAAGGATATCCGGCATCGTCCTCGCAGTACGACCGACGCCCCTGCCGTGATCCCAGCCATATCCCATAGCTACCCGACCGTAGATCCTTCATGTTAAAAAAGTTGTTTTCGATGACGTTCCCCTGCGGGGCTTGGTGGCGCACGGTGCCGCCTTCCCCACAGTTACGGTAGAGATAGATCCCTCCGTACCTCGCCTGAAAAAATCGGTTCCCGATAATCGTGTTGGTGGCAGAACCGTCGACAGCCATCACCTCCCGACCTGACCGCACCTCAAAGGTGCAACCCTCGATCCGGTTCCCACCGCTTTCAGCATCCAGATACACGGTCGTGGAGGCAGACCATCCGGTGAATGTGCAATTCTTGACCGTGACCCCAGTCACACCTGGACTCAGATAAAGCGGAATCCGGTGATTCGCCTCGATTTGGAGATCTTCCAATAAAATAGCGCGTGGAGCCGCGACCTGGGCCCGAGCCGTATGCCCCTCACGATGCGAAGATTCCCGCACCTTCGCTGCCTCCCCATTGACCCCTAACCCGTAAATCCGGATCGATCCGCGGATCCTGCCGTTCCGAATCTTGATCCTCTCCGGAACATCCCATCCCTTCTCCATATCCTTTGAACGAATCACCATTTCGGTCAGCTTTCCCTCATTCAGCCAACCACCTTGCAGATCGATAACCCGTCCGTTTTCTCCACTGCCCTCCAAAGTATGTTTTTCGAATTTCGGCTTAGGCAAAAGCTTCAGCAGGAACGAGGGCGTTTGTGGTAACCAATCTTGGGCCTTGGTAAAAAACGTAAAGGTTGTCAGCACCACCAAGACAAGAATGGAACTTTGAATAAACCGACCCATAGAAAAAGATATCCCTCTTGCTTAAGCAGCGGAAACCTTACGCAGACTTTCCGGAAGACAAATCAGCTCCGTGTCGGTTCCTCGGGGCACCCACACGACCCGACCATCTTCCAGAATCTTCACCACTCTGCCTGCCGTGCTGCCCCGGAGCGTCTGCACCCGGTCCCCGGGCACGAACGAAGCCGATTCACACAGGGACTCCACCGCCGAGATCATGGACTCCCGGTCCAAAACTCCCGCGATGTAATGCGCCACGGCTGAGGAAAGTTCACGCTTTCGGACGGGGAAAAGATCACTGAAAACAGCCAAACTAAGTTCCCGGCCGATGAAGGAAAAGGTGTTGCCGTTTAGAAACAGGAAAGGGGCGCGGCGGTGAAAATTCCGGAGGTGATCGTAGACCTCAGGTAAGGTCAGCTCTTGGTACCGGATTTCTTCCCAGCTTTGCGCGCACGTCGTTCCAGTTTCTGAGTTAGCTCCATGCTGTGCTCCACCTCTAGTGCACGCTCGTTGGTTGATGCCGGCGACAGACTCCCAACTCCAGTTTTTGAGAAAAGGGGCTCGGGTTTGAAGCGGTGGACGTTTTTCTCCGCCTGCTCCGCGATGTCTGCGGGGGTCATCTGCTCCAGCAGATCCAACCGAAGTTTCATTCCCCTAATCTAATCCCGTCGAGGAGAGCTTTCAAGCCCGCTTCGCCAGCACCTTCTTCTCGTAACTCTCCGCATCCTTGATCCACTGCGACTCGCCGGGAACGCCAGCACGCTTACAACACTCCTCCCAGGCCTCACCGAACGGCATCACCTTCAACCGCTCCATCAGTGCCAACCGCTGGGCTCCCTTACCCTCACGCTGCAGCTGAGCTAGCTCCCGATGCGGCGTGAGAAGCGAATACAGAATCGCCTTCCGAGTCGCCCGGATGCCGATCACATAGGCTGCGATCCGATTGATGCTCGCATCAAAATAGTCCAACGCGACCTTCACGCGGCTCCAAGCCTGCCCAGAGCCCACTTCGTGAAATACCGCACGGGTCGCATCATCAAATAACACCACATGGTCTGAATCCCATCGGATGGGTCGACTCGTATGCAGTAACAAGCCTTCGTGGAACTGAAGGAGGGCGGAGATCTTATCGGCAATCCCCTCGGTCGGATGGAAATGACCCATATCTAGGCAGAGCAATTTTTTTCGGCTGAGCGCATAGGAGCTGTAGAACTCCATTGATCCGGCCACATACTCCTCGCTACCGATTCCAAAAAGCTTCGGTTCAACCGCGTCCAGGCACAGCTTTTCGTCAGGAATCTTAGCGGCAAAGATCTCGTCGTACGACTTGGCTAGCCGGGCACGGGGCGACCAACGATCCCCTGGCAGATCTTTCAAGCCGTCCGGAACCCAGTGGTTGTTTACACAAACCCCGCCCTGAGCTTTGCCAATCGCTGCTGCGATCTTCCGACTGGCGATGCCGTGTTTCACCCAAAATTTACGGACCCCCTCATCGGCACTGGAAAGCGTGAAGCCATCGGCCGCCTTGGAATGGGCGAAGTAGGTGGGATTGAAATCGAGGGCGATCTTCTGGCTCTTGGCCCAGTCCACCCAGTTTTGGAAGTGGGAGAGCTCCATGGCGTCCCGGTCCACCTTCTTCTTCCCCGGCTCGGCGTAAAAGGCGTGGAGGTTAACCCGATGGGTTCCCGGTACCAGCGAGATCACCTTCGCAAAGTCCATCCGCATCTCGTCCCCATGGCGGGCTCGACCGGGATAGTTGCCGGTGGCCTTGATTCCCCCGCTGTCGGCCGCCCCGGATCCGGCCTCCAGACCCGCCACATCGTCCGCCTGCCAGCAGTGAATGGAAATGGGAACCCTCAGTGCCGCTTCCACCGCCTTGACCGGATCGATACCGAGATCGGAGTAAACCCTCATCGGATCAGAGGTTGCTGGGATTTCCAGCGCGTTCAATCCCCTAGCCGTTGGCACGATTCTCCTATCGCAATTTCGGGGTTACTTAGTCGAATCCCCGGTTATCTAGGGCGCCCATGAGCGGCGGATGCCATGGGGGTGGCACCTTGCCGGAAGGGACCATGCGTTTGGAACGCTGGCGGGAAACCGCCTACCCAAACCGCCGGATTTCACTTCATCCGCATACACCCCGCTGCTCCATTCTGATCTTGGAGGCAGGCCGTAGGACCGTAGAATATGAACCCGTGAAGATCAGGCCTCTTGGATCACGCCCGACCCCCAGTTCCGCCTTCACTTTGGTGGAACTGTTGACGACTGTGGCCATCCTAGCTCTCTTGGCCGGCTTGAGCGTGGCGGGATTCCACAAGGCGGTGGAATCCTCCCAAACCGGTCGCTGCGCCTCCAATCTTCGCACTCTGGCCCAGGCTGTCCTGAACTACTCCGCGGATGAAGGAGGCAAGGTTCCACCTGCCATGGTGATGGCGAGTCCAGCGGAGACCGGGGGTGCGGGACATCGCCTTTGGATCGACTATCTCAGCCCTTACATTCCCCCCTTGGACAGCAAGGCCCAACAACACCCTTACCTTTGCCCGTCAGCAAAAAGGCCGGGCGCTTGGAACAACACCTGCCCAGACTATGGCTGTAGTGTCCGCTGGTCAGAAGAGGAAGATGCCGGGGCTTTTGCCCTCCAGTCCTGGAACCCGGAACCACATCCCGGCGAACTCCGCGTCACCCGGATCCAAAACCCTTCCCAGCTCATCATGTTTGCCGACTCCTACGCCAGTAAAAGCATTTACCAGACCGGCCGCTGGGGTATGGATCTGCGGGTCATCACCAACGGAGTCACTGCTTCCAGCCTGCTCGCCGGAGGCATCGCCCCACGACACCAGACCGGCGGCAAAAACGGCCTGGGGAGATTCAATGCCGCCTTTTTTGACGGCCACGTGGAGTCGATCGACGTGGAGGACCCCCGCGTGAAAAATCCTGAAATCCGCCGCCGTTGGGTCACCGTCCAGTAACGCCGCCTCTAAAACCCGTACCACTTCCCTTTTTCGTACTCCACGGTCATGGAGTTGGTGTCAAAGGCTGCACACTCACGCACATGCCCGTCGGCAAAAAGAATCGCCACCGGATTCGTCAACCGGGACCGCCGGCTCCCGTCAAACGCCGGGCTCTGGGTGTAGTCATCCTTGTCCCAATCCCCCGGGCGAAACATCCCTGCGTTGCCCACGGTTCCGGCCAATACCGTCTGGGAGGGGGCTTCCATCCGCAGGAGATTCACCGCCCCGAAACGATGGTCGGCCGCCATGGCGGGCCGCGTCCCGAGAAAATACCCTGGGGAAAAGGTTCCGGGCGGATCCGAGGAAGGCGACCGCCTGGAACGGAACACGTTGGTGTTCCCCGCAACGTAAGGGAAAATCTGTTCCGTCCATGGGCCTGCGCCCGTCACCGGACTGGTCTCTCCCAGCCCGATCTTTCCGGCGGCCACCGGAAACTGGTTCCGGTTGTCGCCGGCAAAGCCCAACAGGGCCACCCCGATCTGCCGCAGATTGGAAACATCTGCACCATGTTCCGCCCGTTCCCGAGCCCCCCGAACCGCCGGAATGGCCAGGCAGGCCAGAAGGCCCACGACGACCATCGCCAAAATCACTTCCAAAAGGGTAAAACCCCCAACCGCACGCATATTCAGGCTGGGCCCGGCGTTCTGTTTCACGGACCTCGATGGCTTCGCATTTCTCACCCAAAGATTTTGCAGGAGTCGCGCCTCTTTCTCAATCATACCGTTTTCGGTATTGAATAACTCCGAGACTCCCCTCGAACCCGGATGGATGCTGCTTCCCCTACCAAAGATGGGCGAAAACCTAATTCCGTTGCACCTTAATTTTGATTAAAGTTCCTGATGGTTTTTCTTTCCCCACGAAAGGGGCTGATTCTGACAGGAAGGGGACAATGAATCTTTTCTCCTCGTCCACCGGAAAAAGCCCGACCCACTCATGGAAGATTTCCGCCGATTCGAACTGGGTCGAAATTTGCCATGGGAGGCGAGTTCTTTGGAAAGGAGCCACCACGGGAATCGAACTGGCCGACGGCTCACGCCTTCACCCTGCGCACCCTTCCCTTTGTGAGAACATCCTGACCCTGGATTTTCCCGGCGAACTTACCGTCCGCCATCAACTCATTCTTGCCGGTGACCGCCTACGGGTGACCACCACGCTGCTCAACCGCTCTCCCCGTCCCGTTCCGTTGCGGCAAGTGGTTATCCTCGCAGGCACTCTGGAACCCGGGCTTTGGCAAAGGGTTTTTGCGCAAAGCGAAACCATGACCGGAAAAACCGGGATCTTCCGAATCCCCGGCACCCATCTCTCCGATAGTTGCTTGGGCCTGACGGACGCGGCCGGAGCCTCCGCCTTGGTGGCCGGGTTCGAAAAACTGGATTCGGCTTTCTACCGTTTCCGCCTGGAGGAATCCCGAAGCGACCTGCAGCTCACGCCGTCTTGTCTGCGTGAGGACATTCCCCTGCCTGCCGGAGGCACTCTGGAGCTGTCCCCCCTTTGGATCGGGGTCGGCCCCAGCCTGAGCGGCCTAATGGAGGAATACGCCGGCACAGTGGCCCAGGCCATGGCCGCGCGCCCTGCTCGGGACGCCATGACCGGTTGGTGCAGCTGGTATCACTACTACGGCAAGGAAACGGCCGCTGACATCCTCACCAATGCGCGGCATCTGGCCGCGTCGCCCCTTCGCGGAAAACTCAAAGTCGTTCAAATCGATGATGGTTGGAACCGCACCACCCCAACCGCCCCGCGCAACTGGGGGGATTGGTTCCCCGGAGCCAAGTTTCCCCAAGGGATGCGGGCAGTAGCCGACGAACTCCACGCCCTCGGCTATCAGGCCGGACTATGGCTGGCCCCTTTCAGCGTGGATGCCGGCACCCAACTGGCCCAGGAACACCCGGAGTGGATTCTGCGTTCACGGAATGCCTCCACCGGAAAACTCGAGCCCGCCGGTCCAGGTAATGTTTTCGGCTTGGATTTGACCCATCCCGGGGTGTTGGAGTGGCTACGGACCACCTTTGATCGCGTCTTTCACGATTGGGGTTTTGACTACGTGAAAATTGATTTTCTGATCCACTCCCTCTTTCCCGGTCAGCGGCACGATTCCGGCAAAACCTCCGCCGAAGCCTTCCGCCAAGGCCTGCAGGTGATCCGGAACAGTGCCGGGAAAGATAAATTCATTCTCGCCTGTGGTAGTCCCTTCGGGCCGGCCATCGGTCTGTGCGACGCCATGCGGATCGGCTTCGACGTGGGCGGCCGATGGGATGCACCGATGCGCCTGGAGGAATGGCCCCAGGGAAACTGCAGCCTCCGGGCGGCGGCGTATCCCACCCTGTTCCGGCAGTGGATGCACCGAAGGTGGTGGCAGAATGATCCGGATTGCCTGATTGTTCGCGATCGGGCCGTCCCCTTTGAGGTGGAAGCGATGACCCAACTGAAGATCGAGCTTCCGGCGCCGAATTTGTCGGTAGCGCCCTCCGATTTCGGGCTCAGCCGAAACGAGGCGGAGTTCTGGGTCCGCGCCGTCTGGTTTACGGGCGGCATGGGTTTGGTGTCCGAAGTCTGGCCGGAGCTTTCCACGGACCGGCAAGAGCTACTGACCCGCGCCTTCCCCCCGCACCCTTGGCGGGTCCGATGGTTTGACTATTACGAACACCCTGATGTGTGCGTGTTACAGACACGGGACGGCCCACCCATGGTGGGGATTTTCAATCTCTCCGATGAGCCCCGCACCGTGAGACTCCCACTTTCCCATTTGCCGGCTTCGCCGCACTGGCAGGAGTGGCTCAGCGGAGAAACCGTCTCCCTGCAGGGTGATTCCGCCGGTTTCCCCACCCTTCCCCCCCGCAGTGCGAGAATTTGGATGGGAAAAGCCGGATAAGCCACCGTCCACCCATCCTTTTTTCGCTTTCGATACGGCTTTCCCGCGCGGAACCGGCAGAGTAGGAAAGAGGGAGTTATTATGGCCCGTCCTGCCAAGCGCACCCCCGAGGTCTACGAGATGATCGCCGAGCGATTGCGCCGCGGCGAATACGGCCGCACCGCCCTGCCCTCCACCCGCAAGCTCGGGGCAGAGCTCGGCGTTAGCAAGTTCACCATCCTGCGGGCCCTGCGAATGGCGGAAAAAAAAGGCCTGCTGAACGCCAAAGGGCGCAGCCGATACGCCCTCGCACCGACCGGATCCAAAAAACGCCCGGTCCGCTTTGCCTGCGTCGTCCCGGCGGTGGATCTGGCCAGCAGCTTCATTTGGTTTCTTTCGATCGATAACGTGGCCGTGCAACGGGGCGGCGCCGCCACCCTGATCGATTACCGGAGCCCCACCGACCCGCGCCTCACCCAAGCCCTCTCCGGGAAGTATGACGTGGTTTTTTATAATCCTTCCCCCCAACCGCTCACCCCCCTGCTCAGCCGGTTGCTGGCGCAAAACCGAACGAGGGTGGTTCCTTTGTACGAGGACATCCCCGAACTGGAGCTTTGGGGGATCGACAACATGCCTGTGGGGGCGGTGGATCTTCTTCTCTTTCATCTGGCCTCCCTGGGTCATCGCACCATCCACCTGGTCGGATGCCTGCCCACCGTCGGCCGTCAGCAACAGTTGGTGGAGCGTTGGCGCACCCGCCTCAAATCGATGGGTGCCGCTGGCCAATCTTTCTTCCCCCAAACCTCTTCACTTTTTCTCCCTGGGGAGGCCCTGACCCTCACCCGTAAACTTTTGACAGCGCACCGCCACCCTCCAGCGATCATCTTTGCCGACTTGCCCTCCGCAGTCGGCGGCTATCGCGCCTTATGGGAAGCGGGCCTCAAGCCCGGCACCGATGTGAGCGTGGTGGCGCTGACCTGCGAGCCCGATGCCGCCCTCATGACCCCCAGCCTCACCTCGCTGAAGGTCCCCACGCGGGAGGAGGTCATCGAGCAGGTCGTCGACTCCGTCCTCAGGGGAGCCCGCCGTTCCAAGGACGACTGGGTTCGTACCGTCCTGCCCCAGATCCAACTTCTGCCCGGCGAATCCTCCGGCCAAGCCCGCAAAACAAGTTCCTCCCAAAGTCCATAATAGAACTCATACTTTGCGGGCCATGAAAAGCTTCCCCCGCCTGAACTACGCCTGGTTCGCCGTCGCCCTGCTCGTGCCGGTTGCCCTTCTCAACTATCTCGACCGTCAGATGCTCGCGGCCATGAAGTTTTCCATCATGCAGGACATTCCGGATATCGGACGCGAGGCCAACTGGGGCCAGATCCTCGCCCTCTTCAAGTGGACCTACGCCTTCCTCAGCCCGATCGGCGGCTACCTCGCCGACCGCACCGGCAAGGCCCGGATCATTATCGGCAGCCTCTTCATCTGGTCCGCCATCACTTGGTGGACCGGGCACGTCGCCACCTTCGAACAGATGCTTTGGGCACGCGCCATCATGGGCATCAGCGAGGCATTCTACATTCCGGCCGCGCTCGCCCTGATCGCCGATTACCACACCGGGCCCACCCGCTCCCGCGCCGTCGGCGCCCACCAGATGGGCATCTACATCGGGGTGATCCTTGGGGGCTTCAGCGGCTATGTCGCCGACGCCCCCGCACTGGGCTGGCGTTGGGGTTTCAGCGTCTGCGGCTTGCTCGGCATCCTCTACGCCCTACCGCTCGCTTTTCTGGTGAAAGACCCGGTTCGACCCGCATCCCCGGCAGGCGCCCCGGCCCACTCGCCGGCACGTTCGCTCCGCGAACTTCTCACCAACCGCTCCTTTCTTCTTCTCGTGCTCTACTTCACCCTGCCGGCGCTGGCGGGCTGGGTGGTTCGCGACTGGATGCCGGCCATCCTCAAGACCGAGTTCAACATCGGCCAGGGAAAGGCGGGTGTCTCCGCCACCCTCTTTTGGCAGGCCGCCGCCATCCTCGGCGCAATCCTGGGCGGCACGTTGGCCGACCGCTGGATGCGGCACACCGAGCGGGGCCGGATCTACGTCAGCGCCATCGGCCTGGGGCTGATCATCCCCGCCATGTTTGGCGTGGGCTTTTCCCCGCAGACCGGTCTGCTTTGGGTGGCGGTGGCCTTCCTGCTCCTTTTCGGCCTGGGCTGGGGCTTTTTTGACTGCAACAACATGCCGATCCTCTGCCAGATCACCCGCCCGGAGCTCCGGTCCACCGGTTACGGGATCATGAACATGGTCAGCATCAGCTGCGGCGGATTGGCCGACTGGAGTTTCGGCATCATGCGCGACCACCACGTCCCCCTGCATCTCATCTTCGGCAGCTTTGCGGGCGTGGCCCTGCTTTCCATTCTGCTCGTCTTGCTCATCCGTCCCCTGCCCCGGGAGCCGCGTGTGCCCTCTACGCCCTAGCCCGCCGGCAAGGCCTGCCCGGGGAACCGGCCGAAGCCGAGGTTGGCTGAGTGCGACCGCGTTCTAAGAAGGGATCACCGAAGCAACCTCCTGCACCCCCAAGGATCGCACGTATGATTTTTTACTTTACATTATTCTGTCTTTTATGTATACTACGGTTGCATGATTGAGAGGTCTTATTGGCGGGAACGAATCAAGACAGCTTGGAGCGAGGCACCCATTGCCTGGCTTTGTGGTGTCCGGCGCAGTGGCAAGACCACGCTGGCGGAGAGTTTTGGTTCAGAGCAAATTCTTTACGTCAATTGTGACCTACCTGCCGTTGAGGAGATGGTGCACGATCCCCGGCTGTTCTTTCGCAACTGCTCCAAACCGGTGGTGGTGTTTGATGAGGTGCATCAGCTCCGCGATCCGACGCGCCTATTGAAAATCGGCGCGGATGAGTTCCCGAAGCTGAAAATTCTCGCCACGGGGTCGTCCACGCTGGCCGCCAGCAAGAAATTCCGTGACACGCTGACCGGACGCAAGCGCGTGGTGCATCTCACGCCGGTCTTGCTGGACGAATTGGCGGCGTTCGGCGCCACTCTCGAGCGGCGGCTGTTTCACGGCGGTCTTCCGCCGGGATTGCTGGCCGAATCGAAGAAGCCCTCGTTTTACCGCGAGTGGATGGATTCGTTTTTTGCCCGCGACATCCAGCGGCTTTTTGGCTTCCGGGACATGAACCGTTTCAACGCGCTGTTCGAGTATGTGCTCCGGCAAAGCGGGGGCCAGTTGGAGGTGACCAAAACCGCCACGGCCCTCGGGATCACGCGGCCCACGGTGGAAAGTCACCTGCGGGCCTTGGAAATCACCCATGCCGCCACGCTGGTCCGGCCCTTCCACGGCGGCGGCCAAAACGAACTGGTCAAGCAGCCGAAGGTGTATGGCTTTGACACGGGATTCGTGAGTTTTGCGCGCGGATGGGATCCGCTGCGTCCGGAGGATTTCGGCATCTTGTGGGAACATCTGGTGCTGGAGCATCTGCAGGCGCATTTTCCGGATACGCCCGCGCAAACCTGGCGCGACAAACAAGGCCACGAGGTGGATTTTGTCCTGGCACACCGCCGGGACGAGGTGGATGCCATCGAATGCAAGTGGAGCCCCGACGCCTTCGAGAGCAAGGGATTGCAGGTGTTCCGCGGTTATTACCCGAAGGGGAGCAATTATCTCATCACGCCGTCCGGGGTTGCAGCTTACACGAAACGATTCGGGAAATTGGATGTGCGTGTCTGCACTCCGGAAGATTTGAACACTCGCTCAAAGCACGCCGCGCGGGATGACGATGACGGGTGCGCCCGGATCCGCTGAAGGGTCCATCTCCGGCTCGGCCCGGACTTCCCGCCGCAAAGCTCGCTGGGGATTCACCCTTCGCAGGCCTGATCGAACAGCCCAGCGCAACGGGCCGGGTGGATACCAATGAAGTCAACGGCTCACATGAGGGGCTCAATCCCCTCGATGCGTTGCAGCGCCTGCGGTCAGCCTGCCGCGGGCAGTCCCGCCAGCAGGCCGTCCACGGTTCGGCCCAGGGCGGCGACACCATCGTCGCGCGCGGGAAAGAGCGGGGCGCGGGGCGGTCCCAATTCGATTCCCAGCCGATGCGACGCCAGAGCCCGAATCGCCGGCAAATCGCTCCACCCCGTGTGCCGGCACGCCTCAATCATCTCCTTGGCTTGGCGCTGATACGCACGTGCCTCCTCCATCCGCCCCTCTTTCCAAGCCCGCCAGACGGCCAGGTACAAAGGCGCCGCCGCATTGTAGGTGCTGCCGATCGCCGCCCGGGCCCCCTTCCCTAGCCCGTCCAAGAGGATCTCATCCCGACCGAACACCACGTCGAAACGCCCGCCCTCCCACCGCACCGCCCGCTCATAATCCTCCAGGTCCTCCCACGTGTACTTCACCCCCACCAAATTCGGGATTTTCAACGCCGCTGCCTTCAGCAATTCCTCCATGGGAAACCGCGCCCCGGTCATCGACGGCATGTGATAGTAGTAAAAAGGGAGCCCCGCCGCCGCGGAGGCGATCTCCGCCAGATAATCCACCAAGCCGGCCAAATCCGGACGGAAGAAAGTCGGCGCCATCGCCGAGACGGCCCGCGCCCCGTGCTCCGCCGCATGTGCCGCCAACTTACGGGCACAAGGGAAGGAGTTGTGGCCGACATGCACCAGCACCGGAAGATTCGCCGGGGCCGACCGCAGCCACGTCTCCGCCAACTCCTTTCGCTCCTCGGTGGAGAGGGAAAGGCTCTCTCCCGTCGTCCCGTTGATAAACACCCCGGCCAGACCTTCCCGGACCAGCGCAGACGCATAGGCGGGGATCAGCTCCGGATGAATCCGGCCCTGCCGATAAGGGGTGAAACTGGCGGCGATGAGCCCTTCCAAACGGGTGATTTTCATGGTTTTTTTTCCTGGGTTTCGGATGGGGGCAGGATCCGCCACGCATTCGTGGTGCGATGACGGGGCCGAATCTCCCCCGAGACAAGGAAAATTTCCTTCGCCGTGGCACCCACCACCGCCGCCACCTGGTTGACGGGCGTCGTTCCGGCCTCCTCCCAGCGGTTGGCCCGCACGTCATACCTCCAGGCCCGCCGGGGGAATCCGGGATGGGACGATTTCAACTCCGCCACCTTCTCCCCCACGGCGCCGTCATCCCCGCCGAGCACCAGGATTTCGCCTGATTCCCAAGCCACCGCCGGGGCCGCCATCATCGGCACCGGGGTATCCGCCCGGCGGAGCCAACGGTCCGCCGCCGGACTATATTCATAAACATCGCGGAAGGGCTCCACCCCGATTTTTCCATCGGCTGCCACTTTCTCCCGGCGCCCTCCAAACCAGTAAAGGCACTTCTCCCGGCCGTTGTGCTGGGCCACCAAGGAGGCAAAAGCCCTCCCGGGACCGGGAGGATTTGCGCAGGCCCGCCACTTCCCATCCGGCAGGTCCAGCGCCCAGAACTCCTGGCTCGCGCTATCCAAGCCCTTCCCCGTCTGCCCCGGGGTGTAGTAAACGGTGCGGCCGATGACCGCCGCGGCTCCAGCCGATCCCGCCGCTGGCGCATCGGGCAAATCCGTTTTGCAGATCCGTCCATCCCTCCAGCGGAGCAGAAAGGCCTGCCGGGTGGGGGCGATCCCATCCTCACCTCCCACGCAGACCAAACCCATCGGAGACGGCGCCGAAGCCCCGTTGCCACAGGGGGTGGCCAGATCCTCCGCCGGTTGCCACTGCGCCCCGGCCTGCCCCGGATTCCGCAGAAAGAAGACCTCTTTTTTCCACTGCTTGGGGGCCTGCCAGAGATCCTCGCCCGGCTTGGACTGAAAATTGGATCCCCCTGCGACAATCAGGATTCCCTGGTCCAGCCCGCCCAAGGCCCCGGCCACCCCCGGCTCTTGAGGATAGGCGGGCAGCGGTTGCCAAGGCCCAAGTCCATGCTCCTCTGCCTGATTCGTCTGAATCCAAGCCAACCCCAAGATTAGGAAAAAAATATTGAAACCAAAAAAGGTTTGGAGCACTCCTGATCTACCCAAGCCGAAAGCCTTCCGCAAAAGGAAGAATTAGGGGATCAGCGTGGCCTTGAACCGCAGGAACTTTCTGGGCTGCCCGGACTCAATGGCTTGGGAGAAGGCCTTGACGGTGGTGTTGGCTACGGTCGAAGTCGCGCCCGTTGGCGTCAAGGTGACGTCGTTCCAAGGACCATCCAAGGTGTAGGCATATTGTCCGACCACTCCCACTCCCTGACCATCGTTGCGGATATTCGCCGTCAGGGTGAGGTTGGTGCCATCGGAGGTCAGCACAGGTAAGGCCGGAGTCGAACCCGGCCCGGTGCCGCCAAGGGCATAGCTCATGAGATTCTGCAGGCCATTGGAACCGACGGTGTTTTCGCTGCCTGAGGGATAGGTGGAGGCAAAGGTAGGGCCTACCGGGGCGCTGCTGGTCACGATGACCTTGAGATTGGGCGAATTGGTGAGCGTACCTGAGATAGTACCAGGGCCCGTTAGGTTTACCGAAGCCAGCGAGGCAGCGTCGAGAGGTCCAGGTAGGACATTATTCGTCCCTGGGCTAGGCAGGGTGGCGAAATTGACTGTCGTAGAACCAGACTGAATGGTGGCCGTAAAAATCGAGTTGGAGACCACCAGAGTGCCGCCGCTGACCTTGTTTGTACCGGAGTAACCGTTGGCACCCGATAGAACCAAGGTTCCGTCGCCTGTTTTTTGCAACCCGCTGACTGAGCCGAAATTATTAGTAAGGGGAGCCGAGATCAGAAGTTGGCCACTTGGATCGGACACGTTAAAGGTGGTGGGTTCACTGCTTCCTTCCCGACCAAGGCGGATGGCATTGTTGCTGCCGGTGGTGGCCGTAATCAAGCTGGTCAGGGCTCCGCCTGCCGTCACCGTGCCGCCCAGAACAAAAGCCGAGGCAGTGCTCGCCAGTCCGCCATTCAGGTTCACCGAGCCGCCATTCAAGGTCAGATCCCGCAGGGAGTTAAACTGGTTGTCCGAGGTCATCGTACCGCCGGAGTTGATGGTCACCGCAGGACTATTGCTGATTCTCGCACTACCCCACGTATCCGTACCGGCCATGGCGAAGGTCCCCCCGCTGTTCACCACGATGTTGCTCCCGGCGCTGTTGCCCGAGGTCTTGAACATTCCCCCGTTCACCGTCACCCCGCCGGTGAAGCTATTGGCCGTATTGGCCAAGACCAAGGTGCCGGAGGAGAGAGAGACCCCGCCGCCCCCGCTCAACTTGCGGGTGAAATTTCCGCCGTAGTTGTCCGAGCGGTTGAAAGCCAAGGTGGCTCCGTCGGAAATCGCAATTTCACTTGTGGCGGGACCAAGGTTGCCCGTGGTGCCGCCATTGCCGACCTGCAGGATTCCTCCCGAAACCGTGGTCAGACCAGTATAAGCGTTGGTGCCCAAAAGCACCATTTTGCCAGGGCCACCTTTATCGAGGCCTGCCGCAACGTCGAACGGATTATCCAAGGTGGCGTTGACGGTAAGTAGGCCGGCTGGGTCGGTGACGTCGAAGATTGTCTTGGTGTTGGTCTCTCCTTGTCGGCCGATGCGCAGGATGTTGTTGCTGCCCGTGGTGGTGGTGATCGTGCTGGTGAAGTCGCCGTAGACGCTCACCGTGCCCCCAAAGCAGAAGGCCCCGGCCGGGTGACCGCCATTGAGCGTCACGCTTCCCCCGTTCAGGGTAAGGTCGCGCAGGGTGTTGAACTGGTTGTCCGAGGTCATGTTGCCGCCGGAGTTGATCGTCACCAGTATGGTGCTGGTGGCAGCGGCACCTCCCCAAGTGTCGGTCCCGCCCATGCCGAGGGTTCCCCCGCTGTTGACCACCACGGTGTTAAACGAGCTGATAGCGCCATTGGTGCCGCGCAAAGTTCCTCCGTCGATCGTGACACCGCCGACAAAACTGTTGTTATTTTTCGTCAGGGAGAGCGTGCCGGACCCGCTCTTGACCAAGCCCCCCGCACCGGTGATTTGCCCCGCGAAGGTCTGGTTGCCTGTCTCCACCACCGTCAAATTATGCCCATCCGACAAACTCACATTGCCGCCGTTGGCTCCCCCGCCACGCAGGGATCCGATCGTCTCGCTCACCTTCACCGCCAGTGAGACCCCATTGCTATCGGAGAGTGTGACCACACCGTTGTCGGGGATAGCTTGGCCGCTGTTCAAAGTCAGTGTGCCCCCGGTCACCGTGGTGGATCCCGAATAGGTGTTGTTGCCTGAAAGGGTTAATGTTCCGGCCCCCGCCTTGACCAGCGTGCCCACTTCCCCCGCCTTGTCGGCTAACACCGCCGTTGTGTCGACGGTGATGGTACGTCCGCTTTCGGCCTGAAAGGTATGGGTTCCTGTGCCCGCCAGACTGATCACCATGTTTTGCGTCGCATTGGCGCCGCGGGAAATGGTCAGACTGGCGTTGGAGCGCGTGGCTATGGTCCCATCGTTGAAGTTGAAGGTCGTGCTGGTGCCATCGAAGTCGCGCCGGATGACATCCGCGGTGAGGGTTCCGGAGTTCAAGTTAAACGTGTTGGTGTAGCTGCCGGCGGTGACATTGAAGATCATCGTGCCCGCATTCAGCGTCCCGCCGTTGAGATTGAGCGTCGACTGGCCGGAGGCCGGTATCCCGGCCAAATAAGTCACCGCAGCAGTGAGGGTCTGCCCGTTGGTAATGGTCAACGAGGACGGAGCCCCGCCACCCGATTTCAACCAGAGATACGTCAGGTTGGCCGATGCCAGATTCAGGGTCACGGGGCCGTTGATATGGAGATACGAAGTGCCGCCGGTTGTGGCAATTGAGCCCGAGCCTCCGTTAAGAGTCATCGTTCCCCCATCCATGTAGATGGGCACATTGTTGCCGGAGGCACCGGTCATCGTGATGCCGGTGGCTGCCAAGGAAACACCGGCAATGTTCAGCCGGGCATTGTTGCCACTCAGTGTCATCGCGGCCGCACTTCCGTTGGAGTAAAGATTTACCATGGTGTTCGAATTGATCAGAACATTGTCGGAGGAGACGGGTACGGTGCCCAAACTCCAATTTGCCGCCGTGGACCAAGTTCCGCCCGATGCACCCGTGAAGGTGTTGGTCGTTTGCGCGTAAACTGAACCGAATGCCAAGGCCAGAAAAACGGCCAATACGCAGACGCCTCGCCTTGCATAAGTCATGAAACGATAGACCGGGATCGTGAGGATTTTGTTCATGCAATTTTTCTGCTTAGGTTTCAATTTTCTCGTCCAATAGTGGAATATAACCTAGAAAAGTTGTTTTGCAATAGACCTTTTTTCAAAACAACAAATGAGTGCAAAAGCTATCTATTTGATTTTATCATTCTATTCGTTAATGATTTGCGTAATTTCACACACCCCAGATAACTTTGATTCGATGGATGCAAACAACCCGCCTAAAAACAGACTGCGTGTCGGCAAAAATTCGAACGTAAGTAAAATAAAGGAAATGACGGTTTGTGCTTTTTCCTCCTATATCCCCAAGCTTTTTCTTCCATTTATGGTATTGTTATCGAGAGCTGATTTGCTTGGATGCAAAAGTGTGAACTCCCCTGCTCTCCTTCTCCTTTCCCTCATCTGCGTTCTGTCCCTCGGACCCGTGCCGGCCGCATGGGCGGCCGATCCGCCCGATCTGGTCGTGGCCGATTTTGAGGGCGACAGCTACGGGGCATGGGAGGTTACCGGGGAGGCGTTCGGGTCCGCCCCCGCGCAAGGCACCCTGCCGGGCCAACAGCAGGTCACAGGTTTCCAGGGCCGCGGCCTGGTGAACACCTTCCGCAAAGGGGATCGCTCCACCGGCACCCTCACCTCCCCCCCGTTCACCATCGAGCGGCCCTACCTTCGCTTTCTCATCGGAGGCGGAAAGAATGAGGTGAAAACCGCCTTGGTTCTGGAGGTGGACGGCCAGGTCGTGCGCACCGCCACCGGTCCCAACGCGCCCAACGCCCCGGGGGGCACGGAGAGGCTCGAAACCGACTACTGGGACGTGCGCGACCTGGCCGGCCGCCAGGCGGTTCTCCGCATCGTGGACCAAGCGACGGGCGATTGGGGACACCTCAACGTGGACCAGATCGTGCAAACCGCCCAGCGGCCGGTGCGCGTGGCCCCGGCCAGCCGCGAAATCCCCGTCACCGCCAAGTTCCTCGCCATCCCCATCCGCAACGGCGCCCCCAAGCGCCTCGTCACCCTGCAAGCCGGAGGCCGGATCATCGTGCGCAACACCATGGAACTGGCCGAGGGCGAGCCCGAGTGGTGGGCGATGATGGACGTGGAGGCGTGGCAAGGCCAAACCGTCACGTTGCAGGTGGACCAGCTGCCCGAGGATTCCAAGGCCCTGGCCGCCATCGAGCCGACCGACAAGTTCCGCGGGCCGGATCCGCTGTACCGGGAACCGCTTCGCGCCCAGTTCCACTTCTCCGCGCGCCGGGGCTTCCACAACGACCCCAACGGCTGCGTGTTTTACCAGGGCGAATATCATCTTTTTTTCCAGCACAACCCCTACGCCATGGCGATCGGCAACCAGCACTGGGGCCACGCGGTCAGTCGCGACCTCGTCCACTGGGAGGAGCGATCCCACGCGCTCTTGCCGGACGAACGCGGGCTGATGTACAGCGGTAGCGCGGTCGTCGACACAAAAAACACCAGCGGTTTTGGCCGCGAGGGCCAACCCCCGCTGGTGATCGTCCACACCGTGGCCGGCAACCCGACGGTGCAGAGCCTGGCCTGGAGCACGGACGGGCGCACGTTCACCAAGGAGTCAGGCCGCCCCGTCCTGCCCCAGATCACCCCGGGCAACCGCGACCCGAAAGTCTTCTGGCACGAGCCGACCGGCAAATGGGTCATGGCCCTCTACGTGCAACGGCCCCGCGCCGGGAAAGAAAAGGCCGACCCGCAAAAGCCGCTGGAACAGCGCCACACCATCGAGTTCTTCACCTCGCCGAACCTGAAGGATTGGACGCCGGCCAGCGTGCACGAGGCCACCCAACCGGGCCCGGCGCCCAGCTGGTATCTCTACGAGTGCCCGGACTTTTTCGAGCTGGCGGTTGACGGCGATCCCGCCAGAAAAAAATGGGTGCTGCTGGGCGCCAACACCGAATACGCCGTGGGCCGCTTTGACGGCACCACCTTCACGCCCGAGGCGGAGCGTCTGCGCGGCCAGCAGGGCCCGCCCAACGTCATCTACGCCGGGCAGTCGTTCAACGACATGCCGGACGGGCGCCGGGTTTTTATCTGCTGGTGGCTGACTCCGACCCCAGGCATGCCCTTTAGCCAGAGCATGACCCTGCCGATGGAACTTGGCCTGACCGAAACCGCCGCCGGACCCCGCCTGACGTTCCGCCCCGTCCGGGAGTTGGAAGCCCTGAGAAAAAAGACCCATACCCTCGGCCCGCTGGCACTCGCTCCCGGCGACAAAAATCCGCTCGCCGCCCTGGACGCTGAGCTCGTCGAAATCCGGGCCGAGCTCGAGCCGGCTGGCGCCGCGGAGATTGTCTTGCGGGTCCGGGGCGGCACGGTGGCCTACGACGCCAGGAAGCAGGAGCTGGTGGTCAACGGTTACCGGGCCCCCGCCCCGCTGAAAAATGGAAAGGTGAAGATGACCGTCTTTTGCGACCGGACCGGGATCGAGGTTTTTGCCGCCGACGGCCTGACTTATCTGCCCTTCGCCTTTGAACCACGGACGGAAGACCGGTCCCTCTCCCTGACGGCCCTGGGGGGCACGGCAAACATTTCCTCCCTCGAGGTGCACGAGTTGCAATCGATCTGGGAGAGGCCTTGAGACGCCCGTCGCTTCCGCCCCTTCTCCTCGCCACCCTGCTGCTCGCGCCGTTGGCCGCCCACGCGATCGCGCCGACGGCATTGAAAACCGAGTTCCTCGAAAACCCACTCGCCATCGACACGACCCAGCCGCGTTTTTCGTGGGTGGTCGAGGACCCCAGTACCGGCGCCAAGCAGACGGCGTACCAACTGCAGGCCTCCTCCTCCCCGGAAAAGCTGGCCAAGGGCGAGGCTGATTTGTGGGACAGCGGGAAGGTCGCCTCGAATCAATCGCACCTTGTCGAATACGGCGGTCGGGCGTTGGTCTCGCGCCAGTCGGTTTGGTGGCGGGTGAAGACATGGGACAAGGACAACCAGGAAGGCCCGTGGTCGGCGCCCGGGAGTTTTGCGGTGGGGTATCTGGCGGAGGAGGACTGGAAGGCGCAGTGGATCAAGGCCCCCCTCCAGCCGGACAACAACGAAGCGGCCCGAACCTGGGTGCGGATGGCCACGGTGCCGGTGGTGCCGGATAACCTGACGTTCCCCGGCCCCAAGCCTCCCGCCTTGCCCACCCCGGAGGAACTCGCCGCCATGGAGAAAAAAAACGCCGGAATTCTCGCGTCGGCCTTCTCGCCCTGCCCGTTGCTGAGGAGGGAATTTTCCGGAAAAGGAAAGGTCCAAAGGGCCCGCGCCTACGTGGCGGCCCCGGGCTTTTTCGAGCTGCGCATCAACGGCCGGAAGGTCGGCGACCGGGAGCTGGAGCCGGGGGTGATGCCCTTTCGCGAGCAGATCTTGTACTCCGTGCACGACATCACCCCGTATCTCCAGCCGGGTTCCAACGCGCTGGGGTTGATGCTGGGGCACGGGTGGTTCGACTCCAGCGGCATCAGCCACTGCAACCCGACGGGCAACGCCCCGGTCGTCCGGGCCGAATTCACGATCGAATACGAGGACGGGAGCCGCGAGGTCATTTCGACCGATGACCGCTGGAAATTCGCGGCCAGCCCGATTTTGAAAGACAACCACTGGCTGGGGGAGTGCTATGATGCCCAAAAAGAAATCGCCGGCTGGGACCGGCCGGGCTTCGATGACCGCGGCTGGACGGCCTGTGTGCCGACCCCCAGTCCCACCAAAAGACTGGCCCCCGACCTCGTGCCGCCCGAGCGCGCGGTGCGCCGCATCCCGGCCAAAAAACTCTCCAGTCCCCTGAAAGGGGTGTGGGTGTATGACATGGGCGAGGCTTTCTCCGGCGTGGCGGAAATCAAGGTGAAGCTGCCGGCGGGCACGAAGCTCACGCTGCGCTACGCCCAGCGGGTCTGGGCCCCGGACCAGTCGATCGGTTCCCTGCTGCACTACGACCATCTCGAATCGAAGGAGCGTGTTCCGGGTTTGATTGCACCCAGCTATGGCAGCATGGGAGTCGGGAGTGGTTTTCCCTCCGGTTGGAGCTTCCAGATGCTCACCCCCACGGATGTCTACGCCGCCAAGGGGGGCGGGGAGGAGACATGGCGCCGCCGATTCGGCTACAACGGCTACCGCTATGTCGAGCTGACCGGCTACCCGGGCCAACCGCCGGAGGATGCGGTCACCGGGGTGGTGGTGCACACGGATCTGCCGCGCGAGGGATCGTTCTCCTGCGGCAACGATCTGCTCAACCGGATCCATGAAGCCGCGATGCGCACCTATCTTTCCTGCACCCACGGCTTCACCCAGGACAACCCGACGCGGGAGAAGCAGTTCACCGCGGGCATGGTGGCCGGCTCGGCCCGGGCCGCCGCCACCGTTTTTCCCCAGCAGCCGCTCTGGCGCAAATTGGTCGATGCCTCCGTGCTGACCCAGGACGAAACGGGCCATCTGGACACCTTTTTCGGTTTTCGGGAATATTACGAATGCATCGTCAGCGAGAGCGGGGCGATCGAGCTGGCGTACTTGCTGTGGAAATACCAGGGGGATGACCGACCCCTGCGGCGCAGCTTGGACGCCTTTGCAGCCTATCTGGACTACTACTTCGACAACCCGCAAAACCACCGCGCCAAGGCCCTCAGCCAGTGGCCCCAATGCGAGAAAGCGGCCGAGGATCTCAGCCGGGGGGATTTGCGCGGCGGGAATTTCACTTTCGACTGGTATGACGGGGATTCCGTGAAGGATTTGCCCCCTGGGAAAACGCGGCTTCCGCCCCTCCCCCGGCGCAAGCTGATGTGGGGCACGGGCGTTTCCGTGGAAAATCTCGGGATGTTGATCGAGATGGCCCGCCACGCCGGCCGCACTGATCTGGAGGAAAAATACCAGGCCATGGCCGACCGCCTGCGGAAAGCGCTCAACCAGGAATTCTACAACCCGGCCAAGCATACCTACGGGTGCCAGGCCCACGATGCCTTGGCGCTCACGGCTGGATTGCCGCCCGAGGAGGAGCGTGCCCAGGTGGCGGCCTCCCTGGCGGACGACATCCTGCGCCTGGCCGGCCGGTTCGTGGCGGGCACGCAAGGATTTCCGCGGCTATTCGAAGCCTTGTCCGCGTACGGACAAGGCGAGTCTGCCTACCTCATCGCCACCCGGGAAGGATACTCCGGATTGGCCAACCTGCTGGAGCCGGGCTACGGAACCTTTCTCGAGACCTGGGACACCTACAAAACCCCGCACGGCTCGGTGGGCGGGGTGATCCAGAGCGAACGGGGACGCATGGCGTTCTGGTTTGCCGAGTGGCTGGGCGGCATCCGGCCCGATCCCCAGCATCCCGGTTTCCAGCAGTTCCTGCTCGCGCCGCTGTTTCCGAAAGATTTGGCGTGGGTCAAAGCCGAGGTTCCCTCCCCCTATGGAAAAATCGCCAGCGCGTGGAAACGGGAGGAAGGCGGGATCCGTTGGAACGTGACCATCCCGTGGAACACGACCGCCACGGCCAAGCTTCCCGCTTTCACTGACATCACCGTCAACGGCGGGAGCAAAAAGGACAACTCCTTCGAACTCCCCGCCGGAAAATGGGAGATTACCGCCAAGGACAAACCCGATCTGCCCGAGGCCGGAAAATAAGCAGAAAGGCCCATCCAACCCTCCCCAGAAATAGATTCCATGCCTGGAATTTCTTGGGTAGATCATGAGAGGATTGTTGACGGCACAAGTTCAGCCCATCCACCCAAACGACCTGTCATGAAAAAGAAATTTTCCGTCTTTCTCTCCAATGTCGGAACCTGCAGCGACCGCTACTGCTCGCAATACGCCACGCCCTTCAGCATCCGCGAACTTTTCCAGCGGGCCGCGTCCATCCAGGAACTCGGCGGCATCGACCTGGTGGGGACTTGGAACATCTCCCCCGCCACGGCCAAGGAGGTCGCGGGTTACCTCAAGGACTCGGGGCTGACCCTCGTGTCCATCGCGCCTGATCTTTTTGCCTCCCCACAGTGGGGCAAGGGCAGCCTGAGTTCGGTGGATCCCAAAATTCGTCAGGCGGCTCTCGACCAAATCCGCCAGACCATGGATCTGACCGCGGAACTGGGTTGCGGCCTGCTGACCATCTGGCCGGGGCAGGACGGTTTCGACTATCCATTCCAAGCGGATTATCTCGTGGAGCGCGGTTGGTTCGCCGAGGGCATCGCCAAGGCCTGTGCCCACCATCCGAAGATGAAAATCGCCATGGAATACAAAATCAAGGAGCCGCGTACCCACAGCTACCTCAGCTCCGTGGCCACGGCCCTCCTCCTCATCCAGGAAGTGGGCGCGGCCAACCTCGGCGTAGCCCTGGATTACGGCCACGCGCTGATGGGCTACGAAAACGGGGCCGAATCGGTCGCCCTGCTCAAACGCCACGGCGACCGTCTTTTTCATGTGCACATCAACGACAACTACCGCCACTGGGATGACGACCTGATCGTCGGCTCGGTCCACACCATCGAATTCCTCGAGTTTTTCCACTGGCTGGACCGCACCGGCTACGACGGATGGCTGACCATCGACCAGTTTCCCTATCGGGAGGACGGCCGGGATGCCGTGGCGGAGAGCGCCGCCTGGATGTCCGGCCTGATGGACATGGCCGCCAGGATCGACCGCCGTGAACTGGACAAGGTTTGGGCGGAGAAAAGCGCCGTGCAAGGGAGCCGGTTGCTCCGCCAAACCCTGCTCGGACGAGCCTAAAACAAGGAGTCGAACCCATGAAATCCAAACGCAACCCCTACCTGTTCCCCTTTCTGCTGGTGGCCACCCTCTTTTTCGTGTGGGGCTTTTGCCATGCGATGTTGGACGTGCTGAACAAACACTTCCAAAACATCCTGCACGTCAGCAAAACGCAGTCCGGTTTCATCCAGACGGCGGTGTTCGGCGCTTATTTTCTCATGGCCCTGCCCGCGGCGCTGATCATCCGCCGGATCGGTTATCAGCGCGGGATTCTGCTTGGCTTGGTGGTGCTCGCGGCGGGCGCGTTTTTGTTCATCCCCGCCGGGCTGGTTTTCAAAACCTTCGGGGCATTCCTCGTGGCCTTGTTTGTCCTTTCCAGCGGACTGGCCTGCATCGAGACGGCCGCGAATCCCTATGTGACCGTGCTGGGCCCCAAGGATGCCGCGGCCGGCCGCCTTTCCGTCGCCCAGGCGTTCAATTCCTGCGCCTACATCATCGCGCCCACGGTGGGCGGGGCGTTCATCTTCGCCAAAAAGCAGGCGGCGGATGCGCCGGCGGATTTTCACTCCCTGGTGGTGCCGTACGTGGTGCTGGGTTTGATCGTGCTTTTGGTTTTTGGAATTTTCTGTTTCGTGCGTCTGCCCAAGATTGATGAGGCCCGCGATGTCTCCACCCCCGCTGACCCCACGGTTCACCGGGCGCCGATTTCCCGTCAGCCCCACTTCCTTTTCGGGATCGTCACCCAGTTTTTCTATGTGGCCGCCCAGATCGGTGTGAACGCGTTCGCCGTGAACTATATCCTCGAGAATGCCATCCAGGCGAAGGCGCCGGGGAAGACGGCCACGGCCCCGCTATTTTCCTGGTTTCAACAGGTCACGCATGCGGCGACGCCGGAGGCCACGGCGGCCTACTTCATCACGGCCGCCATGGTGCTGTATGCCTTGGGACGTTTCTCCGCCGCGCCGATCACCCGGCGGGTCCAGCCCAGCGTGCTGCTGGCGATCTACGGCGCCATCAACTCCGCCATCATTTTGTTCATCATGGCAGACATCAAATTGGTTTCCTGGATGATCCTGCCCTTCTGCTGGTTTTTCATGTCCATCATGTTCCCGTTCATCTTTGCCATGAGCCTTCACAACCTTGGCTCCAAAACCCAGCTGGCGGCGTCGCTCCTGATCATGTCCATCGTCGGCGGGGCCATCGCCCCACCCTTGATGGGCTGGCTGGCCGACCATTATCACAGCATGGCGGTCTGTTTTATCATCCCCTTGTTCGGCTTCATCGCACCGGCCATTTACGGGCTGGCGTATCCGCAACTGCTGGAAAAGTCCCGTACGGCGTCTTGAAACGGCTTGCCGGCCAACCCATGAAAACTCTCCTCCCGCTCCTCTCCGCCCTGCTGCTGGCGGCCTCCCGTTGCGGGGCGGAGCAGCCCGATCTTGTCGTGGAGGATTTTGAACGCGGCAAGTTCGGGGACTGGACGGCGACGGGCGAGGCCTTCGGCCCGGGCCCGGTCACGGGATCGGTTCCCGGCCAAGCACCGGTGGAGGCTTTCCAAGGACGCCGCTTCGTCACCTCCCGGCACGGCGGGGACGCTCCGACCGGGACCCTGACCTCCGTACCCTTCAAAATCGAGCGGCCCTACCTTCGCTTTCTTATCGGCGGCGGGGAAAAAGGGGAGCTGCAGCTGCGCATCGGGGATCAAGTGGTGCGCACCGCCCACGGGCGCGGCCGCCAGCCCGGGGATTCGGAGGCGCTCGAGCCGGCCGATTGGGATGTCACCGAATTCCTTGGACGCGAGGCCACCCTCCAGATCGTCGACCGCTCCCCCGAGGGCTGGGGCCATATCAACCTCGACCAAATTGTGCAGACCGAGCACAAGCTGGCTCCCTGGGTGGAAAACGCCTCCAAGGAGTTCGTGGCGGAAAAGCGTTACCTGAATCTGCCCATGAAAACCAACGGCCAGCTCCGCAAAGTGACTTTCTACATCGACGGCCAGCCGGAGTCGGCCTTCAGCACCTTCCGGATGCCGTTGGCCGATGAAAAGGCCGACTGGTGGGCTTTCCGGGACCTCACCCGGTTCCGGGGGAAAAAAATCAAGCTGGTGGTGGACCGGATGCCGGAGGATTCGCAGGGGTTGGCCTCCGCCGAGCAGGCGGACGAGATCCGCGACACCGCCGGCCTCTATACCGAGGCCCGGCGCCCCCAGCTTTATTTCTCCCCCCGCCGGGGCGGCTGCGGGGACGCCAACGGGCTGGTCTACTATGACGGCGAATACCACCTCTTTTTCCAGCACAACCCCTTTAACTTCGACGGCGGCCAGAACTCCCATTGGGGCCACGCCATCAGCAAGGACCTGGTGCACTGGAAGGAGATGCCGGACGCCCTGCTGCCCGACGATCTGGGCCTGCAGTATTCCGGCTCGGGCCTGGTGGACACGGACAACACCGCCGGCCTGCCGAGCGGCCGGGAGAAAACGATCTTTTTGATCCACACGGCGGCCGGGCGGGCCGATGGGCCCACGCAATGCCTCGCCTACAGCCAGGACCGCGGGAGAACCTGGACCAAGTTTTCCGGCAACCCGGTCTTGCCCCTGGTCGTGCCGCACAACCGGGACCCGCGGGTGTTCTGGTACGCCCCGGAGAAAAAATGGGTGATGGCCTTGGCCTTTGGGCACGACTCCCGCCAAAACGGGGGGAAGCCGACCACGAATCCCAACTACGGCCTTTTTTCCTCTAAGGATCTCAAGTCCTGGGAGAGGATGAGCAGCCTCTTCATCGACAACACCTGCGACTGCCCGGAGTTTTTTGAGATTCCGCTGGACGGGGACCGGAGCCGCACGAAATGGATTTTTTGGAGCGGGGACGCCCTCTATCTCGTCGGCTCCTTTGACGGCAAAACCTTCACGCCGGAGTCCGGCCCCCACCCGCTGAACCTGGGCAACTCGTTTTACGCCTCCCAAACGTTCAACAACCTTCCGGAAAAGGACGGGCGACGCATTCTCATGGCCCGGACCGATGGCGGCGGCCCCGGGGTGGGCTTCTGGGGCGGGATCAGCCTGCCGGTCGAGGTGACGCTGCGCACCACCGGCAAGGGCCCACGCCTCTTCGTCAACCCGGTCCGCGAACTGGAAGCGCTCCGCGCCCAGTCCCACACCATTCCCGCCCAACCGCTCCAACCCGGGGAAAATCCCCTCGCCGGTCTCGGCGGAGAGTTGCTGGAGGTGGTGGCGGATCTGGCCGTGGGCACGGCCGAAAAGATCACCCTGACCCTGCGCGGCATCCCCATCGTCTATCACATTCAAAAACAGGAGCTGGTCTGCCAAAACCGCACCGTGCCGCTGGCTTCCGTGGACGGAAGGATCCGGCTCCGCGCTTACGTCGATCGAACCCTGCTGACCCTTTTCGCCAATGACGGCGAGGCCTTTCTGCCGCTGGCCGCCTCCCCGGCCAAAGGCAGCCAGGGACTCATCCTTTCCGCGGCGGCCCCCGGCGCCGAAATCCGCTCGCTCCAGGTCCACGAACTCTCTTCCATCTGGCAGTCACCCAAAAAGGAAAACCCCACCCCATGAAAATCCAAATCCTCCTCTGGTCCATCACCTCGGCGCTCGCCGGCTTTTTGTTCGGCTTTGACACCGTGGTTATTTCCGGCGCGGAACAGAAAATCCAATCCCTCTGGGGCCTGAGCCCCCTGCTGCACGGGCTGGCCCTGGGCTCGGCCCTTTACGGCACCGTGCTGGGTTCCCTCCTCGGGGGCTGGCCGACGGACAAGTTCGGCCGCAAGCCCACCCTGCTCTTCATCGGCGTGCTCTACGTGGTGTCGGCCGTGGGGTGCGGATTCGCCCACGGGGTCGGCATGCTCATCGCCGCGCGTTTTCTCGGCGGGATTGGCATCGGCATCTCCACGGTCGCCGCCCCGCTCTACATCTCCGAGATCGCCCCGCCCGCCTACCGCGGGAGGCTGGCGGGGATGTTCCAGTTCAACATCGTCTTTGGCATTGTCATCGCGTTCCTCTCCAATGCGATTCTCGCCCGCGTGGCCGGGGAGGAGGCCTGGCGCTGGATGCTGGGGATCGCCGCGGTGCCCTCGATCGTGTACGTCGTGCTCTGCTGCGGAATTCCGGAAAGCCCCCGCTGGCTGATCGGCCGCAAAGGCGATCGGGAGGCCGGCCTCCGCGTCCTGCAACGGATCGAGCCCAACCTCTCCGCCTCCGAGTTGGCCCGGCACGCCGACGAGATCCTCGAGGCCGGCCGGGCGGAAAAGGCCGTGGCCTCCGGATTCTGGTCCTGGCAGGTGCGGGTGCCGATTTTGCTCGCATTTCTCATCGCCTTCTTCAACCAGCTCTCCGGCATCAACGCGGTCCTCTATTTTGCCCCGCGCATCTTCGAGATGACGGGCCTCGGCCCGCAGGCCGCCCTGCTCCAGTCTGTCGGCATCGGCATCACCAATCTGGTCTTCACCTTTGTCGGTCTCTGGCTGATCGACCGCCTGGGCCGCCGGACCCTGCTGTACATCGGCTCGTTCGGCTACATCGTCTCGCTGGGCCTCACCTCCTGGGCTTTCTACACCCAGCACCACGCCATCGTACCGGCCTGCATCTTCGCCTTTATTGCCGCCCACGCCGTGGGTCAGGGCACCGTCATCTGGGTGTTCATTTCGGAAATTTTCCCGAACCGGCACCGCGCCGAGGGGCAGGCCCTGGGCAGCGCCACCCACTGGGTCTTCGCGGCCCTGCTCACCACCTTCTTTCCGGAAATGGTCGCGGCCTTTGCCCCGGGCACCGTCTTTCTCTTTTTCTGCGGGATGATGGTGCTGCAGCTGATCTGGGTGAAAACGATGGTGCCCGAGACCAAGGGCGTCCCGCTGGAGGAGATGCAGCGGAAGCTGGGCATCACCTGATGCCAGGGTCGGACGCCTCCGGCGGCTTCCGTTGCCTCGGTCTCGGGGAGGTCCTGTGGGATTTGCTGCCTGCGGGCAAGCAGCTGGGCGGTGCCCCGGCAAATTTCGCGTATCACGCCCACGCCTTGGGGGGCACGGCACGGGTCATCTCCCGGGTCGGCCGGGATGCGGCCGGCCGTGAAATTCTTGATCGGCTCCGCACCCTCGGCCTGCCGGTCGATGGAATCACCGAGGATCCCTCCGCTCCCACCGGGACCGTCAGCGTGCAACTCGATGCCCGGGGCACGCCGGCCTACACCATCCATGAGAACTCGGCCTGGGATTTTCTCGAGGCCAGCCCCGCGCTGCTGGCGGAGGCCGCCCAAGCCGACGCCGTCTGCTTTGGCAGCCTCGGCCAGCGCCATCCCGTGGCCCGTGGGACAATTCGTCAACTGTTGCAGGCCGTGCCGACTCACGCCCTGCGGATCTTCGACATCAACCTGCGGCAGCACTACTGGTTCCGTGAACTGATCGAGGAGTCGCTGCAGCTGGCCAATGTCCTCAAGCTGAACGACGAGGAACTGCCCGTGGTGGCCAAGCTACTGGGATGGAGCGGCGAGGAGACGGTGTGGCTGGAACAGCTGGCCAAGCAGTTTCACCTCCGGGCGATAGCCCTCACCCGCGGTGGAAAAGGCAGCACCCTGTGGTTGGAGGGTCGTTTGTTTCATCAACCGGGCGCCGCCTTGGCGATTGCGGATACGGTGGGCGCCGGCGACAGCTACACCGCCGCGTTGACCTTGGGTCTCCTCCATGGCCATGCCGCGGAGGAAATCATCCGTTTTGCCCATCGCGTCGCAGACCACGTTTGTACCCAGCCCGGGGCCACCCCCACGATGCCCGCGGAGCTCTGCCGCCACTTTGCGCGGAATCGGCCCAAGGCGGAGGGCGGACGGAAAATTTGACAACCGCATCCCCTTCTTGATTCAATAACACATATGGAATCTATCCTCCCTCGCAAATGGCTGCTGGTCCTCCTGTCGTTGGCGGCGTTGCTCTCCGCGGTCCCGGCCCGATCCGAATCCAAGAATCTGGTCTTCAACCCTTCCTTTGAAAACCTCGACGCCCAAAACCGCCCGATCGGCTGGCGGTTGCTGTACACGGCGGAAGAAAAACCGATCTATGAAGGAGCCGTCCCACCCGTTCTTTGTGTGACCGGGGGCAAAGCGGGGGAAAACACGCACACCGGATCCTCTGCCCTCCAGTTCTCTTTTCCGAAGGAAAGCAAGTTGCCCGAGCGCTGCACCTGGTCCTTTGACCCGGTTCTCAGCGGAATCGATCTGCAACCGGGGGTGTATGAGGCCTCCGTCTGGGTCAAGACAACCCAGGGAATGGAAAAATTAGTGGTGGAGCTTTGGGATGCGAACGTCCCGGTGGAGCGCTACAGCACCGGGGATCAGGCCATTGACCAGAAGGTGGTGGAACCGGGTGAGCTCCAAAAAGGCAAATGGGTCAAACTGCAGCTGCCCTTCGGCGTCCCCGCCTCGGGGTCCAAGGTGCGTCTGGCCGTCTCCTTCCATGTTAGTGAACTCTCCCACGACAGCCAAATGTTCGTGGATGACCTCGAGGTGGTGAAGAAGAAATAAGGGAACCTTCGGATCCGCGGCTTGACTGGCCCCGCCTGCGAAGAAAAAAATCAGGGTTTCAAAACCGTGGCGGGAATTCTCCCGGTGAAGGACTCCACGTGGCCGTCGAGAAAAAGCCCGTTGCACTTTCCCCGGTGAGGGAAATAGACCCAGCGATCCGCATTTCCGGTCGGCGGACCTCCCGTCAGATCCCCGCCCCAGTTTCCCAGGGGCGGCCAACCGGGATCGGTGATGTCATTGACCGAAAAGAAAAAGGCCCAGCCATCCACCAAATAAAGGGTTTTGGAGGGTGCGGCGACTTGCAGCATGCGCGTGGATCTCGGGATTCCCGGCGGATTCTGGTAGTAGTTGACCGCGTAAGAAGCTCCTTCCCAACTGCGATATTTTTTAGGGCAGGAAGGACAACTCAAATTCTCCCACAGCTTTTTAAGGGCAAGGTCATCCCCCTGAATCGAATTATCTCCATTCGCCAGCGTCGGGGCTAACCCCTGAAACCAACGGTCCTCGATTCCGTCCAGATCCTCAGGATCCAAATCAAAAGTAAGGATCCGGCCGTTGTTGGCGGCAGCGAAGGATTGGACCGCCGTCCCGATCGTGCGCAGGTTGGCTACACATTTGGCCGAGCGCCCCGCCTCCAACCCCTTGTTGATGGCCGGTATCCCTAAACCCGCCAGCAGCCCAAGAATCGCCACCACCACCAGCAACTCTACCAAAGTGAAGCCCTGCCCCGATGTCCGGACAAAGAATTTTTGCCCGGACCTCATGGCGAAACCTTGACCTTTCTGGCGCGCTCATCAATTTCGGCGATCTTGAAGCGCACACTGACAACCGAATATTTTCGGTCGTCATTCCAGACCTTGCCATAGGTGGTGGCCACCATCGTTCCGTCCGGCAGCAGGTGCAGGCCGGGATAACCACAGTCCGAATAGCACTTCAGCAACTGCACCCGCGTCTGCCCGGGGCGGCCCTCGCGGAGGTCCTCATACGTGCCGACCCACGCCACAAACTGGTCGTGGGACGGGGACCCCGGAGCGTAATCGCGAAAAACGATGACCAGGCGGCCATCGGGCAGTTGGATGCCCTGATGGCGGTCTCCCGTCAGCCCCCAAGGGGTGTCCACGGGTTTTGACCAGGTCTTTCCCTCATCGCGGCTGAACATCATCATGCTCGTCCCGCTGCGCCGGTTCTCCCGCATCAGACTGCAAAGCTCCTTCCAGTCAGGTGAGCGGAAGACCAAGGGTTCGCAGAGATCTTTGCCTGGCACATAGCCGACCACCACGGGGTCCGACCAGGTCACCCCTCCATCGGCCGTGATCGACTGCACCACCTCCAGGTCGGTGCCGCTTTGCGCAGGATTCTTGCCGCGATGAAACTGCCCCAAATAAGAGCCGTTGGTCAGCCGGACTATGCTGCTAAACGCCATCACGTTCCGGAAACGGGGGTTGCCTCCGGGGCTCAACGGCATCTCCTCCGTCCAGGTTTTTCCCTCATCCTCGCTGAGCAGGCGCGGCATAAAACCCCTCAGCGCGGGAGTTACGGGGGCCACCCGATCGTCCCCTCCGCCTCCGACCGGGAAAACCCCGGAATGGGCGCTGAAAACCCAGAGACGCTCCTTCCCCTGGGGATCCGTGAGTCGGTAGATGGACGGACAGTTGACATGGTTGGTGTAGTTGGCAGGAAGCATGGAGTCGATCCGCGTCCAGGTCAGGCCTCCGTCATCGCTGCGCGCCATCGGTCCGCATCGGCCGCCGTGGCCCGTCGTCCAGACGGCAAACAGGGTACGCTCATCTCCCATCAGCACAGTGGTGGGATGACCGCCCCCGGTCTCTGCGGTGCCTTCCAGGAGAAAAACCCGCCGGTTCGTCTCACCCGAAAGATCCACGTAGGGCAAGGCGGCCTGCTGTTTCTTCCAGGAGGCCAGCTTGGTGGCCGCCTCGGCCGCCGGGCTCCCCGCCCACTCGCCCCCGGTCACGTCCCCCGCCAGCGTCAGCGAGCGGATGTCCATGCCGGAATGGCCCGGCCGTAGCGCGAGGCTTTCGATCGTTCCGACCTTCTCCGGAATTTCGAGAAGCACTTTCCCGTCCAAAGCGATCCGCAGGGATCCCTTGCCCGGGGCGTTGGATGTTCTTTGGATTTCCAATTCAAACTCCCGACCGGCGGCGACAGCCGAAGCGAGCCGGGGATCCCAGGGCACTTGGCTTGCCAGGATGGGAAAAAATAGATTCACCCCCTCCACGCGGGCTTTCTCGGCCTCGAAAATCAGGGAGTTCACCCCGTTGAAAACCACGGCCGGTCGGGGACCCTCACCAGGAGGCAAGGCGAGCCGGGCCTTCAGGGTAAAATTCCCGCCGAGCTTGGCTTTCACAAAAAAAGTCATCCCCTCGCCGCGCAACTGCAGTTTCCCGTCCGTCGTCTGGAACTCATACCCACCCCCGCCGGCCACCTGGGTAAAGTTGGCGGTTCCGGGATCGGGGGGCACCAGCAACTTGGCCTGCCCGCCGGAGATCACCTCGAGGGTTTCCGCCACGGGGACTTTTTGACGCGACTCTGCGGCACTGGCGTGTGGATGACCTGCCCAACACGGCGCAAAAGCAAAAATCGCGATCCAAAGCCGAGCGCGGCACATGTTCCGTCGAGAGGAAAGCAAGCGAGGGGAAGAGACGGAAATCACATGTTCATCAAAGCCCGAAAACTCCTCACCTGCCAAGGATATTTGATTCCATTTATGGTCTGTTATTAGCTTGCGCCAAAGCATGGCGATGCTGCGGGGGCATCTTTGTTCTGCGGTTGACGCCACGACCAACGGCGCAAACATAGGGCGTTGGTTGGAACGGGATTCAGCGGGGGGAGGATAGAGCGGGCATCGGTTCCTTGAGCCAAGCCGGATTAAAACTGCAGTAACGATGGGTGTTGATCAGGTGAATGATCCCGTCAGGAGTCTGCGTTACCGAATAATAGCCGGTCACATCGGACTGGGGCTTCTGATGATATTGAAACTGCGCCCAAAACGGTTCCCACGGCCCGACCAAAGGGAGTAGTTTATGGTACTTCCAGGTCTGGCCATCGTCGAACGATAAGGCGGTCAGGGAGCCATAGACGCGGCGCTCCTTTCCGGAGGCATCCCTGATTCGCAGGCCTTCCGGATCTTTTCTCTTGATCGACCTTTCGCTCGAGTCGGTAAACCAAACGGCCAGCCAGGATCCATCCAGCAGACGGCGGATCACGGGGCGCTGGGCGCTGGATAGTCCGGGAAACCCGCTGGGACCATAGGTCCAGGTTTTTCCCCCATCGGTCGAAACGCTCAGCGGTGCATGCCCGTGGATGTCGCCCTTGGAGTCAGTCCGCCCGATGGCCCGAAGCGATCCGTCGGCACCGATCATCAGCGGTGCATGCCATCCGGCCGCCCACCCAGCCTGTCCACCGTCCTTGCCGAGACGGTCGGCCTGCCATCCCGTGCGGGTGATTTCGTGCCAGTTTCGGCCGTGGTCAGTGCTTTTGAAATAAGCTGTGCCGAAGGCCTGGCCAAGGGTATCGCGCGCCATGACCAACGACCCGCCGACCTCTTCCATCAGATCCAATTGAATCCAGGCAAAACGATGGTCGCCTCGACGGAAAGAGTTTTTCGGAAAATCGGAAAAGGGCCAGAAAGACACAATCTCCGGCTGACTCCAGGTGGCCCCGTGATCGTGGCTGACCCGGCGGACCGCCTTGAAATTCATCCCATCCGAAGGACCGAGGCTGCTGTAATGGTGGATCGTTCCGTCACGGTCGTGGTATAAAATGGCAGCGCAGATCTCACGGTCCGGTAAAATAAAAAACCTGGCGGGAGGATCCCACTGCTCTTGGCCCGCCCGCCGACGGGTCAGGAGTATCGCCATCTGCCCGCTTCCGTCGTTGGGAGCAGTCATCACCGTCGCCAGCAGATCGCCGTTATCGCACCAGGTGATCGACGGCACATGATGCCGCCCCCAATAGGGCAAACTCATCGCCTTTTTCTGTTGGCGGCTGATGTATTCTCCGCCCGCCCCCGAAAAGAACGGGGGTTCGGTTTTGGCGGGTTTCCAATCGAATTTCTTCTGGTTCACCTCCTGAAAAACCCGGGCCACGGGTTCCGGTGCGAGGAAAGTCCCTCGAAAACCTTTTTTGGCCCGCGCCAGACGAAACGATACATCCGACATGCGGTCGGCCGGAAGGGTTCCACCACGGTCGGTGATCCTTTTTGCGCCCCGACTGTTCCGCATTCCCCGATAGACACGGATCGTGCCTTTTTCAGGCCCCACCGGGTCGGTTTCCGGGGTGTCCGCGTAGGGTGCCCACCAGTCAAGACACCAATCCCCGTGATCCCCCGTTTCTGCAAATTCCCGACCTTCTGCCTGAGCACGCTGGGCCACATATTCCCATTCCGCCTCCGTCGGCAAGCGGTATTCCAGATCCGCCGCCAGGCGGCCTTCCTTTCGATCCTGCTCCGTCAGCCACCGGCAATAATCCGTGGCCTCTTCCCAATTCACCAGGACCACCGGTGCGTGGGGATCCCAGATTTTTCCCACCGCCTCGTATTCTTTTCGGTGCTCCGGTTTGTAGCGGGAAAATTCAGCCCCGGTCACGGGTCGGGCGCCAAGTTCAAAGGGAGCGCCGAGGGTCACCGAGTGGACCGGCGCCTCGTCCCAGTGCGGCCCCTGATATTCGTCGGCCAACACGGTTGTGTCCCGGTAGGCATTGAAGGCTTGGATAGGGTCTGCCGGTTGGAGGCAATCCGGCCCCGGTCGTGCGCCCATGGGGAAGGTCCCCGCCGGGGCGCGCACCCAAACCTGTTGTTCGGGTGCCAAGGTTGGAATCGACTGGTCTTTGGCGAGCCAGTCTTCCCCCGAGGGTCCCTTGTAGCTGTTGGTCTGGGCATGGCCCCAGGCCGCAAAAAGCATCCAGCCAGCCATCGCCAAGCGCTGGGGTGACCATCGGGAACCCGCCACGCAGGCGGAAGGTTGGACCTGCTTCATAATCAATAAATTAGCGACCATTTTTGGAATTTCAATGGACCCCAACCTGCCCGACAGCCAGCCCGCCCCCCAGGAGGCCAGGATTCGCATGAGGATTTTTAAGGAAAATCCTAACCCCGCAATTCCGGTGCAAACCGGAAACGCCGCATCGCCCACGAGGACAGGGCGAGCCCCAGCGCCGGGACCAAAGCAAAAAGAATCCGCATCCCCACCAGCGGCCGGACCATCTCGGCCAGCGGCATCTCCGCGTTGAAACCGCAAAAGACCAGGATGTATCCGGTGAGCAGCAGGGCGGACGAGGCCCCGACCTTCACCGCAATCCCGTACAGGGCCGAAAGGGTGCCCTGACAGCTCTGCCCGGTCGCCTTCTCGTAGGCGTCGCTGATATCCCCGAGGAAGGCCGGCATAAGCAGCCAGAATCCCACCAGACAGAGCGAAATCCCCAAGTCACTAACCATGCTGAGGTACGGGTTCGCCGGCGTGATCAGCCACCACATCGCCAAACTGGAAACCACGCCCAACCCGATCAGGCCTTGGAAGACCCGGTCCTTGCCCAGCCGCTTGGCCGCGGCGCCGATCAGCGGGCACACCAGCACCGCGGCAATCTGCGTCACCGTGGATTTCACAGCTGTGACCAAGGAAGCCTGCTTCAGGTCGCCCCCGCAGGCGTGGTAGGCCACCAGATAGAATCCCAGATGCCCCACGAGCGTGAAGCCAATCATCGTACTGAGCAGCGCCACCAGCAGGGATCGGACCGGGCTCCACTGCAGGATCTTCCGGTAGCTCCCCTTGGCAATCGGGGCCGCCTGCTCGTGACCGGAGTGAAGATGCAGCCCCCGGCGGAGCGTCGTCGCGACCACCAGCACCCCGCACCCGGTGATCAGCAGGCCAAAGCCCAGCCCCACCCAACGCATGCCCGCCACCGGCGAGGAAAACCATTCCCGCTGGCAGAACCAGTAGAGCCAATTGATCAGGATCTGGCTGAGGTTGGCAAAGGCGGTGCGGGCGCTCATCACCCCGATCCGGTCCGGACCCGCCCGGGTCGCCTCAATCGTCAAGGCCGCATAGGGGATCGAGAAAAAAGAGTAGAACGTGTAAAAGAGAAACGCGGTGACGAGCAGCCAGATGCCCAAGGCCGTCTTGGACCAGCCCGCCGGTGCCCACCACATCGCCACGAAAAAGAACAGGCTCCCGGCCAACCCTAGGAAGATGTAAGGCAGTCGCTTGCCGAGCCGGTGGCGGGTGCGGTCGCTGACCGTGCCGATCCACGGATCCAAAAAAATCTCCCAGATCCGGGGAAAGGCCATGGCAAACCCGACCAAAACCGGGCTGATCCCCATGCCCACGTTGAAGATCGGATTGGCCAACCCCAGTGGGGCGTTTTGGAAAGAGTTTTCCACGGCCCCGCCGGCCCCCAGCCCCAGATGGCGGAGAAGCCCTTTTTGGGCCGGAGCATCGGTTTCGGAAGCGGCTGGGGTTCTGGCGTTCATCTCTGGTTTGCCGGCCGGATCATGGGGTCGGGTTGGGCTTCAACAAAAAACCCGGAGCCTGCTCCACGGTGTTGCCGCGCTGGGTGACCTCGGTCGATCCAAACACGAAGATCGCGTCCCGCGGGGAGCGTAGCGCTGCCCGCTGCTCCTCGCCCAAATTTCCCGCCTCGAGGGGCAGCTGGGAAAAGTCGTAGAAAGCGGGCCTCTCCCCCGCGGCAAATGGGGCGTTGATCCGGTTGTCCGTAACCACCACGCCCCGGGTGCTCATCACCATGATGGCATACCCGGCTGGCTCCTCGATGCGGTTGCCGGTGATCTCGACGCTTTCATTCACTTGGGCGGAGCCCAGAGTCCGGGGAAACATCCTCCTGCCAAAATGGCAACCCACCTGGATTGCGGCATGACTGACCCCAAAACCGGACGAGTCGAGTGAGGCCCAGCCGTTCCGGACCAGGGTGTTGCCCACGATCCGGACGTTTTTTGCAAACGGCCCCTCCAGCCAAAAAAATTCGGGATCCACCACGATTCCCCCGTGCCCGGTCCGTTCGATCCGGTTCCCCTCGACCAGGGCGTCGTGGGACTTGAGCAGAACCCCCCGGATATGGCCGTCATGCAGGTCGTTGTTTCGGATGACCGCTCCCCGGCCGCAACGGTCCGGGCTGGACACCACCTCGTGCGGTTGCCAGCCGGCCTCACCCTCCAGCAGGACCCGGACCACCACACAGCCGGTCAGCTCCCGGATCCGCAGGCCTTTTTTTTCCAACAACACCGATGGCAACGCCTTCACCTCGGCCTGGATCTCCGGATCCGTCACCCGTTCGGAGGACTGGACCACGGCCTCGCGGGGCTGGGTGGAGGCCTCCGGATCGGTGATTTTCAAGCGGGAGCCGGCCCCGAAAATTTCCCCAAACGGAGAGACCATCACGGCCTCCTTTTGGGAAATGGCCCGGACCACGATGCCAAAAAACCCGTGAATGTTGATCAGGTCGTCCCCGGAGTGGGAAAACTCGCAATCCTCGATCTGCGGGCCCTTTTCCATCAGGTAGGAGTGAAAGCAGTCGGCCCGGGAAGCCATCAGGCGATCCGTGCCGGGCCGGCGGATGAGCCGGCAACCCAGATACCGGTTCCCGCCCTTGCCCAGGGTCTCATGGAAAGCAAAGGAGGAGGCGGCGTGATTGGTCACCTTTTCCAGGGTCACCCCCTCGCAGTTGCGCAGCTCCACGTTGGAGCCCCCGCCGTACATGATGAAAAAGGCCACGCGGTCCCCCGCCTGTACGGACCGGCCCGGGACGGGGCTGGTGAAAACCCGCGCCGAGGCAAACTGGGTGATCCGAAAGCGCCGTTCCCCCAGGGCCTCCATGCCCAGGGCCTGGTCGTCGAAAACCGGCAACTCCCGACGGCTCTCCCCGTCAAAAAAAAGAATCCGCCCCGGCTGGGTCAGTTTTTTTCCCTCTGGCACGGTGTAGCCGGGATCGATCCGGATCACGATCTCCTTGGCCTTGGGATCGATCGATTCGATCACCCCTTGCGTCCAGGGAAGCGGGTCGGCATCGATCGTCAGGCCGCGGAGCTTCAGGTTCCGGCACTGGTCCAGGACCACCCCCTTGTCGGGACCAAACCAAAAGGTCACCCCGGCGGCCTCGATCTCCACATCTTCAGCCTTCTGGATCAGCACGCCGGATCCCCGGTCGAAGCGATAGTCACCGGGCGGCAGGGTGATCACCTTCTGACCGGCGGCGAGTTCCGCCCGCAAGGTGGCCAGCAGATTCCGTGCCGCCGCCCGCTGCAGATCTTGATCGTCGTCCGAAAAAACCGGACCAGGTCCCGTTCCCCCTTCCCCCGGCTTGGCCGTGGAAGCCGGGGTGGACGATTCGCCCCGGCCCGGCCCGACCGAAAAAACAAGACACAGGGCAGCAGCCGCCCACGGAAAAAGGACCGGTCTCATCGCGGGGTTATGGGGAAGAGAGCCAGCAGACTCTCGGCCAAGATTTGGTGCCCGGCCTGGTTCGGATGGTTGATACCATTTTCCATCAGCGTGAGATAGGGAATCCCCTGCCGCCAAAGCCGGCCAAACCGACTCGCCGCATCGGCCACGGCCAAAGCATGCTCCCGCGCGAATTCCCGCAAAAACCGCACGTAGGGTCGCGGGTCATCGTCGATATCCCGCTGCCGGTCCAGCCCCATCCAGTCCGGCTTCACATAATGCGGAGTGAACAGCACCCACTCCGCCCCGATGCCCACGAAAGCGCTCCGGATCCGTTCATAACGGCCCCGGGTTTCACATGGTTCTTCCCGCAACGAGGCATCGTTGACGAACTCGGAAACAATCAGATCGGGGCGGACGGCCAGCACCTTCTCCTCAAAGGAGTGGGCTGCGCCCGAGGGCTGGGTCAGGTAGTCCACCGTACTTTTTCCCGGCCAAGCCTCGGTCAGCAGTTGGATTTTGGCTTTCGGAAAGCGCCGTCGCAACCCCTCCAGAAACAGGGGCTGATAGCGACCCACCTCTGTCACACTGTCGCCCCAGGCCAGAATTTTTAGAGGTTCCCCGGAGCGAAGCTTGGCCAACGTCCGCGGAAGAAACTTCTCCGCCGGAGAGGCACCTGGAGAGGCCTGTTCCGGGTAAGCGCTATCTCCGATCGGCAAAAGATGGATTTTTTCCAAACGCTCCATGGGTCCGGGCAGGTGGAAGTTGGCCAACCGCTTCTCGCCGGGCGCCAGGGGAGGCGGAGTCGGCATCGCCGCATGGGGTCTCCCTTCCCGAATCACCACTTCCCCGGTGGCGGTCCACACCGCGGAGTCCAACCTTTGCGGGACATGGCAGTAGTCGAACCACACCTTCCGGCCCGCGGGGGCTTTTCCCTTTTCCAACCGCCAAACCGTTCCCCATTCCGGATCCAAGTCGTAGTCCCGGCCTCTCACCAGAGCCGTTCCCGCTGCGCCCGGCGCTTCCTTCACCACCAGGCTGGCGGGTAACAGCGCGCCGGGGATGGTGCACTCCTCCGCCCGCACGCCTCCCAGTGGCAAGCCCCGCAGCCATCCATCGGTTTTTTCATTGGGCTCGGGTAAACCAAGGGGCGCCGGCTCATCCTGGACACGAACCTCCCGGGGGGGCGCCAGGTTGAAGTCATGACTCACCCCCGCCGAAGTTTTTATCCGGACGCGCCAATCCCCCACCTGCTCCCAGATCAACGACTGCGCGGATAAGTTAGTTTCTGGCAAGCGGTTCATCGGGGTGGGCGGGAATTTCTTGGTTTGGATGCCGTAAAGGGCGGGGGCAATCATGGAATCGCGTTGATTTCTTTTGATCTTAACGGGGCCCATTAGACACGCGTGCAGATGCTAAGAAACCAACGGTCCGATCATTACATTCCGCTCCTGGTCTTTCAAGGATCGATTGGACCAGTCACCCAAATCGCCCAAAGGAATTGGGCCAGCGCCATGAGGTTGGCGGAACTAGAGCTAAATGCCGGGACTGGAAACTGGGGTCCTGCGATGACGACCACGCAACCAGGCGATTCCGCCCAATCCCAGCAACAGGAGAACGCCCGTGGAAGGCTCCGGGATGGCGGCGGCATAGTTCAAGGTTGATCGAGATTCCGCTTTGGGTGAGGTACCAAGAACCGGCAGACGTGGCCCCAACCGGGTTCATGTTGTTGGCGAAATTGTTGGCCAGAATATGGAGGTAGGAAGCATCAAATCCTGTGACTGACCCAGCCACCGGAGTTTCTGACTCGTGGCGCGCCGCGACCAAGCGGTGGCTAACTGCTCTTACGACGTAAAAGACGGGTAGCAACGACCCCAGCTAATCCCAAGCCCAGCATCGAACCCGTGGAGGGTTCCGGAACGGCCATCAAGTTGAGGGTCGTTAAACCATTTGCACTTCCCACCACGACCTTGAAGTCGCCATTTGCGTTATAAGAGGCGTTGGGCACTGAGGCGATACCCGATGTCGTAATATTGAAAAGGCTGGTGACATCTGTTCCATCAACCGAACTAAAGCCAGATACGCTCGCCGCCTGTGCGAAGACATAACTGTAGGAACTGGTGTCGGTCCAACCCGCAAATCCAGAATCACCTGTGACAACCAAATTCCACTTATTACCACTCGTCACGCCACTCATATCCAGAAGATTAGTCACGCTGAAAAGGTCCCAGTTCGTCCCAGCCGTTCCATTAAGAGCCGAGATTTGCCAGTTGTAGGTTGAGCCTCCTAGGACGATTGCCGAAGCCGCCGTCAACGTTCCTGGGCTATTGCCAGGGGCCAAGGTTCCGCCGGATGCGAGTGTGAATGCGCCGACCGATCCAGAGCCTTTTAAAAGACCACCAGTGTTGACTTGGACATTCCCTGCCGTTCCGCCCACATCCAAGGTGCCGCCGTTGTTCACGGTTGTACTGCTTGAGGAGATCGACCCGCCCGAGAGCACCTTAAGGAGACCGGCGTTCACCGCCGTGGTACCGGTGTAGCTGTTGGCGGCCGCAAGACTGAGCGTGCCGCTGCCGGATTTCCTCAGGCCAGCCGTCGATGCACCAAAATTGTTGGCCAACTCCGCCCCTACAGTCAACAGGCCCGCGGCGTCGGTGACGTTGAATTCGGTGACGCCCCCGACCACCCCTTCCCGGCCCAAGCGGATGAAGTTGTTGGCTCCGGTGGTGGCCGTGATCGAGCTGGTCAGGAGCCCACCTGCCGTCACCGTGCCGCCCAGAACAAAGGCACCGGTTGTGCTGTTCAGACCGCCATTCAGGTTCACCGAGCCGCCATTCAAAGTCAGATCCCGCAGGGAGTTAAACTGGTTGTCCGAGGTCATCGTGCCGCCAGAGTTGATGGTTACTGCAGGGCTGCTGGTGATGCCAGCACTGCCCCACGTGTCTGTTCCCGCCATGGCGAAGGTGCCGCCGCTGTTGACCACAATGTTGCTTCCGGCGCTGTTGCCCAAGCTCATGAACGTTCCCCCGTTCACCGCCACCCCGCCGGTGAAGGTGTTCCCCGTGTTTTGTAACGTCAACGTTCCGCCCGAGACCGTCACCCCGCCCGCCCCGCTCAGGGTGCGGGTGAAGTTCCCGCCGTAGTTGTCCGTGCGGTTGAAAGCCAGGGTGGCCCCGTTGGAAATGGAAATCCCCGAGGTGGACCCGATCGCCCCGGTGGTCCCGCCGTCGCCGATCTGCAGCGTGCCGGCCGCAATCGTGGTGGCGCCGCTGTAGGTGTTGGCCCCGGAAAGCCGGGTGGTGCCCGCCCCGCTCTTGGTCAGGGAACCCGCATTGGTGATGGCGCCGGCAAAGGCCTGGTTGCCCGTCTCAGCCACCGTCAGGGTCTGGCCGCTGGCCAGATTCACGTTGCCGCCGGTGGTTCCCCCGCCCCGCAGCGAACCGATCGTCTCACTCGAGTTGACCGCCAGGGTCGCCCCCGCGGTGTTGGCCAGGCTCACAGCGCCGGTGTCGGCAATGGCGGCCCCACTGTTCAGGGAAAGGGTGCCGGCGTTGATCGTCGTTAATCCCGTGTAGGTGTTGGCGGCCGCAAGTCTGAGCGTGCCGCTGCCGGATTTGGTCAGGCCGGCCGTGGAGGTGTTGAAATTGTTGGCCAACTCCGCCCCTACAGTCAACAGGCCCGCGGCGTCGGTGACGTTGAATTCGGTCACGCCCCCGACCACCGTCTCCCGGCCCAAGCGGATGAAGTTGTTGGCTCCGGTGGAGGCCGTGATCGAACTGGTCAGGGCCCCACCGACCGTGACCGTGCCGCCCAGAACGAAGGCACCGGTTGTGCTGTTCAGACCGCCATTCAGGTTCACCGCTCCGCCGTTGAGGGTCAGGTTGCGTAGGGAGTTAAACTGGTTGTCCGAGGTCATCGTGCCGCCAGAGTTGATGGTTACTGCCGGGCTGCTGGTGATGGCTGCGTTACCCCACGTGTCTGATCCCGCCATGGCGAAGGTCCCCCCGCTATTCACCACGATGTTGCTTCCGGCGCTGTTCCCCAAGGTCTTGAATGTTCCCCCGTTCACCGTCACCCCGCCGGTGAAGCTGTTGGAAGTGTTCTGCAAGGTCAGCGTTCCTCCCGAGACCGTCACCCCACCTCCCCCGCTCAGGGTGCGGGTGAAGTTTCCGCCGTAGTTATCCGAGCGGTTGAAGGCCAAGGTGGCCCCGTTGGAAATGGCAATGCCGTCCGTGGCCGTGCCGAGATTGCCCGTGGTTCCCCCGTTGCCGATTTGCAGCGTTCCACCTGAAACCGTGGTCGAGCCGGTGTAGCTGTTGGAGGCAGCCAAAACGAGGGTACCGGACCCCGTCTTGTTCAAACTGGAGAGCACACCCCGGCTGTTTTGCAGCCCCGCGGTAACGGTGAGATCGGCGGCGGAACTGGAAGTCACATCGGCCACATTGAAGGTTAACGTGGAGTTGCCGTTCCCGCTGATGTTGACCATGTTCAACCCGTTGCCGTTGGTGCCGGCTTGGATCAAGGAGGCGCTGGAACCGCCCACCGTAACGGTGCCAGCCAAGGCGAAAGCTTGAGCGGGTGAGTTGGCTCCCCCGTTGGCAAGGAGGGTGCCTCCATTCAAATTCACGTTCCACAGGGTGTTGAAATTGTTGGAGGAGGCCAAGGTTCCCCCCGCATTGACCGTGAATCCGGGCGAGGTGGTGGCATCCCAGCCCGTGCCGCCAAACATGTCGCTATGGCCCAGCGTCACGGTGCCGCCGTTGTTGATGACAATGCCCAGATTGGTCGAGTACCCGCTGCTGCCCGCGGCGTTGAGGATAAGATTCCCGGCGTTGACCGCCACGGTTCCCGCACCAGTGATGGCGTTATTGAAAGCGCCCCCGTAGTTGTCCGTGCGGTTGAAAGCCAACGTCGCCCCGTTGGACACCGACAGGGCACTGTTCACGCTGATCGCTCCGGTGGTGCCGCCGTTGCCGATCTGCAACGTGCCGCCGCCAACTGTGGTCGCTCCAGTATAGTCGTTGGAACCGGAGAGCACCAGTTTGCCCGCCCCCGTCTTGTTGACCCCGGCCGCGGCGCCGAAGTTGTCCCTCAGGGTGACATCGACGGTCAGCTGGCCGGCGGCGTTGGTGACGTTGAAAGTCGTCTGCTCACTGGCCCCTTGCCGTCCAAGGCGGATGAAATTGTTGGCTCCGGTGGTGGCCGTGATCGAGCTGGTCAGGAGCCCACCTGCCGTCACCGTGCCGCCCAGAACAAAGGCACCGGTTGTGCTGTTCAGACCGCCATTCAGGTTCACCGAGCCGCCATTCAAAGTCAGATCCCGCAGGGAGTTAAACTGGTTGTCCGAGGTCATCGTGCCGCCAGAGTTGATGGTTACTGCAGGGCTGCTGGTGATGCCAGCACTGCCCCACGTGTCTGTTCCCGCCATGGCGAAGGTGCCGCCGCTGTTGACCACAATGTTGCTTCCGGCGCTGTTGCCCAAGCTCATGAACGTTCCCCCGTTCACCGCCACCCCGCCGGTGAAGGTGTTCCCCGTGTTTTGTAACGTCAACGTTCCGCCCGAGACCGTCACCCCGCCCGCCCCGCTCAGGGTGCGGGTGAAGTTCCCGCCGTAGTTGTCCGTGCGGTTGAAAGCCAGGGTGGCCCCGTTGGAAATGGAAATCCCCGAGGTGGACCCGATCGCCCCGGTGGTCCCGCCGTCGCCGATCTGCAGCGTGCCGGCCGCAATCGTGGTGGCGCCGCTGTAGGTGTTGGCCCCGGAAAGCCGGGTGGTGCCCGCCCCGCTCTTGGTCAGGGAACCCGCATTGGTGATGGCGCCGGCAAAGGCCTGGTTGCCCGTCTCAGCCACCGTCAGGGTCTGGCCGCTGGCCAGATTCACGTTGCCGCCGGTGGTTCCCCCGCCCCGCAGCGAACCGATCGTCTCACTCGAGTTGACCGCCAGGGTCGCCCCCGCGGTGTTGGCCAGGCTCACAGCGCCGGTGTCGGCAATGGCGGCCCCACTGTTCAGGGAAAGGGTGCCGGCGTTGATCGTCGTTAATCCCGTGTAGGTGTTGGTCCCCGCCAAAATCATATTCCCCGCCCCGGCTTTGACCAGCGTGCCCGCTTCCCCCGCCTTGTCGGCCAAGCTAGCCGTAGAGGAAACGGTTATGGTGCGTCCGCTGTCGGCTTGAAAGGTATGCGTCCCGGTTCCCGCTAAGCTGATCACCATATTTTGAGTAGCGGTGGTGTTTCGGGAGATATTGAGGTCGGCGCCAGCTGCATTGGCGATGGTGCCATCATTGAAGTTGAAGTTCATGACAAGACCATCGAAGTCACGCCGGATAGTGCCCGCGGTCAGCGTCCCGGCGTTGAGATTGAAAATGTTGGTGATGTTGACGGCCGATCCGGTCACGATCATCGTCCCCGCGTTCAACGTTCCACCGCTCAGATTCAGCGTCGACTGGCCGGCGGCTGATCCCAGAAAAGTGACTGCCGTATTGTAAGTCTGCCCGTTGGTGATGGTCAGCTGCGCCGGGACACTGGCGCTGCCGCCGCCTTTCATCCAGAGATAGGTCAGGTTGGCGGTGGCCAGATTCACCGTCGCATTACCATTGATATTGAGAAAGGAAGTGACCCCGCCGCTCGTGTTGATGGAGCCGGTGCCCCCATTAAGAGTCAATGTTCCTGCGTCCATAAAAATGGAAACATTATTCCCTGAGGTTCCGGTCATATTGATGCCGGTGGCGTTGAGCGGAACATCAGTGAGAATATTGAAGCGTGCGTTGTCCCCACTCAGCGTCACCGTGCCCGCGCTGCTGGCGGAAGCGATGTTCACCGTGGTGTTGGAATTGATCAAAACATCGTTGGTGGACGTGGGAACCGTGCCCAAACTCCAGTTTGTGGCTACATTCCACCAGTTAGGTCCACCAGAACCCGTGAAGGTATTTGTCGTTTGCGCGACGGCTGAGAGGGAAGACAAAAGGGCGAGGAACAGGGCAGCGCGGAATGTGTTCAAAATTTTCATCCCTCCATAGACAGTAGATCCCATAAATGGGTTCGAATTTTTTGCTTCCAAGGCAGAGATCATTTTGAACCGATCCTTAGTCATCCAATAATGGAATATAACCATCCAGGCCACTTTTGCAAGAGGCTTTTTTTAGGAAAGTGCGAATTGTTATGAAAAAACCATATCTCATTTATGGGGAATAGTTTAATTACTAATTATAGGTTCCAATCGGGTATTTTAGACGGGAATTCCCCGAATGTTTTTTTTGGTAAATCCTAATTTCGATTCTTTCTTTGGAAGGAATTACTGGCATTGATGGGTATGGTTCTTGTTCAATTCGTGCAGGCGAATTGGGATTTTCGCAAGCCTGTTTTTTCCCGCCCGCCCCTTCCGGACCGACTCTGATTCCCCGCGCTGAATCGAACTGGATTCCCCGCACAGGAACTTTGGCTAGTCAAGATCCCATGGCTTTCACCGGAGCGCAGTGGATCGGAGATCGAAAAAGGAAAACCACTGGAAAACAACCCAGCCCTTTCCTAAGGAAAGCCTTCTTTCTTTCCGGTCCGGTCCAGAAATCCACCCTCCACTGGACTGCGTTGGGCGTGGCCGACCTCCATCTCAACGGCCAAAAAATCGGCCAAGACTTCCTCATGCCCGGCTGGTCGGACTACCGGAAGCGCACCCAAGTCCTCTCCGCCGATGTCACCAAACTCCTCCGCCCCGGGCCGAACCGGATCGGGGCGATCCTCGGCGACGGCTGGTACTGCGGTTACCTTTACTGCAAGCGGGAGCGAAACTTCTACGGCAAACATCCCCAGTTGCTCGTCCGGTTGGAGATGGAGCTACCCAACGGGCGACACATGGCCGTGGTCACGGACGGGACCTGGGAACTGCGGAACGGTCCTATCCTTTCCGCCGACCTTTACAACGGGGAAACTTACGACGCTCGTAAGGAAATCTCTGGGTGGTGTGATCCGGTCTCCACCATCCGACGCTGGCGCCGGGCCGACCTCTTTCCCAAGTACCGGGGCATCCTCCAGCCCAAGGTCAATGAACCGGTTCGGATCACGCAGACCCTGCCAACCCGGAAGATCACCCGTCCGGCTCCGGGGGTTTATGTGTTTGATTTTGGACAAAATCTTTCCGGGGTTTGTCGCCTCCAGATCCGTGGGAGACGCGCCCAGACGATCACCCTGAAGTTTGCCGAGATGCTTAAGGCGGACGGAAACGTCTATCGCGAAAACCTTCGTTCCGCCCTAGCCACCGACACCTACATCTGCCGGGGCGGCGGTCCCGAAGAGTGGACCTCGCGCCTCACCTTCCACGGCTTCCGCTACGTGGAGGTCACCGGCCTGTCCCGCCCGCCTTCCAAATCCTTGCTGACGGCTCTTGCCCTGCACACCGACATGAAGCCCACCGGCCGGTTCCGCTGTTCCAAGCCAATCCTGAATCGTCTCAACCTCAACATTCGCTGGGGCCAGCGGGGCAACTTCCTCGACCTCCCCACCGACTGTCCCCAACGCGACGAACGGCTCGGCTGGACCGGCGATGCCCAGGTGTTCATCGGCACCGCTGCCTTCCACTACGACGTGAGGAATTTTTTCCGGAAATGGACCACCGACCTCCGTGACGGCCAGCGCCGGGACGGGGCCTACCCGGACGTGGCTCCGGACGTGTTGGGCCGACTCGGCCCCGCCCAGTTTGGCAATGCCGGCTGGGCCGATGCCGGGATCATCTGTCCCTGGAAAATTTACTGGCATTATGGCGACCGGAAAATTCTGGAGGAAAACTATCAGGCCATGGTCCGCTGGATCGAATACCAGCGAAAGACTTCCCAAAATCTGATTCGTCCGCCTACCGCCTACGGGGACTGGTTGGCCATCGACGCGGTCACTCCACAAAACGCACCGGTTCCCTGCGATCTGGTGGGTACCGCCTACTTTGCCCACAGCACAGACCTGATGGCCCGGATCGCCATTGTACTGGGCCGCACGAAGGACCAAGTTCGCTTCCGAAAACTGCACGCGCAAATCGTCGAAAGGTTTCAAAAAGCATACGTGACTTCGGATGGGCGGATTGTCGGCCACTGTCAGACGTCTTACCTCCTCGCACTCGGGTTCGATCTGCTTCCCGCCCGGCTCCGGCCTGCCGCCTTCCAACATCTGGTGGATTTGATTTCGGCCAGGAACGATCACCTCACCACCGGATTTTTGGGAACTCCTCTGCTCTGCCCCGTCCTGACCCGCTTTGGCCGGACCGATCTCGCCTACCGTCTTCTTCTGCAGGAAGATTATCCATCTTGGCTCTACACCGTGAAAAACGGCGCCACCACGATGTGGGAGCGCTGGAACAGCTACACAAAAGAGCACGGCTTCGGGGATGTCGGCATGAACTCCTTTAACCACTACGCCTACGGCGCTGTGGGCGAGTGGATGTACTCCGTGATTGGCGGCATCCGCGCGATGGCTCCGGGCTTTAAAAAGATCCTATTCGCCCCCGAACCTGGAGGCGGCCTGAAAGAAGCAACCACTTCCTTACAGACCCAACATGGTTTGGCCTCGTGCCAGTGGCGACTTCGCGGACGCCGGCTCAGCGTGGATTTGCAAGTTCCCGAAGGAGTCCGCGCCGGTTTACAATTGCCGGGACGTAAGCCCCGGGCCTTGAAACCCGGTCATTTCCGCCAAACCACCACACTTACCAGATTGGAATCTTCCCTATGAAAAGCATGAACCCCCATCCCTTTATCTTGTTGGCCTTGTTAACCGCTTCAGGTGTTATATATGCCGAGGAGAATAAATTGCCCAACATCCCCTCCAATTTTGGCGAAGACGTCGCCTTCCTAAAGAAACACACAGAAGTGGTGGTACTTCGACAGGGGGATGCCGCCGTGGCCGTGGCTCCCGCCTTTCAGGGCCGTGTCATGACCAGTTCCGCCACCGGGGATGCCGGCACCAGCTACGGGTGGCTGAATTACAAACTAATCCAGCAGGGTGTGCTCAAGGGCGAGGCGGCCGCTGGCAAACTCGAATCGAAAATCCACGTCTTTGGTGGGGAGGAGCGGTTCTGGCTCGGACCGGAAGGCGGTCAGTTCGGCATCTTTTTTGCCCCGGGGGCAAAGTTTGATTTCGACCACTGGAAAACCCCGCCGGCCATCGACACGGAGCCCTTTCAGGTAGTCTCCTCAGACAAAACCCGTGCACTATTCTCCGCCTCGTTTTCCGTCGCAAACCAGTCAGGCACGGCCTTCGACCTCGCGGTGGAGCGAACGGTTCGAATGCTCGGTGCGGAGGAGCTTTCGAAATCCCTTGGCGTCAAGGTCCCTGCCGATCTGCCATTCGTCGCCTATGAGACAATAAACCGCCTGACCAACCGCGGTAAAAAGAAGTGGGATTCATCCTCCGGACTCCTCTCCGTCTGGATTCTCGGCATGTATAAACCATCCCCTTCGACTGTCATGGCGATCCCGTTCCGAGAGAACGCTGCCGGCCCGACCGTTAACGATGCCTACTTTGGAAAAATTGCCGCCGACCGCCTGAAGGTCGGCAAAGGAGTGGTCTTTTTCAAAGGAGACGGCGCTTCTCGCGGCAAGATCGGCATTCCCCCACCGCGTGCCACTGGTTTTGCAGGAAGCTACTCGCCGGACTTGAGATCTTTGACGATCGTCCGCTGCAATCCGATGCCCGCCCAGGGCAAGTACGTCAACTCGATGTGGGAGCAGCAGAAAGATCCGTACGCAGGCGACTTGATCAATGCCTACAACGACGGATCCCCCGCCCCTGGCCAACCGCCACTGGGCCCCTTCTACGAATTGGAAACCTCATCACCCGGCGCAGAGTTGGCACCCGGACAAAGCCTGACCCATCGTCAGATCACCGTGCATTTTACCGGCGAGCCCAGCCGTCTAGATCCACTTGCCCTTCGCACACTTGGGGTGGGCGTAGAAACAATCCGTAACGCCTTTACTGGATCAGTTCCCTGATTTTCTCTACACCCACGCAGTCCCAATGACCCGCAAAGCATTCGTGATGTCGGTGAACCCCGGCCAGGAAAAAGAGTACGAAAAACGCCACCGTCCGATCTGGCCGGAGTTGGAGGCCGTTCTAAAAAAACACGGGATCCATAACTACTCCATCTTCCTCCATGCCGAGACCCGCCAGCTATTCGCTTATGCAGAGATCGAGGACGAGGCGCGGTGGCAGGCCATTGCCCAAACCCCCGAATGCCAAAAGTGGTGGCAGCATATGGGCGACATCATGCCATCCAATCCCGACCACTCTCCGAAATCCGCCCCACTCCAGGAAGTCTTCCACCTCGAATAAAGAGTTTATCTAAGGAATCCGTCGGCCAAGCCCCCGTCGACGTGAATCACCTGCCCCGTCGTCCGCGGAAAACGCTTACCGCTGACGAGCAGGAAAGCTGCCTCTGCCTGATCCGCTGGCGTGATGGGAGACTGGGTCAGCGTCCGCTTGGCATAAAATTCCGCCAGCCGCGCACGGAGTTCCTCGTACCCTTCCTTTTCCGAAAACGGAATTTTGTACTTGGCCAGCGAGGCCATCACCCGATCCCTTGGAAACATCGCGCTTCCCTGAACCACCGTCGCCGGGGCTACTGCATTCACCCGGACCAGCGGGGAAAGCTCAATCGCCAGTTCCCGCACCAGATGATTGGCCGCTGCCTTGCTAGTGTCGTACGCCAAACTTCCCTTCTTGGCCACCACCGCGTTCACGCTGGTTGTTAGCACCAAGCTGGCCGACAGGCCTTGAGCCTTGAAGATCTTGTTCGCCTCATCTGCCACCACATAGGAACCCGTCACGTTGATGGCAAAGGTCTGCGCCCACTTTTCATCGGGGATCCTTCCCTCGAGGTCGGGGGGAACAAAAATTCCCGCCGTCACCACGATTCCGTCGATTCCCCCAAAGGCATACACTGCCTCCCCCAACATCTCGGAAACGCTTTTCCGATCGACGATGTTGGCCCCCAGCCCAATCGCCGGTCCGCAACCGGAAATCCCTGTTCCGGCGACACCGATTCCCTCACCCAACTTTTTGACCAGCTCGGCTGAAGTCTCCTGAGCCGCTTTTTCATTCAAATCCACACAGACAATCGAGGCCCCCTCCTTGGCTAGACGATGAGCCGTCTCCTTGCCAATTCCACTGCCCGCACCCACCACGGCAATCACCTGTCTGGCGAGCTCCTGCTCCGGAGGCATTCGACGCAACTTTGCCTCCTCCAACTGCCAATATTCAATATCAAACGCCTCCTGCTGGGGAAGATTGATATAACCTCCCAGTGCCTCCGCCCCACGCATCACTTCAACGGCACAGTTATAAAACTCAGCCGTGACCCGTGACTCACTCTTCGACTTCCCCCACGCCACCATTCCAAGTCCGGGGATCAGTACGACCGTTGGATTCGGATCCCGCATGGCCGGGGAATCCTTCCGCTTGCACTTTTCATAATATTTTTTGTAGTCCGCCCGGTAGACTTCAAGCCCCTCCTCAAGAAGGCTTCGCAATTTTGCCACATCACCCGTCGCCGGATCCCACGCAACATAGAGAGGCTTGATCTTCGTTCTCAGGAAATGATCCGGGCAGGAAGTTCCCATCTCCGCCAAGCGGGGGGCATTCTTGCTGTTCACAAACCGCAGGATCGTCGCATCCTCCTGAACGGTTCCGATCATCCGCTGCTGGGCGGAAACCTTCCCGCGTAGCCAGGGCAAAATAGAAAGCCAAAGTGCTTTCCTCTCTTTCTCCCCTGGGGATTTGTACTTTTCTCCACCGAAGGTCTTTTCGCCGCGATCTTTCTTTTCAATCGCCTCCGCCGCTCTCCCAACCAACTCCAACGTCAGTTCGTAGCACTTCTTATCGTCCTCATGCCAATTGATCAGCCCGTGTTGACCCATGATCGCCCCTTTGGCTTTGGGGTGATCCTTGCATAACTTCTCTAAAATCAGTCCCAAGTCGAAGCCAGGCCTCTGCCATTCGGTCCAGATCACTTCGTCCCCATAAATCTCTTTCGTGAGCTCTTTTCCTTTCGCGCAGGCTGCTAGGGAAATCGCCGCGTTCGGATGGGTATGATCCACATGCCGTGCTGGAACAAACCCATGCAACGGAGTGTCGATTGAGGAAGGACGGGGATTCAGATTAAAGGTGCAGTGAGCATAAGCTCCCACCATATCGTCCTCGATCTGGGTCTTCGGCCCCTTCGTCTTGGACCCCAGATAGTTTTTCTGCAACCCCTTCAGCTTCTCCATGTAGAGAGAAGAAAAGCCGTCTCTTTTCGCTGTGCGCAGATCCCCGCCCGATCCCTTTACCCACAAAACCTCGGTATCCTGATGGGTCAGGGGATCCTTCTCCGTAATTTTTGAGGAAGTGTTCCCCCCACCTGTATTCGTTAGGGTCGGATCTTCACCGATGAGGTTGGAGCGGTAGACGAGGCGGGCGACGGGATCGAGGGTTTTTGCCACGGAATCTTGCCAGCGGTTTTTTGGATGGTTTTTCATATTTTTTATTTTCCTTTCGGGGTGCGCAGGATTTGGAAGCGTTTCCACGCCTCCTCCCAGGGCCCACGATCCTTGGGTTGAAAAGTTTCAATGGGAAAGGAGTCGCGCACCACGGTCCGAATTCCATCTAGTCCATCGATCCGGCCCATGCCCGCGGCCTGAACCAGCAGGTTTCCCACCGCTGTGGCCTCGACCGGTCCGGCCACCACCGTGCAGCCAGTGGCATCAGCTGCCATCTGGTTGAGCAGACGGTTCTGGCCGCCACCGCCGAGAATGTGGAGTGTGCGACAGGTTTCGTTCGTCAGGACTTCTAGCGATGCCAAAACCTCCCGGTACGCCAATGCTAGGCTCTCCAGACAGGCTCGGACGAAAGCACCATCCGAGGAGGGAACTTGCTGCTTGGTGCTGCTCGCATAGGCCGAGATTCGAGACGTCATATCCCCAGGGGCGTTCCAAGAGGAAAGAAAAGGGTCAAGAAGAGTGACGAGAGGCTTCGCTTGCTCAGACAATTTCGTCAGGGTGGCATAGTCCATCTCTCGGCCCTGCTTGGCAAAGTCCCGCCGGCACTCCTGCACCAGCCACAGCCCTGCGATGTTCTTCAACAAGCGGATGGTGTGGCCAAAGCCCACCTCGTTCGTCATGGCCAAGCTCAGACATTCCGGAGTCACTACTGGCTCCCGTTTTTCCAAGCCAAGCAGGGACCACGTCCCGGAGCTGAGGTACGCCCAGTCCTCCCCCTCCGCCGGGGAGGCCACCACCGCCGCCCCAGTATCGTGCGAGCAAGATGCCACCACCTCACAAGAGGCGGGAAGTCCGGTGGCTCGGACGGTAGCCAGAGAAATTTTTCCCAGACGCGTCCCAGAGGGAACAATTTCAGGAAGTAGACGGGTGGGGAACCCAACTTCGTCTAGGAGGTCTCGGGCCCATTCTCTTTTCTTAGGGTCATAGAATTGGGTAGTGCTCGCCAAGGACACTTCAGCTGCCGGGAGTCCTCCAAGAAAATAATTCACGTAATCGGCGATCGGCAGGATGAACTTAGCCTTGAGTATCTCCGGACGATTTTCAAAAACATCGGCCGCAGCCTGAAAGAGAGTGTTGAACGGCAAGAACTGAAGTCCAGTGCGCTGGAAGATGCGATCCCGTCCTACCTTCTGCACGACCTTGGGATGAGCCCGCTCATTCCGGCTATCGCGGTAACAGAATGGGTCCTTCGCCACTGAGCCGTCCTTGGGAAGGAATACGTAGTCAACCCCCCAGGAGTCGGTGCTGACCGATTCCAGCAAAACCTTCCGATCTCCAATTTTTTTCAGACCCGCCAAAATCTCCTGTTCGAGGTGGCGAAGGTCCCAGCAGAGGACACCATCCTTTTCCCGCATGCGGTTGGGAAAGCGGTGGATCTCCTCAACAGCAATTTTTCCGCCTTCCAACTTTCCGAGGATGACCCGTCCGCTCTCAGCACCCAGATCAATCGCCGCGTGGTGGGATATTGCTTTCAAAGCGCCTCCACCGTTTCCGCGGGGATTCCATGCTTGGCCACGGCCTGGGGAGACGCATTAGTAATTAGACGAATGGGCTGATTCCATCCGCAAAGAAAGGTTTTCGTCTCCAGTCCCAATTTGGAGGAGGTCACCAGAAAAAAGGAAGTCCTAGCCCTTTCCATCGCTGCTTTTTGTAGGGAAACGACGGCGGGAGCACTATTCCAAATTCCCCTACGATTGACGGCCTCGGCACCAAAGATGGCCACATCAAACCTCCATTTTGCCAGTGCCTGCTCCGCTTTTGCCCCGACCAAAAGGGATTGCCGGGAAACCAAATCTCCTCCCGGCACATGAAGACTCACGCCGGTCCCTGCCAAATATTCCACCACTGGGAGGCTGTTAGTCACCACCCGGAGGTTAGAAATGCGAGCCTCAGGAAGAATCCGCGCCAAAAAGAAGGGTGACGTTCCACCATCAACGTAAATGGAAAAGTCGGAGAGCAGATGAGGCAGGACTTGCCGAGCCAAGGACTGTTTTTCAACGGTCTCCTTTTCCAAACG
>Ga0214923_10000266_pt1 | contig 80329 bp, 64 predicted proteins | sample LL1510_MetaG_FD_177993 | JGI IMG/M metagenome (GOLD analysis project Ga0214923, IMG submission 177993) | Freshwater microbial communities from Lake Lanier, Atlanta, Georgia, United States - LL-1510 | ecosystem: Environmental > Aquatic > Freshwater > Lake | place: USA: Georgia | collected...
CAGCACCAGCACCATTACCAACACCAACACCAGCACCAACACCAACACCAACACCAGCACCAACACCAACACCGATACAAATTCCGCAAATTCTACCATTAGTTCCACCACTAGTCATACCACCAACTCCACAAGTACTGACACAACAGAAAACAAATCTAGCACTAGAAGATCTAAAATTAAATCTAGCGCTACTAGAAGCACAAAAAACAGACAAAAAATTAGTTAAAATAATTGGAAATATTTTTCAAAAACATATACTTCGTAATTCACAATTTATATTTGATTTTACATATAAATTATTTTTACCAAAATGTAGTATTATAGATATTAATGATAAATCATTAAATATTGAAAAAATATTAAATAATTATTTTGATAAAGAATTTGTTAATTTAGATGCATCATGTAAAAAAAAAAAATATTTAAATTTTTTAAAAATTAGAGATTCTAAAAGTATTAATGATGATTTAAAAAAAGCTAATATAACTGTACTAAATTTTAATTTAATGATTTTAAGTATTAAACCATTAGGTTTTGATATACTTGATACTTATATTAATCTTATAAAAGATCTTAGTATAATTGTTAATGAAAGTTTTAAATCTTTTAAAATTAAATTAATGGGATCATCGACTACATTTTATTCTGATTATCCAAAAAAATCGAGTTTTTTTAATGATAACTCTGACATTGATATAGGTATAGTAATTGATGAAGATTATGATGAAAATATATTTTCTCAATTTACCCCAATTAGTAAAGTAAAATCAATATTTTCTCAACCACAAGTTTATAAAAAATTTGGTATAAAACTACTTGAATTTTATAAAAAATGGGGACCATGTGATGGTGCAGAAAAATATACTAACGGAAAATTTGATGGAATTAATTTTGAAAAAATAAAAATAGAAAACACAATATTAAAAAGAAATATTGGAGTTATAGTGTATAAAGATAAAAATCTATTTGATGATGAAATTATTAAACAGAATAAAACATGTGGAACTAATTTTATATCAATTATAAAAAATAACGAAATTTATATTCCTGCATTAAATTATAAAATACAACTTGCATCAATGGATGTAACAAAAAACCCAGTTTTTTTTGAAAAACAATCTAATCCTTTATCGTGTGGTCGTCATGCAATAAATAATTTAAAACAAAAAATAGTTTATGACATAAAAACAAATAAACCTATTAATATAAATAATCCTGTATTTCCAATTAATATGATTACTTTATGTAATCATATGGGTCAGTTACAACCAGCAATAAAATCATCAATTGCATGTAGAAATGATGAAAATTATTCAATTGAATTTTTAATTCCTGCATTATTATTAGTTGGATTTGTTATTGTACATGTTTATGCCTGTGATTTAACAGTTTTATCTTCAATTGAGGAATTAATAAAAAATTTTTGGAATGAAAGAAAAAAAATTTATGATTCTAATATGTATATATTCAATTTAGGAGCATCACATTGGACTTCTGGTAGAAAAATTAATAATAATTATTATTATTTTGATAGTTTATCGCATCAACCAATACAATTTTCTCAAAAAAGTACTTTTATTAAATATATTCTTAAATTAAATGTTATTAAAATATTAGTATTAAATGATACTAATATACCTCAGGATCCATTTAAAATAATGAAAGAACAGAGACTTATTTAGATAATATTTAATATCTAGAATGAATTTTTAATTTTGATTGATTCTCTATTTTTCTACATTTATTTATTAAAATTTGGTAATTATCAAAATCACTCTTTTTAATTTTATCAGTTGCTAATTTTGATTTTTTTGGTGTATTAGTTTTAATTTTATCAGTTGCTAATTTTAATTTTTTTGGTGTATTAGTTTTAATAATATCTATATTTAAACTGTTAATATTTTTTTTATTTCCATCGAATAATTCAATATTAGTTGGTTTTAAAAATATTAATTGTTTTTGTATAAATGAGTCATTACTAATAGTTAAATACTTTTCTATTAAAAATATCAAATTTTTCATATCAAGTTTAAAATTTGATTCAGTATTTTCATTCATAGAATTATTATCTAATTCATCTACACTTTTTGAATAATTAAATGACATTATTAAGTTTAAATAATGAATATATCAACTTTGTTTGATATCTAAAGATGAGTGTATAGCACTAAATTGTAGCAAATCATTAATGAGATAATACGGTAAACATTCTAAAAAACATATCAGTATATTTTTAATTTTTCAATTTTTTATGTATTATAAATTTTATAATATAATTTGATATTTATTGCAACTAGAACATAATTTACTAGTTCTAATGTATATAATAAAACTAATAATGCTGAATGTAAATTAAATAAAAAATTCCTTGATTTTTATTTATACATAGAATTATTATATAATAGATAATATTTATAAAAGTATCAATTAAAATTACTCTTTATTTATTTATATTATAAGAGTATCATAAATAAATAAAGATTAAAAAATTATTATGAAAAAAATATTAATAGTTGAAGATATAGATTAACAAGTTTAATCTTATAGCCAAACTTGATCAATTATTATTTACTAACTAGTAAAAGACCTATATAATTTACAAAAAATACTTAATTCCATTAAATGATCAAATATATTCAATTATTTATACTTTAATATTTTTTGATTGAATTAATTAGCAATTTAAAAATTGCTATGGATGTAAAATAATAATATAATTTATTATAAAAATTAAAATAATAATATTAATTAATTGTATTTATATTAATATACAATTTATTGAATTAGTATTACATAACTTGCCAATCTGTATCATTCACTGTAACTCGATTAATATCAGAACTCGAACTAGAATTTATTATATGCATTGAAGTTTCATCGTTTTGATTTATAACTAATTCTTGTGTTGCTACAATCATAGAATCATTGTTATCACCAATGATTCTTTGATATAATTCCTGAATGGTATTTTCCAATGAATAATTGGAATCCAAAAATATTTGATATTCATCTGCATATGATTTAATATCTTGTAATACAGAGTTTTTATCATGTTTTGTTGTGATTCTAATAAAATCATTTTGAAGAATTGCTTGAGCTTTTTTAGTATGTACTTCAATACATTTTGAAATATTTGCACTAATAGGATTCAAATAAAAGTCGGAGTCGAAATCAAATAGTGGTCTATTTAGTACATTTCTTAACGACCATGCAAGATATCCCCTGATTAATTCAGGAGTTCTTTGAGGGAGATTAACAAAAATTTCATGTCGTTCCCAGCATCCAAATGATACTCCAAATATTTTATTTCCAGTATGATCACCACATGTATCAATAATAACAACAACAACAGGATTTGATGAAATTTTAGCTTTTTCTAATTCTTTATTAACAAATGCCTGTGCGGTCCTCTGGTCAAATCCTTTTACGCTATACTTATCAGTTCCTTCAATATAACATTCTCCGCCATTTTCTTGAATTTTCTTTTGAAGATTTTTCCAGATGGTTGTCTTACCTGCACCAACTGTTCCTTTACCTACAATTAGAATTCTTTTTTTATTTTGTGATCTAATTGTAGTATCTAAACTTGGAACATTTGTAGAAGGATATATGGGTGTATGACGAAAAACAAATTTTGCATCAAATGGATTAGGATGATCATCTGAAATTCGAATTGTATTCAAGTTATTTTCAAATGGTCCAATTTGTGTAAATAGTATATCTCGTCTATGACAATCCATACAGCCAGTTTTATTAGTGATAAATGAGTTAAACACATTAAAACTAATAACTTTTTTTGGATCACATGTAGTATTTCCAATCGAATGGGTATTGATCATCATTCCACCAGTTAACGATACATTTTCATGTGAAACCGGGCATTTGATATCAAGAGTTTTTTCCAATTTGAAATATTTAATTTCAGAAATATCATCTCGTGATATAAGAATTCTAGCTAAATTTTCAGGTACTTCCCCAAAACTATCAATGATTTTTTGTTTAGAATGTGATATCTGCTTTTTTGCTAATTCTGAATCAAGACTTTGGCACATAGCATACCACAAAATCATTGGATCTATAGTATCAGAAATTCCTATGTATTTAGAACAAAAATTCATGCTTTTATAAAAATTATTGATTTGACCATTATTAGGTAATGGAAATTCACCTGAAAGCAATCTAGAAAGTTCAGTTTGATCACGATTAAGTCTTTTCTTACCAAGCATAGTTTTGGCTAAATATCTATAAGACATTTTTACTGTCTCTGGTAAATTATTAGTACATACTTTCATTGACATTGCCATTACAATAAACATAATAGCATCGTCTCTAGGATCAATAAAAATTCCATTTACTTTAATAATTTGACTCATGATAGTCCTAGTAAATTGACGAATTGCTTGAGGTGTAATTTCTCCATGATTAATATCACCTGTAAAAACTGGAAAAATAAATTCTATATCATTAGAATCTATTCTAATTCCAATTTTACTATAATTTACTCCATTAACTTTAATATCGCTTTCTAATAGATCTGCATCAACACTAATAATTATATTACCAATTAAATATGAAATTGCTGTGCGGCGAATTCCTAATACTTGTTTGATATTTTTAGATCTAAGTAGTTCATCAACTTGTTTATATAGTTCATTTAATCTTGATCTAAAATCAGCATATATTAAATCTGTTGTTCGTGTACCTTCAATTGCTTGTTTTAACATAATTGTAGCCAATGCAGGATCAATATTGCAATTATCAAACCAAAAAATTGATGAGTATCTAAACAATAATTCTGATGACATTTTTGGTGTCATATCTTGTACTAATTTTTTAATAGTAAGAATAATATTCTGAATTATTCTCATATGACTATCCAAATTATTATTTTCAGCAACATGTTTAGTCAAAAGATTAAAAAATGTTGGTTCTTCATTTCTAGGAAAATAATAATGACCAAAAGGAATAAATCCTAGTGGAACATTAACTCTAGACATGTGAGAAAATCCATCTAAACATGTTGGATTATATGAATCAAAATTTGTAATCAAATCTTCGAGTCTTTCTCTTTGAATAATTCGTGCCAAAGAACATCCAGCAGCATTAGTCATTTCAGCTGATAATGCATAATTTCTTGTTTTTGGTTCCACAGCTAAAATTTCAATTTCAATATTATTTCTATATCCATACAAATTTTTTATTGCATTTGCTAAATTAGATTCATGTCCCGAATCAACATTCCCATCTGTAGGAACTACAATTTTAGTTGGTCCATTATTATTGAACCAATGATTATATTCTGGTCTATTTAATGCATTAAATGCTAGTCCTGGTTTAGTTGATGCAAATTCATTTTTATTTGCATAAACAACCGCGAATAAATCTGTAACTTTGGATGTAACATAATCAAATGTCCAAATTCCATTAATAAAATTTTTGCTATGTTTATTTTCACTATTCCAAAATATAAAACGAAATGAATTGTTTGGATACTTTTTTAGTAAAACATCTTTCTGTGCCATAAAAACAACATTACCACATGGTCCAAATTTTTCTGTAGTTGAACCAGATGCATCGACAAGCACAATAATAGGCCACGTGACGCCTCCTTCATTTGATCTATAAGGTGAAAAATTCTTAAAAAACTCTTCAATATTACAAAATTCCATAATAGATATGGATTTAAATCTGAGTTTAAATTTTTGTTGGCTACGGTAAAATCGTAGATTTTATCCTAGCAATCTAAACTTTGTTTAGTTGGCTACGGTAAAATTGTAGATTTTATCCTAGCAATCTAAACTTTGTTTTGATGGCTACGGTAAAAAAAAATTATACTTAATTTTAATCTATATATTTTTCAATTTTTTTTAATATAAAAAAAGTAAGTCACAAAAAAATCAAGAAGTTTTTGCTAAATGAATTTCTGTCAAAAAAAATACTATTTTATAATTATTTTAAGTTTTTAATTAAATTTGGATCTTTATGAATAAATGATATTAATTTATATCTTGGTGATATTCTTTTATATTGATAATTATATTCTAATTTTGGATATAATAAATTGAATAATTTAATTTTATCATTAATATTTTCTTTAGAATTGTTATTTTCCAAATGAGATTCATTATTCATTAAAAATATTATTTATATATAAATTAAAATTATTAAATAATCAATTTTTTTATTGCAAATAATAAATTGGTTTATTATTTTCTTGTGCATATTCAATTTCCGATTTAGTAGATGAACCAATATAATTATCAACATTTAAAACATAAATACAATCTGACATCATAATTTTCTCTTTATGTAATAAATCTAATTTTTCTTTTTGTTCATCTGTTATTTTAATATTATCAAAATGCATAAAACATCCTGGTTGTAATATAATTTTACCTGCTAATGTTAAATTTAAATTAGCAGTATCAAAAGCTGATTTAAACTTTGTAGATCCACATAATGTAATAATTTTATGATTATCCATAAATAATAAAAAATATATATTATTAAAATTAAATTTTTTCAATTTTTATAAAATTTGTATATAAATTATAATTTTTAGAATTTTTATATAATTGATTCAAATTCTAATCGATATTTATTAATATCATTTTTAAATTTAGATGCATTTTCTTCCCATTTTAAAATTGTACATAAAATTTCATCTTTCTTAAATTTAAAATGATTAGCTATTATTTCTTCAAATCCAGATGGTGGATTATTAATTATATCAATCATAGCTAATTTAATAGTATTAGGATGAATTTCTTCATTATATAAATCTGATTTTTTTTTTCCTTTATCTGTATTTATATCTCTTTCGTATCCAGGTTCATTAAAATATGGTTGATCAACTAATATTAATGATTGAATTGATATTAAAACTTGCAAAAATGTTGACGTATTTTTATTCCATTTTTCACCATCATTACCATTCCATGTATTTAATAATGATAAACACACTTTGCCGCATTTATATAAATTAGGATTAAATCTAAAATGATTATTTCCAGTAGTATTTATTAATACTTCAGGTACTGTATTAGGATAATCTGCAGGAAAATATGCATGAAATTCAAAAAGTCCGTTTTCATATGGAGTATCTTTAGGACCACTAATTAGAAAAGATAGAATATTACAATTATCTTTTGATATTCGAATCCATACTGACGATTCCCAATTTAATGGTAATTCAGTTTTAAAACCAGATATTTCTGATAATATTCTAATTAATGTTTTTTGTTCAAGTTTAATATTTTTTTTATTATAGAATCTATGTTGCGATGATAATTCAAATTTATTAAATTGTAAATTTTTCATTATATTAATATAATCACTAATATTATTAATAATATTTTGATTTGATTTGTTATCAGAAATATTAGATATTTCTAAATTTTTATAATAATATTTTTTTGCTATACCATGAATAAGAATCATATTTGATGAAGTATTTATAGAATTATTTAATAAATTATCAAATTCATCAAAAAATTGTTTTAATTTATTTGATGTTTCATTAATAAAATTATTATTTAAATTTTTATCAATAATAATATCAAGCAATAGAAAAATATGAACATATAATTTTTCGTATTTTTCTATTTCTAATAAATTTATTTGATTAATTTGATTAGTCAAAAATAATAATAAAATATTTATAATATCTTCATCTGTATAAATTTCTTTATTATTATTTATTAAATTGTATATATTATGTAGTATTGTTATTATTTCTTCATTTTTATTTTTTTGACTTGTAATATATGAATTAATATCCCAAGTAGTAGCATTATTTGAACTATAACCAGTACCAGATTTCCAATATTTAGGATTATTAGAAGTATCAATTTTTGGAATAGCAATTTCTAATTTAATTTTATTAATATTATCATATTTAATAATATTTAATAATTGCATTATATAATTATTTAAGTCGTTAATAGCAATATCATTTATATTTATTGTAAAATTTGTAATAATATATTTGTATCCAATAGTTTCAAATTGATTTGCTATATTAATAATCAAATATTCTAGCGTAATATTTGATTTCCAATGTTGATTTTTTAATATATTTAAATCTAACAATCCAATTAATAATTCATTTTTAATTTTCGGTTTTATATAATAAATTTTAGGAGGTGTAAATGGATAAGAAATAGCATCTAATATTAGATTAAATTCAATATAATTGTAATGCAAATTATTATTAATATTATTAAGAATAATTCCTATGTTTGTTTCTTTGCCAAATATTAATCTTACAGTTATAATGTATGGATCTGAATAATTAACAGTAATATAATGTTCATAATTTCTATTATTATTTATAGTTTGAATTTCTTTGATAATTAATTTATTGATTTGTAATGATGAAAATAGCAAATTGTTAGGTGTATTGGTTTTATATTTATTTAATGACTTTTCTAATTCAATATAATTAATTTTAAATTTAGTATATTCTTGAATCTCTTGAAAAATATTAAATGTATCAGATATAATAAAATGATTTGTATTAATTATCTTATATTTATTTATAATTTCTAATATATTATTTATTATAATTATAGGAGATTTAATTTTAAATATTATTGATAAGTTGAAATTATTAATAATATTTTTAATTATAAGTTTATTTTGTGAATTAATTGTATCGTCAATTATTAATTGTTTTGATTGATCAAAATAACAATAAGCATTAAAATCAGTTATTAATTTAAATTGAAAATAAATATTATTTGATATTGATTCTGCATTAGCAGATTGCTGATTTTCGTTAATCAAAATATTTAAATATATAACCATATCATTAATAATTTGATTATAATTTAATAATTTAATATTGTTAAAATTTTCAATTATATTTTTAAATTCATTCATTTGTAAATTTAAATCCATTAATAAGATTAATATATATATATAAAATTATTCTTGTTCAATTTTTTTTTTAAATATTCCTACAAAAAATGATATATATATATCACTAAATGTTGATTTTGCAATCATATTTTCTAAATCAGATATTTCCGATATATAAGATAATGATTTATTTAAATTATTTGAATCTTCTATTATCAATAATATAAGTTCTTTAAGTAATATTGATAATGAATATCCTTTTAACATAAATAAGTTTTTTATAATACCATATGATTTATCAAAATTATGATTACGGTCTAATAAAGTATTTAATATTTGAGTTAATTCTATTTTATTAGGAGTACCTGTGATTTCATGACATAATTCAGATGTTACTTCTGTTGTTTGCATCATTATTGATTGAAATAAATTTATAGCTTTTCTTAAATCACCTTTGGATAAATATGCTATCGTATTAATAATATTATCATCAATTGTAATATTTTCAGCTATTGCTATTTGTTTTAATTTTTTATGAATAAATTTAATTTCAATATTACTAAATCTAAAATTTGCACATCTTGATCTAATTGCTGAAATAATTTTATTTTCATAATTACAAATTAAACAAAATCTAATAAATGAAGAATATTTTTCAATTATTCTCCTCAATGCAAATTGAGCATCAAAAGTCATTGAATCAACTTCATCTAAAATAATTAATCTTACTCCTTTAATAAACATATTTGATTTTTCAGCAAATCCTTTAATATCTTCTCTTACCGAATTAATGCCTCTATCATCTGATGCATCTAATTTCATTACCATTAATTTTATATTATCACCATATATTTGTTTAGCTAATGCCATAATTGTTGATGTTTTTCCTGTACCAGGAAAGCCATAAAATAATAAATGAGGTAATGATTCATGTGATAACAACTGTTTAATAGTTTCTATATTTTGATCATGACTAATTATTTCATCAATATTACTAGGTCTATATTTTTCAACCCATGGTAAATATTCATTATCAAATTCATTTGATATATATTTTGATTCACCATAATTTTTTATATCTAAATTAGATTTCATTATTTCTATAACAATCTATAGTCTTTAAATTGTTATCATAATATAATAAATTAAATTCATTAGTTGTATAAACTCATCACAGCCTTTAATTAAATATTGATCAATTTCTGCTATTTTACAAACAATTTTAGCTTTTTTTTCACTTTCGATTGTTGAATTAATAATAAAATCATGAAATAATAATATTTGATTAACAATTGAATATCCATTATTATAAATATCATTAAGTAATATTTCTACATTTTTATAATCTTTCAAAAAAATTAATTGAATTAAATTATTAAATATGTCAGATGGTATATATCCAGATAATTCATCTAATTTTAATAATATTAATTCAGAATTTTTAGTACTATCTTTAGTAATACACAGATTTTCGTAAGAACAATTTTCTAAGCTAAGATTATAAAATTCAGATTTATTATTTAAACTACAATAACATTTTTGTAATAAATTTATAGCTTTTCTTAAATCACCTCTACTATTTATTTTTATTTTATTAATTATATCAACTGTACAATTAAGTTTTTCATTATTACATATGTATTCTAATTTTGAAGTTATATCAATAGAATTTACAGCCTTAAATCTAAACATTGAACACCTTGAAATTATAGGATCAATTATTTTATTATAATAATTACATATAATACAAAATCGAGTAATTTTTGAATATTGTTCCATTATTCTTCTTAATGCAAATTGAGAATCTATTGTCATTGTATCTGCTTCATCTAAAATAATAATTTTCCAGGGTGGTAAATTATCTATTTTTTTTATAGATTGTTTAGCATAAGTTTTTATTTTTTCTCTTATAATATTTATTCCCCTTTCATCTGATGCATTTAATTCTATAATTCTACTATTATAATGTTCCAAACCAAATATTTCTTTTGCTAAAGCAATTATTGTTGATGTTTTACCACATCCAGAAGGTCCGAAAAAAATTAAATGTGGTAAATTTTTATTATATATTGATGATTTTAAAGATTTTATTATATTAGTTTGGGAACATATATCGTCTAATTTTGCAGGTCTATATTTTTCAACCCATAAATAATTATTATTCATTATTAATAATAAATTACAGTTATTCTTAAATCATTTTGATTTATAAAATATTTTATATATTGATAATATATATGCAAAATACAAGTAATAATATTTTATGGTATAATAATCCAATAATATTATTTAAAAATTTAGATCAATTTTTTCCATATAATGATTTAAAATATTCTGAAAAAATTAATTCAATTGCAAGATTAGCCGTTTATTTAATAATAATTATTAATGTAATTTCTCTAAAAAAAGAATGGTATATTGTTGCATTAGGATTATTAATATTAAGTTATTATTATAGTATTAAAAATCATCATTTAATAATAAATGATGATTTAAATAATAATGTATTTCAACAAAATAATATTTATAAAAATACTCCAAATAAAGTAATTATTAAGAATACTATAAATAATCAAGAAGAATTTATAGAATGCAGTAAACCAACAATAAATAATCCATTTATGAATTATACCTTAGGCGAACAATATAATTCAAATAAAAATAAATCCAAGAGATATCCAGCATGTAGTTATGAAGATGTTAAAGTAGATATGAGAAATAAATTCAGATCAACAATAAATACTGATTTAACAGATGTTTGGGGTCAATATATTTCTGATAGAAATTTTTATACAATGCCAAATACTGATATTGTTAATAATCAAGTAGAATTTGCTAAATGGTGTTATAGTTCCATAGATAGTGGCGAATGTAAAACATATGGAAGTAATTGCATTAAATATCGCGATCCCAAATATCATGTAGGAAGATATTAATATTGAATTAATTAATCATATGCATCACCTTCAATATCTCTTAATGTAATTGTATCTTTTGATTTATTATAAATAAGAGTTGATTTCTAAAATTATTATGATAATAATTAGTTAAAAATATAATTTATATTTTAATTTAATGAATAATTTATATAAAAAAGATAAATTTCTTACAAATAATAATTATAGTTTAACTAATAATAGATTATATGATATTAAAAATACAATAGATAATGAAAATAAATTAATATCACCAAATATAACAGATAAAGAAAAAATACAAATTGTATTGTCTAATAAATTAGATCCTGATAATTATTCATTAAATTATTCAAATAGTAAAAAAGACTTAACTGATACTATTGATTTTTATTATAATAATAAAGATAAAGGACCAGGTAGAGGATTTGGTAATTTGAATGTATCGAATGACATAAGAAATGGAGATTCATCTAGATTAAATACAAAAAATTTTAAAAGACAACAAGAATCATCTCAATTATTTGAATTTCAATTTTCATATTTAGATAAAAATTTTCAAGATCCCCAACATATTGTAATGCCAATTCCACGCGGAGGTGAGTCAACAAGAACACAAAATCAATTAAATATAAATAAATACAGAATTGATTGTGAATCTAATTTTGAATTTAATTATTAAATATGTTTTATGATCAATTATAATATAAGTTTTGAATTTTTTGCATAATGGCTTAAATTTGTTATATTTTTGTATAAATTATATTATTCATACTAATAACATAAATAAAGAATTAAAAAAATTAAATAAAAATTTTTGCATATAATTGTTTAAAGATAAATTTTATAATGATATATATGACAAAATATAATCTTAATATCGAAAGAATACCACATAAAGATTTAGATTTTTTATTACATGAAAAAGTGATGAATTTACCATCTAAAGTAGATATCAGAGAGACAATGCCACCAATTTATGATCAAGGACAATTAGGCTCATGTACAGCAAATGCTTTGTGTGCAGTAATGCAATATGATGATAATGTATTAGGTTCGAGATTATTTTTATATTATAATGAAAGAAAACTAGAACATAATATTCCTGACGATGTAGGAGCAAGTTTATCAGATGGTATTAAATGTTTACAAAATTATGGTGTCTGTCCAGAAACTATGTATCCTTATGAAGTAGAAAAATTTGCTGATAAACCATCACAAGAATGTTATGATGAAGCATTAAAGCATAAAGCAATAATTGTAAAAAATATTTTACAAGATGTAACATCCATGAAAACTTCATTATATAATGGTTGCCCATTTGTAGTAGGTATTTCCGTATATGAATCATTTGAAAGTCAAGAAGTTATGGAAACAGGTGTTGTACCAATGCCATCACAGGGAGAAAAATTATTAGGAGGTCATGCAGTTGTTTGTATTGGATATAATGATATAGATAAAGTTTGGATTATGAGAAATTCCTGGGGTAATAAATGGGGAATGCAGGGAAATTTTACAATTCCATATTTATATCTACTTGATTCATCATTAGCATCTGATTTATGGAATATATCGAAAGCCGATTAATAATTAATTTAAAAACACAAAAATATTTTTAATAATTTATTAAAGTTTACGTTTATATAATATATATTTTTTAATATATATTATATATGAATAAAAAACAATTAAATGAAAAAGAAAAAATAATAAAATGCTTAAAATCTTATCTAACTGCAAAAAAATATTACGAAACAGATATAACTAAATCTATTGAATATTTTCAACAATCAATTAGATTAACAAAAAATATTAGTAATATCGAAAATACCAGTATCATGGAATTATTAGATCAAACTGAAAGTGAATGTTCAAAATATATATCTCTATCATTAAATTTATTATTTGATTTATCATATAATATTTATAATAATACAATAAATTTATTTGAAATAATAGAAACAGGTGATATTAAAATAATTAAAAATTTAAATTATAATGAATTAGATTTTAAAGTTTACAATGAAGAAGGTTTAACTCCATTACATTATGCTATTAAATATGGTGATACATCATTTATCAAAGAATGTTTAAAATTGGGTGCATGTATTGATGAAATTAATTTAAACGGACATACGTTATTAGAATATGCATGTTTAGAAAAAGATCCAAATATTATTAATTTTTTGATTCAATATGGTGCAGAAATGAAAAAACATTTATTATTTAGAGAAAATAATAAATATAATATAAGAGGTAATAAAATTGATATTATATTATTAGAAAAATTTATATTAGAAAAATATTACGAATTAAATAATTCACCAAAAAAATTAAAATATTTGGATTGGATATGTGATATAATAGATGTTAATCAGATATTAGATATTGATTATAATAATGATAATAATATAAATTCTTTGAAATTATTTAATTTACTTGAATCCATTGATTATTTATTGAACAATATGAATGAAGAATATAGAAATACATATTTATTAATAATAAAGGAAGAAACTAGTTATGAATATGGTTATAAATTAGATTGTCCAGATAATAAATTAGATATTTTATTATACAATTTGATTCCATTTATTGATTATGATAAAAATATAAGATGTAATTGGTTGTTAAGATTAGAAATAAAATATTTAATATTTACAATTTTAAAAAAAAAATATAAGTTTGTTGAAGTAAAAAATGAAATAAAAAAAATAATATATGATTCATATATAAAAACAAAACTATTACCAGAGGGTTTAATACAAATTTTAACATATCAAATTATTTATAAAATAAAAGTTTAGATTTTTATTTATAAATTTTTTTCTAAATAGTATTATATAAAAGATGAGTTCAAATCGTTTAATTTATGATAAATGCGCTTATGCAACAGAAATGAAAGAAAGTACTAGTTCTTTAGAATATAATTTATTCAAAGGAAAATATGAGAATTCTATACAATGTCCAGTTGGTGATTTTACTAATATATTAGAATTTGGTACACGTGCAGATGTTGAAAGTGAATTATATGGAATAAATCGTTTAGGATCTTTATGTCCATCTTTAAAATATAATCCTGATAATAAATTTAAAGCTGTCAATTTTACTCCGTCAAGAACATGTGATTCAATTTATTTTATTACACCAAATAATATAGAAAAACCTAAAACAAATATGTTAAACTGTAATAAAATTGGTTTTTAATTAAATTATAATAGTAAAATATTAAACTATAAAAATAATAATTTAATATTTTTTTATACTTTAAATATATAGAAAAATGTCTTCAAATAGAACTATATATGATTCACAAGCATATGATCTACAAATTGATAGAAGCACCGGACCAGGTGATTATAGATTATTTGGTTCTTATGCTGAGAATATAAATCAATGCTATTCAGCTTTTGGTCCAGTAGGATCAAAAGCTGATGTATCATTGGTAAAAAAAAATGATGATTTTACATTTACAGAAATGACAGATGTTGAATCTCAATTATCTTGGAGAAATCATAAATTATCAAAATATAATAATAATAATTCAAATCCTATTTTAGTAAAAGTGAATAATAAAAATGAATGCAATAATAAATTAAATGCTGAAGATACGCGATTTACTCATCCAATTGACAATTATCGAAGTATGAGTTTATTACCATATCAATACGAGCCATATTTACATGTTAATCCTCAATGTCATGTTCAAGAATCACATGATCGTATTGGTCTCAATTCAAGATTATATTCAAAAGATATGTATATATTAAATGAACAAATTCCATGGGATAAAGGTGATGCTCTACCTAAAGAAAAATTAATGAAAAAATCAAAATGTCTATATACTAAAGTAGATTGTGATGAGACATTACCTGATTCAATACCTATTAAAAATCTCAAACCAATGCATTTGTGTTATGATTAAATAAATATTCTAAATATTTATTTATAAATGTATTTAATAATAAATGTCAAGTATTTTATTAAATCCATTATATTTTTCATCTACAGGTAATAATATCAATTCATATAATTCGAATATGAAAGAACAAATAAATAATATCGAAATGAATCAAATTAAAAATTTAAAAAATAATGCAGAATATTTAAATCAATTTGATGATTTAAAATTTGATAATACAAAAAATCCAGTATGCATTAATGAAACAAATACAACATATAAAGGTTTTAATACGACTTTAGAAAGAAATTTAGATTTTAAAAATGGATATTCAAATATCCAAAATAAAAATATGCATTATGATGTAATAGAAGAAAATGATTTTTATCATAATAACATGATTCCAAATAGTACTAAAAGAGATTTATCCCAAAGATTTAGTACTGATCAACGTACTTTAGAATTATTTACAGGTGTATCATCTAATTATACACCTAAAACTGAAAAACAACCATTATTTGAACCAATGAGAGATTTAACTTGGGTAAATGGTATGCCTGTAGTAGGTAGTGATCTTCAAAATAGATATTTACCTTCTAACAAAAATAATCACGGAAATTTACCTTTTGATACTAACATACGAATAATTCCTGGTATAGAAAATCAGATACAATCAGGTAATAATTCTGTTTATCGTGTTAATCCACTAAATGTTGATCAACTAAGAAGTGAAATTAATCAAAAAATAACCTATTTAAATAAACCCTTAGAAACTATAAAATTAGGAGAAATAAGAGCTCAAGATCCAATTATTACAAAATATAAACTTCCTGATTTTAAAGAAACTAAATTTGATGATTTAATGGCAAGTAGAGCATTATTTGAAGGTCCAATGATGATTGGTGAATTTGTAGATATAGATACACAACGTAATGAAAAACAAAATTATTGTCCTGGTCCAGCAATTAATACAAATTTAGGTGACGGTCCAGATAAAACCAAAACAAAATTTGCAGATTCAAAAAAAGAAAATTATATGAACGATCCCTCTCATTCTATAACAGCAGTTTATGATAAACCTATAATAAATAATAAAAAAGCATATGCATCATATGAAAATCAAAGAGATTTTACAAATTATGAAAATACTGGTAATATAAATAGTACAATGAATAATAACAATAATTATACTATCAATTATGAAGACATACCACTTGTAACATTAAGACAATTAACAATTGATAATAATTATATTAGCAATACAAATATACAAGAAAAAAATAATTATATTTTTTCAAATGATATGGTTTTACCAGTTACAAATAGACAAACAATTCAGAATAATGAAATAATAGGAATACATTCTGAAGTAAAAAAATCTAATATTCAAAATAATGATATAGCGCGAAGTACACATAGACCTGATACAACACATAATCTTGCAATTAATTCTGTAACTCAAGATAGAAATGTACCTATATATAATAATAATAAAGCAAAAGATACACATAGACCTAGTACATCTCATAATATTGCAATTAATACTATAACTCAGGACAGAAATGCACCTGTATATAATGAGGATAGAGCAAAAGCAACTATTAGGCCGGAAGTATCACATAATTTGATATTAAATTCAATTACTCAAGATAGAAATGTACCTGTTTATAATCATGATAAAGCCAAAACAACTATTAGACCAGAAGTATCTCATAATTTAGTTATGAATTCTATAACACAAGATCGCAATGTTCCTATCTATAATGAAGATAAAGCTAAAACTACACAAAGACCAGAAATATCTCATAATTTAGTAATGAATTCAATAACACAAGATAGAAATGTTCCTGTTCATAATCAGGATAGAGCAAAAACAACTCAAAGACCAGAAATATCACATAATTTAGTTATGAATTCAATAACTCAGGATAGAAATGTTCCAATTTATAATAATGATAAAGCTAAAACTACCATCAGACCAGAAATATCACATAATTTAGTTATGAATTCAATAACTCAAGATAGAAATGTACCTATTTATAATGAAGATAAAGCAAAACTTACTATTAAACAAACCACTTTGTATAATACACCTGAAGTGAATTTAAGTGATAATTATAAATCAAGTATTTATAATAACTTACAAGATGAAATGAAAAAGACGATGAAGGAAACAACTTTATTTGATAATGGTAAGTCTAATAATATTACAAATTGCATTTCTAATTATGTAATTGATAAAAATTATGATGCTAAAACAACAAATAGACAAACAATTTCTGATATATTATTAGAAGGAACAATTACTGATAATAATATAAATTCAACTTATATTAGAGATCTATTAGATAAAACACGTGTTACTACTAAAGAATTAACAGAAAATAATCAATATATAAGTAATATAAATAATTCTAATGATACAATTACATATACAAGAGATATTAATGATAGAACTAGAACTACAATTAGACAACAAATAGAAAACACTAATTATTTAAGTAATGTTAATAATACTAATGAAAATATTTATATAAAAGATAATAATTATAATAGTAAACCAACAATTAAACAAACAACTTTACAGGCAACACCAGGTGGTAGATTAAATAATACGAACTTTGGAAATATAACTGAATTAAATGATAAACCAAAAATTACAAATAAAGAATCAACAATTCTTGAAAATTATTTAGGCGGTATAAAAGGTATTATAGAAGGTGATATATCTCATGATTCAAGTAATAATATGACAATAAATGAAAGAAGAGAAATCAGTACATTTAATCGACCTGCAAATGGAAAAGCAGATTTTAACGGTCCATATATCAATAAAGAAACAGTAGTATTAAGAGAACCAATTTTATTCAGTTATGTTTCTCATCCACATAAAAATTTAGATCAATCAATCATGCCATCATGTAAATCAGTAACATCAGATAATATATATAATGATATGAAAAATCCTGATGAATATTATATTAATAAAAATTATATTAATACTTTAGAGGATAATCCGTATGTAAATGATATATTTCATCAAAAAAATTATTAAATTTTTAATAAACCAATATTAATATCGTTAATTATATCATCATATATATTAAATATAATATCTTCTTCTTCTTTATCATTCTTTTTAATTATATCATCTTGATGATTATTTAAAATATCATTAATATAATTATAGGATGAAATTATATGTTGTTTGGATCGTGCACCTGTAATAATTATATTACCTTTTTGAAATATAAAAATACTAATTTCTTTATTTTCTAAATTATCATTTTGTGGTGTATATTTTATAATAACACATGCTCTAATACATGGCTCGTATGATGATTTTATTTTTTTTTTTAATAATAAATTATATAATTTATTTCTATCAATTTCAATATTAACTTGATAATTAGAATTTATCATATCTATTTTAAAATCTTTAATATTAATACTATTTAAATCTTCAATAAATAATTTTTCAATAATTTTACCATCTTCTATTTTTGCTTTAATTTCTTTTAATTTTATTATTAATTTATTTAGTACTATATTAATATTTTTTATTGATTTACATCCAGACATTTGAACAGATCCATTTTTAAATAATTTCATATTTATTTTTGGCTCTTTATTTAAATCAGGTGTATAACCATATGAAACTCTCATAACTACAGTAATTTGATTATAAAAATGATTTTTCGAAATGTCAGTATTTTTTGCTTTAGTATCATTTTTTCTAGCTCTAACAGGTTTTGTTTTATTGATTATTAATGTACGCATTCTTTCTTTGTTAATTTTAACAGTTAATACATCATCAGAATTAAGATTCAAATATTTTTCAATATTAGTTATATTTAATTTTGTATTTAATTTACATGATGTGCACATTGTAGATATACTTATATTATGAGGTAAAACATTTACTTCTTTATTTAAAATATCTAAGTAATCAAAATATTCAATTGATTCCCATTTAGATATATATTGATTATCTTTTTCTTCACAATATTCATCAAATTTGACTATATTTTTAGTGTTTGTTTCAATCATTCCTTTAATAACTAATTCAATATTTCTTTAAATTAAAATTTTCATTTTTTTTATATCATTATAATATATGATTTATAAACAAATTAATGATGTTGAAATAATAAATGACCAACATGATTCAAATGTAAAGACTTTGAAGAAACACCTATTAGGGATGCCAAATGGTGTCGATTTTAATTCAACGTTTTTGAATGAACATTATGATTATATTTTAGATATACCATACTCACCATGTAAAAATTTGATAAATAAACATCAAAAATTAAATATAAATATAAAAAAAAAATATATATTTTTAGGGAAAAGAATTATTAAAAAAGAAATAATTAATTAAATTGCTAAAGGTGTAAAATTGTTTTATTTATCTGTTTAAAAAATCAACAATTTTAAAATATATTATATTTTAAAGAATAAATTATAATATATATTAATGAACGAGAATTCTAAAAAATGTCCATTAATTTTATCTTTTGATGTTGGTGTTGTAAATTTATCATATTGTCTATTAACCAAAAATACATTCGACAATAATAAATTAAATTGGGATATAATTGAATGGAATAATATTGATTTAACTAATAGAAATAATGAAAAATGTCATTGTGGTCTTAAAGCATTTTATACAAATACAATTAATAATAAAATATTTTATTATTGTAAAAAACATTCAAAAAATTTAAATTTAAATATTGAATCATTTGAAGATTGTTTTGATAAATGTTTGAATAATAAAAAGTCAGATAATTCTTATAAATGTTGTCATATTTTAAAATCAAAAGATAACACAAAATATTGTGACAAATATGCACAATATAAACAAAAAAATCATCTTAATTCAGATTCTGCAATTGAACCAAATATTGATAATAATAAATATTATTGCACAATACATGCAAAATCTTATATTACAAATAAAACTAAACTATTAGATTTAAAAAATTTTAAAATAAAAAATTCATCGTGTTTAAATTTTGATGATTTGAAATACAAATTAATAATGGAATTAGAAAATAGACCTAGTTTGTTATTAGCAAACTATGTTGTTATCGAAAATCAACCATCTTTTAAAAATCCTAGAATGAAATCAATTGCATCTACAATATATGATTATTATTTAATTAGAGGTATTATTGATAAATCTAGAATTAAATCCAATATTAATCAAGTTAAATTTATGTCACCCTCAAATAAACTTAAATTAGCAGATAATAATGATACCAATGAAATAATTAAAGTCAAAAAAACTGATAATGATGCAAAAACATATAAATTAACAAAAAGTTTAGGAATAAAATATTGTACTGACTTAATAAAACATTTATCGGAATGGTTATCATATTTTGAAAAACATAAAAAAAAAGATGATTTAGCTGATTCTTTCTTACAAGGTGTTTATTTTTATAATCAAAAATAATTCATTATTCAAATAATAATTTATCAACAGTAGTTCGAACACAAAAAATACGATGAAAAAATATTCCTAATAGAAATACCAATAATAATGTATAAATATAATTAAAATTAGGAAAATAATATAAATAAATTAAATAAGCAAATATTATTGTTCCTAATACATCCCAAATAGCAATATTATATATTCTAAATGCATGGATATCTTTTTCTAAATCACCAAATATATTTTTATATTTACAAAACATAAAAATCTATATAATAAAAATTGAAATTAATTTAAAATGTTATTAATTAAAATTAATTAATGTCTTCAAGTGAAATTAATGATAATTTTATTAATTTTTATTCAAAAAATGATCCTATAATAGATGAATTAGTTTTAATACATATCATTGAAAAATGTGATTCATTTTTCAAAGCAAAACTAATAGAATATAATTATAATGGTATTATGAATTTTCAAGATGCAACAAAAAAAAAAAAAGTAATAAGTTGGAATAAAATATTACAGTTTAATAAAAATATAGTTGCAAAAGTTACAGATATTGATAAAAATGCAAAAATTGTTCAATTATCAGTTACATATCTACATGATGATTCATTAACAATATTAAATACTGTCAAAATAAGTAATGAAAAATTATTTAGTCAAATTCAAGATAAATTAATGAAATATTTTAATGAAAATAAACAATTAGAACATTTTATTAAATCATTTTCTATATTAAATAATGATAAAGATAATATAATATATAATTATAATTATATATGGAAAAATTTAATTCATTTTATAGATAGTCAAAGAGAAAATAATAAAATATCTATATGGAAATATTTTAATGATAATATAATATTTTTAAAAGATTGGATTGAAAAATCCAACTTTGATGATGATTTTTATAAAAATTTTATTAATTTTTATAATAAAAAAAATAAAGAAAGTAATTATAAATTAATTACTAAGGTAGGATTAATATCATTAGTAGGTGTTACTATAATAAAAGAAATTATAAATAAAATATTAAATGATATTAACTTTACACATACTTTTAAATATGATTCAACACCATATTATTTATTAGAATCAAATTCTGAAGATACTAATGATAATGATCATTTTAATTTTTTAGAAAAATTAAAAATAGAATGTGTGCAATATCCTAATATATTTATTAAAATTGATTATTGTGCCAAAAAAAAATATTAGTATTTTTTTTTTGTTTTAATTAATCCCATAGTAGTTTCTAAATTTAAATGAGAAGCTGGTAAATTTTTATTACGTTTAATTAAATAGTCAGAATCAATCTCAGAATATATTTTATTTATTTTATCAATATGTACTTCTTTTAATTTATTTATTTTATATGATTCTTCTATTTGCATCTGCCGTGATATTAATGGAGGATGCAAAATTAAATAATCAGTAGTATTAAAATTAATATTTTCTCTAAACATTTCTAAAGTTAATGGTCCTCCAAATTCATTTAATGTTAACCAATGTGGTGCTCGAACAATATTTTTATATTCCGAATAAGTTAAATAATAAAGTAAATTAATTAATGAGTCTCTTTTATAAATTAATGAATCATTTAAATCCAAATTATAACTTTTCATGCAATTAAAACTACAAAAATGACCAATGCAAAAAAATGTATCATTAAAATAATCTTCTGGCAATTGAACTGAAGGTGTTATAAATAAATTTTTACACCACCAACATTTTGTATTTTTTGTAAATGTGCATATGTGTGTAACTACTTTATTTATATTATTAATAATAAATTTATTTTGATTAATTGTTGTATTAATTTCACTACTATTTGAATTATTAGCATTATTATTAATTATATTAACATTATTATTATTACTAATAAACATTGATATATCATTATTATAAGTATCATTAATTTCATCTATTGTTATGGGTATATGAAAAATAATTTTTTCTTCATCAGTATTTATATTTTCATTTATAGATTCTAATGATTCTAATTTTGTAGTGCAATAATTTTTTGGTTTACGTCCTCTTTTTTTTTTTATAACTTCTACCATTACTAAAATACAAAAATAATCTTTAAATTAGTAATAAATATTTAAAGATTATTTTTTTTAATAAAAAAATTAATTATAAGTACTATATATATATAAATGGAAATTAATAAACGAGATTTTAAAATTTTAAATAAATTATTAGAAAATAAGAATAAAAGTGAAATAAATAATTATAATAAAAAATTTAATAAGTCAGATGATAGTATACTAAATCAATTAGTTAATAAATATAGTTCTCAATATATTTACGATTTAATTAGTAAAATTAATAATTATAAAAATAAAATTACAATGGTAAATGAAAAATCTAAAGATTTTTTACCATCTGGATTTATACCTGGTTTTAAATCAAAAATTAATATATTTAGTGATACATCAGATAATACTTATTCTGAACCTAAAAATACTATATTTAGTGATACATCAGATAATACTTATTTAGAACCTAAATTAAACATTATTAGAAAATCATCTAATGATAGTCTAAATAGACAAATATCATCCAATGATTTAGTTCTTAAAAAATCTATGGATTTATTTGCTTCTAAGAAACAAGATATTCAAAAACCAACAAATGATAATAATACTTTGAATAATTTAAAAAAAAATCAATTTAAATCTAATATAATGAATATAATATCAAAATTAAAAATAAAATCTAAATTGTTAAAAGAAAAAACAAACATTTTGATGGATAAAGAAAAAAATATTAACAGAAAAGAATTAGATTTATTAAATAAAGAAAAATTTCTAAATACTAAACTAGCTATTTTAAATGTTGATATTAATAAACTAATTCAAAAAAAAAATGAATTAGAATTTAACATTTTAAATTTATCTTCAATATATAATTCAGATTTAACAGATTTAAATGATATAAAATTAAAATTTGATAATTTAGATAGTGATGATGCATCAGATTCATCATCAGATTCATCATCAGATTCATCATCTGATTCATCATCAGATTCATCATCTGATTCATCATCTGATTCCTCTAGTTCTTCAAATTTATCTAGCTTTGGTAAAACAACATCAAAACTACAACATTTATTAAATAATTTAAAAATAATAGATACTAAATAATTATTTTATGCAAATATTAGGTTTTTTTTTATTTATTTGTTTTTTTTTGGGATTATTCTCGCTAAGAGTTGTATCTGATACTAGTCTATCATTATTTGATGATAATTCATCTTGTGTATCAATACTTGATTTAATATTTGTATTATATGTTATTATACCAGATTTAGTATGAATGCGATTTAATATATCTTTAACTTGTTCAGGTACCTTGATATCCATTTTATTAATTGATTGATTACGATCAATATTTTTATCAGAAATCTGTGAATTATGCATTTCATTATTTACATTAGAAAAATCAACTGCTGAATTATTTTTTTTCATAATATTTTGCTCATGAATTTGTTGTTGAAGCTGTTTTATATAATTTTGTTGTTGTAACATTTGTTTTTTTGATTCAATTTCTTTTCTATTGATTTGTTCTTTTTGTTTTTCTAAATGAATTTCTTGTGTTGTCATAAATTGTGAACTAGTATTTTCTTTTGAATTTATAATTTTACTTAATAAACCGGGATTTGATGCAAAAACTGAATCTAAACCAGGTAATTTAGATGAATATGATTTAGTAAAATGAAAAGCTGATGCTGAAGCTATTAATAAATATAATAATTTGATTTCAGGGGCCATTTTTTTACCTGTTCCTTTATATTTTTCATATATTTCTTCTAAAACATCTTCCCAACTATCAGCTTCAACAGTAATATGATCACTCCAACCAGATAATTCAAAATCAAAAGGATCATACTTATCATTTAAAAATTCAATTACAGATACTGCTTGTAATAATCCAGTTTTAAATAATTTAACTCCATTTCTTTTATCTGCAAAACTTTTAAGTAATTCATATTCATATTCCATTTCATCCAAGGAACTATTAAAATCATAATCTTTAGATAATTCATATCCTTTGCTTTTAATTTCTGATAATTTTCTAATTAACTCAATTTTTTTCATACGTATTTCTTGAGGAGTTAATATTTTGACTTCTTCTATATTACTAATTGTAATATTTTCTCTTTTTTCATATGAATCTAATTTTTTTGGTTTATCATTTTTTACTGAATTTGAGAACGAATGATTTAATTTAATATTATTAGTATTAGTATTTGTATTATTATTATTATTTTTAAAATTATTAGTTTCTGTAAAATTATTTTTTGTTTCTGTAAAATTATTTTTTATTGATTTAGTTGATTTATTTGAATTTTTTGATGTTTTTGATGAATCTGACGATGAATCTGATTTTTTTGAGTTGTTATCAGAAGATTCAGAGTTTATTACAATTTCATCAGATGATTCAGATGAAACTTTTTTTTTTGATAATTTAGTAGGATTAGCAATTAAATTAAAAAAAAAATCAGTATCAGTTGTAGATTTTTTATTTTCTAATAAATTTTCGCCTTTCGCATTTTGATATTCAATATTATTTATAGTTTCTGATTCAGACATTAATATTATTAAGATTCTTTTCTTTATATTAACGCAAGATTATTTTTCAATTTATACATATTATAATATTCATTTATTAAAACATAAAATATTGCTAAAAGAATACTAGTATTTAAATAAATTTTATTATTAAATATATAATAAAAATTTGCAGATAAAAAAATTATAAAAATTATTAACGATTTTATAAAAATATTTTTAAATAAATTAAAAATTATAAAATTATATTCATAATTATTATTAATTAATAAAATATATATAATAATTAAATAATTAATTAAATTTAAAATTTCAATCATTATAATAATTTATATATTTTTTTTATTTTTATAAAAATTATTATCTAGGCTTCATAAATGCTACAATATTGTTCAATTATTGATGCATGGGGTGAAAATAAAATTACAACTAATTATAAAGATTATATGATTGATATAAATAATAATATTGAAAAATTTGATAATAATTTAAAAAATTCACCAAATTTATTAAATAATGATTCATCACCTGAATTTTTTGAGATGCGTACAGTTGCAAAACCTTCTGGTTTTGCACAGCAAGATTATTCAGAAATAACAAAGCCAAATCCACCACAACAAAGAGATTCATCTAATAATCACTCAAATATTAATTCTTGGGAAAAAAATAATAATTTTTTATATATGGATACAACTAATAATAAAACATTATTATGTGATGATTATATTATACATATTAAAAGTTGCAAAATATGTCAAGATAAAATTAAAAATTATTTAAGACCCAATATAATTGATAATTTATATTCATCAATTGATAATAATAAAGATATTATTGTATTAATATTAATAGGAATATGCATACTTTTATTTTTTAATTTGATAATGAATATTACAAAATAATTAATAAAATTAAAATTTTTTAATTTTTTGGAAACCATATAATTATATGTTCAACAAAAAATTAATAAAATTAAAATTTTTTAATTTTTTGGAAACCATTTAATTATGAAACTATAATTATATGTTCAACAAAAAATTAATAAAATTAAAATTTTTTAATTTTTTGGAAACCATTTAATTAATAAAAAATTTGGATCATAAAAATCAGTATTAAATCCATTTTTTTTTAATTTTGATTGAATATATGAATTACAATCTTTTGGTGAATATACCGGTAATCCCACTAAAAATTCTGGAATTTGATACCATGTATAATAATTATCACCTTTACTTGCTAAATATATTTTTTTTTCAACTAATTTGTATATTTTATCAAAAGTAATATATTTTCTATTTTCACGTTCAATTTGTTCTTTAATTAAATCTTCAGCTTTAATCATTAAATTTAAATGAGATTTTAATATTTAAAGAATATTTAATTTTAAATTTAAATGAATAATCAATTAAATTTAAATGAATTTTTTAATACTTTATGTTTAGCAGGTGGAGGTGTTTCTGGTATTATTTATTTAGGAATTTTAAATTATTTAGATAATAATAATTATTTAAATTTATCTTTATTTGATAAATTTTGTGGTACATCAATAGGCGCAGCAATTTCATTTTTATTTGCTTTAAATTACACAATTACTGAAATTATGGATTTTATACTAGAGTTTAATATAAAAACATTGGAATTTGATTATAATATTGATAATATCGTTAATATATTTAATAATTTTGGATTGGATGAGGGTAAAAAATTTAATATTATTTTTAGTAATTTTATATTTAATAAATATGATATTTATGATATTACTTTTAAAGAACTTTTTGATTTGACAAAAAAAAAATTATTAATTATAGGAACCAATTTAACAACTGCTTCAGAAGAATTATTTTCTATAGATACTACTCCTGATATGTCAGTATTAATTGCTTTAAAAATTTCAATGTGTGTTCCATTATTATTTTCACCAGTAAATTATAATTCATATTATTATTTAGATGGAGGATTAATTAATAATTTTCCAATTGATTATTGTAATATAGAAACAACTTTAGGTATATGTCTAGTTTTAGATGGAAAACAAAAAAATATAAAAATAGATAACATTTTTTCATTATTAAAGAATAGTATAAAAATAATACTTCAATCAATTGGAAAACAAAAAAATATAAATAATAATAATAATATCATAAAAGTAAACCAAATATTTAATAATAATTTTGATTTTAATATAGATTTGGAAACAAAAAAAGAACTCATCGAATATGGAGAAAAATGCGCAATAGAATTTATAAAGACTTTTATTGAAGAAAAAGAATTAAAAAAAAATTCAACCGAATTAAATAACTTGATAAATTCAGAATTAATAATTAATAAAAATTTTGAATCCAAATTTACACAAACTGAAATTCAGAATTAAGAGTTCTAATAGTTTATTTTTTAAATATCTAATTTATTATAAAAATATTTTATTAATTTACGTTCATTAGTTATATTTTTAACAAAATATTTAATATCATCAAAATCTAATATTTTATTAGCATTGATATTATAAAACTTTATATTTTCTTCTGATAATTTTTTATTATTTTCTATGTTTAAAATTATTTTATAAAAATTACGTACTATATTTAATGTATTATTCATATTTTTTATATAATCTGCATTATATAAAAAAGCATGTACTAACATTACTTTATTATCTTCATAATTAAAATTTCTTCTTGCAAACATATACTCCTCTAAAATATTATTATATAAAAAATTAATATTCCAAATAGAACCATAATCAATTAAAGAAAATATATATCCATATGTAGGTATATTATATTTTAAAATTTTTATATGTGTTAAATTAGTTTTAACATAACCAATATTTGTAGTTCTAATATCTTGATGATAAAAATTATTAGAATGCATTAAATAAGTAGCATATAATATTTGAATTATCATTGAAATAAATTCATTTTTTTATTTAAATTATTATAAATTTTAGATAAATCACCATCTTTTAAATCACATATCAAATCTAAACAATATTCTTTTAATAATAATTTATCATATGATAATTTACCATCTGGTGTATCATGTATACCTGGTATAAATTCGGGAATTTTTTTAATGAACTTAGCAAAATATATTTCTCTTAATACATCATTATTCAAATCATCTATTATTAATTTTTTTTTTAATTTATCTTTTAATTCAATAGCTTTTTTATTTGAAATTTTTTGACGTTTTAATGCATACACTTTTGAATTTTTTATATATTTAAAAATGCTACCCTGCGCACCATGATTTATTTTTTCCATTTTTTATTAATATTTGAATAATTATTGTCATTTTTATATAATTTAATTTTTTCATCAATACTTAAATTAAAATTTTTATTAAGATCAATATTTTCTGGTTGTAATTTGAATGCTTTATCTAAACTTGAAAAATTAGAACATATAACAGAATCTTCGATATATAGTTTATCAATATCATTTAAATTTATAAAATTTTTACCAATTACATGTATAGATAAATCTGACAAATTATCATCATATTCTAAAATATGATCAATTAGTTTACTATTCGTATTTTTATAGTTTAAGAACTTATCGTTAAAATTATTTTTTTTTAATTCACTATTTCTTTCAATTATTACATCTTCATTTCTATTTGATTTAAATTTGATAAATTTTTCAATTATTGAATCATTATTAATATTTTCATCATACCCATGTATTTTATTTAATTCATTTAATTTCATTTCAAATGATTTGTCTGATTTATTTTTAATCGAATTAATATTTTTATTAAAATCATTTTTTAAATCTATAAAATTATTATTTTTGTTATAAATATATTCATCATATTTTGCACGTAAATTTTTGTTTAATAAAATATTATTAGCTAAAATAATATGCTGATAAATATCCTCTTCTAATTCAGAGTTTCTATCAGGATGATAATTTTTAATTAATTTAATATAATTTTTTTTTATGATATTATTTTCGGCATTTTCATTTATATTTAATATTTCATATAAATTGTATTTTAAATTAAAAAAATCAATATCTATACATGATGTCATTAATATATTATTTAAAAAATAGTTTAAATAGTTTTTAATTTTTTTTTTTATTTATATTATAATATGACTAATTTAAAAGAAAAAATAGAAGCTAGTTTTATGCTAGCTTCTTATTTTGAAACATTAGGATTTAAAAATGGTTTATGGGAATTTAATTATAATAATAATATAAATTCATTAACTAAATATTCATTAATGTGGAATATAATGATTCATCATTATTTAATATTAGGAGGGGCAAATAAAATTAATATTAAAGGTTGGAATTCATCGGATGATACTATTTTAATTATTGATATCATTAAAAGTATTTTAGATGGAGGAGGTGAGGAAAATTATAAAAAAAATTTTATTAATTCTTATGATATGTTATATGAAAATAAAAGAGCTAGTGGTATCAATACAATAAGATCTATACAAATTCTTAAAACAGGAAAAAAAATTAATATAAATTCTGATATGGGTGGTAATGGGGCAGCATTGAGAACAAGTCCTATAGGTATATATTGGAATAATAATATAGAAAAAGTTATTGAAGAATCAATAATATCTTCTTTATTAACACATAATTATTATTTGGGATTTTTAGGTGGTATGGTGACAGCTATTTTTACTTCATATGCTATTAATAATATTAATCCAATATTATGGATCGATAAATTACTAGATTTATATAAAAATAAAATAATACATAAATATTATCCTAAAAATCATAACATAGAAGATTTAGATGATTATATGATATATTGGAATAAATATTATGAAACTAGAATGTCAAAATTAATATATAAAAATACATTAGATAATTTTATATATCCAGAAGAAAGAACTTTATATTTATTAAATTTTTATCCTGATAAAAAAATAAAAAATTTAATATTATCAAATACAAGTTTAAAAGATTTGAATTGGAAATGGGATCTAATTGCTAGTACAGGGTTAGATGTTTGTATATACACATATGATTGTTTGCTCTTATCAATGTATACACCAAATAATATTAATTTGGATTATAATAATATTAAATATAATTTTGATACATTCTTAACATTAGTATCAATACATCCTGGTGATAATGATACTACAGGTGCTATTGGTGGTGCATGGTTTGGTGCTCTTAATGGATATCATGATTTTGATAAATCAAGAATAAAAGAATTAGAATTTTTTAATGAATTAAAGACTTTATCAAAAAAATTTTATAAAAAATTAAAAAAATAATTTTACATATTTAATAAATAACTATTTAAATCAGTTGCTTTTAAATTACCATTATAAATATCATATTTATCATTATTTTCAAAAATTATAGTAGGAAAACGATCAATTTTATATTTTTTACATAATTCTGAATCTTCACAATCATTTATCATTTTTACATTTATTTTAGATGAATCAACCATATTTGTAAATTTATTCCATTCAGGCATAAAATGTTTGCAGTGAGGACACCATTCTGCATAAAATAAATATACATTACAATCTTTTCTAGAATGTTGTACACGTTTTCCATCAACATGTACATTACAATCAGAATAGTTAGTGTCATAAATATTATAATTTAAATATATTATAAATACAAAAAAAAGAGTAATTGATAACCAGAACCAATAATTTTCAATTAAATGGTTAATCATTATATTACCTAAGATAAAAAAAAATATTTATTATAAAAAAATATTTAGAAATTTATGATAATTATTTTCTATACTATAATATATAATGACTCAAAATTTGAAATCAAGATATGACGAATTTATACCATTATTCAGAGATTATAATGATTATAGAGTTAGATTGTTTTTAGATCAATTACAACAATCAACAGATGATTCCATAACACTCCCTTCTAATTTTCCTAGAACTACAACACAACGATATGTTCCTAATGATATATATTTTAGATGGCGAAAACCAAATAAAAATGGCGAATTTCATGTTAATACACCTGAAAAAATGAAGAATGCTTATTATAAATATAAAGCTACTGAATTAGCAGATGATGATGTTCATCCAGAATGGTTCATATTTTTTGTACAGATGAGTACTTGTTTAGATACAGTTACATATGTTTTAAATGGTGTTGATACCATTATCGAAAGCGGTGTTCAAGTCCCGTTACAAACAGTAAAACAAAATAAATCAAAAATGTTTGAAATTTTAAAATCACTAAAAAATGTTTCTCAAAATTCTATACATGAATTTGTAAGAAGTTTTTTATCAAAAATAGCTACATTTGATTCACAAGATAATAGTGTAACTCCTCCTAATTTAAGAGTTGATTTAAATTTTGATACCGATGCACAATTCTTAGATAATATTATAAAAATTAAATTTAAAAGTAAAGAGAAAATAATGGATGTATTAATGCATAAATATTATCCAGCACCCCCTCAAAAGTTTAATCAAGAACATAATAATTATTCAAATTTTATTCTAATAATGTATAGATGTATATTTAATAGTAAGTTTAATTTTACTAATCCCCCTAATAATATAGATTATGTATCATCATATTGGAAATTAATTCCTGATAAATCTGTTTATCAAGAATTACAAAATTGGTTTAATACTAATCCTGCACTTGGTTTTAATATTGGAATAGCAGAAAAATTATATAAACTTATTAATGATATGAATATTTCTGAATTTACATATAATATTGATAAATATTTTATATCAAGACTTTTAGATCAAGAACTTGCCAAACCTCAACCAATAATTACGCATTTCTTTGATGATGAACCTCCTGAAAATCCAAAATATTTCCGCGATAAAGATGGTTTAATTGTCATTAAAAATCAAAATGGTGATTTTGTTAATGCAGATACTGAAGCTATTAATAAACTTTCTGAAGGAGATAAATGTTATGGTACCGGTGTAGTTGAAGCTGTACATCCAGATTTTCCTACAGATCCAAATAAAAATTTAACTTGTACTAATTATTTTCGTGATTGTTTATTAGGCAAAAATATTGATCAATGTAAAATATATTTAAGACAAGAAAATTTTTGGAAAGATGCAAAAGAAGAAGTTGATGCAATGTTACCAGCTATTGCTATTGATACTCTTAAAGCTTTTGAATTTGATTTTTTTAATATTACTGTTAATGGCAAAAATCTTAAAAAAATACAAAAAGTAGAAGAATGGTTGAACAAACAATTAAGTAATGTACCTAATAAATTAACTCAAAAAGAATGGGATGCTATTAATAAAAATCAAAAATTAAAAGGTTATTTAGAATATTTAGTTAAAAAAATAAATGATAATCCAGTTATATTAAATCCTGATTATCAAACCACTCAACATGTACCATCAGATGGACCATTTCATAATATGTTAACAAAAATGGGTATTAAACCATATCATCAACCTAATTTTTATCCTGTTTCAGTTTTTGAAAAATTAAGATTGTCAATAAATAACTATTCAAATAATTTAGTATTAGGTTTAAGATTTCCCATTTATCCAGTTGGAAGAGTTGGTGTTTTAGTTGGTGGTAATGCTTTAACTGAACATTATCAAAATAAATTAACTAATGAAAATCTACAACTGTCAGCAACATTAAAAAGACACTATGCATTATTAATAGAGAGATTAAAAAATTATAATAAAAGTATTCATCCTGACCATCATTCTCAAATAAATAAATTAATCGAAAAACTTAATTCAGTTGAAAAAAAATTATATCAAACAATTATTTACACTGATAAATATGCTGATTTACTTGAACTTTTAGGTGATAATACCAATAATAATGAAACTTTAACTATGGATACATTAAAAGAATTTGTCGATTTAAGAAATAATACATTAAATAAAACTAAAAAAAGACAATTAGATTTAGTTGATGTACTTCAATCAATTGCAGAACAACAAAATCAAATTGAAACCAAGGAAGGTAAATCATTCCCTCTAAAAGATTTAAGAATTAGAAAATAGTTTAAAAAATCATATATATATTAAATTATATATATTAATATGGGTATAGGATTACTAAATTTAACTAATGTAGGTAAAGAAAATATTTATTTATCTGCAAATCCTGAAATTACATTTTTTAAAATTGCATATAAAAGATATACTAATTTTTCAATTGAAGAAACTCCACAATACTTTAAAAGTACTCCTGACTTTGGTAGAAGATGTACTGTAAATATTAGCAAAAATGCAGATTTAATGGGTAAAATATATTTATATGTTGAATTACCATCAATTCAATTTGAAAATATATCTAAAAATAATGATATAAAATTTGCATGGGTTAATAAAATTGGTATTGCATTAATAAATTTTGTTGAATTTGAATTAGGAGGATCTATAATAGATCGCCATTATGGTGATTGGTTAAATATATGGAATGAATTAACAATAGGAATGGGATTAAAAAAATCTTACAATAAAATGATAGGTAATATAAATGAATTAACAAATTTTTCATCAACCAAATATAATTATATATTATATATACCACTATCTTTTTGGTTTTGTTTAGATTCAGGATTAGCTTTACCATTAATTGCATTATCTCATAATGATATTAAAATTCATGTTGAATTTAATGATATTAATTCTTGTTATAAATTATCTCCGTCATATTATATTAATATAACTAATAATATTTGTATTTTAAATAAAGGTGAAAAAATTATTCAAACTTATCAGAATACACAAAATATCGGCGAATTTGTCTATTTTGATAAATTAAATCAATTATTATATTATAATCCAATTATAGGAAAATTTATAGTTCCAACATCTGATAATGATAATAATTTAATACTAACAGGAGAAACATCTAATTTTAAATTATATATTCAAACAAATTCTGTTGTAGTACAAGGGGAAGATTATTTTAAATTTAATACCCCTTCATTAATTAATTCGTATTTATTAATTAATTATATTTATTTAGATAATTATGAAAGAAATAAATTTATAAATAAAAATCATGAATATATAGTTCAGGTTATACAAACATTACCAGAACAACCTATATATTCAATTAATTATATTTATAAATTACCTTTATATAATCCCGTTAAATTATTAATTTGGAGAACATTATTATCTTCAAATAAATTAAATAATAATCAATTTAATTATACATCTATTCCATATACTAATACTGAAGAATCATTAATTAATAAAAATTTATTAGTTATTAATTCTGTTAATAGAATGGATCTTGATTCAATAAAATATTATACAAATATTCAAAAACATCAATATAATTTTTATAATGATCAAAGCGGAATTTATATGTATTCATTTTCATTGTCACCTAGAGATTTGCAACCATCATCTAGTATGAATTTTAGTAGAATTGATGATGCATATATACAATTAAATATGAATACAATTATTAATTATCAAAATCCTGTACTTATTCAATGTTATGCTATTCAATATAATTTATTTAGAGCAAATAATGGAATAGGTGGATTAGTATTTAATTTATAATTTAATAATTTTAGCAAAATATTAAAATTAAATTATTTTAAATTTTAATATTTTAATTTATCCATGCTAAACTACCCATACCACTCATTATTCTTATAATATTATAATCTTTTACTAATAAATCTAAATTATAATAATCTGAAGAACTATTAATATTAGATGTGATTGTTATTGTAGTATTATCAAAATTTGTAAAATTCAAATGACCTGACGGTTGTGAATCTGTTGGATATAATGAAAATGTATAAACATAATATCCAGTTGGTAATGAATTATTAAAACTTTTATATGGTACTATTTTATTAAAATAGTTATTATCTAATTCACAAAATAAATCTGTTCCATTTACTGTAATTATAATAGAATCAACTGGTGATATTTCATTTATAATAGTTTTATTACTATATATATATAATAAATATTGTGCTAATAAATATATATTATTATTTGTATTCATCGCTAATCTATTTGGAGATGATAAATATTTATCTTCATAATACATCAAATATTTTAATAAATCATTACTCCAGATTGTAAAAGTTTGAAAATTATTTATCAATTTTAATATTCTAGAAAAAGATGATTTATCTATTGAATTTATGTAATTATTATATTCAATTGTATTATTTTTAATTATACTAATATCATCAACATAATTATATTCTATATCTGAATTATAAACATTTGTACTAATATAATTATTATAATAATTTAAACTTGTAATATATCTATCATATTTATAATCAAATTTATTTATTACCTTTGGTATAAATGTTAAATTTGGATAATTTATTGGTTTTGATATTAAATAAATATCTTTTATCAATCCGGAAAATCGTTGATTTATAGTTCTTGTTTGTGTATTAATATAATTAGATTGATAAGTTATATATCTATTAATTAAATATTCATGACTGAATGTTCCAAATAATTTTCTTTCTTCTGATTCTAATAAAATAAAATCACTAATTAAATTTATTTTAATATAATTATTATTATTATTAAGATTATTAGTAGTTATATATGATAAATTATTTAATTTATATTGTAATTTTATTTCAGTATAAGATAAAGCAATTAATGGAAGGGCTAATCCTGGATTCATTGAAAACCAAAATATTAGAGGAATATAAAATTCCCATTTATTATTATTAAATTTTATTTTTGTTAAATTATCTATTTGTTTTCTAGATTCTTCTGTTGAATATAAATAATAATTTAGATTAAAAGTATTTTCATTTAATTCCTCTATTAATTGATCATTAAAATATAATCTTATATATTTAAAAAATTTAGTGTAATTATTCCATAAAGGCATAATATTATCTGTTGTTATACTATTAGTAGTTTTTATTGATTGTATCATACTTTGATCTTGAGTAATTATTTTATTATCAATTATTTCATAATTATTATATGATATTAATTGATAATTATTATTTATAATATTAAAATTATCATTTGCCATAAATAAATTTATACTATTTAATGAATTTTGTTTATAATAATTGCATAATTGTATAATATTTTGATAAAAAAATATATTTAAATTATTATAAATAATATTATCAATTTTATAACTATAATTTTTTGTGGTATCCAATAATTGATTAACTGCAATTATTATATAATCTGATGAAATACTAAAAATTAAACCAGAATATTCAATATTATTTGAATATAAAAAAATATTATAAGATTTCACTGATAAATTTACTATTGAAATACTATATAAATAAGCATAAATATTTCCATTTGTTATTAATGTATATGGTACAATATAAAAATTATCTGTAGGATAGTATTGATAATTATTAATAAAATTTATTGTATAATTTATATTTAAATCTGGAATAAATAAACAAGGGGTATAGTCAATATATATTTGTTCAAAAATTAAATTATTTGATAGATTTCCATTATTCCAAGTAATTGTTAATTGATCATTTTGTAATACAAATTCTGTACTATCAACATAAAAATTATTAATTTTATAATAATAGTTTAAAGATTTCAATAAAATAAAATCGGAAGGTAAAATAATAGTTAATAAATTATTATTTAAATCATAATTAATAATAGTGATTTCCCATTGATTAATTTGTATTATACTATAATTGTAAATATCAGTGTTATTTATAAAATTTTTTATTGTAAAATAAGTTTTGTTATTATTTTGATTAAAGTAAATTGATGAATTATTCAATTGAATAATTTCATTTATTTGATTATATTTATTTACTTGATCAGAATATGTTATTGGAATTACTATTTCGGATATATTATAAACAATTATAATAGTATTGGTCGATGGAGGTAAAATTATATTAAAATAATATAAATATTCTTCATTTTTATCAATACTTGTAATTGTATTTACAAATTTTTGTCCAATTTGTTTTGTATAAATAAATTGATTTAATGTATCTAATTCAGCTATATTTTCATAATCTTTATAACTAAAAATTAAATTTATTGTTGATAAACTATTACAAAGTCTTGCTAATATAGGATTAAATTTATTCATTGAATCACTAATTATTATATCCAATGTATTTATACTATAAAAATCATAATTAAAATTTTTATCTATTACAAATTCATAAATTATATTATTGGATGATAAACTGAAATTAATAATATTTAATTTGGTTATAATTTTAATCGAATCAATGTTTATTATATCAATATTTGATTTTATATAATATTTTTGATTAGCATCTTGTAATAATATATATATATTACTATCAATATTGATGAATGTATTATTTAAAATATAATATATCGGTTTACAAAACATAAAATATAAAAAATTATTATAATAAAAATTATTTAATCCGGCATAAGTTATAATATCAAATGTTATTGAATTATTAATTATCTGTGAATTTATATTAATCGGAATAATTATATCAATAGAATCTTTATTGATTTTAAATATATCAATTTTAAAAGTTGTATAATAAATTTCATTAATAAATTTATCATTTGATATATTCAGATTATAAATAATACCTAATACTCGTTTGGATATTATATTATATGTAATAATTTCATTAAAAATAATAAAATCTAAATGATTAATTATATTATTTGAATAAAAAATTATTTGATTTTGATATATAATAGGATTATCAATTTTAATATTATATATAGTTGATTCTGATATTTTAAATATAGTATATGTTAATAAAGAATCTAAATTAATATCATAAGATGAAAAATTAATTTTATATAAAAATAAAGGACTAGTAATATAATTTATTATTAAATTATTATTATATTGATTTAATTTTGTTATAGAATATTCATTTGAATTATTATATGTAAATGGATTAAAATATGAATCAGAATAAACACCATATAATGATAAATCTAATAAATTTGTATAAATAACACATGATATTTCAGAACTATTTAACAAATTATAATTTATTAGAAAGTTTGCATTAAAATCTGGATTAATATGTTGTAAATATAAATTATTTTTGTATTTTTCCCACAATTTATTAACTATAAATTTATATGGATTATTAAATACATATAATGGAACATTATTAAATGGAAGAATTATATAATTATATAATTCCATTAATTCATCTCCAAGAATTCTTAAATATCTTAACAATTGATGTATCGATATACCTAATTTCAATTCATTATCATTAATATTATTAAAATTTCTATTTAACCAAGAATTTATATTATTATTTATTAATAAAGATTGATTTTTTGATCTATATACTGTATTTGAATTAAAATCATAAGTATATTCATTAGTTATATATCCTGCTAATTCAACATTATCATTTCTATATATCGGATTAATATCATTATTAAATATTATATTATTACCATCAAAAAATGCATTACAATTATTAAATGACAATAAATCATTTATTATATTATTAACATTTTTGAAAAAATAAGGATTAATTATCCAATCATTTAAATTTTTATATATTAAAGGTTCAATAAAAGTTCTGATATAATTATAATTATTTAAAGTATTTGAATTATTATTTACAACAGTTAAAAATTGTGATAGAATTTCATAATCAAAATTTGTTAAATAATATGAATCTACATTACTTGAATTAATTACATTTATATTATTATTTTTCCAATTTAAACATATTACATTTTTTGAATAAAAAATATTATTTAAATTGTTAGAATTTTGATAACTATATATCAAACTCCACAATGACCAAGGTTTTACAAGAAAATATAACTCATTTAAATTTATTTTAATATTTAAAAATAATTTATATCTTAATTGTTTAACATCATCATATAATTTTTTATAATCATAAAAATTATCGGGATCTAAATTATTCAAATACCAAATATTACTTATTATATTCGATGAAGTATATTCTAATATATCATTATCTATATTTTCAATAGTTTTTAATATATTTTGATTAATATTATTATTGATATTGGAATTAATATTTGTTATAGTCAAATAAGGTTGATAAATAAAATAGAATTTTAATATAGAACTATCTAATGTATTATTACTATTATCAATAAAAGAATATATATATGTTTTATCATTATATTTTTTTAAATATAAATTAAATGTTAACAATTCATAAATATTATTATTAATTAAATTATAAATTGTTTCATCGCAATTATTTATTTGAGTTGTTAATATATTATTGGAATTATAAATAATTGTATTATTATTAACAAGTTTATTTGTAAGATTGTTTTTAGTATTTATAATAAAATTATTGATTTTAACATAAATATAATTAAAATTAGTATCAATATATTTATTAGATGTTAGATAATAGTTATTATCATATATTAAAAAATTATAACCATTTATATCTTCTAAACTAATATAAATTTTATTGATATCATTATTTATTAATTTATTAGAATTAATTATATTTATTTGTTGAACATAATTATAAGCAATATTATTAATTGTTTGATTAAATAAAAGATTATTAATAAATTGAATATTATATTGATAAATTAAATTCAAATCATTTGTATTATTTTCTAATCTCTGTTCAATTTGATATATTTTTAAACAAGATAAAGTATATTCATAATTTTTATTAATTTTACACGGAAATATTCTACTAATATAATAAATATCATTGGTTATAGTTATATTACTATAAAATTTTATTTTATTATTGTATTCTAATTTTATTAAATAAACAATATCATTTAAATCATTTTTATCAATTAACAAATAATATTTTCCAATAATTAAATCATATTTATTATTATTTCCATTGCTATCAATTGTTTGATTATTTGTATCAATTAATTGATAATTTATAAAATATAAATTTTTATAATTATTTGTATTATTAATATTATTTTTTTCATAATCACTGATAGATATAAAATTATTAATAATAGTTGTAAAAATTAATTGATCATTTAATAATGCACATCTAATAGCATTTACATTAGATGATATAATTGGTTGTAAAATATAATTATAATTAAATTTATAATTCGAATAATATAGTATTTCATTACAATAATGTGGAGATATTGTAATTTTAATATTTTTTTTAGATAAATAATTAATAGTATTTAATAATGTTATTATATTATTATTGATATTATATATAAAATTGTATGTGCCACATAAATATACTGGTTGTAAATAATAAAATTTATAATTTACCAATATATTATTATTTAAACAAATTTGATTATTGGAAATTAAATCAACATTTAATTCAATTGGAAATTTATTACCTATTGATGTTATCGGTGTTAATAAATAATTGATAAAATTATAACTAATTTGATTTGCAGATATTAATTGAACATTTAAATTTATTGGTAGACTAGTTGTTGAAATATTTGGAGTAATTGTAAAATTAAAATTATTATAACTAATACAATTTGATGAAATTAAAATTACAGATATATTGATGGGATAAATATTTAATATACTATTTGGTAAGTTTATACAACTTATTGAATAATTTATATTATTATAACTTATTTGATTTTCAGATAATAATTTTACTAGTATATTCAATGGATAATAATTAGAAATAAATAATGGTGTAATAGAAAATTGATAATTATTATAAATAAAAGAATTATTTGATGTAATAGATATATTAATATTAAGAGGAAAATTTATTAATAAATTATAAGAAAATGATAATGGTACAGTAAATATATTATCAAAATAAGGTACATAATTAGTATTTAAATATTTAATCCAAAAATTTTTAATTTTTAATGAATTATCAGATTTTAATGTATAATTAATAAAATTATTAGAAATATTATTAATTTTAATATTAGTCAATACTTCAAATTGATTTTCTAATATTATTAATTTTGAATCAGGTAATATAAAATTTTTTATAAATCCATTATCATCAATATTAATATAGTATAAATCAAATGGTTGATATGGTAATATAAAATTATAAAAACCATTTTTCAAATTTATAACTGAATTAATATTTTTATAATAAATTTGATTATTATTTATATTTTGAATTGAAATAATAAATTGTTTTTCATTTGAATCAATATAAATTAAAATATCAAATTTTTTTAATTTCACATAATTATCTAATAAATATATTTTTGAATCACTACAATATAATTTTATATTTAAATTAGTTCCATTAAATAAAAATACATCTGAAATATTTTGAGACATTAAGGATAATGAAAAATTATTATTTGTTATGTAATATTGACCTATTAATAAATTACTATTTTGATAATATATTAATGTTGATTGTAATTTTAAATCAGGTATTATTTTATTGTTGTTATGTAAATATACACCAATTGTATAATAACCATTATAATTATATTTTAAAATATTATTATTATCTCTTATTAATTTCAATTCATAATTATCCGTAAAAGTATTTAATCCTAAAACTATAAAAAATTTACCATCTATAATAATAATTTCATTGTTTTCTAAAAATAATTTATTATAATTTGATATTATATATATATCTTGGTATATAATTAATGTAAAATTATTATATGTAAAATATGGATAATCAAGTGAATAATATATAGTTGATTTTGTAATATTTGTTTTATTAATCATATTATTATATTCTTCATCATTATTAAAATATATGTTAATAGAGTTTATATTTTGTGAATTTAATGATTCATTAATTATAACAAAAAAAATTATGTTTAAATTTGGTGAAACTGTTAAATTATTATAAAATTCTATTGAAGGTTTATAATTTATTATTGTATTATAATCCTGATCTTTAATAGATGCAATATAATTATTATCATAATTATAAGAATAATATTTAAATTTTAAATTTAAAGTAGATATATTATCATTGAATATTAATTTAGATTCTACTTGATTTAATAGATGTGGAACACTAGATACTAATTTAAATTTATTATTATATGAAATATTATTTATATTACATGGTTCAGTTGTACTTAGATTTTTTATTAGTATAATGTACAATTTAAATAAGTCCATGTTAGATGTAGTAAATATCCAGAAATATAAATTATTAATTGATAAATCATTTGATATAGCTTCTAATTTCCATAATTTAAAATTCATACCTAATGAATTGATATTAATATAAATATAATGTATGTTTGCATTTGTATTATTATTAATAATAATCATATTTGAATCAATTGAATATAATTTTTCAGTTTGTGATATTGAACCTACATAATAATAACCATTCATATGTAATGAATCATTCGAATTATTTTTATTTATTGATTGATTAATAAAACATGAATTTGTAATATCGTTATAAATTGGAATTAGAGATGTACTATAAATAGTATTATCAATATTAAATGTAATAAATCCAGAAATAAAGTTATTATTAGATTGTTTTATAATTAATGGATGATATATAATATTTTTTGTATCAATATTTGTTAATAAATCTATTTTAATTTCATCAGTTCCATTTAAATAAATATTATTGTTATTAATATTATTTATTTTATATGTATCATTAAAATAAGATGATTTAATCCACATATCATTTGATAAATTAATATCTAGATTTTGATATTGATAAATAAATATATTTGAATTTAATGTTATATTTTGAATTGTAGTAGATTGGCATATTAAAGAATTATATTCATTATTAAATAATTCATTATCTAATAAATAAATTTCATTAATAAACATATCAGTTGTTTGATAATAATTTATATTTATATCGCTTGCTGAAATATCTATATTTTCGTAATAATATATTATATTATTAATAGAATAAAATGAATACTGTGGTAAGTTATTAATACTTATATTAGTAATATTTTTATTAATAATATGAATTGGTGTATTTAATTTGTATTTTATAAAATTTAAATTTGATTGATTATATATCCAACAATGATAATTATCTGCTGGTATTTGTTTATTAATAATATCTTTAATTTGCAATATAAAATATCTTTTTTTAAATAAATTAACTAATAATATATAATATGTAAATTCATATTCAAATATATTTGATTTTTTATATGATAAATAATCATATATAATATTATTTTTAATAATCATAGCAGATTTTTGATTAAATTTAATATTATTTATAAATTGAATATTTATTAAATTTATGTTATCATTATAAAAATAATAAAAAGTTTGATCAGCATTAATAATATTAATAAAATCTTTATATAAATATGTTTTTCCATTATCTATAGAGCATAATTGAAAATCATTATTGATAATATTATTAATTTTATAATTTACTTTATTAAATAATTTTATTTTATAATTATTAATTTCTCCTGAAAAATTCCAATTTATATTTTGAATAATTATATTGTTTATATTTTGATTTAAAACTTGATAATGCAAATTAATATTATTAAAATCTAACTTATATTCACATTCAATAATTTTTAATTGTGCTTTTAATGGATCTATGTATGAATAATATGCTTTAATTAATTTATTATCTATAATAAAATTACCCCAAAATGATGTATTAATTGATGATGCACTGGAATAATTTATTTCAACAATATATATATATTTATCTGTAATATAATTTACATTTTGTATCATAATATTTTTTGTACTAAAATCAATTTGACGAGGATTCATAATTACAGAATAATTAATATCGCCAGCAATTGTATTCATATTAATAGTTGAATTATAAAAAATTTGATAAATTTTATTATCATCTAATAAAAAATATGTTGAGTTTAAATTTGATGAGTATTCATTATTTAAATTTATTGATGCTATTCCTATATAATTAAATTTATTATTATTATCGTTCCTATCAAAAATTTTTAGATTAGCTTCTTCATATTTATCTTCAATAATATTATAATTAAAATTTTTTATTTGAATAGTATTATAATTATTTACAACATCTAAATCAAAATATATATTATTATAATAAATTTTAAATATATTAGTACTAATAAGAGGATGTAATAAATTGATATTTATAGTATCTATATTACTGAAGGAAATTATTTTATTTTCTATAATTTCTGCATATGATAAATAATTATTATTACAATTTATTGGATTTGACAAATTTAAATATTCAATATTAGTATTTATATAATTTATATTCATATTAAAAAAATTTGGAACATTATTTAAATAGTCAATTAAATTAGATGAAATTTTATCAGCTGCATTATAATAGGTATAAACTTGTGATAATAAATTTATATCTTTACCACTTGGTATATTTTTAAAATTAAATGGTTCTGTAGATAAATTATTATTATCTGTATGTAATCTGAATGCATAATGACTATTATTAAAATAATCTTTATTGGAATAATTCAATAAATCATATAAAAATATATTATGATTTATATTAATTTTATTCAAATTAACTATTGATTTTAATATAGTATCCGTTGTTAATCCATATTTATTATTAAAAATAGTAGTAAACATACTTAAATAATAATTATTAGTTTGATTAATATTATTTATTATTAATTGATAATCTGAATTTTGATTAATTATATAATTTAATTTATTAATCATAGTATCAATTAATTTTTCAATATTATTATTAATTAAAAAATATGAATAAATATTAAATTCATCAAAACATGGATTAAATCTTGATTGCGTTATATTATTATCATTAACTGCTTTATAAATTCGATCGGTATCAGTATTGATAAAATTGTAATATATATCATAATTATTTTTAATAAAAAATTGTTCTGAAGAAACAGGTAATAAATATGTTACATCAATATTATTTAATGTAATAATAGAATTAGAACAAATTTTAAAATTAATATTATAAAAATAAATTAAATTTGTATCAAATAAATTAGAATATTGCGTTGGATCATATATATTTGTTGAATTTAATATATTAATTCTATTTAACATTATAAATGGTTTATTGAAAATAAAATCATTAATATCAGGTAAATTTTTTGTATTAGTATAATTTACATCTGTTGAATGACTTATAAATGGATATAAATTTGGTACTAAATTATTTATTGGTATTTTTAATATATTATAATTATTTGATGATGATAAATTAATATTACAATAAAAATTTATGGATGTATCTAATTGTTCATTTAATTGTAAATTTGTATCATTAATATTATCAATATAATTTAAAGCATTTGTTGTTGTTAATAAATAATAATCATTGCTATTAGATTTTGTTCTATAAATTTTGATATTATTATATAAAGTTTCTGATATTTCAGAAATATTATTAAAATTTGATATTGATATTGATAAATTAGTATCAATATTATAATTAATAGTAATACTTATTCCAGTTGATATAATAGATTCACTATTGGTATTTATATCAAAATATGATATTTTATATTGATATATATTATTAATACTAGTTTGATATTTAGGACCTAATAAATTATCATTTATATTATCTGTAAAAGATAAAGTTAAATCAGTAATTTTAGTAACATAATAATAATTCGAATCTGTTAATTTTGTACGATATATTTTTACACTATCATAAGAACCACTAATAATTCCAAAATTAGATAATTTTAATAAATTATTATTTGAACTATAATCTTGCATAATATTATTTATAGTATTTGAATTATTTATATAATTAGATGTATTACTATTAACAATTATATTTATAGTTAATAAATTACTTGGGACTGATTCATTATAATTTTGAGAATTATAATATGTAAAAATATATTTATAAGTAGATATACATACTATTGGTATTGGATTAAATAATATAAATTTTTTTGCAGGAATTAATTTATAATAATCTTTATAATTATATTTATCAGCTAAATAGTAGAAGTAATCAGTAGAATAATCCGTTATATTATTTAAAGTAATTTTGTTATTTATAAATGAATAATCTGTTATAATTTTATAATTTAATATAAATTCATTTATAAATATTTGACTAATATTTGTAAAATTTGTAGGTAAATTAATAATATTATTATTTAAATCTGATAGTGTATACATATCATTATCTTTATTGACATTAACTAATATATACTCTGTTGAAATATTATAATAAATTATATTTAATATTTTAATAGAATTTGTATTTAATTTTGAATCAATATAAATTTTATTATTTTTTATATTTAATATTTCTATTTGATTATTTTGATTTTTTGACATTAAAATATAGTTATTACCAAGATATGTTGGATAAGATAAATTATTTTGATAGAAACATACAATCGGCAAATCCGTTGCATATTTAATTATTAAATTGAAATCAATTGTTTGCACAAGATTAATACTATCAGTTAATACAATTTGTAAACACATTCCTTCAAAATTATTTATATTTATATAATTATATTTAATACTACTATATGATACTAAATTATTATTGTAATATAATTGAATATTACATGAATTATCATAATAATTATAATATTTAAGATATAGTATATTATTTATAAAATAATAATTTTGATAAGATATTATATACTTATTTGTTATTTTTAAATTATAAAAATTTGTTTGATTTATAGCATTTAACTTTGTTATATTTGAAGAATTAAAAATATCAATAGATATATTATTTATTGTTACAACATTTAGATTTGATTGTATATTTTTCAATTCATTATTTGTTAAAATTCCAATCCAACTATTTTTAAAAAATAATTCGTAAAATGAATTTATGTAATCATCGTACAAATATAAATTAGATGGATATATTGAATAATATAAACTAGTAGTTAAATTTTCATTATAATTAAATAATGCACTATTTGTTTTTACAGTAGAATAGGTATCTAAAAATCTTTTATATAATCTTGTAATTACGCAATTTCTCCATAAAATTAAAAATGATTTTAATCCTTGAGACAATTTTAACTGAAATTCAGAATCTACTAATTCATAAGCAATCAATCCATAAACATTTTGTAAATCCATAGGTGTTAAATTTTGTATATCATCGGTTGACAAATTTTCAAAATTATTAATTAGTAATTCATAATTTTGTAAATCAGATAAACTAATAGTTGAATTAAATATATCATTATCATATAATTGACTTTGTGAATTAACATTAATAATGTCATATTTTGTCGCATAATAATAATTATTAAAATTTACTTGATAATATGGTATAGCATAAAATCTATTAAATATTTTTTTTAAATTAATATATAATGTCATTGGATTGTTAAAATTAATATTTTGAAATATTTCTATTATTTTTACAGATGTAGTAAAATATATATCTTTAAAATTATCTATTATATAATTACTATTGTTTGTATTACTAAAATATTTATCAATATATTTATCTAAATTTTGTTTCCATTCATTTGCAAAATTTGAATTATTTAATATTAAAATATTTGTAATTATTTGATTATTATTTTGTATGTTATATTTTTTCCAAAAAGTAAACATTAAATTATTAGATGAATATTGCATTGATAATAAAAGTAAAATTACTACAGAATTTTGATAAATATTATTAATATAATCAGTAAATATAAAATTATTTTGCAAACAATAATTATATGAGTAATCAATATCAAATTCAATTATATTATCAGGGGGAGTATAATTATTATTTTTATAATTATTATATCTTTCTATTTCATTTTGGTTTGAATTATTATAAAATTTAAAATATGTATTATTTTTTTGCAAAAAAAATATTTCATAATTGTTAAAAATATATTTGTATATAAAATTATATAAATTATTATAATATGTTGTTAAATCTAATAATTGAGTAATTCTAGCATTATTAATTATATTATTAGTCCATATTTGTTCAATATAATTTGATAATAATAATAATTTATCAGTAATAGCTAAATTATTATCAAATTCTATATTAACAAATTTAACTGTATTTGTATTATTAATATATTCATGTAAAAAATTATTACAAAAATCTGAATTATTAACAATTTCATAATTTAAATTATAATTATGAGAATTAAATAAATTTAAAGGTATTATCAACCAATCATTATTGTTATTATTTAAAGCTATACATTCTAAATTTGAATATATAATTTTTAATATATTTATATTATATCCATTATTTGTATTAATAATTATATTACTAGTTTTATTTACTTCAAAATATGGTATTTCTATTTTAAAATATTGATTAAATAATAAATCACCATTTTTTTCAATTATTTTTGTACCTTCTTTATTAAATTCTAAATTTTTAAGATATCTAGTATTTTGAAATAAAACAAATTGAGTATATTGTTTATAAACTTTTTTAAAAAATGTTATTTCAGGATTGTTTACTAAAGGAGAATCTTGTATTCCTTTAATAATTAATTGAATTAAACCACCGCCAGACATTTACTATTCAAAAATAGAAAATAATCTTTAATTATATATATAATTATTTTTTATCAATTATATATATAATGAATAATTATTATATAAAAGTAATTTTATTAGAAGGTTGTCCTTATTCAATTAATTTAGAAAATTTAATGGAACAAAATAAAATAATTCATAAAAAATTTATAAGAGTTAATCATAGTAATAAACATTTATATAAATCTGATTTAATAAATACATTTCCACAAGTCTATTTAAATAAATATAATTCCAAAGGCAACTTATTATTAGGCGGTTATGAAGATTTTAATAATTTTATAAAAATTTTTAAAAATAATGCTTTAGATTCTAATAAAATAAATAATTTTATGAAAATTAAAAATTGGTCTAAAAGAGCAACTATAAGACTAATTCAATTAATTAATTAAACAATTTCTTTTTGTAATTTTATTTCATTATTTATAAACACACCAACAACATTTAATTCTTTATCATAAACTTTACCATTTTCTTTTTTTTCATAATAATATTCTGTGTCATCTATTTCAATTTTATCTAATAAATCTTCATTAATATTTATTTCTGAATTTGAATTATTAATTGAGCTATTATTTAAATCTTTTATTTTTAAATATTTATTTTTTATTTTATTAAAATCTAAATTTTCGCCTTCACATATCATTAACAACAATTTAATTTTTTCATCAGTTAAATTGTTATTATATTCATGTTTAATTTTTTTTAATTGTAATTGTAATTGTAAATCTAAATCATTTATATGTTCTATAAATATATTATGTAGATTTTTAATTTCTTTAAATTTTGTCATTGAACTAAGGTTATATTATTTGAATACACATTTTTTTCAATTTTTTATTAATAATTGAGAATGTCTCCAACAATAAATTTCCTTTTCATTATTATTTATCATATATTCAGCATCTCTATGACAATTAATACATTTTGAAATATTTTTAACTTGAACTAAATTTAAATTATAATTTTTAATATTATTTGGTATATTTTTCGTAATTTGTTTTAATATTATTATATATTTAATAATCAATTGATCAGGAATTATAATTTCTAATTTTTCATTTGTAATATTATTGATTATTTTTTGTATTTTTATTTGGTAATTATTATGTAAACTCATATTAATTTCAAATTATACTTTTAATTTATAATATTCAATTTTTTTATTTATTTTTAACTATATGAAATGATTCCCATTCATTTTCTGGTTGGTACAAACATTTACTTTTTAATTCACACTCCATATGACTTATAACAAAACTTAATGTATTTATTGTTTTTAATATTTCTTTAGTATGTAAAATAATTTTTGAATTATTATATTTATCATCTATATATTTTAATAAAATTTTTAAATCGGCAGATACCATATTGTGAACATAATGATCTTGATAACAAAGATTTTTTGATTTTAAATTATAATTATATGAACATTTTTCTTTATATGAACAAAATTTATATGAACATCGAGCAATTGTATTATTATTAATATCATCAATAATATCATCATTTATATTACCATTTATATCATCATCATTCTTATTTGTATTTAATAAATTTAAATCATTTAAATTAGATTCATTTATTTTATTATCTTCAAAATATTTATTTTTTTTTTTTATATTATCATGAATTATATCCTTCTGTCCTAATCTTTTTTTTAATGTTTCACTTAAATCTAATAATAATGTTAAACATAATTTAAAAAAATCATAATCCAATGTTTTATTTTGTAATGTATATTTTGTTAAAATCTTAATAATCTCTAATTCTTTTTGTAATATTATTAAACTATTTTTTGTTTTTAATATTTTAATATTATTACTATTATTATATAAATCATGTATATGATCTATTTTATTAAAATAATCTTGTTCAATTAATGAAATTTTATTTTCAATATTTTTATTATTATTCTGATTTTTTAATTTATTAATATAATCATCTATGTTATTATATTTTGATAAATTTAAATTATTATTAAATTCATTATACCAATTTAATTTTATATTATCCATCTATTATATAATAAAAGTTATCTTTATATAAATTTGAATCTATTGATATATATAAATTTAAAGAAATTTTTCTTAATATAGTATATGTCAAAAAAAAATTATAATAATAATTATGTTAGACCACAGCAAACATATCAAGAATTATTAAGTAATCAGGATATTAAAGATAAATTAAAAGAATATAAGAAAATTGATGATATCAATAAAATATCTATTGGTACACATATTAGATATTTTAATATTGATAAAAAAACAAATACGAAATTATTTAGATTAGGAGGTACTTTAAATAAAATTGATCCTAATAATAGATTCATAACATTAAATAATGGTAATTTATCATGGTCGGTTCAACTTAACTCTAGTATTTTATATCGAAAAATGACAGAGGATGAAATTAAAACAGAAATGAAAGAAGAACTAAAGAAAGAAATAATGACTGAAGAAGTAGTATCGCAAATTGGTGGATCAAATAGTACAATAAATGATTTAAAAAATGAAATCAAAATATTAAATAAAAAATTAGAAAATTATATGAATTTAGAAAAAGAATATAAAATAATTTTAAAAAAAAATGAATCATTAAGTAATAAACTTTTAAAAATAGAATCGGAAATTAAAAAAAAAAAATATTAATAATATAATATATAATAATAATTTAAAAAAATTTCTTAATAAGATTATATAATGACTAAACTAAATAAAAATTATAAAAAAAATTATATTTTTAAAGGTAAAAGATCAATTGAAACAAGTTTACACAATAATAATACTAGCAGTGATACTAGCGATACTAGTAAAACCAGTAAAACCAGTAATACTAATACATCTGATGTAATGGAAAAAATATTTAATGATGTTGATCATAAAATAAAAAAAAATCCTATGATGCAAAATCCTATGATGCAAAATCCTATGATGCAAAATCCTATGATGCAAAATCCTATGATGCAAAATCCTATGATGCCAGATCCTATGATGCAAAATCCTATGATGCAAAATCCTATGATGCAAAATCAAATGATGCCAGATCCTATGATGCAAAATCCTATGATGCAAAATCCTATGATGCAAAATCAAATGATGCCAGATCCTATGATGCAAAATCCTATGATGCCAAATCAAATGATGCAAAATCCTATGATGATGTCAAATAGTAATATTGATCCATTATTAATTAATACAATGAATAATAATTATCAAAATGTAGATCCACCACAAGTATCTAATAATTTTCAAAATATTAATTTTGAATCATTAGGAAATTTAAGTAAATTATCTAATAATACAAATAATCTGAATAATATGAATCCATTAAATAATATGAATTCATTAAATAATTTTAATATCAAAAATTTAGCAAAAATAAATTATCAATCATAAATTTTAAAATTAGGAATATCTATAATTTCAGAAATAATATAAATATCATTTTCTAATAATATAAAATTATTGTTATTATCTTTTGATAATTTTCCAACAGGATAATTCAAATCGAAATCATAAACTATACATGTATCATCATTCAGCCAATAACATTCTTCACTACTATACGAATTATCATCTATAATTTTTACTGCTTTTATTTTACGTACTTTTATACGTAAAATATTTGAATCTTTTGCATTTAAACCATTATCATTTTTTTGATCATATTCTAATTTCAATTGATATGCATTACTAATTGGTTTTTCAAATAATGATTCCTCATTAAATTGAAAACATTTATATTTTGAACCCATCATATTATGCTCTTTAAATAATTCACAATCAATTGCTGCTTCTTTTACTGCTTCAGTAAATGATAATAATAAATTATTCTTTTCCCTAGATATATTTTCTAATTTTTCATCAGTAGTTATTTTTTTACTATTTCTAATCATATTATATCTAAAAATATCGACCTTTCTTTCATTCATTGGTAAATCTTTATGTTGACAAAATCGTAAAGCTCTACCTATTACTTGTTCAATTCTAACTTCATTCCAATAAGGTTCCATTATATGGACTTGTCTTACATTATGTAAATTAATACCTTCTGCACCAGCAGATGATATCATAATTATTTTACAGAATTGTCCATATTTATTATCACTTTTATTAAATATATTTTTATTTATTTTTCGAATATCTTTAGTTATTCCACCATGAAATTCACAAAATCTATAACCATCTTTTTTTAATTTATTATTTATATTTAAATCATCTTTATTAAATTCACTATCTTGATCAATACTAATAAAACCAAAAAAATTTAAATATACTTTTAATAATTGTAAACCTTCCATCTCAACATAATTTGAATAAATTAAAACAGTTCCTTTAGTTAGTAAAATATTAAATATAATTCTAATAAATTTAGGACTTGATTTATACATAGCTAAAAATAATTTACTTTTTTTTTCATCAGACTTTATAAAATTTTCAAAATTTTCATCATATTTATTTTTAAATAATTTGATATCATCTGTTAAACTCTTTTCTGGATCATTTTTTGATTTTATATTTTTTAAATATTCAATAAATGTATTAATAAATATTCTAATATCTTTTAAATATTCTAAAACATTATTATTTGATTTAATTAATTCTTTCTTTTTTTTTAAATTTTTACCTTCGTCTATCAATTCTGCTTCTGTATCTTTAATATTATATTTTGAAGGTCTTGGTCGTGTTTCTCCATTTACTTTATCTGATATATATGGAAAAATAAAATTACATGCCTGTCTTGTATATGATGAATATGATGATGGTCTATCTCCTACTTTTCCTCTAAACATCTTTAACATATTTTTTTCTATTTTTTCTTCAATATTTTCATAAAAATTATATATTTCTTCATAATATTCTTCCATGGGGATTTTAACATAATGAAGAATTTTTTCTGCAAATTTATCCGGTGTAGAACCGATATAATATGACACTAGACTTAATATTCTTCTTTGAAACATATTTTTTGTATTTTCATTTAATGATGCAAAATTTGATGAAGAAATAAATATTTGTTGAAATATTGCTTCAGAAGATGGAAAAATATCAGGTTTGAGTAAATTAAATATTAATGCAAATTCAAATGGATCATTAACTACTGGTGTTGCAGATAATAATATTACTCTTGTATTAATATTTTCTCTTTTTTCTTGTTGTATATAATCATAAATTACTTGTGCTCGCTTTCCCTTTTTACTTGAAATATTATTATAAACATTAGTTATAAATTGATGTACTTCATCAATAATAAATATTGATTGATTATTTGCATCTGTTTTCTTGATCTTTTCTAAAAAATCTCTATCTGCAAATGGTGAATCATAATGTATAAAATAAATATTAGCAAATCTTTTTTCAAAATTATCTTTTTTCATCCATCTATTTAAATCTTTTAACCAAGGATCATCATGTAATGATGCTTTAATTAATAAAAATATATTCCACTCAGGTGTATAATTAAATAATATATTATATATATTAATTGCTGTATTTGTTTTACCAGATCCTACTCCATGGTAAATTAAAATATCTTTAAAAGGCGATTCATAATTTAAATATTGACCTATAAACTGCTGATATAATGTTAATCCTTCTTCTCTTTTTTCATTACATGGATCTTGACCTTCAACAATATTAATTTTAGGTAATATAAATTTTTTGAAATTTTGCATAATCCATAATGGAAATATTCTTCCATTTTGTTCCAAATTAATATTATATTTTGACATTATAAAATATTATAGATATTTTTAATTATTATTAAAAATATGATTAAATTCATTATTTCATTAATAATAATATTAATAAACAAAATAATAATAAACCACATATTCCTATAATTATAAACAAATTCGTTTGGCTAAAGGTATTATTAGATTCACACATTGATGGATTAAATGTGATAAAATTCATTAAATTAGGATCATAAAATACATTAGATGTATAATTTATATTAAATACTAAATTATTAAATAATTTTATAACTATTGTTGATATATTTTTTATTATAGTAGGATCTGAAGATTTTATTTATATACTGCATGATATACGATACTATCATTATTCTTATTATTAATCCTAAATAATTTGCAAATGCACATGTTGGATTTGTTATTACAATTTGTGTAATAAATGATTTATATGATGTTAAAAATGTATCAAAACCATTATCTTTTGTTGATACTGTTGGATTCATAGAAGTTTTAACATAATTAAGAATGTAATCAATTAATTGAGTATTATTTGATGTAAATAATATATTTGGAATTATCATTTGTACTTGTGAATTTGTGGTATTAACTAATATTATACCAGTATATGTAAATAATGATGCTTGAGAAATATTAGTAATTAAATTATTAAATACAGTTTGATGTTGTGTTGAAATTGTATTATCCACATTATTTAATAAATTTATATATGTCATTAAAAAAGTATTTAATGCATTAATATCTATAGTAATAGTTGTTATACCATTACTATTATAAAGAGGTAATAAGCCTGTAAAAAAAGTTTGAAATTGTGTTACCAAATTTTTTTGATTATCAGATGCGTTAATTGGGGGGACTTGCTATATTAATTGATTGAACAGAATTATTATTTAATATTATAGTAACAGGTAAAAATAATTGTGTTAAGTTTAAAATATCCATATATATTTATATTATTAAATATTTAATCTCCATTTAAATCCTTTACATATTAAATCAAATTCGCATGCTGATATTATAGTTTTTCTACTAAGTTTAAATTCTTTAATTATATCTTCACATGATGAAAAAGATTTAATTAAGTTTTTTGTTATCGGATGTAATTGTTGTATTTCTTTTCCATTTATAGCTACTCTTTTATTTGGTAATATATTTTCTTCCAAATATTTTTTTTTCAAGTAATCATCACAATCATCCCACATCATAAAATAATGTCCACTAGATAATGATTTTCTTTTTATTGCATTAGCTATTGATGCAGAACTTGTAAATTTTCTATCTTCTCCTGCTGCTTTTTGATCACAAAAAACTTTTATAATTTTGTTTTTATCTAAATTTAACATTGCTATAAATCCAATTTTTACTGTTTTTGATATTATTGTCTCACCAATATCTTGAAATGTATCATCATCTAATTTACGATCTAATTCCATCCATCTAAAATTTTTATATAATAAATTTTTATCAATTGCGTTTTTTATCGATACTCTTGATATTGACATTATATTCGATAAATCTTTATCACGTATTGCATATGCATAACTTTCATATGTTTTAATTAATGTTTTACCATCTGACGAATATCTTTGAATTTTATTTCCTCTTTGTTGTGTATGTTTTCTATTATCGTTTAATAATATAATTGGATCAATATATAATTTATCTTCATTATTTGTTACATTTAATAATTCTAATTGTTTATTTTGCGCTTCAATTTGCATCAATTTAATATTTTCTATTTCAATTATTTGATCATTATCAGTTGTTGATGAAAATTTAAATTTATTATGTATACCAATCTGAATTATCTTATCCAATTCTTCTTGTGTAACTAAAAATAATTCATTCGAATTATTATATTCATGATTTTTATATTTTATTATATTTGGATGTTTATGTAAAAATTTTTCAAATGCTTCATTTCTTGGACATTCAAATATTTTTATAATATTAAATGTATTATATTCTTTCTCTAATGTTTTTACTCTATTTTGAATTTCTTTGGTTGATCCTATTTTAATTAAAATCTTATTATTTTTTTCTTTAATTTTTGCGATATATATAACATATCTATCTTTAAATGCATCTACTAGTGCATTATTTTGATTTTTATCAATTATTTCTTTCATCTTATTTGCTTCCAGTTTCAATGCATTTTCAATATTATCATTTGACTCATTTAATTTCATTTCAAGTTCATATTTACCTGTTTCTCTTATATTTTTAATTACTTTATATAGCCATTTTTGAAATGATTTAGCAATTGGTTTTCTTGATTGCATTAATAGTCTGTATAAACCACATTCAGTCAAAAATATTATATCTTGATTTCCTCCATTTGTTGGTTGATTACGTATAACTTTTTCATCTTCATCATATGATGTAATTGATGAATAGACATCTTTCAAATCTAATAATTTTCCTATTTCTGATGCTTTAAGTAATGGTTCATTATTTTCCCATAAAATATTAATATTGTATTCTTTATTATTTAATACAATATTAATATATCCATAATAATATATAACTTTAAATCTTTATATCGTTTTTAAAAATCTAAAGAACAACAACTATTTACTAGTGTGAAATATAAAATGGGGTCGGAGTATACCCGGACACCTTTGATTAAACGAATAATTATAATTTACTAAATAAGTATTTAATTTATTTAGTAAAATTTTAATAAAATCAATAAAAAATTGTAGATGTAATAATAATTTATAATATTTTTAATTTAGGATTCATGATTTTATAGTAATGATTATTATACATTAAATTATTATCAATTGCTTTTGTTAATGTTTTATCTGACATCTTTAGTGTTCTTAAACATTGATTTTTACATATAAATTCATTTATCAAATTATTTTCTGTATCATATTGACCAATGCCATTTTTATATAAAATTGGTTTACCGAAAATATATAGCTAAAGCTAGATATTTAAGGACAAAAATAAAAAATCAAAGATTTTTTATTTTTGCCATATTTTTTTTCAAATTCATTTATTAATAAATCATTACAATCATTATATAAAATATAATAATAACCATTCGATAATTTAAATTGTTTCGTCAAAAATAAAAATCTTTGATTTTTATTTTTTCCTCAATAATTAATAAAAAAAGCATAGCTTTTTTTATTAATTGTTTAACTGGTTCATCTAACGATGCTAATGATTTATAATTATTTAATTTACAAGCTGATTTACGATCTAAATAAACATTTAAAATTTCTTTTTTATTTGCATCTAATTTTGCTATATATCCAATATTTTGAATTTTTGTTATTTTTGTATCGGCAAATAAAAAAATACATAGTATTTTTTTATTTGCCTCAATAATTAATTTAAAAAGCATAGCTTTTTAAATTAATTGTTTCTTTAATATTATATAATATATTTGGATCTAGTTCGCGATTAACTAATGCCCATCTATAATTCATATAAATAGTGTTCTCTACAATTGCTTTATTAATACTTGGTCTTTTAATATTGTTATCTTCTTTTAAACATTCTGAGACCGATTCGGTCAAAATAAGAAAACATAGTTTGCTTATTTTGCCTCATTAATTAGATAAAAATCCTATAGGATTTTTATCTAATTGATTCGTATATTTTTATAATAGTTAAATTTTCAGGATGTATTTTTTGTAATCTAGGGCCTAATGTTGGTAAAACTTCATTAAAGTTATTAGTCGTTTTTGTATTTAATTTAGCTAAAATTTCTTTATTAGATGTCTCAAGACTATCTATTTTATTCATTAAACTTTTATTATTATTAATTATTTCATTAATAAAATTATTTAATTTATTATTATTTTCTTCATTAATTAAATAATTATTTGTCAAGTTATTATTATTTAATAATTTAATTTTTTCTAATTCTAGTTTTAATTTTTCATATTCTATTTTTATTTTTTCAATGTCATTATCATTAAAATTTTTTATATTTGATTTAATAATATTTAATAACATTGCATAAGATAAATCTTTACCTATCAAAAAAAGTTCTTTTTCATTTTCATGATTTTCTAAATTAGTTATTTTTGTATGTTTTATTTTATCATGATTATGTAAAAATGATTCAAAGTCTTTACTTCTATTTACTAAAAAACAATCTAATAATAAAGCTTCTTCATAATGAGATTTATGCTCATTATATCTACTCAACACTCCTATACGAGACTCACCTACTTTAATTACATAACTTTTATTATTATATGTTTTTACTTTCAATATATAAACTAATGAACCAATACTTCCATATTCACGTAATAACATATTTTGTTTTTCTAATTCATTACTTTTAATTAAATCTTTATTTTTATTTTCAATTTGTAAAATTTTTGTGTCTTTATTTTCTAACTGTATTCTTAATTCATTGCATTCTTCAATAATTACATCTTGTAATATTTCTTCTAATTTTATATAACATTTATGTAATTCTTTTGCTTTGATTGTATCAGCTTTTAAACAAAATAATTTGAAAGTATTTACATTTAGCAAAATTATTTCTTTATTATTACCACCATGTTTATGTTCGGTTTTTATTTCATGATTATTAAAAATTTTATAATCAATATTTAATTTAAAATGTTTTTCTAATAATATTTTAGCTTTAACTTTTTGATTATATCCTAACCAATTCCAAATGTTATCTAAATTTATAATAAAATCATTGTATTGATTATAATTTAAGTAACAATAAAATGATGTAATAAATGATGTTTGTTCTTCTTCATTTAGTAATTGGATTTTTTTCTATTAATGAAATAATGTCTATAGATTCCATAATTATAGTAATAAATATATCTTTTTACATGATTTACATAACTAAAAAACTTCATTTAAAAAAATAATTGGTATATTAATTCAAATTGTAAGTACAAAATTGAAATTCTAAAAAAATAATATCCTATATTCATAATAAATCTGTTTACATTGAAATTTATTGCTTTTCCATATGGGAAAGCAATAAATTTATGAAGGTTATCATCATAATTTTAATATTAGAAATATCTTAATCATTTTAAATAAAATTAATCTTTTTTTGATTGATTATAATTTCTCATATATTCATTACGTTGTTTATTAAATTCTTCAATACCTAATTCTTCTTTCTTTTTATTCAATGATCTCAATGTTTTCTCTCTATTTTTTAATTGTTCTTCCGATGGATTATCATGATCAATCAAATTATTTGTTGTTTTCCAATTATTATTATTTATAATTTGATAATCATTTTTATTTAAATCTAATTTATATGTTGTATTTAATGTATCTGTAATAAATCTATTTAATTCTTCTTGTAAATTATATGAATTTATTTTGATTTTATATTGGAATCTATTTCCATCTATCTTTTTACAATATTGAATATAATCAATATTATTTATAGTTGTAATTGAAAAATTCTTGGGCATTATAGGTTTAATTATTAATGTTTGTGTATTTTCAATTAAATTAAAATTTGAAGGTATATATGGTATTGTATAATCATCTAATTTTAATTCTGGATATGTTTGATTTAATAATTCAACAAATTTATCAAATTGTTCTTGAATATTATTACTATTCAATGTTATTTTCTTTGATATTCTTGATTTATTAATAGTTTTTGCATACTGAAAATAATATTTATTTTTCTCTTTATAAAATGAAAAATTAGTAGGTAATTTTAATTTTATATTTTCATCATCTATTGGTTGATATACATCATTTGATGATGATGCAGAAGATGAAGCTGTAGCATGGCTAGATTCATTAATAATTATATTATTTTCTATTTTTAAATTAGGATATTTATCATTAATCTTATCTATAAATATTTTTAATTCTTTTTTATAATCATCTGATTTTATAATCATTTTTAAATTATATCTTTTTTCTTCCTGTTTATTATCATACACAAAATGATCTTCATCTCTAAATTTTACTAAACTAATATGATTTGGTAATACTAATGTATCGTCTTCATGATTAGTATTATTTATAGTATTATTATCAGAATCTTCATCAGATATTGATTCAGTTTCTATTTCACTATCAGAGTTTTTATCAAGTAATAAATTTAATTCATTTAATTTTTTTATTGCCAAGTTAAGTTTTTCATTAATATCAACTTTATTTGACTTGGTTGTTTCCCATCTTTTTAATTTAGGATGATTGCATATATAAAAATATTCACGCGATTTATTTGTTACTTTATCTAAAATTTCTTTTCTATAGACTATGTATTTTGGTAAATCAGATTGATTAATACCATCTGGTAAGTCAATGGCATCACATCGTCTTTCTGCTTTGTCTCTATTAGCATTTTGTTCAGACATTGATGAAATTCTTAAATTTTCTTTCCTATTATCCAATTTATCACGATTGATGTGATCAACTGTTCTTTTATAACTGGTTAAATCTTCATCATGCACATCCATTATAACTTGGTGCAGATAATAAACTTTTTGTTTTTTATTTGCTTCAATAATTTCATTTCCATCATCTGAATTATTAATATGTTGAGTATTAGTAATTTCACATGTTAATGTACATGCTATATATCCATTTTGAAATAACCTGAATGTTGGTCTTTGGTTTTTAAAAGATAGAATTTTATTTAAATCATCTACAGAAATTTTTGTATATATTTCATCTTTTATGTGAATTAAATAATATATTATATTATTATCATTAATTACTTTCCAATACATGTTTCTATATTCACCTGCATAACGACCTTCTTTAATACATAATGGTGTACCATATTCTAAAATATTTAATTTCTCTTCTTGTAAATTATTTGTATATTTTATCGGTTCAGGAAACATATCAGAAAATTTATTAGGTACCTCTATCTTTATATTTTGTTGTCTATAATCATCAGTATCTTCATTTAAAAATATTATTTTTGAATATTTAATATTTGGATTTAATAAATCAAATAATTTAATTATAGATTTATAACTTTTATAATACCATAAATTATTACCTGAATTAAATGTAAAGTTTTCTATTTTACAATTTTTTAATCTTAAAATTATTAATGCATGTTCTTTATCAATTTTAATTTTATTTATTAGTAAACATTTATTTTTTTTAAATTTAATTATATCCATTAATAAAATTACTTCTTATTTCTTTATGTATATTTTTCAATTTTTATTAAGTGACATATTTGGCAAGTATTATTATGATGATAAAAGTTATAATCATAATAATTTGTATAAATTTATTAAATAAAATAGATGTATTTTTATGTAAATTATGACGTTAATTGCTGTATGCCGTGCCTGCCATACCAGACATAACTCTGAGCACATTGTAATTAACAGTATAGATATTTAATAGAGAATTTACACCAATATATTCTTTTTGATATGTGCTATAGTCTTGATTATATAAACCAACATTAATTTGTAAAGTAGCATTATCAATACGAGAGAAATTGCACGTGCCTGTGGGTTGATGATCTTCAGCTTTAAGTGCAAAGCTGTAAACATTAATTCCATCAGCAGGAGTGTTAGAGAAATGTTGGTATGGTTGGACATAATTGAAATAATTTCCATCACGAGCTTGGAAACGATCATGTCCATTTAATTGAAGTTTACCACTATAAACGGGATTATCAGATCCATCAATAAAATTACCATAATTAGTATAATTTACAATACTAACAGTTCCAACATAAGCTATAAAATTAGATGAAACACCACTGGGTAATGATGTGTTATTTGTAGAAGGTAATCCTAAATCACTAATTGCATTAGAAATATCTTGCATAGTTAAATCATTTCTAGTAATTATTACATTGTTTAATAATTGTTGTAATAGTAAATTGTTAGTATTTGTTACACTATCAACACCACTTACTGTAGATAAGTCAGCAATTAATGCTAAAGTTGTAGCAGAACCAGCGATATCATTTTGACATACACATTTAGCATCAAAATGACCAAGTAATTTTAAAACTACTGATGATAAACCAGATGCTTGTGCAGGATTAAATAAATCCCCTGCTGCTACTGCTTTAGTGCCACCAGAACCTTTATCAATCCATATTTGTTGTGTTGTGAGATTAAATGAACCAGTGTTATTAGCATTAGGTGATAGATTAGCACGAGTAGCTAAATATAATAATTTTGCAAATCTATCTTTTGCACCATCCCAATCATTAGCATCATCCGCATATGCTAACCAATCACTTCTGTTAAAATATTTATCGAGACGAGGTACCCATACTAAATATTTGCATGGATGATTGAAATTTAGACGAATTTTAGGACCAGTAGAATTTAAAGATTCAGATCCCGTAAATTGAAGTTGTTCGATTAAATATTCATGAGATGCTTGTGCAAATCGTTTTCTTTCCTCACTGTCGAGATAAACATAGTCAATTAATAGATAAGAATCTTGCATGCTAGGTACACAAGATGTAGGGGGAATTTGACCAGATGATCCAACCCAGTTCATGCAATCAATTGCTTTTTTATATATAAGAGTAATACGTACATCATGGTATTGTAAAGCAATTAAAGGTAAAGCAAGACCATTGTTACGATTGAACCAGAATTGTAAGGGTACATATAATTGATATGCTTGTTTTTGTCCTACAACAATATCGGTTAACATTGGGATATCACCAATCATTTTAGCATATCCTCTTTCTTGACCGGTTTTATGAGTTAATTCATACCAGATGTTTAACCATTCACCATATTGTTCATCAATTTTAGAACCACCAATTTCAATTTTAACATCTTCAACAAGAGCATGACCTAATCTTTTAACATAGCCCCATGCAAAATTAGCACTGTTTGCATCAGGTGTAATAGTATTTAAAGTTACTGCTAAATACATATTAGTAATTAAATCTCCATTACGATTAATGTTGCAAGTTACAGTACGACCAAAATCAGGAGCACCATTCCAAGTTTGTTGGATTGGTTCTACTGCGAAATTAGTATGGCGTCTGTATACGACTTTGAAAAAAGTAATTTGAGGATTTCCAGTTAAATAAACGTCTTGTGCCCCATAGGCAACTAGCTGCATAAGCCCACCTCCCATGTTATATAACATAGATTAGAAAATAATTTTTAAATATTTTTAAATTAAAATTACGCATAAAAAATTTTTTTCTTAAAATTAAATAATTCCTAATATAAAATAAAATTTTTATATATTATTAAATATTTTTATAGATATTTTCTTAAAAAAAATATTTATTAGATATTTTTTGAAATATTATTTTTAAATATTTAAATATAATTCTTATATATTTTTAATAAAAATAAATTAAATGATTATATCTGTGCTAAACATTAATAGAATGCATATATTTCTCTATCAAACTATTTTGAAATAATTTTTATTTATAATCAATCAACATCGTATTATTTTTATTAAATGATTATATCTTTATGCACAAACCACAAACTATTTATTATAATGTCATCAATTAACATTGTAATATTTATTAAATATTATATTTATTGAATAAAATTTAAATGATTACATCTTTGTGCACAATAAACAATCAACTGCATACAGTCCCACAGCCATATTATTTTGACTAATTTTATTATATTGTCATCAATTAACAATATTTATTAAATATTATATTATATTTAATAAATAAAATTTAAATGATTACATCTTTGTGTATAATAAGCAATCAACTGTATAGTCCCACAGACATATTATTTTGACTGATTTTATTATAATGTCATCAATTAACAATATTTATTAAATATTATATTATATTTAATGAATAAAATTTAAATGATTACATCTTTGTGCACAATTAGCAATCAACTGTATACAGTCCCACAGACATATTATTTTGACTGATTTTATTATAATGTCATCATTTAATATTGTAATATTTATTAAATATTATATTTAATGAATAAAATTTAAATGATTACATGTTTGTGCACAATAAGCAATCAACTACATACAGTACCACAGACATATTATTTTGACTGATTTTATTACAATGTCATCGTTTAAATTGTAATATTTATTAAATATTATATTTAATGAATAAAATTTAAATGCTTATATCTTTGTGCACAATAAGCAATCAACTGTATACAGTCCCACAGACATATAATTTTGACTGATTTTATTACATCGCTGTGCACAATAAACAATCAACTGTATACAGTCCCACAGACATATTATTTTGACTGATTTTATTATAATGTCATCAATTAACATTGTAATATTCATTAAATATTATATTTAATGAATAATATTTAAATGATTACATCTTTGTGCATAATAAGCAATCAACTGTATACAGTCCCACATACATATTATTTTGACTGATTTTATTATAATGTCATCAATTAACATTGTAATATTCATTAAATATTATATTTAATGAATAATATTTAAATGATTACATCTTTGTGCACAATAAGCAATCAACTGTATACAGTCCCACTGACATATTATTTTGACTGATTTTATTATAATGTCATAATTTAACATTGTAATATTCATTAAATATAATATTTAATGAATAATATTTAAATGATTACATCTTTGTGCACAATAAGCCATCAACTGTATACAGTCCCACTGACATATTATTTTGACTGATTTTATTATAATGTCATCAATTATCATTGTAATATTAATTAAATATTATATTTAATGAATAATATTTAAATGATTACATCTTTGCACACAATAAGCCATCGACTACATAGCATCACCACCCTCGCCAACTATTTTGAATAATTTTTTATATATAATTAATTAATTATATTTTGACGCATCTATATGCAGAATAAACATTAACAACTATTTTTGAATGATTTAAATAATTAATACATATTACATCATAGATTATATATTGAAAAATTGAAATTTAAAGTTATTATTAATGTTTTAATTTTAAATATATAATGGATCAAGAAAAATTTATATTAGAATCATCCAATAAATTTAAAGATATTTTTTCATATCAATCTTTAAATTATACAACAAATTATAATCAAGTTCAATTAACATGTAATAAACATTCAAATACATTTTCTATAAGTGCACGCTATCATTTGAAAACAGATTTCGGTGGATGCGAGTCGTGCAAAATAGATATCAAATTTAATGAATTGCAAAGACAATCTAATGAAAAATTTAATAATAACTTTTTAATTGATAGAAATACATTTATAGATACACAATCCACTATGTGTAAAATAAAATGTATAAAACATAATTATGAATTTGAAGTTTTATTATGTAATCATTTTAGGAATAAAACAGGATGTTGTGATAAATGCAGTTCAAAAACTGCTGATAATTTAAAACAAAAATTAATTGAAAACTCAAATTTAAAATTTAATAGTGAAAACAGAGATGAAGAAAATTTGCCACGAATATTATTTGATTTTTCTCAATTTAATTATACATCGTATAAAGAAAAAGGCAAAATTTTATGTGTAAAACATAATAACTTATTTGAAATCACTCCTACATTACATTTGAGATATAATTATGGTGGATGTGAGTCATGTACTCCAAAATATTATCCAACTAAAAAAGAAAAAAGAAATGAAATAAAATTAAACATAAAATTAGAAAAAGATGAAGAATTTAAAATATTAGACTTACCTAATAATAATAACTTATATAAGGTATCAAATTATGGAAAAATATTTTCAATTAGACTAAATGATTATATGAAAACCTATGAAAATAAAAATGGTTATACATTAATATTTTTACGAGATTCTGTTGGAGAATCAAAAAAATATAAAATTCATAGATTAGTAGCGTATTTATTTGTTGAAAATAATGATAATAAAGAATTTGTTGATCATATTGATGGTGTTAGAAATAATAATTACTATAAAAATTTAAGATATGTTAATCGTAGTGAAAATTCTTTAAATTCATATAAAAATACTATTTATTCAATTGAAAATCAAAATATAATAAAAATTAATAATGAAAATACTAAAGAAATTATAAATAATAGTAATTATAAAATTATAGGTACAATTAATAATAAAGATTTTTCAAATTATAAAATCAATGAATATGGAAATACAATCAATGTTAATACTAATAAAACATTAAAATATTTGATTAATGATGGCTATGCAACTATTTCTTTGATGGATACTATTAAAAATATACAATGTACATTAAAAGTGCATAGATTAGTAGCATATACATTCTTAGAACGACCTGAAAATTTTACTGATGATTTAGTTGTCAATCATATTGATAATAATAGATTAAATAATTATTATAAAAATTTAGAATGGTGTACAAGTGCTGAAAATACTACTAAACATTATACCAAAAGAATTTTACAATTAGATATAGATACCGAAGAAGTTATTAATGAATATAAAACTTTTCACGAAGCTTATGAAAAATTAGGTAAAGTATACGGATCTGCTATTTCTAAATCATGTAATGGTACTGGTTATAAAACAGTTTTTGGTTATAAATGGAAATTAATTCAATAATATTTATTTAAAATTATCATAAAATTCATTTTTAGTAACTATAAATACGAAAAAAATTTAACATTTAACTACCTATTTAGTATTATAAATCATTATACTATTAATTTTTTTTTAGATATTCTAGTGATAGAGAAAAAATTATCGACTTAGTTTTTTTAATAAATATATCAATTATAATATATGCAAAATTCTGAAATATGGTATTATAAATATTTAAAATATAAAAAAAAATATAAATTATTATTAATTCAAAGTGATTTTAAAAAAATTAAAAAACCAAAATTACTTAAACATATTTTATCAAAATATCCACATATTAAAAAAATTATAAATTTAATTTCTGATACTGATACTAATCTATCTGATCATAATATAACACTAAAAACTTTTATTTTATTAAAGCAAAATTTAAAATCTTATCTTTCCATGCCATGGGATTCTGATAAAAACCAGTTAATTACTGTTGAAGATTACTATAAACAAATTAATTATACATTTTCTGGAAAAATACCTATAAAATTAGAAAACTTGGAAAGTATTATATGTACTAAAAATCATATGCATAAATTATGTCAAAGTCATGGTGGTAATGTATTTGAACATTCACAATGGTCCTCTTTACATGTATGTTTATGGTTTGGGATTGAATTAGAATTAGTAAAAAATATGGATAAATTTATAGATATAGCTATAATTGCAGCATTTTTTCATGATTTAGGTAAAGCAGGTGATTGCTATTTTAATGTTTATGATAATAAAAAATATGATGATGGAAATGAATCAAAACATCCACAAATATCTGCAGATTTAATTAGTGGAAAAAAATTATATATTATAGATTGTGTTGAAAATATAAAAAGTAGAATAAATATTTCTAATATTATAAAAAAATTATTTAAATTAAATGATTATCAAATAAAAATTATATCATTTATCGCTTATATGCACTGGGAATTTGGTAAATTGAATATTAATGTTGAAAGCAAAACAAATAATGATAAAATAGAAAATTATGTAAAAGAATTTATAATTGGATTTAAATTATATATTAATGATAGTATAATTTCTTGTAACGATTCAAAATCTTGCATTACAAGTTCTACAATAGAATTAATAAAAATTAATTTAAAATTAATAAATCAATATCTTATACTAAAAGATTATATTGATATAATTAGCTTATTAAAATTATGTATTTTAATATCATGTGCTGATATTGCATCAGGAACTAATAAACGGCTTACAAATAATTTTCCTGATGATTATTTAAGCAAGTTAAAATATTTATCTAGTGATCCTTGGGTAAAATTTAATATGGATACAAATTATAAATTATATTCACAAAATTTAATTAATTATTTTCAAACTAATATACAATAGTACAAAGGCTATTCCTTGAATAATTATTCTTATTATCTTTAATTTCATTATGTAAATTAATTTATTTAATCTTACCAATAAAAAAATGAAATTATAATTTTCTATTAATTATAAATATTTTTTACCGTGCATATAAGGCCAAAAGATATAAAAAAAATATTAGATCAAAATAATTTTATTGAAAATGAAGATTTTAATCTAAGAAACGTTTCTGATTTTAAAAATTCCAATGGTGGGCGTGGTAATAAAAATGAATATTTTTTGCATCCACGATCATTTAAAATATGTTTAATGAGATCACTAAAAACTAAAATATATGCAAAATATTATTTACTTTTAGAAGAATGTATAAAATATTATAATGATTATCAAATTGAATTAAATAAAAAATACATTATTAAATTAAAAATCAAAAATTATTAAGAAAGATAGTAAAATTGATCATTTAGAAGAAAAATTAAATACTATAATTAAACTAAATGAAAAAATATTAAAAAATAATGAAGAATTATTAAAATCTAATAAATCAATGGAAAAATCATTAAATAAATCTAATTATAAATTAGACGAAACAACTCAAAACTAAAAAATCTTAGATTTTTTAGTTTTGAGTTCTTACTTCAAGAAAAAATGCTTAAGCATTTTTTCTTGATGAAACTTTAGAAAAATTAGATGAAGTTCATGAAGAATTAGATAATACTAATACTGAATTAGAAGATATTAATGATAAATTAGATAATACTGATAAAACTTTAAAATTAGTTGCAAAGAAATTAGATATAGCTGTTGAAGATAGAGTTGTTAAAACTAAAAGTAATTTAAAAAATGAATCCTTAATTGTAATGTATAATCCTAATGAAATATATAAATATACTGTAATTCATGCAAAGAAACAAAATGTTAATACCCGAATTGAAAAATTACAAAATAAAAATTATATTAAAATAGATGAATTATCATTATATAATGTACCTAATGCTTCTACATTATGGTGTTTAATAAAAGAAGAATTAAAAGAAGATATTGATAGTTGTAATAATCAATTAAATTTAATAAAAAATTAATGAAGTTCAATTTAAAATAAAAATAAATGATATTTATAATAAGCGTAAAACAATTTTAGTGTAATTAAAATTATAAGAATAACTTTTTATTTACTTGAAAATGAGATTATATAAAAAAAATATTATTAATATTTAATTAATTATTTACATAATTGGATAATTTTAAATCTTTAAATTCTAATTCTAAATCTTTATATTTTATTTGTGATTGTTGTTCTTGAATAATCATATCTTTTTTAAGTAAATCTAATTCATATTTATTTTTGTTATCTTTAATTTCATTTTGTAGTTCTAAAATTTTTATTTCTAATTCTTTTATTTTATCTTGTAAACCTTGTGTCGATCCAATATAATCATTACCTATATGTTTATATTCTCTTTTAACTGTTTTTAATTCTTCATTATTTAAAACTATTAATTCTTTTCTTCCGTCAATACTTAATATTTTATTTAAATTTTTAAAAAATTGTCTTAAATCATTTTCTGCTTCACTAGTATATTTAACATCAATAATATTAAATATTGATAAAAATATATTTACATTTTTTAATTTTCCATAATCATTATTATGTTCTATTAATCTTCGTTCTAAATCATCTGTAAATCCATATTTATATACAATTAAATTATTATCTATATTATATTGAATATTAAAAGTGTCTCTTAAATTTTTAACTGTACCTAATTCTAATAAATATATGCATGGAAATTTACTTGCATATGATTTAAAAACAGCACGATAAGATTTTATATTTACATTTAAAATTTCAGTTCCTAATTCTTCTTTCTTTTCTTCCGATCCCATTTGTATAGTAAATAATTTTTCTGTTGCCCATTTTATAAATGAGGATGTTTTATTATTTCTGGATACAAATAAAACTCTTAGCATACCTTCATATGTTAAAAATAATTCTTTTTTTATAGTTGTAGTTGCATTAGATTTTTGATTTGTTTTATCTGAATTTTTATCCGAATTATCTGTATTTTTATCCGAATTAATTACGACGCTATGGGAAATATTAGTCATAAAATATTTATAATCTTTATTTATTTTATATAATGTATCTTTATCAGTTATATTTTTATATAAATTAATCATACTAAATCCATTAGAAACATCCTTTACTTTAAAATAAATTTTATCTGATTCTCGTACCCCTCTAGTTTCAATATCTAATATATTTCCTTCATTATCTTTAAATTTTTCAACATCATTTAAATTAATAATTTCAGGCGCTTGTTCTATTCCATCTTCATTACTAATAATTTGATTAGAATTATTTAATTCTGGAATATCTTTAATTATATCTTCTTTAATCATTATTTTATCAAATTTAATACTTTTGCCTTCAGCTTGAATCCATGTATCGTTTATTAATTTTGCAAAAATATATTTGGTTTCATCTATATTTTTTGTTTTAATTAACTCACGTGATGACCTACATCTATGGGAGTAAATAGGTGCATTTTTTAAAATAAAATCACCAGGAACATAATTAATATTGTTTATTGTTACGATTTCCATTAATTATTATAGATAATATTTCTTTAAGTGTTTTTACAAATAAAAAAAATAATTTATTAGTAAAAAAATATAACAATTATTATTTATTTGCTAATAAATAATAATTAAATATTAATATTATTTTTAATATAATTAATATATTCACTATAATATTCTTTCTTAAATAATTCATTTGTTATTCTATAATGATCAAAAAATGTATGAACATTTCTTTCTATTAATCTAACATTTTTTGTATAAAAATAATCGATATTTATATTACTTCCATAACATGTTGTATATCTTGAATATAATGATGATATTGAAGCTCTCCACATTCCTATTTTCACTGCATTTAAAATATTGCTGGTAACAATATAAACACATCCATAATTATTAATTTCATTTTTATCAATATCAATTATATATTTATTAATAATAGTTTTATCAAAATTATCTAACCATTTTTTTATTATATAAATATTTTTATCAAATTTATTATTTCTTGATACATGAATTAATCTTAACATTCCTCTGAATGTTAAAAATAGTTCTTTTTTTATTTTTGTATTGTATTTACTTAAATCCTTCTTATCACAAAAATAATATTTATAATCAATATTATTTTTATAACACGTGGTTTCTTTAATAATTTCATTTTGTAAATAAATCATATCGAAACAATTAGATACATCTTTTACTTTAAAATAAATTTTATCTGATTCCCGTTCACCTCTTATTTCAATTTCAAATATATTATTGTTAACATCTTTAAATTTTTCATTATCATTTAAATAAAGAATGTTTGGTGCTTGTTCTATTCCATCATAATTACTAATAATTTGATTAGAATTATTTAATTCCGGAATATCTTTAATTATATCATCTTTTATCAATACTTTATCATATTTATTACTCTTTCCAGAAGATGTATACCATTGATTATTAATTTGTTTTGCAAAAATATATTTTGATGTTTCTATATTTTTAGTTTTAATTAACTCTCGAGATGTTCTACATTTATGGGAGTAAATTGGTGCATTTAAAAGAATAAAATCGCCTAGAATATTATGAATATTGTCAATTGTTATAATTTCCATTTTAACTTTAAAAAAAATCTTATTAGGTTCTCTTTCACCTCTAGTTTCAATATTTAATATATTATCTTCGTTATCTTTTAATTTTTCATTATCATTTAAATAAAGAATATTTGGCGCTTGTTCTATTCCTTCTTTATCATTTACAATTTGATTTAAATTATTTAATTCAGGAATATCTTTAATTATATCTTCTTTAATCATTATTTTATCAAATTTAATACTGAATCCAGATGATGGAATCCATGTATCATTAATTAGTTTTGCAAAAATATATTTGTTTGTTTCTATATTTTTTGTTTTAATTAACTCTCTACTACTACGACATCTATGGGAATATATTGGCGCATTTTTTAAAATAAAATCACCAATAACATAATTAATATTGTTTATTGTTACGATTTCCATTAATTAATATAGATAATTTCTCTTTGTGTTTTAACCAATAAAAACAAATAATTTATTTGTAAATAACATAATAATAAACATCATATATTAAAAAAAAATTTATTAATGGAAAAATAATGAAGGAAATTTATTTGATGATTTTATTAGACCTAATCAAAGTCTTTATTATTTATTTTTTTTTGATATCGAAATCTTTCATTAATATATATTAAAAAAAAATAAATAAGTATACAAATTAATATTATTATTTTATAGTGCTTATATCAAGTAATTCTTAATTAAACACATTTATATAAATTATATATTATTAATAATAGTTTTATTCATAATAATATAAAATTGTATTTTCTAAGTTGTAATTTAGATAATTTAAGTCTTAATATAATAAATAATGATATAAATTCATTATTAAATACAGTTTGTAGATCTTCACTTTCCAAAACTTCAACAATTATAATAATATCTTCATTATCAATATTTTTTCTAATTGCCTGTGCGGAATCATAAGATAAAGATTATGAATAAAATTTAATTTAAAATTTGTTGTATATTATTATATTTAACACCTTGTTCAGTTTCTGAATATTCTTTTACTCCATCAATATAAAAACAGTGATTATATTTAACAGATGGATTTCTTCTTTTTAATTCCATTTTAAAATTATCAATTAATTTAATTATTTCAACTGTTTTTGGTGCTAAATTATTATATAACTGATTAAATGAATTATTTATAAATATAGAATCAGTATATCTACCTTCATCATAATTTCTGATATTACATCTACTTTTTACTATATCAATTGGAACAAATACACCTATTAAATTTACATAAACTTGGTATTTACCCTTATAAGTTCTATTTATTGTGTCTATACAAAAATTCTGATTTAAACAAGGTGTATCATAAATGATATTAAATGCTTCATATGGATTAAAGTTTTGAACAATTGATCTTACTATTCCCAAACTACGTAACACAGAATCTTTATATGTTGGAATAAATTTTTCCTTATATAAATAAAAATTTAATATTAATCCATTAACAATTTTTGCTTCAATTACAAATAATTTTTTTTCATCTTCTGATAATGTATTATAATAATATTCACCAGTGATGATTTTTGAAAAGTCGTCAGAAAAAATTCTTGCGGCATCGGGATCTATAATTATTGTATTTTTTAAATCTATTTTTATTTCTTTATTATCTAACATGTTTTTTAAAATATGGCTTTTACCCGAACATGGTATACCATATAATATTATCATATTTCTTTTATTATTACTAATTGGAATTTTATCTTTTGTTATATAAGCTGTATATTCTGCATGTTTAAAATTATTATCTATTAGATTTGGACACACTTCGTCTAAATGTATATGAATACGATTAGGATCTTTTACAGGATGTATTATTAAATCTTTATCTGTTTCAAACTGTTTAATTAAACTATTTAATTTTTGTAATTTAATACTTTTTTGTTCAATTAATAATAATTTAGAATTAGTATTATCTGGTAATAATTCTCGTAATAATTCTAAAGTTATTACAGATTTATCAATAATTATAAAAGATGTTATATCTGGTATATAAAATTGTTTTTTTTCTATAGCTAATATTCTAAATTTAGATTTTATTGATATTAAAATATTATTATTATTACACGATCCTAAATAACACCAATTATTATTTGTTTTTGGCAAAAAAATTTTATAAATATGAAATACTTGTTTATTCAATAAACTATCATTATAAAAATTTACATCTGATAAAGAGCCTACAATAAAATTAGAAAAAGTTATTATACTACCTATTTTTGGTTGGTTTGTCAAGTTCTTATAATTTATTATTTGTGTTAAAGGATCTACATTTATTTCATACAAATTTGTTAGATTTATATTCATATATAAAATGTACAAATTATCTATAAATAAATCATGTAATATTTGATAATTTGTACGAATATAATTTATACATTTAATTATTTTTTTTTGTTCTTCTATTTTAGTTAAATTTTCTTCATCAAAAATATAATTTTTATCAATATCTGAATTAGTTATTAGATTTCTATATTTAGTATTAGTAATATAGTTTTGACAAGTATGACTAATCATAAATTTATTAAAATCAGCAAACTTATCCTTTTTTATTTTGGGATATAAAAACATTTTTTTAATATCAGATAAAAACCAAAACTCAGAATAAAAATCATCAATATCTGGGAAACAAAAAGTCGGATATATATTTAATAATCGTATCAATTCATGTTCATCAATATTATATTCAATATTAATTATATTATTAATAGAATTATTAATTATATAATAATAAATTAAAATATAACTCAGAAATGAATTATTTTTAAGGTCTGTCAATTCTAAAATTGAATCTTTAAAATAATATACTCCTTGTTTTGCTCGATGAATCTTTAAATTGTCTATTAAATATTCTAATGTATTTGTTATTTTATTACCTCCTATTATTTGTTTTACGCTTGAATTAATTTCTTTTAAATATTTGTTTTTATATTTTAAATATTTATAGTTTTAATCCATATAAATAGAAATTGAAAAAAAAATTATTTTTTTATAAAAGTTCAAAATTTGTTTGATGCACATTTTAAACAAATAAATTAAAAAGTATAGTTATTTAATTTAATACTTTACAAATATAAATTAAAAATTTAATTTATATTTTTTCAAATCATTTAAAGTTTTTTATATATTTTATATTAATATTGTTAGCATGTCAAATATTAAAACTTTATTAAATAATAAAAAATTAAGAACTACTAAAGGATCGTCTTCCAAATATAAAGAAATTAAATATCAATCCAAAGAATCGTCAACATTAGATAATAAACATCGTCAAATGGTAAAATATTTTATTAATAGAAAAAATAATGAAGAAAATATTTTAGATGAAATTAAAGAGATTACATCAGAAATTACAGATATAGATAAAAATAAAGATAAATTTACAATGGATATAATAAATAGACGTGCTAAATTATTGGATACAAAAGAAAATTTAGAGATGCAATATAAAAATATAAGTCAAAATTATGATGAAATGGATTATTATGATATAGTTGGTGATTTAATAACAGATTATTATGATTTAAGAGATAATAAAAAAACAGAAATTAAAGAATCTAAAAATATTTTAGATTTTTTATCAAATAAAAAAAAAAATAATGTAGCTGAAAATAATAATAAAGTTAGTTTATTAGAAAAATATTGTCAAATTGTTGATGGATTAAAAATATCTAGAGATGATGGTTCAAATCGAATAAAATATTGTTTAGATTGTAATATTGAAAAAATTTTAGATATTTCAGAAAGTGCTTATGTATGTCCATGTTGTGGTGATAGTGAAATGATTATACTTGATGAAGATAGACAAATAAAAGATTATTCTCCATATAGAAGACTTAATCATTTTAGAGAATGGTTGAATCAATTTCAAGCAAAACAAACACCTGATATTCCAGAACAAATATTTATTGATATTGTAAAAGAATTAAATAAAAATAGAATTAATGATTTATCTACATTGAATAAAAAAAATATGAAAATAATTTTAAAAAAATTACAATATAATATTTATTATGAGCATGTTGCTTATATTATTAATAAATTAAATAACTTACCTCCTCCGAAAATTACACGTGATATGGAGAAATTATTCATATCTATGTTTTATAAAATTCAGGATCCTTGGGAATTGAATAAGCAGCCAAATCGGAAAAATTTTTTATCGTATAGCTACGTTCTTCATAAATTTTGCGAATTATTAGAATTAGATCATCTCTTAGATTGTTTTCCATTGCATAAAGATTCAGATAAGATAATGGAAAATGATTTAATCTGGGAAAAGATATGTAAGCATCTAAATTGGGAATATATTTCATCATTTAAATAGTTATTAAATGAAAAACCATCATATAGAAAATTATTAAATTTAATATACGAAATTATATATAACTTGTTAAATTTAACATTTTTGTAAAAACAATCTAGAGTGGTTATCTAATATTATACTATGACTGAAATTGATACTGAATTATATAATATGTTAAATAATGAATTTACTAATACCGAACAACAAATATTTTTGCAACACTTTAAAGGATTTTTAAATAAAGATAATGAGTTTATAATTAACATTGAATTTGCATTCAAATGGATAGGATTTTCAAGAAAAGATCATGCTAAACGTTTACTCGAGAATACCTTATTTTAAATACTGATTATATAATAAATAATGATGATATTACATCGTTCCTTCTAAAAGTTGAGAATAATAAACCAATTAAGAAAGATGTAAAATTAAATGAAATAATTTTAATGACATCAAATTGTTTTAAACAATTATGTATTCTAGCACGAACTGAAAAAGGTAAACAAATAAGAATTTATTATATTAAAATGGAAGCAATTATGATAAATTATTGAAAACATAAAAATGAAAAAAATATATATGGAACATTACACGGGCCTAAATATTTTGGAGGTAAATGTTACAGTAGTGGACCAAAAAATATGTTTAATAAACCGTTATATAATGATTTTTATACTTATTCAATCGAATGGAAACCTAATATAATAAATTGGTATATTAATGATACATTATTTTTTACTGCAACTAATGAAAATCTAAAAAAAATTAATAATAATTATAATTGGATATTTAATGATAGATTTTTTTATTTATTAGTTAATACTGCAGTTGGAGGAAATTTTGGTGGTGCATTTCCAAATAGCATAAATTATATTTATAAGAATTTACCTAATTATAATGAAATGATAATTAAACATATTAAAATTTATAAAACTATTGATGGTTACGGTGAAATTAAAATATGATAGATATTAATTAATTTTTTTTTATCTAAAGAAAAAAAATATATTAATATCTAATTTATAAATATGATAGATTTATTTTTTTGTTTGTCATTAATACTATTAATAATTTTAATTATTATGATAACAATATATATTACAAAAATAAACTCGCAATTTTTTTTAACATGTAAAGATATTAGAGATATTCAAAATAATCAAAAAATAAAAAATAATATTAATAATGTTTATGATTTTAAAATATCTCGAGAATTTGATAAAATGTTTAATAATAATGATATATTAAATCAATATCAAACATTCAATAATGATGATGAAAATATCAAAGTTAATATAAATAATTAATTTTTATTTAAATAAACTTATTTAAAGATTATTTATATATTTTATATTAATGACTAATATTGATTATTTAACGGAAGATAATATTTTACCTGATAATCAAAAATTTGTTTGTTTATCATTTTTAACTAAAACTGATGATGACACGCAAAAATTTAATATTAAAGGTGGAATAAAAATTAGAGGAGTATTTTCAACTTATGAATTGGCATGTGAATATGCTAAAAAAGTACAATCTATTGATACATATTTTAATGTTTATGTTGGTGAAATGGGTAAATGGCTAGAATTTGATCCTGATCCCAATTCAATTAAAGAATCAGAATATGCGAATGAAGAATTAAATAGCATGATGAAATCGTATTTAGAAAATCAAGAAAAAGCTAAAATTTTCCATGAACATAGGAAAAATGAATTGATTAGAAATAATATTTTAGATAATTTAAATACTAGACGTGATAATTTAAAAGATTTGCACACTAAAATAAAAGAAGCAGTAAATGAAGATGAAAAACAAAAATTAGAATCTAGTGTAAATTCAATTGAAGACCAAATTAAAAAATTAGATGATAAAAAAAAGAATTTAGATAAACAAATTGAAGAATTAGATAATCAGTTACACTCATTTAAACAACAGCCACCATCAAATCCAAAAATAATTACCAGAGAAGATTAACTAATTTTATCAACAGTAACACGTAATGTATTTCTTTTATTTACTATCAATGATTCTGGATTAAATACTTCTATATTTTTGTCCCAATTTTCATTATATGATTTATTATGAAAATCGCGAAATTTTTTGGTTCCGATTTTAAAAGTAGGTACTTTTTTTGCTTTATACCAAAATATTTTATCTGTTATATTTTTACTATGAACTCTATTATTTATAACTAAAATACCATAATTTTCAGTTAAATCTGAAAATACTTGTTGAAAAATATCAAAAGTTGGAAATATACCAGCATAATGATCATATAATCTTTTTCTATTTGTTATTTGATCTTCAGCTAATAAAAAAATATAATCAAAATTAGATCTCATTTCTGGTGGAATTCCTAAGGAAAATTGCATTGTTAATATAAATGAAATATGATGATGTCTACCATTAAAAAATAACTCTAAAATATTTGGATCTTTTAACCATGTGCCTTTTGAACTCATACAATCATCCATTATTAACATTAATGAATCATCCTTAGGTGGTTTGCCTGATTTAATTCTTCTTTTATTATCTTCATTCATTATAGATTGTCTATTATAAATTCTAGTTAGAACATCACTATTATATTCAGAATATATATATGAATCTGGTATAAATTCTGAATAAAATGAATTTAATTTTTCAGTTCGACTTATAGCTACTGCTGCTACTATATTTTTTTTTTGAAACATAATTTCTCTAGTCAAAAATGATTTACCTGTAGCTCTTTTAGCAATCATTGCTATTGTGCAATGATCAACCATTTCATTTATATTAAATTTTTTAATAGGTAATCTTGTTGCACCAAAGGAAACTTCTTTAATTGTCATTAATTATTAATTAGAAAATTATTTTTCGGATATAATGTATCAATATAAATTTCTTGATTATATAAATTATTTGAATTATTTGGTTCAATAGGATTACATATAATATTATCATACAAAAAATCAAATACATTTAAAATAAATCCTACGAAAGCACCAAAAAATATAGGTAATTTATATTTATCATAAAATGTTAATCTTTGATTATTATATTTTTTATCATCACAACTTTGTAACCATAATGTTATAAAAAAAGTAAATAATATAATTAATATTTGTTTAGTTATTAAATTCATTAAAATAATAAAGAAAAAAATTATATATTATAATTTTTTAGAATATTATGATTAAATTAAAATCCAAACAGATTTTAATTTAATCATTAAAAAAATTATCTAATTAATATTATTATGAATAATATACTGCAATTTAATATTTTAAATGCTGAAAAAATAATTAAATATATTTTAATAAGTTTTGTAATAATTTTATGTTTAAAATATATTCCAGAAAATCCTTTACAAACAAAAGATGCTATAATTGTTTCTTTTGCAGCATCTATCATTTATGCTGTGATGGATATGATATCCCCTACAATTAAAATTTATAATAATAAATCTAATAGTTGTATTAAATTATAAAATATAATCTAATAGTTGTATTAAATTATAAAATATAATCTAATAGTTGTATTAAATTATAAAATATAATCTAATAGTTGTATTAAATTATAAAATATAATCTAATAGTTGTATTAAATTATAAAATATAATCTAATAGTTGTATTAAATTATAAAATATAATCTAATAGTTGTATTAAATTATAAAATATAATCTAATAGTTGTATTAAATTATAAAATATAATCTAATAGTTGTATTAAATTATAAAATATAAT
>Ga0214923_10000267_pt1 | contig 80223 bp, 67 predicted proteins | sample LL1510_MetaG_FD_177993 | JGI IMG/M metagenome (GOLD analysis project Ga0214923, IMG submission 177993) | Freshwater microbial communities from Lake Lanier, Atlanta, Georgia, United States - LL-1510 | ecosystem: Environmental > Aquatic > Freshwater > Lake | place: USA: Georgia | collected...
CGAAAAAATTTAAAGCGGCAATTATAGGTTCTGGTAACATTGGAACCGATTTAATGATAAAGATTTTGCGTACCGCAAAACACTTAGAAATGGGTGCTTTTGTGGGAATTGATCCTGCGTCGGATGGTTTGGCAAGAGCCGAAAGAATGGGCGTTGCCATCACGTCGGAAGGTATTGATGGATTATTGGCCATGCCAAATTGGAATGAAATAGATTTTATTTTCGATGCCACATCGGCAAAGGCACATATTTCAAACTATGAGAAAATTAGCAAGTTTCCGGGTAAAAAAGTAATTGACTTAACGCCTGCGGCAATTGGTCCTTTTTTGGTTCCGCCGGTAAATTTCAATGAACTACAAGATATTCCTAATGTAAATATGGTAACCTGTGGCGGCCAAGCAACCATTCCAATGATTGCAGCAGTTTCTCGCGTGGCAAAAGTGCATTACGGAGAAATTGTAGCCTCAATTGCTTCAAAGTCTGCTGGTCCTGGAACCCGCGCCAATATTGACGAGTTTACAGAAACAACTTCTCACGCCATTGAAAAAGTGGGTGGAGCTACAAAGGGGAAGGCCATTATTGTTTTGAATCCTGCTGAACCGCCTTTGGTAATGCGCGATACCGTTTTTACTTTGAGTGAAATGGCCGACAAACAAGCCATTGTTGAAAGTATCAACCTCATGGTTGCTGAAGTTCAAAAATATGTACCTGGTTATCAATTGCACCAAGAAGTTCAATTTGAGGAAATTTCTCCCGAAAATCCTGTTTTTATTGAGGGATTGGGTAAAGTTCATGGCTTGAAAACCATGGTATTGCTTCAAGTGAGAGGTGCAGGACATTATTTGCCTGAATACGCTGGAAATTTAGATATTATGACAAGTGCGGCATTGGCCACTGCAGAAAGAATGGCTGAAACTATGAATCAAAGTTCATCGAAATGAGAAAGTTATATATTCAAGATGTGACCTTAAGAGATGGTCAACACGCAATCAAACATCAATATAGCAAAGATGATATGATGCGCTTTGCCATGGCTTTGGATGCGGCAAAGGTTGATGCCATAGAAGTGGCCCATGGGGATGGATTGGCTGGTGGTAGCTTTAACTATGGTTTTGGCGCACATACCGATTGGGAGTGGCTTGAAACTGTGGCTTCTTCTTTGAAGCATGCGAAATTAACAACGTTGTTGTTGCCCGGAATTGGAACCATTGACGATTTGAAAAGGGCCCGTGAAATTGGAGTGCAATCAGTCCGAATTGCAACGCATTGCACAGAGGCAGATATTGCAGCGCAGCATATAGAAGCCGCTAAGAAATTGGGAATGGACGTGGGTGGCTTTTTAATGATGTCTCACATGAACGAACCTAAAAAGTTGGCTGAACAAGCAAAGTTGATGGAAAGTTATGGTGCCGATTGTGTATATGTTACAGATTCTGCTGGGGCTTTGTTAATGGACGGAGTGGTTGAAAGAATGCATGCTTTTAAAGAAGTATTGAAGCCTGAAACCGAAATTGGCATTCATTGCCATCATAATTTGAGTTTGGGAATTGCAAATTCCATTGTTGCCATGCAACATGGAGCAACGAGGCTAGATGCATCATTGGCTGGAATGGGTGCGGGTGCAGGTAATGCGCCTTTAGAAGTTTTAATAGCGGTGTTAAACAGAATGGGCGAAACAGGACACAACTGCGACTTATATGCGTTGATGGATGCCGCCGATGATTTAATTAGACCATTGCAAGTTAGGCCAGTGCGGGTTGATCGCGAAACCTTGTCGCTAGGATACGCTGGCGTTTATTCGAGTTTCTTATTGCATGCTGAAAAAGCAGGAAATAAATATGGCATTGATACGAGAAGTATTCTTGAAGAACTTGGAAATCGAAAGATGGTTGGGGGTCAAGAAGACATGATTGTAGATGTGGCATTGGATATGAAAAATGCAGTAAAAAATGCATAATGTGTAATTCATTGGACATTGTTGGTATTTTGTCGAATATTTTCAATGCAGCTATGTAAATCAGCGTTAAATTTGCATACAAAATATATTGTAACAAAACATGAAAAGTAAGTTTTCCTTAAACGTTGCACCAATTTTAGTAGGTGCTTTATTACTGGCAAGTTGCGGAATTAGTTCTCAAGATGCATACAACAAAGCGCCATTGTCTGGATTTGTTGCCAATCAAACTACCGAATTAATCAAGAAAAATGTAGTTCCGGCACCTGATAATGCAAACTTAGATAAATTGGTTGCCGAACATACTGAAAAAATAAGAGCCATTGATGCAGATAATTCAAAAGCAAAAGAAATGGTTGCCAAATTAGAAAAACAACTCGATGAAGTGGAAGCCATTGAAAAAGAGTCTAAAATGGAATTCGAAAGATCAAATAATTCAGTTGTGTTTTTTGAAATTGGATCAGCGAAATTAAGCGCCATGGGAATGCAAGAATTGTATCGTTGGAAATCTTCTTTAGATCAAGGAGCAACCCACTATAATTTTAACGTTTCTGTTTTTGCATCTGCAGATAAATCTGGTAGCAAACAAGGAAATGCAAAATTGCGCGCCGACAGAGCCAATGCAGTAAAGAACTTTATTGTAAATGTATTAGGATACAAAGGTGCAATTGCCATTGTTACGGAACAACCTGCATTTTCAAAAGTAAATGACATTGACCGCCGCGTAATGGTGAGTATCAATTGCAATTAATCTTTCATAGAAATTTTATACCGAAAGAGGCAAGTTTACTTGCCTCTTTTTTTGTTATCTTCGTAATACTAAACTATGCGTAACACTTATAAATTAGGATTTATCCTGCTTTTTTCGTATATTATTCTTGGTGCAAATTCAACACTTTTTGCTCAAAACTCAAAAAAGAAACCTGCTCAGCAAAAGTCAAAATCAATAAAAGGAAATACCGAAGTTGATCCTATTTCGGCAAACAGATATGCAGATTTGCCTCCCAATAACGACCCCAATTATAAAATTGAAAATCTTGCCCAATATGTAAATCCATTTATTGGAACTGGAGGACATGGACATACTTTTCCAGGAGCCGTGATGCCATTTGGGATGGTGCAACTTAGTCCTGACACCCGAACTGATGCTTCTTGGGATGGTTGCGGTGGATATTATTACAACGATGCATATATCTATGGATTTTCTCATACCCATTTAAGTGGAACCGGTGTTTCTGATTATGGCGATGTGCTTTTTCAACCAATGTCGGGTACTTCCAGCACAGATCCTAAAAAATATAGGTCGCTGTTTAATCATGTTTCTGAAGAAGCGAAACCTGGTTATTACAGGGTTATGCTTACCCAACCGCAAATTGCCGTTGAATTAACTGCCACCAATAGAGTAGGATATCATAAATATACTTTCCAAAACAATAACAACGATAGCATGTTTGTGGTAATTGACTTGGAGCACCGCGATCAACTTTTATCGCATAATTTGATTGTGAATATTGGTTCTACAAAGGTGAAGGGTTTCAGACAAAGTAAGGCTTGGGCAAACAATCAATGGGTATATTTCACAGCGAACTTTTCATTGCCAGTTTTGTCGGTTAGATACAATGAAAAAAAGTCAATTGCCATTTTGTACTTCGGACAAACCCTTGGATACAACAAGCAAGATAAAGTCAAAACCAATGAAATATTTTGCAACGTTTGTATTTCATTTACCTCGCAAGATGGGGCCCAAAGAAATAGCCAAACTGAAATCGATTATTATTTGCGAAAAATGGATGCTGAGGGACACTCACTTTTAGCCTATGAAAAGAAAGTCAGTGCCACCAGTGCCAATGTGGAAGTGATGGCACGCAGTAATTTTTACAATCATTGGTTCAAAGAAGTTGCTGACGATGCAAATGCTGCGTGGAATACCGAATTGAACAAGATAAACATCCCAAATAAAAACAATGAAGTAAAAAATGACGATTTGGTGAAGTTTTATTCTGCCTTGTATCATTGCATGATTCATCCAAGTTTATCGTCGGACGTTGATAATCAATACCGAGGCAGAGATCAAAAAATTCACTATTCAAATGCCAATGTGTATTCTGTTTTTTCATTGTGGGACACATACCGTGCCTTGCATCCTTTAATGTCTATCATCGACAAAAAACGCACTGCAGATTTTATCAATTCGTTTTTAAGGCAGTATAAAGAGGGTGGAAGATTGCCGGTTTGGGAATTAGGGTCTTGTGAAACCGATTGCATGATAGGTTATCACAGCGTTTCAGTGATTGCAGATGCAATCATGAAAGGGATTCCTGGTATTGATATTCCTTTGGCAATTCAAGCCATGCGACATAGTTCAGATCGCAAAGAGGAAAAATACATGTACGCAAATCCATCCATATCAAATCCTTTGAAACTCCCTAAGTTCAAATTGGGGTATATAGATGTAAAAAATGATGCGGAATCGGTTTCTAAAACACTTGAAAATGCTTACGATGATTGGTGTATTTCTAGGGTGTTGTTTAAAGAAAAGAAAGATTCAGTTGCTCAAATTTATTTGAGAAGAAGTGAGCGTTGGAAAAACATGTTGGATCCTGAAACGCATTTTATGCGACCAAGAACAAATGGAGAATGGATAAAACCTTTTGATCCACGCGAAGTAAACAATCACTTTACCGAAGCAAACTCTTGGCAGTATAGCTTTTATGTCCCTCATGATTTGCCATCTTATATCAAAATACTTGGTGGTGAAGCCAAATTGGAACAGCATTTAGATAGTTTGTTTCATACGTCAAGCAAAACCACTGGTCGTGAGCAATCTGATATTTCTGGCTTAATTGGTCAATATGCCCATGGAAATGAACCAAGTCACCACATGGCGTATTTGTACAATTATTGCAATAAACCTGAAAAAACCCAGGCTATTTTAGAGAAAATTTGGAATGAATTTTACACCACCAAACCCGACGGTTTAATTGGAAATGAAGATTGCGGTCAAATGAGTGCTTGGGCTGTTATGTCGGCAATGGGGATTTATCAAGTTGCACCGGCTTCTAACGAATATTCTTTGGGTATGCCTTTCTTTCCAACCGTTGAAATACGTTTTGAAGACAACCATGTGTTGAAGATTATGCGCGACAATTTACCTGACTACATGGGTGGAAAAATTGCGGATTATAGCGGAGCTACTGAAGGTAGATTCTTGGTCTCTGATATCAATAATGGCGCTGGAAAGGGTGAATACAAAAACCGTTTAAAGCACAGTGAACTATTGGATTATCCGTATATACGTTTTGCGTATTTGCCGAATATGGTTAAGGTGAAGATCACCAATAATTATTTTAAATTTGACTTTTCAGAGGCTCAAACGCACAACCACGATCATTTACCAAAAGCGGTAAGAACGCAAATAGTTTTGCCACTTCCAACAATTATAGGTAAGCGCATGTTTGAAGATGAAAAACAACAAATTTTGGTTGTAGCAAATCCTGATTATCACAAAATTATTTCCGATAAGGCATTTACTGAAATTCATGTGAAGAACTTAGTTACAGACAAAGTAGAGTCATTTGCAACAGCATTAGATACTTTCAAATTAGAAATCAAGGATAATTCAGTTGTTTGGGCTGGGTCTTATGATAGGGTTGGTGACAAACCCCAAGAATTTACCGCAGCGTATTTTGTGCCTAAACCCAACAACTACAAAGTAGTTTCCATTGCTGGAAAATACAACAAACAATATACCGGCGGTGGAGATGAAGCCCTAATCAATGGCGTTTTGGGTTCAACCGAATGGAGAGCGGGAGATTGGCAAGGATATCAAGATCAAGATTTTGAAGCGGTAATTGATTTAGGAAAACCTACAGAACTCACTTCAATTGGGGCTAGATTCTTGCAAGATTCTAGGGCTTGGATATTATTTCCAAAGGATGCAGAATTTTTTGTTTCCAATGATGGACAAAAATTCGAATCGGTTGCAAAAATCTTTTCGCCCATTGCCGATACCATGGAACAAACGGTGGCACTTCCATTTGCAACGCTGATTCCGAAGAAAACTGCAAGATATGTGAAAGTGAAAGCAACCAATTATGGCAAATTGCCAGCTTGGCATTTGGGTTATCCGTATGGGGGAACTGCCTTTATCTTTGTTGATGAAATTATGGTAAATCCACCCATTGAAATTCCCTTGAAAGATTAATTTTTTTGAATTGAAATATCTGAACAAATACGGGGTAAAAATTGAATGGTTTTTCACCCTGTATTTTATACTTTTTGCAAATATTTCAAATGCCCAAATTTACCCCCATCAGGTAAATCATTGGCAAATTATGCGCTCAACGGATAAGTTGAGTAACCATTCTGCCATTCGGAAATTTATGCCCAAGGGGTTGGATGGAAAATGGACAGCCGTAAAAGAAACCTCATTGCTTTCGAATTTTGCTGATTGGGCCAAAATAGAAGCAAAACTTCAATTCAAACCATGGACAATTCCTTGGAGTACTTGGATTTTAAAAGCACCTCTTTTTGATTCTGTTACGGTTTCGAATGGACTCAATACCCATTATAAACTGAGATTAAACAGGTTGGAATGTGCCGAATTGGAAGTGTATGTCAACGAGCATAAGTTGAATATTGTAAATCCTACTTTTGGTCAAACATTTATAGATCAGCTCATTGATATTACGCCCTACTTAAAGAAAGACGGGAAGGATACCATTTTTATGGGATTTATTTCTCAAATGACACAAGGGTTAACCTTGCAAAAGTTAGAACATGCAAAGTTTACTGCCGATAATGAGAATACTGCAGATTCGATTGAGCAATTGTATTATGGGGGATTTGAAAACGTTGAATACGATGGCCGTGTGAAAATATCGCCATACTTCCGACGCCCGATTATGGATTTTGGTTGGGACTTTGCCAAACCCAATATCCGTTTCGGATTGGGTGGTGGAATTGAAGTGATTGGGTGGAATGATTTAATTCCAACCAATTCGCATGTAACAACTGATTCAATTATTTACGATACGAAGGGAAATCCAGTTGAAGCTTATGTCACGTTTCAATCTGAATATGACGCTGATTTCACAAATTGTAAAGTAAATGATCACTATTATTGGACGCCATCTTTTGATTATGTAGTAGAGCGAAATAATACTCAAAAATATATTTCTATTCCCCAAAAGAAAGGGAAAAAGGCATTGACTGTGATTCAAAATCCCGATGATTGGGAAATTATGGATGATTCAACTTTTGAATTAATTGAAAATGATTTCCAAGGATTGAGATACGATTCTGCCAGTCATGTTGTGATTACAACGAAGTTCAAAATCATTAAGCCCAAATTGTGGTATCCCAACGGATATTTCAAGCAATTTTATCCCAAAGATGAACTTCCAACTAGATATCGCTTTGGTGTGAAATACAATAGGAATACTTCTTATTTTAATGGACATTATTCAATTGGGTCTACCATGTTTTTAGCCTTTCCTTTTTACACGTATACGGGAATTAGAACCATTGATGTAGATACACAAAAAGGCAAATTTCAGTTCATTGTAAATAAGAAGAAAATCATGGCCTTGGGCAGCAATGTTGTTTGGAATCGTGAAAAATTAAATCAATGGGTAGAAGGAGATCATCCTTCTTTGGCTTATAAATACCATGGTATTACCCCTTATTATCTCAGTAGCAACAAACCATTTGAATATTCATTTTATGGCAATTTCTATGTACTTAGCAATCCGAAGGTGAAATACGTGAAACCTAAAGATAAGCAATTTCGGGCAATGTTCAAACTGGGCATGAATATGGTTCGTTTTTGGGGTGGAGGGAATTATCCGCCCGAAGAAGTATACCAAGAATGTGATAAGTTGGGAATCTTGGTTTGGCAAGATTTGATGTTTTCTGGAACTACTTATCCCAACAACAAAGAATGGGTTGAGTCCGTTGGAAACGAAATCAATCATAACGTTACATGGATGAAAGCCCATCCGAGTTTGGCCCTGATTTGTGGCAATAATGAAATTGAAGTGGCCTTGAAAAACTGGGGATGGCAACAGAAATACAATATTCACGGCATAGATTCCGTTGAACAATTGAATAGCTACAGACATTTATTTGACACTTTTATTCCGCGGAAACTGCAAAACATTGATTCTACTATTTTCTACCTTCCTAGTTCTCCCATTGGAAACTGGGGCAACTTAAAGCAAATGAAAATAGGAGACAACCACGATTGGGCAATTTGGCATGGTGAAAGAAATTTCAATCATGTGGATTCTGTAAACGCACCTTTTGTGAGCGAATTTGGTTTCCCGTCATTGCCACGAGGTTTTAAAGAATCGGTAGATTCTCTAAAATATAACAATCTAGATTTTAGAAGTTACAAAGGATTGTCGTTATTAAATCGCTATGTGAAAACGGAGCTGAGCAACCGATACAAATACCGCGTATTTCCTCCATTAAATATGAACGTGTTGAATAGCACTAAGAATTCCATTTCAGGTAGAACACAAGCCTTGTTTTTAGATAGGGCAATTCGGGCTTACAGAACTTCGTCGGTAAATTTTGGTGGGTGTTTGTTCTGGCAATGGAACGATGTTGATAGGGTAGTGTCGTGGAGTGTGGTAGATGACAATATGAATAACAAGCCTGCATTTGAGCAATTGAAATCTTCTTTTAAGCCTACCATAGTTTTTGCACGTTGCGCCGATTCAACAATCCGTGTTTCGGCCCAATCAATTTCATTGAAACCGCAAAAATACACAGCAAAGGTTTATGTATTGTCCCCCAATAAAACTACGGTTTTTCAGATGCAAAAACCTATTGTTATCAATGGATTTGTTGAATTCACAATCAATGTGAAGTCGAATGTATTGCTTCAAGGGAATGTCGTTCACGTTCAATTGGTGAACGCAAACGGCAAAGTGATTGATGAAATTTAATTAATTATTTTACGTACTCAACAGGTCTGTAATTCCAATTCCACTTTTTCCAAATGGTTTCATGCGATTTCAATCTTTGTAGGTATTCTGCATATTTACCGGTGATTATAGATTGATATAGTTTGAATTTTTGATCTCCATTTTCCTTTTCTGAAATTGGGGGTGCCGGAAAATTAAACTGTGGAGACCACAATACTTCTGCCAATGCCGATGCTCGTGGCAATGTCATGTATTCTACCTGTTTTTCGTTCGGCATATATTCTGTCCAAACATTGGCTTGAGATCCCAATATGAAATGGTGTTTTGAAGCATCTAAATCTGCAGGAATTGGGTTGTAATAGTAAGTTGTATCAAGTGGATTGAATCCACCAATTGCAGTGGGTTCTATTTTGCGGTTTCCTTGATAATGGTCAAAATAACAAGGTCTTCCGGGAGTCATAATGGCGTTGTGATTTTGGTTGGCAGCAGCAATTCCGCCGGCATTTCCTCTCCAACTCATGACAATGGCATTGGGTGCCAATCCACCCTCAAGAATTTCGTCCCAACCAACTATATATTTCCCTTTGCTATTGATATATTTTTCGATGCGTTGAATGAAATAGCTTTGCAATTCGTGTTCGTCTTTTAATCCCAAAGCTTTCAATCTAGCTTGACATAAATCGCAGGTTTTCCAACGTGTTTTAGGACACTCATCTCCACCAATATGGATATATGGTGCTTCGGGGAAAAGTGCAATTACCTCGTCTAAAACGTCTTGAATAAATTGGAAGGTATTTTCGTTTCCGGCGCAATAAACGTCGTCAAAAACGCCCCAACCTGGTGCAACGTTATAATTGATCACGGAGTCTCCCTTGCGGTTGATAAATACCTTAGAGGCTTCAACTGAGTAGGTTTTGCCTTGCTTTACAGTGTTAGCTCTGAGTGTGCTTAATAATGTCCCTCCATTGCAACTAAATTGAGGGTAGGCAGAAAGTGCAGCCAAGGAGTGTCCTGGCATTTCAATTTCAGGAATCACGGTAATGCCCAAGCTTTTTGCATAGGCAACAATTTCTTTTACTTCATTTTGGGTATAAAATCCACCGTAGTTCCCGGTATCGAAGGTTTGCGCTTCCCAAGGTCCTGTTTGTGATCCATTTCTAAAAGCACCAACTTGGGTAAGTTTTGGGTATTTTTTAATTTCAATGCGCCAACCTTGGTCTTCTGTAAGATGCCAATGAAAGGTGTTATATTTATAAAACGCCAACATTTTGATGTATTTTTTAATGAAGGACGCTGGGAAGAAATGCCTACAAACATCGAGGTGCATGCCACGGTATTGAAAACGCGGATAATCATTGATGGCAGTGCATTTGTATTTGTGTTTCCCAAAAAAGGTTATGGTGGAATTGATTTGCGTAAACGACATCAGGGCATGAATCAATCCAGGGTAATCTGCATATTGAATGCTTATTTTATTTTGAAGGATGTTGATGGCGTATGCCTCTTTTTGAATGGCTTCGTCATCAATATTTGTTGAGTTTTTATGAAATATAATTTTTTGGAGTTCTATAGATACTTCGTTGTTGCTTTTGTTGTTTGCGTTTGTTTCTATAGCCTGAAATGAAAGTTTACTTGGAAATACTTCACTCAGTAATTCAAGCAGCGGTTGATTATTTAATAATTCTTGATTTAAAAAAACGGTGCTTTTTTTAGGAAGAACAAAGGTTTCTTCAGAAGTAATTTCAGAAACTGGTTTCGGAATAATTTGGGCTTGTGATTGTATGCTGAGAAGGGCAGTGCATGCCAATAAAAAACGAATTTTCATGGTTTAGATTGAAGTTGCAATATCTGCTTTTTTTTAATGAATCAATAAACTTTTCTCACTAAATTACTGATGTCAAATCAAAATACATAATTCTTGTGTTTATTTTTTCTTCAGAAGTAGTTAGATATTTAAATCCTAATTTTTCATAAAATTGTGTTGAAGTTTGATAAGCATCGACAGTAATAAATTTACATCCTATTTGGTTATTGATTTTAATTGCGTCAATTATGATTGAGTTTACAATTAATTTCCCAAGACCCTTCCCTTTATATTGTTTATCAATTCCTAAACGTCCAATTTTTATTGCTGGGAAGGTGGTCACAAATCGTTTTTCAAATGAAATTAATTCTTTAATTTTCTTTTTATAACTTGTATTGCTTTCAAATTGCGTTTTTGAAATTTTTAAATTATCTGTTAATAAACTGTAATAACCAATTGCGCGATTTTTTTCTAAAATAATTGTTGTGGTACTTAATAGTTCAGCTTGGTAAGGAATTGCTTTCTTAAATAAAAAAGAATTCAATTTTTCGTCTTCACAGTCGAATTGATTTATTTTCCCCAAAGTTATAGAGTCAATTTTACAATGAAGCATAATATTCTTTTAGAATTTTTTATTAAAAAACTTCGCTGCAGCCCTTAAATCTTGAATTTTAAGGAGCTTTGTTTTTTAATCTAGTTTCGTATTTAGATTTTCAAAAAACCGTTTTGCATCCTTCCCTGTAATTACAGGACTAGGTTTTAGGAAGTCTTCATCATAGAAATTTGAATTCATAAATCAAATTTACAATTGTTTTAAAACATTTTGACATTGTCAAGATTGAATAATGAGAATTTTTTTTGCATATCTTGCAAGAGTTTTAGTTTAAGCTAAATTATAATTATAAAGAAATGGATAGAAATGCACTTCATAAAATGCTTGACATTGGGTCAACGCCTTGGATTTATTTAAATGCAGGATTGCTAATTGGATTTGTTGTTTTTTTTCTAAGTAGTTGGAAATTAGATGAACGTGGCCGCATTGTAATTGGATACATTATGGCTGCAATTATTGCTGCCAATTTTATTGTAAATCAAGTGTTTGCAGTAGTTACGCATACTTGGGATAAGGCTGTGCATTTGCCATTTCATTTGTGTTCATTTTCGGAGATTTTAGCGATGATTTTACTGGTTTACAGAAAACAATGGTCGTACGAGTTTTTAATTTATTGGAGTGCGGGTGCCATACATTCATTTTTAACCCCTGAAATTACCGAAGGTGGCGGTTTATATAACTTTTGGGAATATGGAATTGCCCACGGAATGGTCATTATCGCTGGGTTTTATGCAACGTTTAGATTGAAAATGGTGCCAACCAAATTTAGTTGGTTGAAAATTTTCGGTTATTCGCAGCTTATATTGCCTGTTATTGGGTTTATAAATTGGTTGCTAGAATCGAATTATATGTTCCTTTGCCAGCGTCCAAGTGCAAACAATCCACTCATATTTGGCGCTTGGCCATGGTATATCATTGGATTAGAAGTTGTGGTATTGATCCACTTCTATGTGTTTTATTGGATCCATAGAACTTTGGTGCGAACCAATTAATTATTTCCTGAGTTCTTCCCAGAATTCAACTGCCCTTCGGGTGTGTGGAATTACAATCGTTCCTCCTACAATATTTGCTACGGCTAATATCTCAAACATCTCAGCGGTAGAAACTTCCATTTGATGGCATTTTTCTAGGTGGTATTTCACGCAATCGTCGCAACGCAATACCAATGAGGCAACCAGTCCTAGCATTTCCTTTGTTTTTGAGGGAAGCGCCCCGTCTGAGTAAGTTTGTGTATCGAGATTGAATAAACGTTTGAGTACGAGGTTATCGGCACCAAGTATTTTTTCATTCATTTTTTGGCGATAATCGTTGAATTCTTGAACTGAATTTGACATATTTTGAAAATTAATTTGCAAGATAGCCGAAAAGTTGTATTTTTGCAGCCCATTACGGAAAGAAAAGGCCAGGAAATTGGCATAATCTAAACGAAATTGGAGATGGTATCGTAGCTCAGTTGGTAGAGCAAAGGACTGAAAATCCTTGTGTCGACGGTTCGATTCCGCCCGATACCACAACGAAAAAGCCTCACTTGTGAGGCTTTTTTTATGCTTGAATTTTGTCGAATCTTCAGTATAAGATTGATTTACACGATTCGTGAAAATTATTATTTTTCCTTAAAAACAAATGTTCAATTATTGATTTTTGCAAATCAATTGTTTGTTTTAATCTGCGGTGAAACATTAGATTTGAATTCAATTGAAATAATATACAAATGAAATAAAATGAAAAATCTTCTATGTATTCTCTCAATCTCCATAATCTTGGTTTCATGTCTCCCAAAATTTACTGAGATCAATGACCAAGGTTTTGGTGGCGGCATGAAAGTAAATCAATTCAAGAGAGCCAATAAAAACGAGTCTGAATTGAATCTTTCATTGGAATCAAAGAAAGATAAACTTGTAATTAATTCTGAACTAAAGCAAACTGGTTTATTGGATTCAACTGAATTGACAGGTTTTCAATCAAACATCCAAAAGCAAGAAATCAAACCCAATAAAACTGTTACAAAGCTCAATAAGATATTTAATCCGTTGATGCCTAAATCTGTAAAAGAGAAATTCGAAAAAACCATAAAATCCAAATCCAACATTTTCGGTTACCAAGGCGATAATGATGGAATGACCATTGGATTTAATATTTTGATGTATGGATTATTTGTAGCATCGTTTGGAGGGTTAATGTTGTTATACTTAGATTCAAGAGGTCGAGTTTCAGATGGTTGTGGGGCGGTATTGGTAGTTCTTTTTGGACTTTTCATTTTTGTATTGGGTGGGTTGATTTTTTTCATTTCTATGCTAGTGGCATATTCTTAAGGAATCAAATTCTATATAAAATACGAGTACAATTTTAGGTAATTCGAGACCACTCAATTATTGCTTTTTTTTGAGTTAACTTCCGAAAAGTGTGAAGTTTTACATTTTTAGGCGCCTAAAAGTGTAAGTTTTTGCATTTTTCGGAAGTTAAGTGTTATTTTTGTTTGAAATAATTCTTAAAATGAAAAGAGACGCCTATCAAAATTTGTTAAATTGGAAAAACAAATCCAATAGAATGCCCTTGATTATTCAAGGAGCTAGGCAAGTTGGCAAAACTTGGTTGATGAAGGATTTTGGCAAAAATGAATATGCACAAACCGCATATTTTAATTTTGAATCTTCAATTGAATTGCGACAAGTATTTCAACAAGGATATGATATTAAAAAGATAATTACATCCCTCGAAATTCATTTAGGAAATACAATAAATCCGGAAAATACCTTAATTATTTTTGATGAGATTCAAGCCTGTCCAGAGGCGTTAACATCCCTCAAATATTTTCAAGAAAACGCGCCCCAATTTCAGATTTTCGCAGCAGGTTCATTGCTGGGAGTTGCAATTCACCAAAGAATTAATTTCCCTGTAGGAAAAATCGAATTTTTGACGCTTTATCCATTGTCATTTCATGAATACTTGGCTGCCATTGGTGCCGAAGCCTTACTGAATGCAATTTTAAATGAGCAATTAGATAATCTAATTCCATTTAATACTACGTTAACTGAACATTTGAAAAAGTATTTTTTTATTGGGGGGATGCCAGCCGTAGTCGCTGAATTTATAGGCAGCAATGATTTTAATAAAGTTAGAGAAATTCAAGATCAAATTGTTTTGGCCTATGAGAATGATTTTTCTAAACATGCACCAAGTTCACAATTGCCCCGAATTCGGATGGTTTGGCAGTCGATTGTTGGACAATTAGCAAAAGAAAATTCAAAATTCGTATACAGTCTATTAAGAACTGGCGGTAGGGCAAAGGAATTTGAATTGGCCATCGCTTGGTTGAAAGATGCCGGACTCATCCACAAAGTTACGAGAGTAAATAAATCTGGACTTCCAATTACAGCATACGCAGATTGGAATGATTTTAAGATATACTTAAATGATGTTGGATTGCTTGGAGCCATGGCTCAATTATCTGCTAAAACTCTTATTGAAGGCAATCAAATATTTGAGGAATTTAAAGGAATTTTAACAGAACAGTTTGTTTGTCAATCCATCGTAAACCAAATGAATACTTGTTATTATTGGTCACCTTCCGAAGGGAAATCAGAAGTGGATTTTTTGATACAAAAGGAGAATCGCGTTGTTCCCATTGAAGTAAAATCTGCTGAGAATGTTAAATCGCGCAGTTTAAGGGTGTATTTTGATAAATACCATCCTGAAGAATGCATAAGAACCTCATTGTCAGGATATATTCAACAAGACTGGATGAAAAATATTCCATTGTATCTGTTTCAACAGTGGTTGAATAATAAAAGTGGATTGTAACCTTGATTTACTTTACAGACAAGCCCTTCGTAACACAGAAATCATTTCCCTCAATAACAACCCAAAGTAATTTGTTTTCGCCCGCTGGAATAGAACAGCGTACTTCGTTCAAATCGGCAACTTTGTTCTGATAAACAACTTGACCAACAGTATTGATCATTGAAACTCTTTTGATTGGCTGTGCTGCGCGAATGGTGAAATCTCCATCGGTTGGATTGGGGAAAAGTGTAATTGCTACATTGGTTTGCACACGATTGACGCTGGCGGTATTCATATCCAAACTCAAATCTTCCAAATAGATTACACTTGAAGGGGCGCTAGCCAATTGAAATGACGAGTCGGTAAGAAAAGTGCCAACTGTAGCTTTTGTTGGCGTTCCCGTATACCCCGATATCCAAACAACATTCTCTGAAAATAGGGTGTAATTTGAGGGAGCAGCTGTGGTGCTATTCCTTGAAAACATGGCCGAACCAACCAAGGTGTCGGCATCAAAAAAGTTAACCATTACAGAAACCCGATCGCCGGTTGACAAGCTCCCTTTCCAATATCCGCGTAAACTGACATAGCGTTGATTTACTGAAAAACTAGGGATATCCATCGCTCCTAAAGAAAGAGAAGGATTTTGAGAGACAACCCAAGAGGGCAAAATTTCTGTGCCCGATTGCATCACAACAGGGCATTGTTTCAAAATTAAAGCATAACCTGAGCGCGCAGTCGACGTTTGTAGATTAAATTGACTTATACCCGCTATTTTGGCTACTTTTTCCTCATAGGCATCCAATGATGAATACCAAGAAGAAGGTTTCAATACACTAAGTCCCCCCCAAGATTCAAAATCTAAGTTAGCCGTTTCAGCTGTTTTACCATCGGGAAATGAGATGTCATAAATGGAAATGCTACCTGTTGAATTAGGCGTTCCTGAGCCAATGCTACTTGAAATATAGATAAATGCAGAGTCAGCTACTAGGCTAGGTATAGTATGAATATATTTTAAGGGGACTGTGATGGAATTATCTCCGGAGCCTGATGCCTCAGGCAATATATAAAACTGTTGTAAAATCATGGGCATAGGATCTACGCCTTTTGTAAAACCAACAATAACCAAAGCTGAATCATTGCCTAGGTTGCTGCTATTGTAATTAATTTTGATACTGGCTGGTGTACCGCTTATTGAATAACCACCATTTAACAAACGCGGATATGCTGCTCCAACTTCCAAAGCATAGCTAATTGTTTTCGATGATAAATTATTGGATAATTTAATTCCACGAGAATTACCCGCAGTTTTTGATGAATCCATACCTACTGAACCAATCACCATCCACTTATTGGGTACTTTGAACTGGTTTTGCGTCCAATTGTTGAAGTTTCCGTTCACTATCGTTGATTGCGCATTTAAACCCGCAAAGGCTAAACCTAAAGCGAAAAAGAAGACTGTTAAAATTTTATTCATGGTATAGGGCAAAATTAAAGGCGATGAAAGATTCACCGCCCATTTTTAAAAAGTTTTATTTTTTGTTAATGTGTTATTATTACACTTTCAGTTCTGTTACCAGCTCCGTTTTTGATAGATATCTGATAAATGCCTTCAGCCCAATTCTTAGAATCTAAATAGGTGCTTCCTGAATTGTTTCCTTGCATAATAATTTGTCCTGCACTGTTGTAAACAATATAGTTCGATTTTTCACTTCCCAAGTTGATATAGAAACCTGCATCGGCTGGATTAGGGTAACTGCTGTTTTTTTCACTTCCAACACTTCCAGTTTTGGCACTGCTAGATCGTGATTTAATAACTTTCAGCGTGTAGCAATATGTAGTTGAGCAAGATCCGGTTGAATCATACGCGGTTAAACAAACTGTATATCCTCCAGAAGCAGCAAATTGGTGAACAGGAGTTTTGTCTTTGCTGTTTGCTGTGCTGTCGCCGAAGTTCCAAACATATGTTTTTGCACCCGTACTTGTATTTTTTACATACATTTTTCCATTGGTTGCAACGCTATCAACTGTAAATCCTGCTTTTGCGGTGCAAGGATTACAATCTACTTTGATGCTTGTGCAGATCATTGTATCGCAAGCTTTGCATGAATCATAATATTTCATACAAACGGTATATGTTCGAGTTGTTTTGAATGTATGGGTTGCAACTCTGCCATTATAAGTGGTTGTTGCGCCACTGTTGCCAACAACAATTGCATATTTGAAACAATTGTTAGTCGTGCTCATATTTTTTCCCTCAAAAGTATAAACATTGCATTTGTTCGAGTAGGATAAGCTTGCGCCAGCAGCCGACCAGTTGCATTTTGTTGTGGTAGGTTTGCAAGTCACATTAAACATTGCATAGGTTTGGGTATCGCAACCGGTACAAATGTTTGAGTATTTGGCAATGATTGCAAATTTACCTGTGTCTGAGAACGTATATGTTCTGGTACGACCAGCAGGCAATGAAACCAATTTGCCAGTTTTCATATCGTACACACCCAATTGGTATGTGATACATGAATCTGCGAAATAAGTCATTTCAAAAGTGTAAACATTGCATTTATTGCCATATCCCACTTTGATTGCTGCTTTTTCCCATTTGCAAGATTTAGTGGCAGCAGGAACTGTTACTTCAACTTTTTTACAAATTACTGAATAGCATTTGTTGGTTGCATTGTAAATTTTCAAACAAACCTCATAAACACCTGATTTTTTATAAACGTGAGATGGATCTCCACCGGTTGAGCTTGTTCCGTCCCCCCAATTCCAGGTATAAGTAGTGCCTGTTCCGCCATTTGAGGTAGCATAGAATTTGTAGGTACTATCATTTAATTTTTTCGAACTGTATGAACCTATCAAATTACATGGTTTTTCAATTACAATGATTTTGCAGATTTTGATTTTGCATTTGCCTGTTTTGTCGGTGATTGTAACACAAACAGTATAAGTTCCAGCTTTTGAATATTCGTGGTAAGGGTCAATGCCTTTTCCTGTTTGACCATCTCCAAAACTCCAATCGTAAGTGTATCCAGAATTGCTATTGGCTTTGAAACGAACTTTTCCGCCTGTATTTGTGAATCCGAATTCTCCTTTTAAATCGCAAGGATTGCCACAGCTTATTTTCACTTCTTTGCAGAAGGTTGCGGTACAAACTTTGCCTGTTGTTGAGTCTTTCCAAGATGCGGTTACACAAACTTTGTAAACGCCTTCAGACATATAAGTGTGGGTTGGGTCAGTTCCTTTGCCTTCAGTTTTGTCACCAAAGTTCCAAGTATAGGTTGTTCCTTTTTGATTGGAATAGGCTACGAACATGCCTTTTTTACAATCGTTTTTGAAAGAGAATTCAGTTGTTAATTTACAATCGCAAGATGCTACGGTAACCGAAATGCAAACGGAAGTATCAATTTTATTACAAATGTTAACCAAAGTGGCACAAACTTTATAGGTTCCTGCAGCTGAAAAAGTATAATAAACTTTGTTTCCCGATGCAAAAGCAGTTTTTCCGTTGTTAACTGTCCAAGTTATAGTTGCACAAGAATCTGCAAGCAAAGTTCCTTCGGCAGTGAATACAGCTTTCAAGCAACTCGTGCTTGCGCTCACTCTCAAAGGCGTATTGGTTTGGGCTTGGGCTGAATTTCCAAGAAGAAATACCAAAGCAAAGATTAAAAATTGTATTGTTTTTTTCATGAGTTGTGTCCTCTAACACGAAGTTAGACATTTTTTGTGTAAGAATCGTTGCATTTGCTTTCGTTATTTGTTGAAGATATATCTTTTATGGCATGACAATGACGAATATTATTGTTTTTTTGGTTAGTTAGTTATTTTTGTAAATCATTTTCATATTTGGTTTGATTATGGATAAACTTCGAATGAATTCCACAAACTCATTTACCTTTGCAATTCTATGAAATTAGAGTGGATATCGGATTTGTATGAGGAATCGGAATTGGAAGGGGTTGACTCAGAAGAGATTGTAAGGTTTTTTGAATTTTCTATGAATGAAGCCGATTTGCTTTCTAAGGCCATTCGCTATTTTGTATTGGAACAAAAAGAAAAATTGGATGTAACCCGTTTGGCATTTGTTGAGGCCTTAAATTGCAATCTGATTTTTGTTTTGGCTACCGAAGATATTGGTATTGAATACGTTGAAAAGGTAGGGTTTGTTTGTGGGCTTACTTTTGAGGGATATGAGAGAATGTTATCGCTCATGGAACCCTTTACGAAACGCGATTTGAAAAGCTACCAGTGGTTATACGACCTAGATACTCCCGTTGATTTGCTCTTTTCACCGAAAGGTTCGTGGTAATCCATGTTTTTATTGTAATTTTGAATAATTTTATATAAATCCCTATGCCATATCCAGAAATGTTAGTAGCGCCTATGCGCGCAGAGTTGACGAATAACGGTTTTACCGAAATGAAAACTGCTGAAGAAGTTGAAAATGCAATGGTGGGTAACAACGATACTACCTTGGTTGTCATTAATTCAGTATGCGGTTGTGCCGCAGGAAGTGCACGCCCAGGAATTATCAAAAGCCTTACAGGCGATAAACAACCAGCCAAATTATTGACCGTTTTTGCAGGACAAGATTTGGATGCCGTTTCTAAAGCGCGTGAGTTTATGTTGCCTTTCCCTCCTTCGTCTCCAGCTGTTGCCTTGTTTAAAAATGGCGAAGTGGTGCACATGGTTGAACGTCACATGATTGAAGGACGCACAGCCGACATGGTTGCCGATAATTTGGCAGCTGCTTACCAACAATATTGCTAATTGAAGGCTACAATGCCTGAAATAAATTTAGAATTTTTATCAAAAGTTGAAGCCGTTGCCATTGAAGTGGGACGGTTTCAACTCTTACATTGGAATAAAGTCAAACAAGAATCGGTTGAAGACAAAGGTCTCAATCAACTTGTAAGTTTTGTTGATCAACAAAGTGAACAACAACTCATTGATGGCTTGCGTGTTATGTTGCCGTCTGCAACTTTCATTGGGGAGGAAAAAGCACCCGATAACCGAGAAATCACGGAATACACTTGGGTAATTGATCCGCTTGATGGTACCACAAACTTCCTTCACGGGTTGCCCGTTTTTAGCATTAGCTTGGCGCTTTTGCACCACGGAGCTCCAATTGTAGCAGTTGTGTATTGCCCCGCATTGAACGAATCATTCACGTCCCTCAAAAACAATGGAGCCTATTTGAATGGAAACCAAATTCATGTTGCCCAAAATGCAACTTTGAATCAAACCCTGATTGCTACAGGATTTCCATACTACCAATTTGAAAAAATTGATGCATATCTGGGTGTTTTGAGTAACCTCATGAAAACCACCCACGGACTCCGCAGAATGGGTTCTGCTGCCATTGATTTGGCATACACCGCTTGTGGTAGATTCGACGCATTTTTTGAAATGAACTTAAGTCCTTGGGACATTGCCGCGGGCATTTTATTGGTGGAAGAAGCAGGAGGAATTGTTACCGATTTTAGTGGACAACCGAATGTGATTTTTAAAAATCAAATTGTGGCTGCCAGCAAACCCATTTATCCCGCATTTTTAAGCGAGTTGAAAAATCTTGTTTAAAGACTTGTAACGAATTAAACAAATCCATAGATTTTATTTAAGTAAAACGTCAATAACCTTGTACTTTTAAGTGTTATGCATTAATTTGCACAATACTATGACTTGGTTATTTGCGGCTTTGAAAGGGATTGGGGGAGGACTGCTACTGGGTTTGCTCAGTATGGGTCCAAGTTTTTTTGCCTTAATCAAAGTGGGTATCCAAGGGGGTAAAATGGCGGGGTTGAGAATGGCCTTGGGTATATTCTTGAGTGACTTGGTAATTGCATTGGGTTGCTTTTTTGGCCTTGCAGGATTTTTTACAATGCCAATGTTTCAAATTGGGTTTGCCGGGTTTGCTGCTTTTGGAATTATCTTCATTGGGGTAAAAGGAATTAGCGTTGGGTACAAAAAATTCATAAAGAATATTCAAAGCCCAATTGGTAAAAGTACCAATCTTCTAAAAGGGTTTATCGTGAATTTGATGAACCCATTCGTGATTGTTCTTTGGGTTTCATTAACTGCAACAATGAGTGTGGGGCATGATGATACCTTCGAGGGGAGGTACACCATTTTGGTTCAAATATTATCAACCCTAATGACAATTTTTGTCCTAGATTTGGGTAAGGTTTATCTGTCAGATTACCTGGGTAAAAGACTCAATCAAAGAATGTACTTCTTTGTAAATCGTTATTTTGGAATTATTCTCACGGGCATCGGAGCCTACTTTTTATATCATTTCATCAAACTCATTGTATTGATGAATATTCCGTTACATTTGAAATAATTCAATTGGATTTTCTAGGACAACATATCAATTTGGTGCTGAATATTGTACTTGGTATGATCATGTTGGGATTGGGAATTAGCCTACGGAAGGAAGATTTTAAGCAGCTTTTTGATCAGCCCAAACCACTTGCAATTGGCCTAACTGCGCAAATGTTGTTGTTGCCGATGGTTGCTTTTTTATTGGTAGACAATGTAAAATTAGATCCAGAACTCAAAGTAGGTATCATGATTTTGTCTGTTTGTCCCGGCGGTATAACTTCCAATTTGATTAGTTACTTTGTAAAAGGGAATGTGGCGTTGGCGGTGTCGTTAACGGTTTCGAACGCATTTTTATCATTGTTTTCCATTCCATTGATGGTAAATCTTTTTATTCATTATTTTTTGGGGGGACAGGGGCCTGGGAATGCGAATTTTCATTTGCCATTTTTGGGAACCATGCTTGAGATTTTCGCCATCACCATTGTGCCTGCATCTTTGGGAATGGCACTTAGATATAAACTTGGGAAGCGCGTTTTAGATTTTCAAAAAATCATCAATATCATATTGCCTATTTTATTGCTTTTGGTTTTTGCCTTTAAATTTTTGGCAGGAAACCAACATGGAGGCACCGAAATGAAACAGGCCGATATTCAATTGCTAACCCCATTGGTTATTGGATTGAACATTGCAAGTATGGTTGTTGGGTTTTTGGTGGGGACACCTTTTGGATTGTCGTTCAAAAACCGCATTACCATTTCAGTAGAAGTAGGTCTTCACAACACCGCATTGGCATTATTGATTGCCGGTGAAAAACTAGGTAATAGTGTAATGGAAAAACCTGCGTTGGTGTATGCCTTGTATTCGTTTTTTGTAACGTTTACAATTGCTTATTTATTGATGCGACTCAGGATATACCGTTTGAAAAAACGCAGTTAAATCATCCAATATTTCTATGGGCACCAAAGTGCTTAGAAGGTTGTTTTTCGATTCGTCTGATGTGGATGAATCCCACAAAATGTCTCTTATTTGGGTAGCGCTTATTTCTAAAAGTGGTGCTTCATACCAGGTTGCTTGAAATGGCATTTCTCCAATTGGTTTTGGAAATCCTGGTCTTGGATAAACATTGAGCGGACACATTTTAGCCAATTCTTCGGCGTGTTGCCATTTGTGAAAACCATGCAAATTGTCAGCGCCCATAATGAGTTCAAATTGGTGCTCTTTGTAAACTTGATAGAGCTCAACTACTGTTTTGTGGGTGTAAGAAGGTTTGGGCAATCCAAATTCTATGTCGCAGCACGACATATTTGCTTGGTTTTTCAATGCCATCGTTACACATTTTAATCTGAAATCAGCGGGAATTAAGGTTTCTTCGCTTTTGTGCGGATTCAAAGGAGATGGAACAAACCAGACTTCATCAAAATTGGCCTTTTCACAAATGAGCAAGGCTACTTGAATATGTCCTACATGAATTGGATTGAAAGATCCAAAGTATAATCCAATTTTAGCCATTATTTTCTAAGAAATTCAAAACCAAATCTTCACATGTTCTGAAAGTATCTTCCAAAACATCATTCACCACAATTACATCATATTGGCTTTCAAAACTCAATTCATAATTGGCTTTGTCAATTCTTTCTTTGAGTTGGTGTTCAACTTCGGTACTTCTTTTTGTAAGGCGTTCAAGCAATATTTCAACACTTGGCGGACGTAAAAATACGGCAAGGGCTTGTTTTTCAAAACGGCGTTTTAAGGCCAATCCGCCTTTCACGTCTACATCGAAAACTACCGCTTTTCCTTCTGCCCAAATTTTTTCAACTTCACTGTACAATGTGCCGTATAAAATTCCGGCATATACTTCTTCAAATTCTAAAAACTCGTTGTTGTTAATTTTAGATTGAAAATCTTCTAATTTTAAAAAGTGGTATTCTTTTCCAGAAGTTTCGCCAGGTCTTGGCGACCGTGTTGTAGCACTTATAGAAAAAGCCAATTTGTTAGACATGGTTTCAAGCAAATGATTTACCACGGTAGTTTTGCCTGAGCCAGAGGGCGCCGAAAAAATAATTAGCTTATTCAAAATCAGATTTACAACAGTTCTAAAATACAAATGTCGTTGTTTTGTTTGAAATTAACGAAACAACGACACTATGAAATGAGAGAAACTTTTGCAGAAAGCGCAAAAGAAACTAGTTAATTATGAATAAAATTCGAATAATGATTCAGAAGTTTTACGAACCTTCGCCAATTTCGCCAATTGGTCGTTTTCTTCATCACGATGTCCTACCGCCAATAAAACCGCAGAAGTAAAACCTTGTTCTTTTAGATTAAACAAGACATCCATTTCGTCTGCTTTAAATCCTTCCATAGGAGTGGTGTCAACTTTCAATGCAGCAGCAGTTGACATTGCAATTCCCAAAGCGATATAGCACTGTCTAGAAGCCCACTCAGTAATTTGCGCTTCATTTTTAGATCCAGTAAATCCTGCTATCATGCCTTTGAATCCTGCAAGGTTTTCAACTGGCATTTGGCGGGTAGTAGCAACGTTATTGATGTAAGTTTCAATAATTTCTTCAGTAATATGCGTATTTGCTGCAAACACAAGAATATGCGATGCATCTTTAATTTGTGCTTGATTGTGTGCAATAGGCAACATTTTTTCACGCAATTCTGGATTGTCAATAACCAAAACTTTGAATGGTTGCATACCTAAAGATGTAGGAGTTAAACGAATAGATTCTAGAATTGTATGTAAATTGTCTTTGTCAATTTGACTTCCGTTGTATTTTTTTGTGGCATAGCGCCAGTGTAGATGTTGGATAGCTTCCATATTGCAAAGATAAACAAATGAACAGGCGCAAGGTTTGTGTTAACGTTAAGCGATTGTAATTTATCGTTCAATTGTGTAACTATGGATAAATAATTTGCAAAATTTATTGCACTTTTTGCAACAAAGTGGCAGTAAATTGCGTCTAAAGGAAAACAAAACAATTTATTATGAAAAAAACTCTTTTATTTCTCTCGGTTTTATCTGTTGCAGCTTTCTCATTATTAAATTTTTCTTCTTGTCAAAGGAACAAAGACAGTGCAGCTGCAGATGCAACCAGCGTTGAAGACAATTCATTGGCAGAAAAGCATTTCGATTTAATGTACAACGAAGTTGACGATGCTTCTGTTAGTTCAGGAATTGGTTCTCGCGCCAGAAAATACACAGTTACCATTGATACCTCAGTTTCACCAAGGGTGATGACCTTAGATTACGGTGATTCAAATGTGTTGTGCGATGATTACGTTTACCGCCGTGGTAAAATTGTGGTTACTTGGACAGGTCGTTACAAAGATATAGGAACGATTATTACCATTACACCAGTGAATTTCTATCAAAACGACAATCACATTGAGGGAACCAAAATCGTGACCAATTTGGGTAGAAAAGACAACATGAATTTGACTTGGAAAATTGAAGTTACAGGTAAAATCACTGATGTTTCTGGCGCTACATTTACTTGGAATTCTCTAAGATACAGAACTTGGATTGCGGGTGAGGCTACAAAATTGATTCGCTTTGACGATAAATATCAAATTACAGGATCTTACACCGGTACAAACAGAAAAGGGGTTACATTTAATGTAACGATTTTATCGCCATTGTTGGTGGAAATGGGTTGCCGTTACCACATTACCCAAGGGAAATTGGAAATTGTAGATGCAAATAATGCTGCGCGTAAAATTGAAGTAGATTTTGGAAATGGAACCTGTGATAATGTTGGTACTTACACAGTAAATGGGGTTACAAAAACCTTTGTAAAAAGATAAGCAAAAGTTTCATGTATAATTGAAAGGGCATTCCCGAAAGGGGATGCTTTTTTATTTTACGAACTTGAAAACAAGGAATTTTGTAATGCCTAACAATGCCAATGCCGTTAGCAATGTGATTCCTGCGATACCAAGAATGCGCAGCAATGACAATTGAGGGAGGTTCAATACAATTGTCATTGCCCCAATGATGATGGTAATGATAGACAATGTTTTAAGTCCACTTTCTTTTTTATAATACCGCAAATTTTTAATCGAAGTATTCATTTTGTATGCAATAATGCCCGACCAAATGGTGAGTATGCTCATAAAGAAATTGGTACCCAAAACCAAAGCAGCCATGCCAATGATAAATCCCAATAAGGTTTCTGTTGTTTGCCAAAGGTTCATGGGTCCTTCTGGTTTTGTTTCTGCAGATTTTGAGGGACGTTTGCTTTTGGAATTTGATTTTTTGTGAAAATTATTTCCAAAGATTTTGCTAGATTTCAAATTTAAATTTAAATGAAAATATTTTTGTGTCTTTGGAATTGATTCTAGTTGGTTTGCGTCATTAGGATGTGAAGTTATTGGGAATTGAGGAGCGTTATCTAAAACGGCCAATTCATTAACCACATTAAATTTTGATTGATTTTCTAGTTTTTGAGGGACGGCAAATTGTCCCCCACCAAAAGAAGACTCAGAAATTTTGTAACCACAATTTGAAAATGTGAAAATAAGAATAAAAATCCCCCCAAAACTGCGCTTTAAGTATGGCATAAGCAATAGTCAAATTTAAGAATAAATGGTCAATGCTTTTATTAAAAAGGAAATAATGCGTAATTTGCAATCAAATAGACAATTAGGATGAAAAAATTTATCTACATTTTGGTAATTGCCGTATTAAGTATTGGCAATGTTTGGGGGCAGGAAATAAAAACTATTGCTAGGTTTGAAACCGATTTGAATGATGGATTGCGTGAAGAACATGTTTTCAAACACAATTCAGGAAATTTCGCAATATTAAGGAGCACTGAACGATCAGAAGGGGGTGAAAAAACTTATGTTTTTACCAAATACAATAGCAAGTTAGAGGAACAAAGTGCAGTGGAAATTAAGATTTCGAAGAAGTTTATTATATATGCGAAGGTTGAAAATGGTGGGTTGTTTCATGTTATGTTTATTCGAGATATATACAAGCAAGATTTTATTATTTGTACATATGATATAATCACCAACAAAGTAAAAACTGCCGAAGGGACAATGCCTAAGAAGTTTCATTTTGATTATTTATACACTGGAAACAATGGTTCGTTTTTAAACGCAACTGTTATGGGCAATAATTTTTTGGTAAAGGGTAGAATCAAAAAAAATCCAATGATTTTTTCTATTGATATGGAAAACGGAAATTATACTGACTTCGTTTTAACTATCAATGGAGTGAAACCGAAAAAAACGAATTTCGTGACATTCGTGAATTTGCCAGAATCGAATGAATTTGCTTGCATGGTTACTGCGCAAATGCCACGACGTATGATGGCGGATTATGTCTATATCTTCAATGCAAAGTCTGAATTAATTCATTCGGTTGAGATGAAAGACAAATCAAATTTGTTTATGTTATCGATGACCGGTGCTAAAATCTCAGGTAGCAAATACGTTTTCACGGGCGCGTATACCAAAACTTTTGTTCCTGAGGGAATTTATATTGTAACAACAAATGGATCTGAGGTATTGAAATCGAATTTTGTTGGATATACCAAATTACAGAATTTCTTCAAGTTCGTTTCGGAGAAAGCTGCTGCTAAAATTGAAAAGCGCAAGGAGAAATTGGAAAGCAAGGGTAAGGAAATGGTATATAATAATTTTATCACCATTCATCCATTAATGGTTTTAAGCGATAATGAGTACTTGTTTTTGGGAGAATTTTATACCCCACAGTATCACACTGAAACAACCGGAACTGGTAACAATAGAACTACGCGCAGGGTTTTCGATGGCAATGCATACACTGAAGCAGTTTGCGTAAAGTTTGATGATAATGCAAATGTGCTTTGGGATAATTTAATTCGTTTGAATCCTGGTTATTGGCCAATGACTGAAAATAAATTTGTTACGGTAAAATTAGATGATAAAAATATTTCTTTGTTATATTCTGAAAAAAATAGTATCCATTTAAATGTTTTGGATTATGAGGGACGCACTAAGAGTGAAGAAATTAAACAAATGTTTACAGAGGCAAACGAAAATGAGGAAGTGAAAAGAACCAGGGGTGTAATTGAGTATTGGTATGATAATTACTTTATTCAATACGGCATTCAAAAACTTAAAGAACAGGATGGTGGCCTTTTTGCAAAGCGCAGACTGGTTTATTTTATAAACAAGTTGGCGTATTGATGTGGGGTTTTGTATTTAATTAAATTGTACGTATATTCGAATTAGTAATTACACGTATTATGACTACCAAACTTACGCTATCAATTGATGAATCTGTTATTTTAGTTGCAAAAAAATATGCTAAGATGAATGGAAAAAGTCTATCTCATCTTATTGAGAATTATTTAATAGCCTTGTCATCAACTGAATTGAGTTCTGAAAACATCGATCCAAATATTTCAAAATTAATGGGTGTAATTGAATTACCTGAAGATTTTGATTATAAAAATTCTCTGACGAATCAGTTGTCGGAAAAATATAAGGTTTGATGAGGAGCGTATTTTTTGATACAAATGTTATCATTGATTTTCTAGCAGATAGGAAACCATTTTCTATCTATGCTGCTAAATTATTTGAGTACGCCGCAAAAAAAACAATTTTAATTCATGTTTCTGCCGTTTCATATAATAACATTTATTATATCATGAGGAGATCGCTATCGCATGTAGCAACTATACAAATTCTGTTTGATTTAAATAAATTAGTTGATGTAATTGAAGTAAACGGTGAAGTTATTCTAAGTTCTTTGTCAAGTGGTTTTGTTGATTTTGAGGATGCAATTCAATACAATTGTGCAAAAAGAATAATGAATTTGGATTGTATTGTTACCCGTGATTCCGATGGATTTAAAAAGAGTACACTGTCGGTTATGACACCCCTTGAATTATTGAGCCTAATTGAATCAGATAAATTGCTTTAAATTTACAATGTAACATCGTTAAATATTTATCTCTTTTAGATAACTAAATGTTCACACCAATTATTTGCAGATTATTGGGCAAATAATTCAATATTAATATTGAGATAATCATAAATTTACATTTAAAATGATTATTTGTTAAAAGAAATAATTATGATGAACATAGCAATAATCGACAACCAAGAATACATAGAAGTGATGGGCTATATTTTGGTAAATGGAAGTTGGATTAAAATGTAATTCAAAATCCTTTAGACTATAATTTAGAATGCGGTGCTTTCAAATTCTTTTTGATATACACCAGCCAAATTATATAAATTCCAAACCAAAGGGTTCCCAATGGAAGAATCCAAAGACAGAACGCTATATTCAAATTGCGCGAATTAATATTGACGATTCCTTGACGTTCTAAAAAATCTAGAAATCGTTTTTTCATAAATCAAATTTAGGAAGTGTTTTTACCAGAATACGTTAAATTGCTATAAACAAACAATTAAATATTTTGGGAGTTCAAGGTCAGTTTAACCAAAGAAACGAATGTTTTGATTTAACTTGCGGCAAAATAAGATATGAAAACTAAAGTGTTATTTACCATCCTATGCAGTATGCTTTGGGTTGGTTCAATTAAAGCCCAATTAAAAGTTGGTGATGCGCATTTAGATGGTATAGTCGCCGTTTTAAATGCCGATGGAAAATCTGGACTGATTATGCAAATTTCCAATATATCAAAGGCAGTTGGTTACAAAGATGCAAGGACAGCCATTACAAATTTAGGCAATGGTTGGAGATTTCCTACCGTAGAAGAATGTACATCTATGCACAAGAATAACTCCGTTTTAAAAATACCAGCAACTTCGTATTGGACATCATCCCCATATGGTACTTATAATAATTTTTATTATTCCTTCAGTTACACTCATTCAGTTTGCGCAGTTAAACGCTTTTAACCTGAATTAATTTTACCTCTAATCACTTGTGATAACGTAACTAGGTGAGAGACTTTAAGACCCATCGAAAGATGGGTTTTTTTTATTTATTGCTTCTAGGACATTGTCAATTGGATTTATAAAATCTATAATTTCTGGATCAATCCATTGGAGTAAATTTAATATTGAGTTATGGACTTCAATTGCTTCTGAAAAATCTATTTTGTTTTTATTGAAACAAATGGGTTCATTATGGTTAATTCGATTACGAAACCGACGGATTTTGTTTATGTTGTCACTAATTTCTTTGCGTCCAACATAAGAAGGTAAATATTTGAAAATTTTAATTGGCGATCCTTTGAGGATTTTATAATAATTTAAGTCAAAAAAGCATGTCCAGAATCCAAAAGATTGTTCAGAAATTATCTTGCAACTAGTAATAGGGATGCTTAATTTTTTGAGCTTCTTTTCTGAATTTAATATCTCTTGCAATAGATAAAAATTTGTTTTATTCTCATTTCTGTTTTTTGAATTTATTAAACTCAAATCATTCATAAATCCAACTTTTTCATCTATTATCCAATTGGTGTTATTAAATAAAGAACTTAGAGTGTAATTCAATTTATTTCTAAGAATTACTTCAAAAATGCTTAAAACTGGATTGAAAGACTTTGAAACGTTGAGATTGAGGAAATATAAATTTACTGCATGGTTTTTCGATTTATTAGATGCTTCATAGTATCTATTAATCCTAGAATGAGAAAAATAATATTGAATCTTTGAATAATTCATCCAATTTGTTTTTGTTTACAAATTTATCTAAATTTGTATTGCGATACCTAGTCAAGCCTCTTGTCACTTGTGATAACGTAACTAGGTGAGAGACTTTAAGACCCATCGAAAGATGGGTCTTTTTTTGTGGCAGTTTTTTCGTTTTTTTCGAATTATAGTATTGAATTTCAATACTATATGGCATTTTAATTAAGGTAAATAATGAAATTGATTTTTAATTAAACTTGATAGAATTTAAAAATGATGTGGTTTTTATTTGCGTTTATTGCAAATCTTTTTGAAAGTATAAGATTAGTAATTGTGTTTGTGAAAATTAAAAAACCCCAAGTTTTTGGCTTGGGGTTTTAATCTCAAAATGGTAAAATTATTTATTGAATCACAATTTTGCGATTTTCAATTCTATTACCTTGTTTATCAAATATTTTAATGAAGTAAATTCCTTTACCTGTCCATGTATTTAAATCAATTGTTTCCGATGCTTTGCTAATTGCTGAGCTGTAAACTGATTTACCAGTAACATCTACAATATTAATTTCATAACCAGCCATACTTGCATAATTTCCGAAGTCAATTACCAAATATTCTTTTGCTGGGTTAGGATATATTTTAATTTTGTTAGATTGCATGGGATTTGTCCCTGTGAGCTTTGCGTTTATTATGAGGGTGTCTTGAACGGAAATTATATTTTCACAAAATGCAGCTTTATACAAATCTTCTATTTCGTTTGCTTCCAAAGCCCTGTCCCACAAACCTAAATCGTCAATTTTACCTTTAAAAAAACCCGCACTCTTAGATGTTGTAACTCCAATTCTAATTGGATGGGTTGTTGTTGGAGTCGCAGTAGTTAGTTGAGAAGAATTACTTAAATTACCATTTATATAAAACTTTACAGTTGACCTATCATACGTTACGACTACATGATACCATTGCTTGTTGTTTGTAATTTCATTTTTACTAAATGGCATATTACTGGCAGTTGCACCACCAACAATAAACCTAATTTTATTAATATCGCTCGGATTTGGACTTAAATCAAGTGACCATCCATTAGATGTTCCACCAGTACTTTTGTCCAAAATTTTTTGTCCGAGAGAAACATCTTCATTATAAATCCAACAAGAAATAGTAATAGAATTTTGACAATCTAATTTAGCATTATGCGGAATTTCTATATAATCCGTCGTACCATTAAAAATAAAACAACTATTTTCTTTGCCGAACCTGTCTATTCCATTTGTTGCACCAATGGATTTACCATTTAATTGATTCTTTGAATTGTCATTAACATTACCATTTAATTCCCACCAACCAATTAATGAATATTTTGGAACATAGGACGGAATTTGTGCATTTAGTTTTTGATAAATTGCGCTAATGAGCAATAGAATGAATATTTTTTTCATTTTCTCGAATTTATTAATTGTAAAACAAATTTACTTTTAATGAAATCGATTTAAAAGTTGTAAATAACAACTTGTGTTTGTGAATTGCATTTCTTTTGGAAAGAATAAGAAGTGTAATTTTAAATTTGTAAAATTATTCTCTTGGAGAATATATAATCTTACATTGAATGCCTGAATCTTGTATGTTGTCAAATTAAAAAACCCCAAGTTTTTGGCTCGGGGTTTGAATCTCAAGATGGTAAAATTATTTATTGAATCACAATTTTGCGATTTTCAATTCTATTACCTTGTTTATCAAATATTTTAATGAAGTAAATTCCTTTACCTGTCCATGTATTTAAATCAATTGTTTCCAATGCTTTGCTAATTGCTGAGCTGTAAACTGATTTACCAGTAACATCTACAATATTAATTTCATAACCAGCCATACTCGCATAGTTTCCGAAATCAATTACCAAATATTCTTTTGCTGGATTGGGATAAACTTTGATTAAGTTTGTTTTTAGAGGGGTTGTTCCAGTAAGTTTCGCATTGATAATTAAAGTGTCTTGTACTGAAATTGTATCATTTAGAATATTGATGCAAGTGTCTAAAACGGTTAAAGTAGCAGAATTAGAGGTGTCATTACAAGAGTTTTTAAATGCAATAACCCTAAACAATTGTTTGTGATTAATTAATTTAATGTTTTTTACTGTTAGTTTTTTTGATTGATCACCAGAATACCAATTATTAGCAGGGATATTTGTCCAACCCAAATTCGAAGCATTCGATTGCCATTGATAACTTATAGTTGTATCATTTGCTAAAGTGGAAAAGAAAACATTATCATTAATTTTAGAAGTTTGATTCGATGGTTCTTGAGAAATTGCAAATTTTTCACATCCCATATATAGTGCTTTGATTTCGTTGGTGTCTAATGCTCTGTTCCAAATAGCGACATCATCAATGTTTCCGTAAAAAAAGTGATTCACATTTAATTGGTCTGTTAGAACCCCAATAACTGGTTGAACAGAGGCGGTATTGTATTTTAGTCCCGTTGGAGCAACCAAATATGTGTTTATTAATTTGCCATCTAAAAATATTTTAATTGCATTGTCATTAGTGCCATCATAAGTTACAATAAGATTATACCATTGATTGGCTTTTATGGAAAAAAAACTAGTGATTATGTCATCAATGTACCTTCGTATATGAATTCTGACCATGCCATTATTGTTGGTAGTCAACCAAATAGAGAAATCTTTTCCTATGCCGTTATCTCCACCTTTAAAAATCGTATTTGTATAGTTGGGTTTTCCTGATAGAGTAAACCATGCAGAAATTGACCTGGGTTTATTGCCTTGAATATTTGTGTTTGGTTGAAGTGTTATTGAATTACTAACTCCATTAAAACTATATGCCTTATTACTCTTTCCAAATCTATCTGTCGTTAAATTAGCCCCATTTACAGTTCCATTATTCCCATTCCCACTTTCATCATTGGCATTGCCATTAAACGGCCACCAACCTTTTAAACTGTCGGTTGGCAAATAGCCTGGCACTTGAGCCCTCGTTGCCAAAATAGTTCCACAAGAAGAAGCATTATATAAATCTATAATTTCGGAATATTCTAAAGCACGATTCCATATACCTAAGTCATCAATTTTACCTTTGAAAAAATTATCAACTTTGGATGTTGTGGTTCCAATTATTACTGGATGGGTTGTGCTGGGTGTTGATGTAGTTAATTGAGTAGAATCACTTAAAGCACCGTTAATATAAAATTTTACTATTGATTTATTATATGTTACAACAATATGATACCAATTATTATTATTTTTTATTTCATTTTTACTATATGGTAGATTAGTTTTACTACCTCCTATAATACACCTTATTTTATTTTGGTCACTTGGAGTGGGACTTAAATCTAGTAACCAACCATTTGATGTTCCACCAGTGGCTTTATCTAAAATTCTTTGTTTAATTAATACATCTTCTGAATTAATCCAACAAGACAAGGTTATAGAGTTTGGACAATCTAATAAAGAATTGTGGGGTATTTCTAAATAATCGGAAACGCCGTTGAATTTATAACAGCTATTTGTATTGCCGAATCTATCCGTACTCTGTGTTGCGCCATATGAAGCGCCATTTAATTTATTTTTAGATTTGTCAATAACATTACCATTTAATTCCCACCAACCAATTAATGAATATTTTGGAACATAGGACGGAATTTGTGCATTTAGTTTTTGATAAATTGCGCTAATGAGCAATAGAATGAATATTTTTTTCATTTTCTCGAATTTATTAATTGTAAAACAAATTTACTTTTAATGAAATTGATTTAAAAGTTGTAAATAACAACTTGTGTTTGTAAATTGCACTGATTATGAAGTCTCCGAATAAAGAATATCCCCAAATCAACAAAATCAGATTACTTCGAGAAGGCATCGGTTTAAGCCAAGAATATGTAGCCGATAAACTCAATATTTCTCAGCAGGCATATTCGAAAATGGAGAAGAATCCTCAGAATGCAACATTGGAGCGATTGCAACAATTGAGTGAAGTACTTGGAGTAAATATTAATAGTATCGTTGGAAATGACGATATGTATATTCAACAAAATTTCCATCAACAAGGTGGCAATGCATCAACCGTTATGTATGTAACTGGGCTTGCCGATAGGGAAAGGGAATCATTTACGCAACAGATTTTAAGTCTTCAAAGACAAGTTGATGTACTTACAAAAATTATAGATAGCAAACTTTAATTCTGTTTAAGAGGTTGATTTTGGGGATACAATATTGAAAATTAAATCACTTTACGTTAAATTTGAAAAAGCAATTTTGGGAAAAAATTACTTACTGTTCTACACTCACAACCCAATAAAAAACAGGTAAAGGCATAAAAAAAAGTCCCTCATTGCTGAGAGACTTTTAAGTGGGCCCACTTGGAATCGAACCAAGCACCTACTGATTATGAGTCAGTTGCTCTAACCGAATGAGCTATAGGCCCCTTTTGAGGGTGCAAATATAAGTAATTTTAGGTGAATAAAAATTGTTTTTGATTATTGCTGTATCAACAAAGCGATGATTTCAATAATCGTGGTGGTTGTGTTTCATGATTCTCAATTCTAAAGCATCTTTGCGAAAACCAATGTAGAATTTATTGAACCAAAGACCTACTGTCCCGATAGCTATCGGGAGAGTCAGTTGCTCTAACCGAATGAGCTATAGGCCCCTTTTGAGGGTGCAAATATAAGTAATTTTAGGTGAATAAAAATCGTTTTTGATTATTTACCACGTACTACATAAAACCGCAATTGCTCGTTTTGTAACTTTGTCTTTTTAATAATTGGATCAAACATGAGCATCTTTTGAGAAGTTATGTCCATAGAATCCAATACAATTACTGATGCAGGTAAATCTTTCATTGTGAAAAGAGTTTCACTCATTTTTAATTTGTCTGGGTGATTGAGTGAAGAAACAACAATTGTAGCGTTATTTCTGTCAAATAAGGGGAAATTTGAATTCCAATTTACGAGCTTTTTCTGATACCAAATAGGAATAATATTATTATTACTTGCTAACTGATGTACATTGAAGCCAACCATGTATTTTACATTGTATTTCGTTTTTATATCAGATAAATTTTCACTAATGGTTGATAATGTATGTGATTTGGATTGGAAAACAAAAGTGCTTACACAGTTTACTGCAATGATATAAAAAATTGCAACAGATGGATTACCAAAGCGAATAAACAGGAATAGGCCTGCCGCGGCAACTGTCATGAATCCTAACAACGGAAAATAAAAAACTGTTCCAGAATTAAACATGTCAATGGCTTGATTACCAAATACAAATAAGGCGATAACTACACCAATTAATTTCCATCGGTTAGAAGTAAACCAACTATTCCCAATGTTGTTGATTGCTATTCCTAAGCCAACAAAAAGTATCGGCAATTGCGCTGCAATACGCCTGTCGAATCCAGTTTGTCCTATCAGTAATAAGAATATCCAGTATGTAAAAAACACCATGCCAAAAACTGCAGAATTTCTATTTTCAACCCAGAAAGAAGAAGATTTAATTACAGATAATTTGTAATTGATTTTAACGAGACTTGTTTTGAATGACCAAATGAATACGATCATTATTAAAATACCACTTGTGAATTTTAATAAACCAATGATATTCTGCATCCAGAAAAATGGATTTAAAGCTTGCGAAAACATATCAATGATTCCTTGCTTAAAATTCATGTTCCATTTGATGAGCTGCTTAAATTGAGCATATTCAACTGGATATTGTAATTTTAACACTGTTTGAATAATGTTATATCCAACAAACAATAAAACACAAGCTACAATCACGCTGGAAATCGCGGTTGTCAATTTTCCTTTTTGTTTAATAATTCGTAGGTCAAAAAATATTTGGAATGCAAATACACCAATTAAATAAATGGAGGTTGATTTTGACAAAACATTGAGTAAAATCAGAACTGCAGCAATGGTAATATTTTTGAAATTTGTTAATGGATGATTTAAAACCCAGTAAATAAAGGCAATTGAAAATAACCATTCCAGGGTAATAGGACTGCACCATGCTCCATAAAGCTTTGTTTCAGGTAGTGATAAAAACAAAACAACCAATAAACTTGCGGTAAAATTATTTTTTAGGATTTTTTTCAAGGTAACCCATAATAAGCATGCAGAGAAAAGTGCAATGATCATTGAAAATAATCTGGCTGAATATAGTGTAGCTCCGAAAGTTTTACTAAATGCAGTAAGTAAAAACGTAAACAATGGAGCTCCAAAATATCCTTGAGCTTGGTCATCAGTTAAAAAGACACCGTGTTTAACTTTGTTAAACGCATTTTGTATCCAATATCCCTCATCTCCGTAATCTCCATGCCTTCTTAAAATACTGATATCGCCATCTAAATTAGTAAAAATCAATATGAGGGACAAAATGGCTAGCGCCGATAAAGAAATAACTTTAATTGTTGATTTTGGAAAACTCATAAATGCAAATATAATGAATAATTGGATGCCAATTTTTAGGCTAAATTATTCGAGAAAACTATATACTTTAAGGTGCTAAATTGGAAACTTACAGAAACCCAATTACTGTGGAACAATTTTTTTGAAGGCTTACTCAGCACCATCGGTTTTTGCGCGTGCTATCGCTTTTTGGCCAATTGCTTTGCCCATTTGCATGCCTACTTCAATGTCGCTGCGGTAGTGGATTGCTCCATACAAACGACTTTTGCTGGCTTCGTCAGCCATTGCCATGTAATCGTTCAATCTTGCGGCATTGATATGTCCCAAAATTGTGGCAGCAGCACCACTAAAGGTACTATGACCACTAACATATGCTGGAAAGTTTGGAAGTCCTGTTAGCGTTTTGCAATTTGGGTCCATTTGAGATGGGCGTGGATTAAAGTAAAAGTACTTCGCATCCCAACAGCAGATTGCCGCATCAAACATACTCATATTTAACAAGGCTAAGTTTCTTGCCCAACGTGCTTCGCTCATTCTGAGGGAAATAAAATCCCTACAAGCAATGGCATTCCAATGGCCAGGAGGCGTGTAGGTACCTGCTCCGTCCCCCCAAAAATGAACAATTTTTATGCGTTCTCGGGTTGCATTTTGACTGTAGTACAAAACTTCGGCGAGTTCTTTTTTGAATTGGTCTGAATTGGTAGAAGGAGGTGGGGAAGGACGACCATTCACAACTTCAATGGTATCTACCAAAAACCCAATAGTTCTTCCAAATAGGGGCAACATGGGTGGTCGTTTTGGACTTTCTTGGCTTAGCCAAGCCACTTCACCTTTCTTTTCAGTGTTCGTAACGAAATTGGCCCAATCGGTTGGTGTGCCAACAGCTTTACCAGCCCTATCGGTTCTCGCACGACCAATGAATTTGGCGGCAACAGCTTTGCCTAAAGTAGCACCGGCTTCAACGTCACTTCGGGTATTTGCACCTGCCAAAATTCTATAATTCTTACAGTCTGTAAGTTTCTGTTGAATAAACTCTTGTTCCCCAGGAAACATCAAAGTTAGGATTGCCGCTGAAGCACCAGCCGCCACAGCTTCTTCGCTTGGATAAGCATAATCTTTGGTAACTGGAACCAATTCTTTTACAGTGGCATCAACTACCGATGGACGAGGCCTTTTGTATAAACTTTTGTAATAATAAGCCGAAACCATTGCATCGTACTGTGCAGCAGACAAATAAGCATATGCTCTAGCAGCGTATGGCGGATTTGAAAACGGGAAGAATGGATATGCCAATGGATTTGCAGAACTTGGTATAGGGTAAGTTCCATCTGCGTTTTGGTAGGGAGGGATATTGTATTTTGCAACAAGTTCTCGCATGATTTCATTCCAACGGAGCACTACACCTGCACTCCAATAATTTAAAGACTCTTCTTCAGATGAGGTGATGTTGTTCTGCCAACTTTTGATTTCTAGAAGTTCTAATTTATAGTCGGGGGAAGTAACAGCAATTGGTGCAGTTAATGCAATTTCATTTGCTTTGGAGAGTAAAATAGGTTTCCAATTTCCAGCAGCGGTATCGGCGTTGAGGGGATTCAATGCCTGATAATTCATGTTGTTGGCGAGTTCTGTTTTTTCGCAAGAAAACAAGATGTAAATGATTGTAAATGTTGCGAAAATGGTTTTTAAAAACTTCATGATGCTTAATTGGTTGTTTTGGTAAAATCGGTTTGAAACAAAATTCCAGCCATGAACATGGTTGATTTGCCCATGTTTCTTCCGGTAATGGTATACATGGTATTTCCTGTAAAACTAAGGCCATCAACTATGGGGATTGGCAATTTTACATTGATTCCAATTCTGGCAACGTCCATTTTGTTGCTCAAGAATGGCATTTCATTTTTGCGCATGTCGTAACCGCCAATTGTATTCAAACCGTCTAAAACTGCTTCTAGCACCAAATCTGCATCTTTTCTATAGCCCAATCTCACATTGTAACCCATAAGAGAAGGCATTTCAACTTGATTGCTATAAATCATTTTGGTTGTGTAATAGGCATCTCTGTCGATAGTTACGTTGCTTCTTGAAATATAATTAGTAGATGCGGTAGCATACCATTTTCTACGTTGAACATCGATCATAATTTTACCCATGGTATTTGAGCTGTGCATGCCAATTGCCAAGGGTAAGTAATCGGCAACGTAATTGGTGAGTGGGGTTGAGTATCCAGCAAAAGCAAGTAAGCTCACATAGTTTTTGCCAAATGCCTTTCCAAAGAATTCCCATTTGAGAAGCATCGATAAATCTTGAACGCCTTGATGCCCAATCAGGGTTCCGGCAGAAGCTTTGTTCGTCATATATGGAGCCATGGCTATGATATTGATTTTATCGGTAATGCCGTAGTTTGCCATTGCCCAAGCCGATTGAGAACTCACAGTTCCGAGGTTGGCATTGCTGCGTAAATTTTGTCCCTCCCAATAATTGGTCCATGATCCATAGCCATAAACCAATCCACCGCAGAGGTTCTTTTTGCCCATCATGAGTCCATCAACATCTGTTTGAGCAGAAGAAACTTTTGTAGATAAAAACAACAAAAAGACGAGAATTATTCTATAGCATTTCATTGATTATTTTGGTTGGTGAATATCAAAAATAAGGAAAAGTTTGGCAAATAAAAAAATCTGATTTATAATGTGGTAATTTGATAAAGAGAATGCGAAGCATTCATAAAATCAACCTTTTTAAATCATTGGGCAGACTGGACTTTATTCAAATGGTATTCAACCAAGTTAATCACTGGTTCGCGTGTAATAACGCCCAAATTTATTCTGTGAATTTTACAAGCTTCTTTTAAAATATCGCTAAAATGGAAAGCTACCGAACCTACAAAATGTATGGGTACATTAGTGTAGTTAGGGTATTTGCAAATATGGATATTGATAAATTTGCTAAATCCATTGTAAATAAAATCTCTCACCCATTTTTCATCGCGGTTGTCGCTTAAGAAGTGCATGAAAGATGCCAGATAAACGTTAGGATTAGGTTTGTTGTAAACCGCTTCAAATATTCCTTCTTTGGTTAATCCAAAAGTATCAATTAATCCTTGGTGAATTTTTTCAGGTAGTTCGTGGTACAAAAACATTCTCAAAAGTTCTTTGCCATAAAAAGTGCCACTGGCTTCATCGCCAAGAATGTAGCCCAAAGCGGGTACTATTTCATGAATGTCAATGCCATCGAAATAACAGCTATTAGAACCAGTTCCTAGAATACATGAAATACCAGCGTCATCGCCGCAGGTTGCGCGAACGGCACCGAGTAAATCGTGGTCTACCACCACTTCGGCTTTCGTAAAAACTTTACGCAATGCAATTGCCACGATTTCGTTTCTTGAAGCATGACTTGCACCTGTACCATAGAAGAAAACATGATCAACTTTTGAGGCAACAGCTGCCAATTCTTCATTTTTGCGAATTTCTGATTCAATGAGTTCAGAATTGTGAAAAAACGGATTGAAACCCATGGTGTGGAATGCTAATTGGGTATTTGCGCCATCGGTAAAAATCCAATCGCATTTTGTGCTTCCGCTATCTGCTACTAATATCATTTTGGTAAATTTGGTGCAATATAATAAAAAAATAATAAGTGTCAAATTTACACTTAAGAAATAAGTGTGAAAACATTATATCGGTGTAATAAAAATCAAAATGCTTTTGTACTTTTGTAAACTAAAATGTCCATAACACCTACATTAAATTCCCACATATCAACCGATTGTGTAATTTTTGGTTTTAGTCAGGAAACCTTGCGTTTGCTGTTGATTCGTAGGAATATTCCCAACCGATTAACCGAATCAAATGACGTATTTTATGCATTGCCGGGAGATTTGGTTAAGGACGATGAAAACTTAGATAAATCGGCAAATAGGGTTTTGGCAGAATTGACGGGTTTGAAAGGGATTTATTTAACACAATTTCAAGCATTTGGAGATCCTATGCGGATTGCAAAGTCGAAAGATCGCGCTTGGTTGGAAAGTATTAGGCAAGATCCAGAGGCCCGTGTAATTACAGTGGTTTACATGGCTTTAATTGATAGCCTAAAAGTGAATTTGCAGCCAGGTTCTTTTTCTGAAGAGGCGGTATGGGTTCCTATTCATGAAGTTCCTGAATTGTCCTTCGATCATAATGAAATTTACGAACAGGCTTTGGCAGCTTTGAAAGAAAGGATTCAAATGCAACCTATTGGTTTTGAGCTATTGCCAGAAAAATTCACAATGGGACAATTACAATCTCTTTATGAAACCATTTTAGAGCGTGATTTAGACAAACGTAATTTCCGCCGTAAAATGATCAATAGTGGGGTGATTTCTCCACTTACTGAGAAGCAAATTGGTGTAAGCAATAAACCTGCGCGCTATTATGTTTACAACCGTGAATTTGCACAATCTAATCCCAGTATTATTTTTAACTTGCGAATGGACGGAAGTTTTACCTTGTTTAACTAACAATGTAAACATTTTTTGAGGAACATACTCAAAAAACAACTAAATTTGCACCTCATTTTTTAATTGAATGCTAACTGTTTCTAATGTTTCCCTACGCTTTGGTAAAAGGGTATTGTTCGACGATGTAAATCTTAAATTTACGCGTGGTAATTGTTATGGTATTATTGGTGCCAATGGTGCTGGTAAATCTACCTTTTTGAAAATTTTATCGGGTGAAATTGAACCAAACACTGGTTCTGTGGATATTGAACCTGGCAAACGTATGACGGTACTAAGTCAGAATCACTTTGAATTTGACGAATTTCCAGTACTTCAGACCGTAATGCGTGGTCACCAAAAACTTTGGGCAATCATGTCTGAAAAAGACGCTTTGTACGCCAAAGAGGATTTTACGGAAGAAGACGGAATGCGCGCTTCTGAATTGGAAGGAGATTTTGCTGAAATGGACGGTTGGAATGCCGAAAGTGACGCAGCTACCTTGTTAAGCAATTTGGGAATAGAAGAAGATTGGCATGAAAAATTACTGAAAGAATTGAATGGTAACCAAAAGGTTAGGGTTTTAATTGCCCAAGCACTTTTTGGTAATCCCGACGTACTGTTAATGGATGAACCTACCAATGATTTGGATGTTGACACCATTCGTTGGCTGGAAGATTTCTTGGCAGATTTTGAAAATACAGTTTTGGTGGTGAGTCACGATCGTCACTTTTTAGACAATGTGTGTACACATGTATGCGACATTGATTTTAGCCGTATCAAAATCTTTTCGGGTAACTATACTTTCTGGTATCAAAGTTCTCAGTTGGCATTGCGTCAGCGTTCTGACCAAAATAAAAAGTCGGAAGAAAAGAAAAAGGAATTGCAAGATTTCATTGCGCGTTTTAGTGCAAACGTGGCAAAAAGTCGCCAAGCAACTGCGCGTAAGAAAATGTTGGAGCGTTTGGATATTGAAGAAATTCAACCAAGTGCACGTAAATATCCAGGTATTTTCTTCAAACAAAGCCGTGAGGTGGGTGATCAAATTTTAACAATTGAAAATTTATCTTACAAAACTGAAAGCGGTGATTATTTATTTAAAGACTTGAATTTCACTGTAAATAAAGGCGATAAAATAGCATTTGTATCTAGAAATACGTTGGCATTAAATACCCTCTTTAAAATACTTTGGGGGGAAGCCAAACCGCATACCGGTGAATATTCATGGGGAGTAACGGTAACTATGGGATATTTGCCAAATGAAAACGAGAAGTTTTTTACTGAAAAACAAAATTTGGTTGATTGGTTGCGTCAATATTCTACAGAAAAAGATGAAACGTTTATTCGCGGATTCTTAGGAAGAATGTTGTTTAGCGGTGAAGAAACCCAAAAAATGTGTAATGTTTTAAGTGGGGGAGAAAAGGTGCGTTGTATGTTGAGTAAAATGATGATGGAAAATCCCAATGTTGGTTTATTTGATGAACCTACCAACCATTTAGATTTGGAAAGCATTCAAGCATTGAACAACGGAATGATGGAATTTTCGGGTGTTGTGTTGTTCCATTCTCATGACCAAGAGGTAATGAATTCTATTGCAAACAGAATTATTGAAATTACGCCAAACGGCATGATTGACAAATACATGAAGTACGAAGAATTTGCCGAAGATGTTCAAATTAAAGAACGTAAAAAAGAATTGTATTTATCATAAATATAACTAAAATTTGTTGAAAATCAAAATGAAAAAATTAAGTATAGCGTTGTCTGGGTTGTTGATAATGGCCTTGGCAAGTTGCGGTGAATCGTACGATACGAAAGCTGCCCCAAAAACATCTGAAGATTCTTTCAGTTATGTTGTTGGATTGAGTGTTGGTAAATCTTTGAAAAAAGAAGGCCTTGAAGGATTGGCATTTGGTGCATTCATTCATGGTGTGCAAGATGCCATGTCAAAAGACAGTGGTTTTGCAATTTCTGAAGCTCAAATGGATGGCGTTCAACGCAATTTCGTGAAAAGCGTTCAAGGCAAAAAGATGAAAAAAGTGCAAGATGATACCAAAAAATTCATGAACGACAAAGCCAAAGAAGCAGGCGTGATTCAATTGCCAAGCAAAGCTTATTACAAATCTATCAAAGCAGGTAATGGTGCAGCGCCACAAGCATATGATACTGTAGAATTCAAATGGGTTTTCAAAACAGGAAAAGGCAAAGTAATTGAAGACAATACCAAGAGCCCAAAACCAATTAGAGGTACGGTGGCAATGATGGGATTGGCTCCATTGGAAGAAGCTTTCCAAAAAACCCAAGAGGGTGGAACTTGTGAAGTAACCATTTCTAATGAATTACATCCTGCGTTGGCTCGTTCAGCAGCTACTTTTGAAGACATGTATGGCGTGTCTATTTTCGAAATTCAAATTTTGAAAGTAACTCCAGGTTTACCTCCAAAACCATCTCCAGCTGGTGCAATGCCACAGATGGGTGGAATGCGTCGTTAAATCATATTTTTAATTGCCAGTTTTAAATGGAACTGGTTTCATAAAAAAACCTTGAATGTTTACATTCAAGGTTTTTTTATGGTTTTAATATTTAAATATTAATCGTTTAGTTTAGCAATTGCTGCGTTAACCGAAGCTAACTCTTTGTTGTAGGTAACCAATAGTTCTTTAAAGTGAGCAATATCCTTTTTCATGATTTCCATTTCTGACAAAGCTACTTTTAGCTCAGGATCTGTTGCATCTAATTTGGCTTTGTTTGCAGTTAATGTTGCCAATGATTTTTCTTCTTTGGCTAAATCCGACGTGGTAGTTGCAATTACTCCTTCCAAGTATGCTTTTGCATCTTGAAGTTCTTTTGGATCTGTTGGCAGAACAACTTGCTCAGTTGTAGTTTTGTCTTCTTTTACCTCTTGGGCAAGTGACACATGGATAGTCATCAAACTAACCATTGTAATCATCATAATTTTTTTCATATTTTTTTTAGATTTTTTGTTTTAATTCAATAATTAGTTCATTTAACTTATAAAATTTCCGTTTTTCTTTCACACCATACTCTTGTCCTTCTAACAAAATTGTGTATGCTTTTTTATAATCGTTCAATTTGATTGCAATTTCAGCAGCATTCAAATAACATTTCTCATCCTGCATAAACAAATACGATCTTTGCGCAATTTCTAAAGATTTTTTCAAGAACACTGTGTCATTGGTTAAATCGGCTACAGATTGTGAAAGATTTGTAATTAAATATCCATTACTTGATGGGAATTTACTAAAATAGTTGAAAATAGAATTAATATAATTGATTGTATCGTTGTGTCTAATTAATTCATTTGAATTAAATAGCCACAGGGCTTTTTCGATTTCAAGCGGGGGTAAATATTTAGCAGCAAACTCTTTCGCTTTTGTTGTGTCTAAAATACCCATTTCTTGGTTGTATGCATTCTCTGCAATGTCTTTAAGGATAATATTGTCGAATTTTTCAGAGAACTTTCCCGCACCATTAGTTTTCTCAAACAAAGCTTTGTTCTTGGTTATAAATTGAAATTGAGGTTCTTGAATACTTTCGGTGAACTTAAAAATAAACTTAACAGCCTCTTCCGATTCCCAATTTTTATTTTGGTCTAAATAACAAATTACACATTTTCTTTGAAGATCAACGTCGTCCATTTCTTTGGCAGATTCTGCTAAATTTCTGCACAAATCTTTCTCTCTAATGCCTGTTTGAAACTTGATGCTTGCACTTAAAAATTGTTTATTCGGATCAATCGCGTCATGTCCCAATTCCAAAAATTCTTTTACGGGGAATCCACCTTTTTGTCTATGTACCAACACACCATTTGTGTTGAAAAATAAATACGTTGGATAACCATAAATTTGATATTTGCTTATGAATGAACTGGCATATTCTTTTTCTAAGTCTATTTTATAGATAGAAAAGTTTTTATTGTAGAATTTTCCTACTTCTTTTTTGCGATAAACTGCGGTATCCATGTGTCCGCAAATGTCGCAATGGGAGGAAAAAGCAATTAATAAAGTAGTTTTCTTGCTTTTTTTAACAATATTTTCAAACTCCTCAACGGAATAAACTTCAGCATTGAAGTTTATTCCTTGAGAAATAAGCAATTTATTCGTTAATAATAAAAATGTTAATGTTATGTACTTTATAAAGCGCATAATTTTAGTTGAAATCTTTGCAAAGCGGCTTGTTAAACGCATTTACAATATTCGCTATTCCAGTTGGATCTAAACTAGCCCAATCAAATTCGCCTGTAAGTTGCGCATCGTAGCAAGTTAAAGCTGCATTCTCAGCGGTAGTTTCAGCCAATTCTTGACCCATATCTTTCGCTTTTTGTTTCATTTGTTGCTTCATTGTTTCTTTAGCAACAGTTTTTGAAGCTGCTTTTCCAGCAGTTTTAGCCGCAGTTGATGCACCCTTTGCTGCTGCTCCACCTGATCCAAAAGTAGCAATATTGAATACAAACTCACCTACTGATGAAACTTGATCAAAAATTGCCCAACCGCATTCAGTTGAATTAACTGCACAACCCATTCCACATTTTGTTGGGAATCTAGTAGGGCAATTTTCAGCCCAACAAACTGGACCAACGCCTTTATATCCGGTACGACATGCTGTGTAGCATAATCCACCTTGATTTATTTTTCCGTCATTGCAACCATTAGGTATAGTTCCAGCACCACGTCCATAAGACTTTTTGGTACAAGATACTCCAATGTCAACCATTCCATTCAAACAATTTGGAGAACATACGCAGCAACCTACGTTGTAAAAACCTGATCTGCATCTAGGATATACAATTGCACCATTTTTCTCGCAATTACCTGAACCATGGTCTCGTTGACATCTGTCGTACATCCCTCTGTCATTAAATCCGTCACCAAATTTCCAAGGATATCCTCCTCCACGGCCATAAGCTGCAGGCTTACCACAAAATGCACCATCATTTCTAAATCCTGCTGGGCAATCTTGCCAACATACCGGACCTTCGCCATAATAGCCAGCTTGACATGCTGTGTAGCATAATCCATTTTCATTTGTTTTTCCACCACTACAATTTGTAGGGATAGTGCCGGCTCCTCTTGTGTAGGTTTCCATCCAACACATTTTTTCATCGACATTATTTCCGCCACCAGCTGCAGTACCGGTAGATTTAGCCGCGCCATATACTGCGCCTGCGGATTGAGCATTGACTGATGCAAACATGCCTAAAACAGCCAATAGTAAAAAGGTTTTAAGTTTCATAATTTTTTTGTAGCAAATATATAAACGGATTTGAGTTATAGAATAAATTCGAATTATTATTCTTTGCTTTTTAATAAAATATTTTTATACTGAGTATAAAAATATTTTATGATCCCTGAGTTCAGGTTATCTGATAAATTGAACTTGAATCTCAAATCAATTAAACCAACCATTAGATAAATTAACCTTTCGAAGTAGGCAATGCCATCGAATAAATTTGGCTGCGAACATTCAAAGTTTGAACGATCCACAAAATGGTAATGAGCAAAAGTCCCCCCAACAAGACAAAAACATTTAATTGTGCAGGTGCCTCAAATCCGAAATTTTCGAGGTATGCATTGGTGATGCTTTTTACACCAAATACCAAGGTTAAATTCACAATGGCAATGATAGCAAATATCAAGGCCAGTTGTTTTGAATACCATTGTACAATTTTTTTATGGGGATAGCCTTGTCGTAGCAAAGTTTCTATTTCGTATTTGGAACGCGAAATTGCCAACTGCACATATAAAACAAACGAACTCACAGAAACAAACATCACTATCATTCCCAACACGGCGAGAATGCCCAATATGGCTTGAAGTAAACTTCCAAATTTGCCATTTTTTAAAAGTTCTTCGTTGGTTTCATATCCTTCATCTTTAAAATACTGTTGAATTTTAGGTAATTCTTGCTGTTTGGCCTCAACAATAATTCGGTACGACTCTCTTGCTTGCTGATTATTACCATATTGAGAATTGGCATAGTTCATGAAGCTTTTGGGTACCAAAACCGAAGAAATGCGGTTGCTAAATCCAACAATTTTACCCGTAAAATGAGCAGTTCCATTCACCCCGCGAATGTCAATGTCAAAAATCGCCAATTGAATGGTAGCTTTTGAAAGCTGAGGCAAACCGCGACCTGGCGCAAAATTGAAGTTGTATAAATTGATGAAATCTGTTGGCAAAATCATCGGAATCATTTCATTTCCCTCTTGCCAATTCCAATCGTCGGGTTTCACATCTAAAAAATCATCTCCCACACTTTCCATGAACAATTCTGTGCGAAACTGGGCTGAAGAATTTGGAAGCGACATTGATGCTACCGCTTCGAATTGATTTGCTGTAAATTCTGAAATTCTTTTTATGGAGGGAAGTGATTTGAGTTGATCCACTTCATTTTTGCTAAATGTACTTTTGCCAAGTTTCAATGAGTTTAAAACCGAAACTTGTTTGTTTACAACCAAAAACTGGCTTCCAATAGATTGTTCTTGGCTATTCACCATGGTTTTGAAATCAGCAAACAATTGCGCAGCAATAAATATCAAGAAAAACCCTAAAAAGCAGCCAATAATGGCACCAATGAGTTGACTTGGTTTTTGCGTTTTAATAAAAATTCGGGAAACTATTTTCTGACTCATCTTAAATATTTACGGGTGTAAATCCTTCAATTGAAAACCGACTGTCGAGGGCAGTTATAATAATTCCTGCGTTTTGACTTGCCGCAATACTGGTAATTAAATCAAACGCAATTTTAGAATTCTCTGCATCCAAATGACTGAATGGCTCATCCAAAACAATCCAATTGAAAGGCCTATTTAATGCCCTTAAAATGGCTACACGTTGCATTTGACCAAACGACAAATTTCCAACAACAACATCCATTTTGCTTTCAATGCCGAGTTGCTTTGCCCAATCAAAAAGCGTTTCTTTTGTTTGGTTATTGAGGGATGTATTGTTCTTGTGCACATTTTGTATTTCGTTCATCAACAAGAGGTTCTGTAAAACTGTAAGTTTTGGGAAAAGTTGCAAATCTTGAAAAACGATACTGCATTCGTTGGCCCTCCATTGGCTCCAACGCAAGGGATTGAATTGACGGGTATTTTGTCCCTCAAAAAGAAGATTGCCATCAAAATCGCCACGGGTACCCGCAATGAGTCCCACTAACGTTGATTTCCCTTTGCCAGAAGGGGCAACTATTTGGTATTTATTGCCTTGGGTAAATGTAAAAGTTGAATTCCAAATGCTGTTTTCTGTAACAAATTCAGCAAGTGGGAGTGGAATGATACCATTGAATTCAATGTCCATCATTTATTGCATTTCTTCTATTCCCGATGTCTCTGCTTGAATGGCTTCTTGTTCCATTTGCATTTCCATTTGACGCTGGGCTGCTTCTCTTTCCACTTCGCGCTTGCGCATGGTGGTTGCAATTTGATCGGCCATTTTCATGATTTTCATAAAAGAATTATCAGGACCATTGGTGAAATTTAAACTTATACTGGCAGTTTGATTGTCTCCTTTAACTTGTAAATTATTAAAGTTCTCCATAACGTCTACAACCAGTTTCATTTCTGGAGATTCTTCAGGGATATGCAATCCTTGGCAAATTTTGTTTATTCCGTAATTTTTTAAGTTTAAATCTAGATAAAAGGTAGAAGGATATTTTGAAAACAGGGCAGATGTTTCTTTGTCCAAAAGGTTATTCCAAGTTTTGTTTTTTGCCAAAATTTTGGCATTCTCATCGTCGTTGGTGAATACCAATTTATTTCCAATTTGAATACAACTTAATTTCCCCCAAACTCCAATTGTCGTAGTCATTATATTGTTGTTGGTTTGGACCATACCCATTGATTTATCTTGCAAAAACTTCAAAACTTTGGTGAGGGTTTTTTCATTTTGGAATCCCAATTGTGCCGTTACAATTGGAACAACTCTTGTATTTACGACTTTCTTTTGCTCGAACTCACCGGTTTCAGGATTCATGTTTTCAAAATCATAAACCGTTTCTTCAATTTCTTTGGTGCTTAATTTTGTGAGAGCAACAGACAAACTTCCGTCTAAAAGTGACTCTAATTCAGCATCTGTTATTCCTATGGTCGTTGCCAATTCCTTCATGGATGATTTTGCTTCAGGAAATGTTTTTAGCAATTGAATGAAACTCGGAATATCTATCATTGATGTAATTCCAAGTAAAATTTTGCCATTTGGCGATATTAAACCGAGGCTTTCTTTTGAAAGTCCTCCCTTTTGCAACATTTGAAATTCTTTAGCAAGCGATTGGTCTTTATAATATTGAAAATAGTTTGTGGTAATGTCTTGGTCATTAAAAGTAACTACAAATGAAATTGCATCTAAATTTTCAACTTGTTTTTTTAATTTTTGAGGGACGCTAATATACTTTAGCATAGAATTAAATCCTTTGCCATAGTTTACATACACTGCCATGTCGCCGCCTTCGCTTTCAGTATTTTTGAAGCTTTGTAATGAGCGTATGGAATTGTCTTCTGTTTGTGACATGATTTTCTTTGCTCCGGATAAGCTTTTTGTACCGGCGTAATAAACAAGACAGGCTTCATCATTCCAAACGATGGCCAATTGATCGTTGTCATTGCTAAAATCTGTTTCTTCAGTTGCGTTATCTAATGAAGTACTTTTTGTTTTGTAAATATTTAAGTTGCCAGATTTTTCAAATTCAAGATTTGCATCTTTTGCAAAACTTTCTATGAAAGATTTTAGCATATCTGCGTCAGAAACTGCAAAAACCAGACCTGCCGCTTTGTCGTTAGACTCTATTAAATCTGATCCAAAAATGTAAATGTTATCGGTAAACGACATTCCAATTTTTGAGGGATTTTCAAGGAACTTGGCCATAGATTTTGATTTGCCTTCAAAGCTTTTGGTAAATGGTTGGTAAGAGCGCATTTTTTTAATTGCGTCAAAATCAATTTTACTACCCATTGACAAAGGGTTTATTTTGATAACGCCAGAAGCAGTTTTTGGAATGTATTTTGGTAAGCTTGAGTGTCGAGATTTGATAAACCAAATTGAACCCACAATTGCAATAACCGCAACTGAAATGATGATTGTGATTTTCTTTGAATTCATAGATTACAAAGATGCAAAAAATTTAGGTATTTTTCGTGGTATATTGGGTTTCATCGCGGCGCGATGGTGCTTCATGCGCGACATTCTTCCTTATATACAATTGATGATTGAAGGATATTTATATGAATCAAACAAAATTGATTTAATAATTATATATTTGTGAAAAAAACATGAAAAATAAATTATTCATCGCTTTATTCTTTACATTCAATTTTTTTGGAGTAATAAAAGCACAGCTAAAAGTGGGGCAAAATTACAAGGGTGGTGTTATAGCAGTTTTAAATCCCGATGGGAAATCTGGTTTGCTTGTACATCAACCAGATTATACGTTCGAAGTTAAGAATAATTGGACCAATGCCCGAGCATCTTGTGAAAAATTAGGTCCAGGTTGGAGGCTACCAACTTCAGAGGAATTAATAGCTATGCATAAAGTTTCGGGTGCTATTAAACTTGATAAATATGCTTATTATTGGAGCAATGACGAAAAGTTACCAAACAGTGCGGCTTATTTAAACGCGATAAGAGGAACTATTGATATCTTAGACAAAACTAAAGTTAATGATGTGCGTGCTGTTCGTTCATTTCCAAGTGGGGCTGAATTAAAATTAGGTCAAGAATATTTGGGAGGTATTGTTGTACTTTTAAATGATGATCTCTTATCGGGTTTGATTATTCAAAAGAATGATATGCCTACATTGATGAATTGGGATAAAGCGATGTCAGAATGCTCTAAATTGGGTACGGGTTGGAGATTACCAAGTCGTGATGAATTGAGATCAATCCATTGGAGTAATATTCTACAATTGAAAAACACCTATTGGAGTAATACCAAAGGTAATAGTCATAGTGCATTTATTTGCAAATTGGGGATTCCTCTTGCTGCAAATGGTAATGTTGTAGTGATTTACGAAGAACATAGTGTAAGGGCGGTTCGTCCATTTCCAGAAGTTGGAACATCAAATACTTCATCAAGCACATCATTCCCAAGCTCAAACACTTCTAATTCCCCCGCGGCCAATAATAATTCAAATGGCAATGCGACTCAATTAAAATTAGGTCAAGAATATTTGGGAGGTCTAATTGTACTGTTAAATGCTGATGGCAAATCGGGTTTGATTATTCAAAAGAATGATGTGCCTACATTGATGAATTGGGATAAAGCGATGTCAGAATGCTCTAAATTGGGTGAGGGTTGGAGATTACCAAGTCGCGATGAATTGAGAGACATACACAATAATAATATTCTACAATTGAAAAACACCTATTGGAGTATTACCAAAGGTAATAGTCATAGTGCATTTATTTGCAAATTGGGGATTCCTCTTGCTGCAAATGGTAATGTTGTAGTGATTTACGAAGAACATAGTGTAAGGGCGGTTCGTCCATTTTAACTCTTTCATATTTCAATTGCAACATTTAATACATTGGAGTATGCACTTTTTAATGTGCTTAGCTTGTATCAATCAAGTTTGAGCTCGATTAGGGATTAGCTGCGCTGATCCCTACTGTTTGGTACTGCAAAAGCAAAGTCCATCGCTGTCGCGATGGCTTTTTTTATGGCATTCACTCGCTTGCATGCTTCGCATGCGTCTCGGATTCCTCACTTTGTTTTGGGCAACGGGATTAGCTGCGCTGATCCCTACTGTTTGGTTCTGCAAAAGCAAAGTCCATCGCTGACGCGATGGCTTTTTTTATGGCATTCACTCGCTTTCATGCTTCGCATGCGTCTCGGATTCCTCACTTTGTTTTAGGCAACGGGATTAGCTGCGCTGATCCCTACTGTTTGGTTCTGCAAAAGCAAAGTCCATCGCTAGCGCGATGGCTTTTTTTATGGCATTCACTCGCTTGCATGCTTCGCATGCAGACTCGTTCATGCCATAAAAAAAGGCCTCAACGAAAGTTGAGGCCTTTGCTTTTGATCGTGCACGCGTAGGGATTCGAACCCCAAACCTTCTCATCCGTAGTGAGATGCTCTATCCAATTGAGCTACGCATGCGTTTCTTCCGGAGCTGCAAGGGTTGGAAACAACACCGAAAGGGGTGCAAATATACTAGGAAATATTTTCGATTGCAAACTATGTTTGATAAAATCGTGTTGTTTGCGCTGTTTTTGCCAAATTTTTACTTGTTTGCTTTCCTTAAACATTGCCTACCTTTGCAGTATTGAAAGATTTTATAAAATTGGGAATTGCGCAACCCATTATCGATGCGCTTGAGGCTCAAGGGTATTCTACACCTACGCCCATTCAAGAACAAGCTATCCCTGCCGCTTTGGCAAAAAGTGATATTTTAGGTACCGCACAAACCGGTACCGGCAAAACTGCCGCATTTTCTATTCCTATTATTCAACACTTGGCAGAAAACCCAAGTCCCTCAAAAGGAATAAAAGCACTAATATTAACCCCAACACGTGAATTGGCACTCCAAATTGATGAATCAATTGCAGCCTATTCAATCAACACAAATCTTTGGCATGCCGTGATTTTTGGTGGGGTAAAACAAGGTGCCCAAGTGGAAGCAATCAAAAGAGGTGTCGATATTATGACCGCCACTCCTGGTCGTTTGCTAGATTTAATGCAACAAGGACATATTGATCTCAGAAACATAACACATTTTGTGCTAGATGAAGCCGATAGGATGTTGGATATGGGATTTATTAACGATGTGAAAAAAGTGATTGCAAAATTGCCTATAAAGCGTCAAACCCTTTTCTTTTCGGCAACAATGCCATCTGAAGTGGTAAAATTGAGTAATTCTATATTGGTGAATCCCGTTCGTGTTTCTGTTGCACCTGTTTCTACAACTGCTGAAAAAGTTACCCAAAAAATGTTCCATGTAGATCAGAAGAACAAAAAGTATCTGCTACGTCATTTGTTGGAAAATAAAGAAGAAGAAATTCCATCGGTATTGGTGTTTACAAGAACCAAACACGGTGCCGATAAGGTGGTGAAAGACCTTGTTAAAATGAAAATTTCGGCACAAGCCATTCACGGAAATAAAAGTCAAAACGCACGTCAAACCGCCTTGTCTAATTTCAAAAATAGAACAACCCGTGTTTTGGTAGCAACCGATATTGCTGCCCGTGGTATTGATATTGATGAACTTACGCATGTAATTAATTATGAAATTCCGAATATTTCTGAAACCTACGTGCATAGAATTGGTAGAACAGGAAGGGCTGGGAATAGTGGCGTTGCATGGTCGTTTGTTGATTGGGAAGAAGTTCCTTTTATCAAAGACATCCAAAAGTTGATCCAACAATTGATTCCGATTGAAGAATCACATCCATTTTTGCCGGGTACCAAAGTAGCGGAAGAAAAAGATGCAAAACCATTTTTCCGACAAGCTGAAATTTTGCAAAATCAAAAGGCAAAGAAAAAGGCGAAATCAGGAACACTTACATCAAATAGCAACTTCAAGTCGAAATCTCCCAATAATTCACAACCCCGTTCTGGAGGTAATGCAGAACCTGTATTTCAGCCTAAGCCAAAACCCCAAGGTGAGCCTGGATTAATTAAAAAGAAATTTAAACCGCTGGGTAGCAAAGATTAATTGTTTTTCACTTCTAAAATGGAGTAAATCAAACTGATATTATTTTAATCTTACTATCACAATTTTTCTTGGTCAATTTCAGAATCACTCTTTATTTCGTAAGAAATATAAGTTTCCCCAATTAAAAGTTTTAATTTGCATTCTTTTATGAAACAAAGAAATTATGTTTTAATTGCTGCAGTTTTGATTTCTCAAACTGCAAGCGCCCAATGGTTTAAAAAATCGAAAACAGTTCAAGTTGCTCCAGTTGCTGAAAATTCAAATAAAAACAAACTAGAATCAATAGATTCCAAAACTAAGAATTGCATCAAATTAAAGGGGATTTTCAATTTTTTTAGAGATACAAACTCTGGTCAATTGTTTATGTCTGTGAATAAATCTCAACTTAACCAAGAATTTATTCACTTCACTTACACCGAAAATGGGGTAGTGGATGCTGGTCATAACAGAGGATCCTATAGAGGTAGCAGAATTATTAAGATTAAGAAGTCTTATAACAATTTGGAATTCGAACAACAGAATACAGGTTTCTATTTTGATGCTACCAATCCAATTTCCAAAAGTGCAAATGCGAATATTTCAAATTCACCTTTGGCATTTGAGAAAATAATTGCAGAAGATAAAAAAACGGGAGATTTGCTGATTGATGCCGATGAGTTGTTTCTAACTGAAAAATTGCATCAAGTAAAAAATTCAAGTCGTCCTAATTCTGAGGGATTCAAACTTGGCGGATTGGCAAAGGGGAAAACACAGTATGTTTCAGTAAAAGATTATCCCGAAAATGCCGATATCTTGGTTCGTTATGTATACGACAATCCTGCTCCAACGGATGGTGGTTCTGATGAAGTAACAGATGCACGTTCTGTGAGTATTGAATTGCAGCACAGTTTTATTGCAGTGCCTAAAAACAACTTTAAACCCCGCAAAGACGATGCCCGTATTGGGTATTTTTCTGAGCAAGTGAACGACATGACAGGCATTGGTGTTACCAATTACAGAGACTTAATACACCGCTGGAACTTGGAGAAAAAAGATCCAAACCAAGCGAAATCTGAACCTGTAAAACCAATTACATGGTGGATTGAAAAAACCACTCCTAAGGCAATTAAATCTGTAATTAAACACGCTGCTTTGGAATGGAACAAAGCGTTTGAGCCACTTGGATTTATCAATGCGGTTCAAGTATTTGAACAAGCAGATACTGCAACTTGGGACGCGGGAGATGTTCGCTATAATGTGTTGCGTTGGACATCTTCTCCACAACCTCCTTTTGGGGGATATGGACCGAGCTTTGTAAATCCGAGAACGGGTGAAATATTGGGTGCTGACATCATGCTGGAATATGTCTTTTTGACCAACCGTGTGAAATTGGAGAATTTATTTCAACCAGAAGGAAGTGCATCAGCCAACGACCGCAGCGGTTGCGATGCAGGCTTGTATTTACATCACCAGCAGTTGCTTGCTAAAAACTTATTGCAAATTTCGAATAACGATGAGTCTGAAATTTCTCGATTGTTACAAGAGTCTATTCACTATTTGATTTTGCATGAAATGGGTCACACAATGGGGTTGATGCATAACATGAAAGCGTCTCAACTTCATACACCTGAAGAATTGCAAAATAGAGAATTGACCATGAAAACGGGTTTAATAGGTTCGGTTATGGATTACCCAGCGATTAACCTTCCCTCAAAAGACGAAAAACGCAAAGTACAATATTGCCAAGTTGAACCGGGTCCATACGATTATTGGGCAATTGAATATGGTTATAGCATAGGTGTTAACAATGAATCTGAAGAAGAATTACGTTTGAATACAATTGCAGAACGAAGCATTGATAAAACATTGGCCTTTGGAAATGATGCTGATGATATGCGTTCACCGGGCAAAGCGATTGACCCAAGGGTAATGATCAATGATTTAAGCAGCGACGGTATTAAATTTAGTGTTGATAGAATTGAATTGTCACAAAGTTTAATGCCGAATTTAATGAATCGTTTTGGAAATGACCAAGAAAGTTACCAAGCTTTGGTAACGTCATTTAACTCATTGAGTGGAACTTACGCAAATAATGTTGAAATTATTTCAAGATATATTGGCGGTGTTTATGTTCAAAGAAGTGCCGCAGGACAAGTAAATGCCCCAATTCCAATGTCAGCAGTTCCCTACAAAGATCAAAAAAGAGCCATGGAAGCTTTAACCAAGTACGCATTTGCTCCTGATGCCATGAAATTCCCTGAGGAATTGGCTACTAGGTTACAACAACAAAGAAGGGGTTTTGGATTTTCTGGTTCTGGGGAAGATCCAAAATTACACAACAGGGTTTCTAAAATGCAGTTTATGGTGTTGTCGCATTTATTAAGCCCTTCAGTATTGCTTCGTTTGACAGACAGTAAATATTTGGGAAATATGTATTCTGTAAATGAAATGTTGACAGACCTAACCAAGTCAATATTTGCAGAAGATTTAACTAAAATTGTAAATACGCACCGCAGGGTATTGCAAATTTTATATACCGAAAGATTAATTTCAATGATGGACCAATCTAAAATTGGGTATGACCCAATTAGCAGGGCTTCGTTGCATCAACAATTGATGTCTATCCAAAAAATGATGAAATTAAATCCTGGTACCGATGCTGAAACTATTTTGCACAGGGCTTACGTATTGAGCTTAATTGAAAAGTCACAAAAGAATTGATTTTTCAATAATAGAATATTGATATGATACGAAACCGACATAACTATTTTGCATTGGGAGCATTTATGCTCGGTGTGGCAGTAATTTTGGGTGCCTTCGGAGCCCATGGCTTAGAAAAGAAAATTTCTTTACATTATTTGGGGACATGGAAAACTGCTTCTGAATATTTGGTATATAATGCTCTTGGATTGATGGCGTTTGCCTCATTTTATTCAAACAGTGAGTTAGACAATCATGATAAGACTAATTTGGGTTTAGTCATTGGCGTATTGGCTGTGATTGTCGGTGTGTTTATTTTTTCGATGAGCCTTTATTTGGTTGCTTTGAACGAATTAATAGGTTCAAGTTTTAAAAAAATGGGAATGATTGCTCCTATAGGAGGTGTTTTAATGACATTTGGATGGTTTGCAATTGGATATCATTTTTTAAAACATAATAAACAGAAATAATGAAACAAACTGTGATTTATATGCGCCATGGCGAGTATGACCGAATGGCTGCAAAAAAGAAACCAGGTTCTTTAACCGCATTCGGAGAGGAAACTTCAAAAACCGTAGGTCAATATTTATTTGATAAAAATTACATTCCAGATTTGTGTGTTTTTAGCAATGCCATACGTGCCAAAGAAACCAAAGATATTGTGTTGAATAGCTTTTGCAGAAAGGGAAATTTAAACATAGATGAAATTACCCAATTGGAAATTCCTGAATTAAATGAATGCTGGGATTTCGATCCAATAGTAGCAGTATTGTCAGAGAACCAATCGGCAAAATGTATATTAATTGTGGGCCACAATCCAATCATGGGGGCACTGGGAAATATGTTGAGTAATAGAACCGTTAGATTTAATCCGGGTAGTTTTATGGTAGTGCAATACAATGTACCCATTGATAGATTTTCAGTTGCAGATCATCAAGCAATTGATATGCTAGAATTTGAATTGACTTAAACTACTTGTTAGAATCCAAAAACCAAGCTCGCTTTGATCGCAAAATTTGCTCTAGGATTTGGCTTGTCAACTGTAGGACTTAATCTGTGTGTCATTCTCCAAATGGCATCAATTCTAAGCACTTTAAATATGTTTTCTATGCCAAATGCAGTTTCCCAATAGGGAACATTGTCGAATGAGTGAATAGGTTCAAATTTGGGACCTCCATTAATACTCTTGGGGATAAGACTTCTATTCTCTTCACTTAATGTTCCGTAAATGGCCTTTGAGGAAATAATTTCCCTCAAATTAAACTTTTTAATGAGGGGGATTTTATTTAAAAACAATCCATTAAAATGGTGTTCTATCGAAATTTGTATATTTTGATCTGAGACAAATTCAAACAAATCCATTTGATTGAATGCCCTTTTGTTGTAAAACGGAGCGCGATTTCCCAATGGAATATTTAACAATGGGAAAGGAATTTTACCTATCACCTTTGATGCGTCAATGGAAAACAAGGTGCGCCCAATTCCAGGCCAAATTTTTCTCGTACTCAAACCCAACCCAATACGTTGGTAATCGTATTGGCTTCCCAAAATACCACTTAAACCTTTTAAGTAGGTGAATGTATAAATAGGACCGGGAACATGCACAGTTCTTCTTTTTGTTGAGCTTAACAAATGAAATGCTTTTGGTTCGTATTCTAATTTAACGGTTACCGTTGCGTTGGTTAAACTATTTTCAATATTGCTAGTTCCTTCTTGATACCACCCAAGGTTAAATTCTTTATTTCTTGGGTAATCGAATTGCCTGTGAGACAATGAAATTCGGGTTCTTAAACCTTTTGCAAGATCTGTGTTGAATTCAATTTTATTGCTGGTGCAATAGGTTAAACTCCTACTACCAATCATGTTTACTGCATTAATCAATGCATCTTCTGAGGCAACCGCATCGTTGTCTGAGAATCCAATTAACTCTACATCTTTGGTATGAGATAACGTAATTTTGGTGCCTGTGATTTTATTTAAAGTCCAATCTATTTTAGCACCGTATTTGAATTTTTTATCTCCGTAACCGTATCCTAAAAAGGTTTCAAAAACAAAAGTTTTTGAGAAATCTTTTGAAGTTCTAAATCCAATTCTGTTTCTAAATCCTTCTAGTTTATTAAAGCTGGCTAATAAAAAATACGGACCAAAATCAAAATCTTTATATTGGTAATAACCATCGGCTAAAAATGTAACAATATCGACCCATTTGGTAATTGTAGGTAATTTTTTAACAGAATCTATTCGGGCGTATATGCGCTTTTCTGTAGCAGTTTGTTTAAAATGGCTGTGATTTTCCCAAAAGGAATCATCTTGCCTTAAACCACCATCGCCAATTTGAATGCGCTCTCTAAAATACTCATCGTTATGCACGATGTTGGTTTTGAAGTTTCTACAACTAATGATATTAGAAGCGAGCATTCCACTTGCGTTGGTGTTTATCTCTGCAACGTCTAACAATGTTCTTGAATTATTGCAGATGTATCCATTTCCAGTTGGTGCAGGAATATATTCTTGAGAAATTCTGAGTTTATCAATAAAATTTAGGTTTGAATTGCCATCAATTTCCAATGATAATCTAACAACCGCTCCGGTTGTATCCTCCACCCAAATCATTCCCGAAAATGCCAAATCTTTGTCGTTTTTTGGGGTAACCTTGATCATAAACAACCTTCTCGGTCCAAATTTATCCACCCCAACCAGTTTGAAGTTATAAATGAGTTTCGATAATGGATTAATAGGAGAAACAATGCCTTTTCCGAGTATGATTAAAGTAGGATTGTAAACGTTGTATTTAATAAGTGCCGATCCAACCAGTTGGGAAATCAACGTGCCGTCTGCTACACCAACCCCTCTCACACGTGAAGCCAAAATGGTTTCTTTGTTCCGTTGTGGTACTTTTTGGTGCGCGTAATTTGATAAAACTTCACTGAAAAATATGGGTAAAATGGCTTTGGTAGAATCTCCAGTTAGAAATGTCATGGTGTCAAACAACGGACCTATTTCTTTTCCAATTTTGCTTCCTTTAAGTCCTTTTCCAATATTATTTAATGACAGAATGGATTTGCTAAAAACCTCACAATCATAATTGCCGGTGTTTTCCGGATTGTTGTTTTCAGCGTTTTTTTGTGCAAGTTCAACCCATTTTAATGCGGGATTGATTCCCAATACAATTTCTACCTTTGCAGTTTTAACTACTTCTCTATCGAGGAAAAGAGTAATGTTTTTTAAATCTTTTTGTTTTGAAAGGACAATGTATTTTTTTTCATATCCTCCATAAGAAATATTAAGTGTATCTGAAATGATTTCAGTAACATTTACGCTAAATTTTCCCTCAAAATTTGTATAGAATCCTTTTGTAGTATTTCCCCAAAATACAGCCGCAAATGGGATAGGTTCATTGGTTTCATTTTCAAAGATTGTACCCCCAATTTGAATTTGGGCATGAGTAAATTGAAATGAAATAAATGCAACGATACTGAGGAAAATACGTTTCAAATCCATGTGATAGATTTCAAAAATAATGCATTCTCATATTTTTTGGCATTTTGAATTATTAATTTTCACAATTGATTAGTTTTTTAGACATAAAGCTTTGCTTTTGTAATGATTTAGTTACAGTTTGTTGCGAAAGTCAAAAGAAAGTGCCAATTTCACGGAATGAAATTGCATCAAAAGTTATTCTTCTGTTTTTTAGTCTTTCATTTATTTTGTTCAACGTTACATGCTCAGCAACATGGAGCATCAACAAGATCTGGATATGAATTGAGTCGATTAAATGATCCAGCTACTGGCAAAATTCCAATGGACATTCGATTGAAGGAATTGGCTTTTGCACAAACTTTGCCAAAGTCAACGGATGCAGATGGCATTGCGCTAAGAGGCACGCCATGGTACCACCGTGGTCCATTTAATATTGGTGGTAGAACAAGGGCATTTGGAATTGATGTTGCAAATGAAAATAGACTGATTGCAGGTTCTGTTTCAGGGGGGATGTGGTTGAGTCAAGACAATGGAAAAACTTGGATGCCAACCCAAGGAACGAACGAACTTCGATCTGCTACCTGTGTTGCACAAGATACGCGCAAGAATCACAGAAATGTGTGGATCATGGGTTCAGGTGAAGCCTATGGACAGTCGGCTGGTTCTTCAGGTGCGTATTATTTAGGTGATGGTTTGTTCATTTCAACCGATAGTGCAAAATCTTGGTCGCAAATCACTTCAACTTCTGGAGGTGTGCCAACTGCATTTTCAACGAATTGGCAATTGATTTGGAATGTTGCAATAGATCCAACCGCAGCTGATACAACTACTGTGATTTATGCAGCAACCTATAACAACTTAATGAAATCTTCCGATGGCGGTAAAACTTGGAAATCTATAAAAACAGGGGGATCCTATTTTACTGACGTTTTTGTTACTCAAAATGGAACTGTTTATTTTACAATGAGTTCGGAAGGTAGCAGTAAAGGGATTTGGCGCTCAAAAAATGGAGTTGATTTTGTAAATATTACTCCGCAGTTTATGCAAACGCAACAATACCAAAGGATTGTCATTGGTGTGGATCCACAAAATGAAAATAAAGTTTACTTCTTGGCAAATACTTCAGGTTGGGGCAAAAAAACCACCAATTACAAAGGTGATATTGAATGGAATGCACTTTTGAAATGTGAATTTGCAAATAAACCGGGTGGTGGAGATACGGCTAAATGGACAGATTTGTCACTCAATTTACCGAGTGGCGGACCTTTTGAACGTTGGAATGTGCAAGGATCTTACGACATGTTTGTGAGGGTTCACCCTGCTGATTCAAATGTTGTTTTTATTGGAGGGACAAATGTGTTTCGATCAAAATCCGCGTTTGCAGATTCATTGAAAACGAGAATGATTGGTGGATACAAAATAGGAGCAGCTTTTCCAGATGTTGGAACATATCCGAATCACCATCCCGATCAACATAACTTGGCTTTTTATCCCTCAAATCCAAATAAAATGATCAATACCAATGACGGAGGAGTATTCAGAAGCAATAATAATTTAATGGATTCTATGGTTTGGGAGTCGTTAAACAATGGTTATTTAACAACACAATTTTACTCGGTTGCACTAGATCATGAAACTGAAATGAGCAATCTTTTGATTGCTGGGGCCCAAGATAACAATTCCCTCATGACAAATACCTTTGACGCGAAATCACCATGGAAGTCTGTTTATTTTGGAGACGGGGCTTACAATGCAATAGACGATGGGGCTAAGAATTTTTATTTGTCGAAGCAACAAGGTAAAATGGTAAAAGCGCAAATCGACAATTCAATGAACAGGTTGGCCTACAGAAGAATTGACCCCATTGGTGCTGAAAAATATCAATTTATCAATCCATTCGCATTGGATCCGAACAACAATAACATTATGTATTTGGCGGGTGGTAAGTATTTATGGAGAAATGATAAGTTAAATGAAATTGTTTTAGACAATAAGAATGATTCAATTTCATTTGGTTGGACAAAAGCAAAAGATTCGGTTTCGTTGGCAAATGCGACAATCACGGCATTGCATGTTTGTAAAACACCGGCAAACAGGGTTTACTATGGAGCGTCTAATAAGAAAGTATACCGGGTAGATAGCGCCAATAAGGGCCAAATGATTCCGGTTGATATTACGAGTAATGTAGTTTTGCCAATAGGAAATGTAAGTTGTATTACTGCAGATCCAACCAATGGAAACCATGTGATGGTGTCTTATTCTAATTATGGAATTTATAGTTTGTTCAGTTCAATGGATGCTGGCAAAACATGGACAAAAGCTGCTGGTAATTTGGAGCAAAATGCAAATGGTTCAGGAAACGGCCCTTCAATTCGATGGGTATCGATTGTGCCTGTGGAAAATGGGAAAATTTATTTAGTTGCAACAAGTACTGGTTTTTTTGCTACGGATACTTTAAAAGGCACTTCGACTGTTTGGGTGCAGCAGGCAAGCGGTGAAATTGGTAATATGGTTTGCGATATGTTTGATGTTCGATTGAAAGATGGAACGGTTGCTTTGGCTACCCATGGAAATGGAATTTACTCTGCAAGACTTTTCAATACATCGGATATATTGAAAACGAAGGATTTTTCTAATATTGAATTGAGTATTTATCCGAATCCATCTAACGGACAATTTTCTATAAAATCAAACGAGTTTTTGAAAATCAGAGCTGTTGAAATTTTAGATGAATGTGGAAGATTTTTAGGGAAATTTGATGAAAATAGTATTGTGTCTAATATTTTCAATGTAAATCAATACAAACATAAATTGGTTTTTGTAAAAATTATTGCAAATGGCAAGGTATATTTCCGGATACTAGAGAATATCCATTGATTGGCCTTGAATTGGCCTTGGAATTTTTAGCAGATTATAAAGTTTTGTTTCAATTTATAAATTAAATCAAGGATATTATTTCATTATGAATTTTTTCATTTATTTTTGGCATGGTAATTGAATTTTAAAAATTTAATAATAAATCCTTAAATGCTAAATAAATTCTATCATGTATAAGAAATCTACAATTTTCATTTTAAGTTTGGTTTTCATTCAAATGCTAACCGGACAAACATTGCTTAAATTCAAAGATACAACCCGTGTTAAATTCGGGGAAACAATGGTTATTAGTGGAGGTAGCATTTGTGAATTTGATTCAAACGCCATTCTTATTGTTGAAGGCAGTTTAATCATGAAAGGTACTGAAACCAATCCAATAATTGTAAAAAACAGATTTAATGATAAACCAGGCAAAGGGATTTTGATTTCTGGTTTTGACGAATTATCGAAGATTGGTATTGAAAATTTACAATTTGATGGATTAACTCAACCTTTGAAATTTGAAAAGTATTGGTACAGAAAAGCAGTTTCATTGGTTGGTATTGATTTTAAAAATTCAAATTCTAATCTTCCATTGTTGCATATTCAATCTCCGATTATTTTCTTCTCTAAAGAAAAAGTAATTCAGATAAATTTCGAAAATTGTAAGTTTAATAACAATAAAAGTGGAGTAATTATTGATGACTTTGGTTCATACGGAATCAACTATTACTTGAATGAATTATTTTTTGCGAATAACAACAATCCTGTAAACACTGATCCGTCATTTGGTTTTTTGCATTTTAACTATTCCAACATTTTTAACATAGAAAATGTGAAAATTGGTTTATTAAGTTTTGAAAAGAATTATTCAAGGAAAATGCCATCTGGTATTTCAGTAAAGGGGAAAGCTAGTTTATTTATTTTTATTGACAAATTATTACATTCAAACTTGGATGAAAATATAATTTTTGATCACAATAAAAATAAAAACTTACCGTCTATCATTATCAGAGAAATGAACGGGTCTCCTTTGAATTATTCAAATTCAGTTGGTATAAATGGAAATATCGCATCGAATAAAATCGGAATTGATGGATCAGGAAATTTGTATCTAAATTTTAAGTGGCCGTTAATTAAGAAAAAAGGAGAGGTAATTACAAAAATCCAGGATTGGGAATACGGAATTTGGGGTGGTGGAGCTACATATGGTGGCGGTGATCTATCTATAAAAACTATAAAAGATTTCAAATCGGCACCATCGTCTTTAAAAAATGCAATAATATTAAAAGATTTGCCTCTTATTTCAACTATCGAATATAGTTTTGGTTTATATGGCCAATACAATTTGAATTCAAGATTTTCAGTAAAAGGATCACTTTATCTTTCCACCATTTCGGTTCAAAATGAATTCGCACCTGGTTTTATCGGTTCTGGAAAACTCAATAATTCATTTGACGCAAATTATAATCCAGTTTTACCATCACCTTCTACATTAGAAAATAGATTTGTTACAAAAATGCAAATACTTGAAATTGAAGGATTGTGGCATTTGAGACCTTATAAACTTGAGCGCAATGACAATCATAAATTTATTCCTACACTTGGTTTAAGTTTAGGTGTAATGCATTTTACTCCATATAGAATTGCAAATGCCGATCGAAAAATCGGAGAATCTTCAAGTGACTATGAATCAAGGTTATACTCTGAACATATGTATAATCTGAGAGATTTAGGTTCAGAAGGACAAAATTTCATACCTGGAGCAAAACCATATAGTTCTATTGCATTAAATGTTGGTTCTAGTTTCAGTTTGACATATTTAAGAAAAAGATATGCAATTAAAGGGGAAATGAAATTCGTTTATACGAGCACGGATTATTTAGATGATTTTGGACCTGGGTTATGGTATGGTGGTGATATCAACAAGTTGAGATCATCTTCTAAAGTTGAATTAACAGATCCTGCTGATTTGGAAAAAATAAGTCAATATAATGGTGCAATAGCAAAAAATGCACCTCGCTCTACAAACGGATTAAATGATTGGTATTATCAGTTGCATTTGGGAATGAGTTATAGGATTTTCAAATAAATCATATGGACTATATAACAAAAAAGGGGCTTTTTGCCCCTTTTTTTATTGATATTGATCAAAATACATGAAATCGTAACTTTTACAAAAAACTTTAATGTATTAATTAAATTTAACATTGTTATTTTATAAGATAAAAAGTGGCAGATTATTCATGAATATAGAATTAAAATGGCAGGAAATAGACAGTATTTTAGTCAATTGTTGCCTTAATAAGTTTAATATGTAATCTTTCATTTGGCAATTAAGCATCAGATTTTCAAGTTTTTAGCTTTGATTTACAATCAATTTTTTTTTAGATAAAGTGCAATTAATAAATATTTAACAAGTTGACCACATTCAGTTCAAAGTGAAAAAAATTAATTGATCTATTTTTGAAAGATATTTTAATAAATTAATATGAAATTTTTCACCACTGTTTTATTGCTTATTACTCCTATAATCACTTTTGCTCAAGGAGTAAGAGAGAATGATTTTGATAAGAAAATCATGGCTCTTGAAGTTCGTAACCAAAAGTTATTGATTGAATTAAAATCAGTAAAGCAAAGTAATATAAATCTGGAAAATACAGTTTCTGCAATGTCAAACAAATTGCAAGCTGAAATTACAAAGTCCCAAGAATTACAGGCACAAAATGAGCGTGCAGTGAATTTATCTTTAGATGAATTTTCAAAGAAATTTGAGAAACAAAATGAAACCGTGAAAGGCGTAAGGAATGCTTTAGACGAAAGGTTTAGTAATCAATTGATATATTTTGTTTTAGCATTAATTGTAATTGTAATTACTGCAATTACAATAACCAAGGCATCTACCAAAAAGGCGTTGGAGCAGAATGTATCAAATTGGAATAACTTTCAAACGCATATTTTAAAAAAATAATATCAATAACAAAAAACGAAAATTATAAGTTATGAATAATAAACCGAAAGGAAAATTAGATGCAATCACCTTTATCTATGGATTTGGTGCAGCGGTGGTACTTGTTGGTGCTATGTTTAAATTCTTGGCTTGGCAGTTTGCTAACGAACTATTTATCTTAGGTTTGAGTATTGAGGCTATCGTGTTCTTAATCTCAGCATTCGAGAGACAAACCCAAGAAAAGGAATATAACTGGGAAAACGTATTTCCACAATTGCAAAATCAGGAAACTGCTTCTCCGGATACGAACACATATAATGATGCCATGACTCAATTTAGTGCAACAATTACTGAGTTAAATGCCCAAATGAAATCCATGACCACTAGCGTTCAGCAAATTAAAACGGAAATGGAAGCAAATGCTAAAAATTCAGTTGACATGCAAAAGAGAATGTCGGAATTTAATGAGTTAATGTCTACTTACAATGGCAATTTGCGTCAAATTAACGATAAATACAACAATATTTTAGGCGGAAAATAAATTTTTAATGGGATCTACCATACAAATATCGCATAATAGAAACTTATCCAATAAGAAGTTATCTCTCTTGTATTTGGTTTTTATTTTGTTTTTGTTTTTTTCGAGCCCAGGACAATATGTGAATCAGTTTACTTATCTTTCGACTACACAAACTGAATTAAATGGAAGGTTGTTAACAAAGCTTAATGCTACTAAATCGGTTATCCCGCAAGAATTAGATTTAAAGAGTACTACGTTAGAATCTTTAACTGAGTTAGCTAAATTAGAGTTAGAATACACCAATTATGCAAATAAGAATTTGGTTAAGGGTGATAAGATTAAGGAAAATACTTTTGCTGAAAAAACTGTGAGAAATGGTCCATTGGCTGCCAAATTACAAAGTATTATAAATAAATATTTAACTTCTTTTGCTAAATGTTCGAAAGTAGATTTATCAAGCGATTTGATTAATTTGAAAGATTTTAATTTAAATAATTGTAAAACAATTGAGTTTTTTTTTAAAGAAACTCCAAATGGAGTAGTAACATCAATTTTTGAGCATTTTAAAACTGTTTTTTTATATAATTCGATGGTTGTATTAACCCATCAGAATGTTGAATTGCCAAAGGTTGAGCTCATCTCCATGAAGGAAGCCAATTTTATTGAGAAATATAGAAGTTCATTGGTTTTAGGAGAAAAGTTGGTTTTGTCTATCAAATCCGGTGGATTAATCGTTCCCACAGTGAAAGTTAATGGTATTTTGGTTGATGTGAAACAAAAATCAAAGGCCATTTATACAATTAATTACATACCATCAAAGCCAGGTAATTACTCTTTAGAAGTTGTTTTGGGTGAAAGGCGGTTATTAAGTGGGTTCAAAGTTTTGAAACCAGAATTTCGCTTTTTAATGGAGCGTTCAAATTTGGATGTAGTTGTAGGCTCGAAGTGTATTTTGAGTATTGATTCCCAATACGTTCCAAAAAATGGAGTAACTTACGTTTCCAGTAAAGCTTCGATTGTTAGAATAAAAAATGCATTATATATTACTCCCTCAGAATCTGGTGTATTTGAAATTCAAATGAAAGTTGATAATGCGGTGGTAGACAAAGTTATTTTGTATGCAAGAGAACCAGGTTCAATTCGAGTTGGATTGATGGATATTGGCGGTCAATTGGCTAGCCTCGATAGGGCAAATAGACTTGAGTCTACAAATACCTATTGGCAAGTTGTGAATTTCACCATGACGGTTGTAGATCCACAAGGAAATAAGCAAACAATGAAAAGTGCGACAAGGTACTTAAGGAATGAATTGAGGGATTTAGTATCAAAAGCGCCTGTTGGTAGTACAATCATTTTTGATAATATTAAATTAGTTGGACAGCAAAGCGGATCTGCGCAAGTTGGTCAGCCAATAATTTTAGTGAAATAAGATGGCTAAGTTTGTAAAAATTGAAAAGTCTAAGAATTTGCGTTTTCGCTTAATTAGCTTATTATACTTGTTGTTTATTTCATTCTCAATAATACAAATTCCTATTGAATGGATAAGAATAAATCCAACAATTGAAGATTATTTAAATTCAGCGGCTTCGAAAAAAGTTTCTATTGTACAAATTAAAGCTGCATTAGATGCTGTTAATCAAATTGAGCAGGAATATATAAAAGCTGTGGGGATTAATGAAAAAACAAAAACATTGAATGAGCCTACTGGTTATTCGGTGACAGATAATTTTTTCATAAAGAATAAAAAAGCAGATTATCTATTTGCAAAATTTGTTGACTTAAAAGATTATTATACAACTTTAACGGAATCAAATCCCAAAAGAAAAGAATTTGAACAATTATTTAGTGGGGATTTGGAAAATGGGTTAAATAATAACAAATCAATTTTATGGACAGAATGGAAATTCAAACATGTGCCTGCCGCCATAGTTAAAACGCTACTTGCCGAATTAAGATTACGATTGAATTTACTCAATGAAACTATTGATTTTGATAGCAGCAAAGGTATTAAAGCAGATAATACAGTTTTGTTGGCATTTAATTTGGATATATTAAAACTTGGTGATACTGCTACTTTTGTTATTGCCAGAAAACCTGAAACCCAAGTGAAATTTGAGTTAAATGGATATTCAGTAAATGATATCATCTGGAATGGTGACACGTTGTATTTTATCCCTAAAACAACGGGTAAGTATCTTGTTGAGACTAATACGAAAGGAGTAATTGAAAAATTGACTATAGATGTGATTCCAGCTGGTTTTGAAGATGAAAAAAGAGATTTATTGAGAACTTTCGTTGTGGGTAAAAGAGCATCTTTAAAATATACCAATGTTTTAAAAGCAGATAAAGTTTATTGTACTTGTGCTGATGCCTCAAAAATTACTCAATCAACCGGAAATATTGATTTCACACCGAATAGTCCCGGTTGGTGCGCATTTCAAATAATTAGTTCAAATCGCCAAGTATTGTTATTTGATTCCCTGTTCGTGCAAGATGTACCCAATCCACAAATCATTGTAAATGAAGCTTCCAATAATAAAATTTCGATAAATAGAATTAAACAAACCAAATCAATTTCAATTGGTGCTTTAAGTCCAGATATGAATGTATACAAATATGATATTTCCAAAGTAAATTATACTTTAATTGGAGCAAATCGTGAAACAAAATCAATTCTTACCCATAAAATTGATTTAGGTGGCATTGATATTGATAAATTAAAATATATTATAGTTAATGAGGTAGAAATTAAAACAATATTTAAAGAAATTAAATTATCAAAACCAATATTAATTGAAATTATTAAATCATGAAGAACTTACATCTAAATAAAATACTATTTTTCATGTTGGCTTTTGCGGCCAATAACTTGTTTGGACAGTCAGTCTTAAAAATTGCGGATATTAAAATAGTTTCTGTTGGGGAAACATTAACAATTCCTGCCGGCACAGTGGTTGAATTCGGATCTGGTGCTTTTATAAAAGTAGAAGGGTCATTAATAGTGAATGGTTCAGAAGAAAATCCAGTAATTTTCAAAAATATGGATGAGAATATTTTGGGTTTGGGTATTGTTATTTCAGGATCTAAATATGAGTCGGTTGTTCAATTAAATCATGTTAAATTTGATGGTTTGATTCAACCGTTGAGATTTGATCCCTTCTGGCAAAGAAAAGAAGTTGAATTGAAAAATATTTCATTTTGGAATTCTATTTCCGGAGAACCTATTGTTTATGTTGCTTCACCATTAATTGATTTAAGAGAGGGTAAGAAAATTGTTTTTACAATTAAAAACAGCACTTGTGTGAATAACAGTGCGGGAATGCTACTTGAAAATGTTGGTTCTGATGCTATTCAATACTACATAGACGATGTGAATTTCTCAGATAACAATGCAACTGGAAATATGAACGCTTTGGGATTAATACATTTTGATTTTGCATCTTTATACAAATCCGCTAATGTTAAAGTTGGATCATTGAGTTTTACAAGAAATTATGCGCTCAATAATCCATTAGGAATATCGGTTGCTGGTAATGGTGCCTTTTCAATAAATATTGATACTATTTATCAAACAGATATAGCTGAAGATATCATTTATGATAAGCACATTGACAATAGAATTCCGGCTGTTGTATTAAATAAGAAATTATCAATAATTGAGAAAGGATCAACAGATATCATTAAGAGTATTTCTCATAATTTCGGACAAGTAACATTGAGTGTTATTGGAAATCCACAAATTGCCAAATTGATTGATTCTACCGGAAATAAAGTTGATTACACAACCTCAAGAAAAGGTGATACAATTCAATTTAATTATTTACAGGGTTATCCAGTTAAAGGCGTTTTGGCAAATGGACAGCAAGTGAATATCCCCAAATTCGTTGTAAACAATGACAAATTTTTGGAATTGACTAAAATAGATACTGCCCAATATTATAAATTCTTAAATGACAAAAAATCAGGTGGTAGGGGTGGTTACGAACAGGAAAAATCGGATATTATTGGTTATAATTTCAAATTACCAACCTTTAAAAGCAAAGGTGAGATAGTAAATAAATTGAATACGAGGGAGATTGGCGTTTGGGGCGGGGGAGGCATTTACGGCGGTGGAGATATAAAAGCCCAATATAGTGAAATATTGTTTCCATCTACTATTGAATTAAGCATTGGTTTGTATCACCAACTTAATATTAATACAAGATTTAGTATGAAAATCAGTGGTTATTATACTTCAATATCCATGCACAATTTTTTAGCGATGGGTTCATTTTCTGGTACAAAACCAATTTATTCCTATGATAGTTTTTATAATCGAATTAAAATTTCACCAAATTATTGGCCTCTACAATTTCTGACAAAAATGGGTATTTTGGAATTTGAAGGACTATGGCATTTGCGTCCGTATAAAATTGACGTTGGAAAAAAATCAAAAACTATTCCATCCATTGGTTTGAATGTTGGAGTCATGTATTTCACACCTTACAGATATGCTTGGGTTGTTGATCAAACAAATAAAACAAGAAGTGAATGGGAGAATATTATGAAATCTGAACATCTTTGGGATTTGCGTAAATTGGGTTCTGAAGGACAAAATTTCTTACCGGGTAGATCACCCTATAGTACAATTGCATGTAATTTGGGTGCTACGTTTAGCCTGACCTATTTAAGGAAGCGATATGCCCTAAAAGGTGAAATGAAAGTTGTTTATTCATCTACCGATTACTTGGATGACTATGGGCCAGGAATTTGGTTTGGAGGAGATTATAATCAAATGATAAAGTCAGCCTATAAAGTGTATGATAATATTCCTCAAGAAGATTTGGCTGCAATAACTTGGTATCCATCAGGAAAACGTAAGATAGGTCCGTATATTCCGCGTTCAATAGATGGTTTAAATGATTGGTATTATCAGTTGCATTTGGGAATGAGTTATTTCATTTTTAAGTAAAAAGTATTAAAAAAATATTTGCAAAGGGGCTTATGGCCCCTTTTTTTGTGGAATTTCATTAAATTCATGGTGTTGTTTGCTTTTGTTGAGATAATTCTGCAATCACAACTTAAAATCCTTAACTTTGCGCATATTTTTTGCCTCAAACTATGGCCATTGAAATTATCGTGCCCGCACCGGGCGAATCCGTAAGTGAAGTAACCATTGCTAATTGGTTAGTGAAAGAAGGTGATTGGGTTGAAATGGATGCCCCAATTGCTGAATTTGAAAGCGACAAAGCTACTTTTGAAGTGAATGCTGAAAAAGCAGGCGTTGTTGAAAAACTAATTGGTAATATTGGCGATACCATTGCCATTAATACTGTTATTGCTGTAATTAATACAGAGGCTGCAAGACCTGCTTCTGCAACCCCAACCGCTGCTCCTGTAGCTGAAGCCAAAGAAGAAAAAGCGGCGCCTGCAAAGGCTGCGGCTCCTGTTGTTGATGCAAAACCTGCTATGGTTGTTGCCTCCGACGTGCTAGCTTCTCCAATGGCTTTGCAATTGCTTCAAGAGTATGGAATTGATGCTTCTCAAGTAAAAGGTACTGGTTCTAATGGTAAAATCACCAAATTAGACGCACTTGAAGCCATTGTTAAAATTGGTGGTGTAAAACAATCTGGTTCAAAATCTAACGGCAGAAATGCACGTAGAGAAAAAATGAGCAATTTGCGTAAAACTGTTTCTAAACGTTTGGTTGCAGCCAAAAATGAAACAGCCATGTTAACTACGTTTAACGAAGTAAACATGAAGCCAGTAATGGATTTACGTGCAAAATATAAAAAACGCTTCGAAGAGCAATTTGGTGTTGGTTTGGGCTTTATGAGCTTCTTTACCCGCGCCGTTTGTATTGCGCTTCAAGATTGGCCAGCAGTGAATGCTTCAATTGAAGGTGAAGAAATTGTATACCACGATTATTGCGATATTTCAATTGCAGTAAGCGCACCAAAAGGGTTGGTGGTTCCGGTTATTCGCTCTGCCGAAAATATGTCGCTTGATGAAATTGAAAAGGAAGTGAAACGCCTTGCAGGAAAAGCACGAGACAATAAATTAACCATCGACGAAATGACCGGCGGCACATTTACCATTACCAATGGTGGCGTATTTGGCTCAATGATGTCTACCCCTATTATTAACCAACCTCAATCTGGTATTTTGGGAATGCATAATATTATTGAACGCCCAATCGCTGAAAATGGACAAGTTGTAATTCGTCCGATGATGTATTTGGCTCTTTCTTATGATCACCGTATTATCGACGGTCGTGAAAGTGTGAGTTTCTTGGTAAGAGTGAAAAATTTACTCGAAAACCCGGAAATGATGCTCGACGGTAAAAATCCTCAAGAAAAAGTTCTTGGGCTTTAATGCATAACCACGACCATCACGATCACCACTTAGAAATGGGGAGGAAATTCCTTGTAGGAATTATTCTCAATTTCGTTTTTGTATTGATTGAACTTGGTTTTGGCTATCAAATAAATTCTCTTTCCTTATTGGCAGATGCTTGGCATAACCTTGGCGACGTAGCTGGTTTAATAATCAGTTGGTTCGCCTTTAAAATGGCTACCAAAAGTCCCTCATCAACATATACCTATGGTTTTAGCAAAGGTACCATATTGGCTTCCTTGGCAAATTGCGTATTGCTCTTTATTGCCATTGGTTCTATGGGAGTTGATGCTGTAGCGCGATTAAAAGTGCCAAATCATCCAGATGGATTCATTGTGAGTATTGTTGCAGGAATTGGCGTTATCATCAACACAGTTACAGCATTGATGTTTGTTAGAAGCAATGAGTTGAATAATAGAGCCGCATTTTTACATATGGCAGCCGATGCGTTGGTTTCTTTGGCGGTTGTTTTTGGTGGATTGGCAATGAATTTATGGGGTTGGCAATGGATAGACCCAGTTTTGGGGTTAGGCATTTGTTTTGTAATTCTTTGGGGTACGTTGTCGTTGTTTAGCAATAGCCTAAAATTAAGTTTAGATGGGGTACCGGAGGGATTGGATACCATTTCAATTCAGGAAGAGCTTGAATCGCTAGAAGGGGTGAAACATATTCGGAATTTCCATTTGTGGGCAATAAGCACAACGAGAAATGCACTTACTGCTACAATTGTGTTAGAAAATGAGCAAACACTTTCTAAACAGGAAGAAATAAAAGAGGAAATTAGGGTGATGCTCAAAAAACATCGCATTCAACATACTACGCTCGAAACAGAAGTCTTTTCAAATTGATATTAAGGCATTCACCTTAATATAGTTTGTCCTATCATACATTCTAAACATTTCTTTGGTTTACAATAATGGTCATACTGTGCCATGAGTTGCTGGCTATTTTTTGCTGAATAATTCATGATGTTTAACCAATTCATTTTTCGGGTAATATGGTTTGTTTCTGGTGAAATTCGTTCAAGGATTTGAATGCCATGATCTGCAAAACTTTGATTATGGTGTAATTTCCCATAAGCCAACCAAATTGGAACAACAGCATTGATAATGAGTTGTTGTATGTGTTGCATTCCATTGATAATGATTTCTGGTTCTTGAGTCTTGGGATTTATCCATTCACTTGAAGTACTCAAAGCCTCAACCAAAGCTTCATAAGAACTTAACTCTAACCAGTTTGACAGGTTACATTCGTTTTTACTCAGCCATTGCGCCCATTGCCATAATCGAATATTTGGAAAGGCATTGGGTCTTATTTTGCCGAAATACCAATTTAGTTTAGGCGTTTCAATGTCAAATTTCCGTTGAAGAAAAACATACGTTTCAATGAGTTTAGCTTCCTTCGATTTGATAACTTGATTATCTAATTTGAGTTGGCTTCTCCCTAACCAATAAGCCAACATTTCATGATGGGAAAATCGTTGCATTCTATTTAACTCGGAATGTTCTGCCAACCATATCATCGATTCTCTATTTTGTGCATCAACCCAATATTTGGCAATTTGCACCATGATGGTTTTTTGCCAGTCGCCCTTGTATTTGTGGTGATTGATAATTACTTCTTCTGCTTTGCGGTTCAAACGTTCAGATTGTGCAAATGTGAGTTGCTGATATTTGTCCGACAACAGTACTTTGTTCTGAAATTGTTGGCAAGGAAATTCACCATTTAGGGTGTTTATTATTTGCAAATTTTGCAATTCTTTTTTTGCAAAATAATTTTGCAACTCCAAAACAGGGAGTATTCTGCCTGATTTATCAGTTGCATTTTTGTCGTTATTCCAAACCACATGCAAAATAACAGAAGTGTATTTTTCATCACTTTCATGTTTGTGTTTGAACCAATCACTGGCATTGACATGAATTTCAACTGCGCCATAATTTCTGACCCCATCGATTTCAACCTCTGCCTCAAGAAAATCAGGGCCTTGTGCATGGTTTAGTTTGCCAAAATTTAGAATAATGATGGATTGGTTTTGGGTGGTTTTTAGTTGTTTTCTAAATACCATTTTGGCATCCCAGAATTGTTGAATTACAAGCTCTTTCACGGTGTCTTTCTGTTATTATTATTCTAATTTCGTGAATAATTTTGCGAAAAGCAACATGCATGATTTTAGTTGATTGAATTTGTGAGTTGATAAAATGTCCCTCAAAAAAATAAAAACAAATTTCATATTTGCACTAAAACAACGGAATCAAACTATTTTTGTAATGATGAAAAGCGATGTAATTATTATTGGTGGAGGAATTGTTGGTTTGTCAACTGCATATACGTTGCTTCAAAATAATTCACTATTGCATTTGACATTACTTGAAAAAGAATCACATGAGGCCGTTCATCAAACAGGAAATAATAGTGGTGTAATTCACTCCGGAATTTACTATAAACCAGGAAGTTTGAAAGCCTTGAATTGTATGGAGGGATATCATATGCTCATCAATTTTTGCAAACAAGAGCAAATACCTTTTGATCTTTGCGGTAAAATTATTGTAGCAACTAAACCTTCTGAAATTCCAGCATTAGAAACTTTATATCAACGCGGAATCCAAAATGGATTATCGGGATTGAAATATTTAAATGCCGATGAAATTAAAGCCTATGAGCCCAATTGTATTGGAATCAGAGGGGTTTTTGTTCCTCAAACGGGCATTGTAGATTACAAATTGGTGAGTTTGAAGCTAAAAGAGAAGATTCTCTCTTTTGTAAATGCAACAATTGTTTTCAATGCAAAAGTTGTTAGAATCGAACAAAATGACACGCTGGCTAATGTTCAAACATCAAACGATATGCAATATGAAAGTAATCTTGTTGTGAACTGCGCTGGTTTATATTGCGATAAAATTGCGGAATTGGCAGGTGAGAAATTGAATTTGAAAATTATTCCTTTTAGGGGAGAATACTATAGTTTAAAACATGAAAAGGCCGAGTTGGTGAAGAACTTGATTTACCCAGTTCCCGATGCCAATTTTCCGTTTTTGGGAGTCCATTTTACCCGCAGAATTTCTGGTGAAATTGAAGCAGGACCTAATGCTGTTTTCGCTTTTAAGAGGGAGGGATATAAGAAAACGGATTTCAATTGGTTGGAATTTTGGGAAAGTATTTTTTGGCGTGGATTTAGAAAGGTAGCCATGAAATATTACAAAACCGGTTTGGGTGAGTACTACAGATCATTTTCTAAACGAGCTTTCACCAAAGCGTTACAAGGATTGGTTCCATTGGTTCAAATAGATGATTTGGAGCCAGCAGGAGCAGGTGTCAGGGCCCAAGCTTGCGACAAAGACGGCGGATTGATTGATGATTTTTACATTCAAGAAAGTAAATTGTTTGTACATGTTTTGAATGCTCCTAGTCCAGCCGCTACAAGTTCTCTATCAATTGGAAAACATATTTCCTCAATTATTGAAAAGAAACTAATTAATTAATCAAGTGGCACATTCTGATCTCTTGGTTATTTTAAAAAAATACCTTCCTGAGGGAAGCGCTGACTATGCCCATGATATTTTGTGGAAGTATGGTATTCAGCTACGTATTAAAAAACCAAGGGCCACAAAATTAGGCGATTACCGGCCGCCACAACCTGGTGAAGCCCATCGAATTTCGATTAATAAGGACTTAAATAAGTATGCGTTTTTGGTAACTTTTTTACATGAAACTGCACATTTGATTAATTTCGAAAAAAGGGGATTTAAAGTTCAACCCCATGGTTTGGAATGGAAGCAAGAATTTCAAGTGGTAACCAAACCCATGTTGCACGAAACCATCCTTCCAAACGATGTTCAAAATGCGTTGCACCGATATTTGAAAAATCCCAAAGCCAGTAGTTGCACCGATCCATTTTTATTCAAAACCCTAAGAACCTACGATGATCGCCCGGATCATATGGTATTGGTAGAATCAATACCCTTGCAAACATTATTCAAGACCAAAGATGGCAGGGTTTTTACAAAACTCGAAAAAATGAGAAGCCGTTATCGCTGTGTTGAAAATCAAACTGGCAAAATTTATTTGGTTCCTGGACTCTTAGAAGTTGAAATTGTAATTTGATTTGCTAATTTAATCTCAAATTTGAAGTTTGAATGAAAGTGCTTTACTTTTGTATTTTATGAAAACCCTTTCTATCGTTATTCCTGCCTACAATGAAGGTCCAACAATCCATCATATTTTGGACAAAATTCAAACTGTTCAATTGCTTGGGGGATATGGGAAAGAAATTATTGTTGTAAATGATTGTTCTAAGGACAATACTTGGGAAATTTTAAACGCCTATAAAAACAACCACCCTAGTTTAAATATTCAGTTGTTTGAACATGATGTAAATCAGGGTAAAGGAGCAGCATTACACACCGGTATAAAAAAAGCAACGGGTGATGTTGTGGTGATTCAAGATGCCGATTTGGAGTACGACCCAAATGAATTTAACATATTGCTAAAACCCATTGAAGATGGGGTAGCTGATGTAGTTTTTGGTAGTCGTTTTATGGGTGGGAAACCGCACAGGATTTTGTTTTTCTGGCATAGCATTGGAAACAAATTTCTAACATTCTTGAGCAACATGTTTACCAATTTGAATTTGACGGACATGGAAACATGTTACAAAATGTTTCGTAGGGAAATTGTTCAAGGTTTGAAATTAAAGGAAAAACGTTTTGGATTTGAACCTGAGGTAACAGCAAAAGTTTCGAGAATTCCCAATGTGAGAATTTACGAAGTTGGAATCAGTTATTTTGGCCGCACCTTTGAAGAAGGTAAGAAAATTGGAGCCAAAGACGGATTTCGTGCAATTTATTGCATTTTGAAATATAATTTGTTTTCGAAATAAATGATCCAGTCCTTTCTCCAATTGAGCAAGAACAAAAAGTGGTTGATTTTCCTCGGTTTGTTTGCTTTCATTGGGGGATTATTTTGCATTCGAAATGGTCATGAATGGGGCGATGATTTTGCCTTGTATTTGTCTCAAGCCAATGCAATTTTGAAAGGGAATACGGTTGAATTGGCCAAATATAATACTTGGTCTATGAACCACTCTGATGGAACAATTGGTCCTTATTTGTATCCTCCAGGTTATCCATTGTTTCTAACATTGTATTTGAAGTTCTTCCCATTTAGTTGGGTTGGAATAAAAATTTTCCAATGGGTATTTTATTTGCTCGGTGGTGTTGCTTTTTATTATTTGATTTCATCGTTCAAAGTGAAATTGCCCAACAATTGGATACTTTATGTTTTGGCAATTGTTCTGATACATCCCAAAATTATTGAGTTTTCAAATAGATTAATGAGTGATTTGTGGTTTCTTGTAACTGTGTATTTGTTTTTCTATTTTCTTTATGCCAAAGAATTTTCAAAAATTTCCAAATTGTTCCTTGTTGGAATTTCATTAATTCTGGCATCATTAACGAGGGTGAATGGATTTTTACTCATTGGATCTTGGTGGATTTTTCTGTTGGTTGATCAGGAGACTAGAAAGAATAAATTCAGAGATTTTTTAATTTCTGTTCCATTTGTATTGATTGTCCTTTATTTTAAGAAATTAGACAATCAATACGAAGCAAATCATATTGATTTATTGTCGAGTATTTCAATTTCATCTATATGGGCAAATTTCAATATGTACTTTCAGCAAATTGGTCAATATACAATTTGGCATTTAGGGTTTGTGAAAATTTCTGGATATGTATGTGCATTTATTTTGTTGTTTTATTTCGGTTTTGCGTTGAAAAGCAATGAAAGATTGAAATTATTTGCACCAGTTCTTGTTTGGATAGGTATAAACTTTGTCATAATTATTTTGTGGCCACTTGCTCAAGGCACCAGATACTTATTGCCTATTATTCCATTTGTTATTTGGATAGCAGTAGTGGGATTTAATGATTGGATTGAGAATAAAAAACTGAACAGATGGATATCTTTGCTGTTTATTTGCTTACTCGCTCTCCAATCGGTTGCTTCAATGACGTTTTATCGTTTTTTTTACAATGCAAATAAGGTAATTGGTTCAACACAAACTGATATTTACGACAAAGTAAAGTTGATGATTGATGACAAAGAAATAATCGCTTTTGATAAGCCAAGATGGTTGTATTTGGCTACAAATAAAAAATGTATCCGCAAGCAATCTGATTCAGCTTTCTTTGCATCACCGGCAAAATACTGGTTAATTACAAATCGAAATATTTATAGCGGAAGATTGAAGAAATTATCGGATCCAAGGTTGGATTCGATTTATGGAAATGCTGATTTTACATTGTATCTCCGAAATGATTTAAAGCGAACCAAATAATTCGCTTGTATTTAAACGGAATATCAATCCTTTATTACCAACTATCCAAATTGATTTGCCAATTCCTTTGCAAGCGTTGGCGCCTTTTAAATCTTTAAATGGATGATTCTTTAGAGAAGTTATTGTCATTTTTGAAGAACCATTTTGAGGGATTTCTAATTTATCAATTCCATTTGAACCCACTGAAATGCCTAGAAATTTATATTTGATGGAATTTGTAGGTTGGAACATATAAATCCCACTCCGGTAACCATTTTGTGGAATGGTTTGATTGTTGATTGCAATTTTCGATTCTAATTTTTTGTTTTTTAGGGAATAAGTAACTTTTTTCAAATCAATAACATATGAAAAGGAATCTTTTGAATTTGGATATTTCCAATGTCCTCCAGTACAAAATAATTGATTATTTATCAATTGCATACCATAGATTCCCCAACCTTCGCCAGAAGGGTAATTAAGTTGGTATGGGAATGATAAGTATTCAAATTTGTTCGACAAGTTATTTGCGTTAAACGAAAGAATAACTTGTCGCACTTGTCCCGCAAAATTTCCACCACCAGCAAAATAAAAATCCATGGTGATAATGGGCTCAAGTTGGGTAACGGTTAAATCTAGTTTATTGTAAACCAATGAAGTTCCGCTTGCGGCATACATGGATGATAAGTTATCGGTGGCTAAATTCCAAGTTCCATTTGGTAAAGGTGCCCAATGATTGCCAAAATCAATGGTATACATGGCAACAAAATGTTTTTCAGTTGAGTTTTTCAATGAGGGATTAAAAAGCGAATCGGGAAGGGGATCACCCATAGCAATTCCAACGCCTGATTTTGGATTAATTTCAATCACATCAAAAAAAATGCCGGGTCTATTGTCTGAATATACCTTTTTCCAAGTTTTTCCATGGTTCTCTGTTTTTAGAAAAATAGCGCTATCTCCTGCGCTCACAATCAATGCAGAATTGGAATTAAATGATTGAATATCCCTGAAATCTTTTCTCTCAAATCCCTTTGGCGACAATGTATCAAAGGTTACTCCGCTGTTAGAAGTATATAAAACAAATCCCTTTGACCCAGAAGCCCAAATTTCATTTTCAGAGATCACTGATAGCCCTCTGTATGACTGAGCAAGTATGGCATTGAAACTCAAAATGAAGAATATTATAACATTTATCTTTAATTTGTTGATATACAATATTGTGTTCATGAAATATTAATTTGATTTAATTATAAAAAGTTCCTTACTTTGTTACAAATTAAATAGCCTATGGATAAAACTGCTACAAAAATTTTATTTTCATTCGACAAAACTGTTCATTCAGAGGAAACTTTGCAGGCTGCAGTAGCGATTGCGCGCAAAAGTAATTCTTCGTTACACTACATTTTGACCGAGGAGTCTGCTTCATTAGGAAGTGGAAGTGAAGAAGATGTAGTAAAAGATTTCAAATTGAAACA